>Ga0209147_100239_pt1 | contig 53469 bp, 50 predicted proteins | sample AraplaCol_mLB_r2_FD_184278 | JGI IMG/M metagenome (GOLD analysis project Ga0209147, IMG submission 184278) | Arabidopsis root microbial communities from North Carolina, USA - plate scrape CL_Col_mLB_r2 (SPAdes) (version 2) | ecosystem: Host-associated > Plants > Roots > Endosphere | place: USA... | reverse complement strand
CGAAGAATGCATTGACGGCGGCGAGCTGCTCGCGGGTGGAATCGAGCGTGTTCATCCTGTGCCGGAACCCGTTGGCACCGGAAAGGCCGCGAGTGTACCAGCCGATGTGCTTGCGCGCAGTACGGACTCCCGTGAATTCACCATAGAACGCGTAGTGGTCTTCCAGGTGTTCGTTCATCACGTGCTGGATCTCGTCGATCCGCGGCGGGGGCAGCAGCTCGCCGGTTTGCAGGAAATGATCGATTTCGCGGAACAACCATGGCCGACCTTGCGCGGCGCGACCGATCATCAGGGCATCGGCGCCGGTCGCGTCGAGCACGGCCTTCGCCTTCGCGGGCGACGTGATGTCGCCGTTCGCGACCACCGGAATCCGCACCGCCGCCTTCACGGCCGCGATGGTGTCGTACTCGGCGTCGCCGCGGTACAGGTCGGCGCGCGTGCGGCCGTGCACGGTGAGCATCGAAATGCCGGCGGCTTCGGCCAGGCGCGCGACCGTGATCGCGTTCTTGTGCTCGCGATCCCAGCCGGTGCGGATCTTCAGCGTGACGGGCACCGCATCGGGCCCCGTGCCGACAGCCGCGACGACCGCCTCGACGATGCGCTGCACGAGCGGCTCGTTCTGCAGCAGCGCGGAGCCGGCCGCGACGTTGCAGACCTTTTTCGCCGGGCAGCCCATGTTGATGTCGATGATTTGCGCGCCGTTGTCGACGTTGTAGCGGGCCGCTTCGGCCATCATCGCCGGATCGGCGCCCGCGATCTGGACCGCGATCGGCTCCACCTCGCCTTCGTGGTTCGCGCGCCGCATCGTCTTCGCGCTTTTCCACAGCTGCGCGTTGGACGCGACCATCTCGGACACGGCGTAACCGGCCCCCATCCGCTTGCAGAGCTGGCGGAACGGACGATCCGTCACGCCGGCCATCGGGGCGACGAACAGGTTGTTACGCAATACGTGAGAGCCGATAACGGGCATCGCAATGGCACCGCCCGCGGCGGGCGCGGGCATGGAAAGGGCAGACGGAAACGCGCATTTTACCGTATTCCCATGCCCCGCCGATTTGACCCGGTTTGAGTGGCGCGACTGTGCGCGCCGGGTGTCAGTTGCGCTGGCCGAACATCATCTGGCGCGCGATCACCTTCTTGAGCGGCGGCACGAACTCGAGCGCGGTGAGCGCGGCACCGCGCAGCAGCGGGAGCGGGCCCGAGTCGATCGTGAACAGGCGTGCCAGCGTGTCGGTCGCGCCGATCGTGAAGCGCCGGTCGAGTGCGCGGCGCGCGTTGAAGGTGGCGAGCGCGGTCGCTTCGAAGCCTTGCGTGGACAGCGTGTCCACGAGCGTATGCGCATCGCGCAGCCCGAGGTTGAGCCCCTGGCCCGCGACGGGGTGCAGGGTTTGCGCGGCATTGCCGACGATCGCGACGCGCCCGTTGACGAGCGTCTGCGCGGCGTTCAGGCCGAGCGGGAAAGATGCACGGCCCGCGATCGCGACGAAGTCGCCCATGCGCTCGCCGAACGCGCTGCCGAGCTCGCGCAGGAACGCGTCGTCGGGCAGCGCGGCGCGGCGCGCCGCTTCGTCGGGCGTGCAGCACCACACGAGCGAATACTCGGCCTGGCGCGGGCCACCGAGCGGCAGCAGCGCGAGCGGGCCTTCGTGCGTGAAGCGTTCCCACGCGACGTTCGGGCGCGGCGCCGATACCGTGACCGTGCCGACGATCGCGGTCTGGCCGTAGTCGCGGCGATGCTTGCCGGTATCGGCCCGCTGTTCGTGGAACAGCCCGCCTTCGGCATTGATGACGATGCGTGCGCGCAGCGTGCGCTCGCCTTGCGGGCCATCGAGCGTCAGCGTGACGCCGTCGGCATCCTGCTGCGGCGCGCGCGCGGTGGTCGACGTGAACCAGTCGACGCGGGTGCCGCGCACGGCGCCCGCGAGCGCCTGCACGAGCGAGCCGAAGCGCACGACATAACCGAGCGCCGCGAGGTCGTGTTCGTCGCGGTCGATCAGCGTGCGGCCGAAATGACCGCGCTGCGATACGTGGATGTGTTCGATCGGCGTCGCGTCGGCGGGCCACGCGAGCGTGTCGAGCAGCACGCGGCTGCCGTGCGACACGGCGATCGCGCGCGGATCGTTTGCGCTCGCGGCCGGTTCACGCGCATCGATCAGCGCGATCGATGCGTGCTGCGTGGCGCTGCGGCGCGCGAGCCAGCCGGCGAGCGCGAGCCCGACGGGGCCCGCGCCGACGATGGCGAGGTCGTAGTCCGGCGTGGCCGGGGAGGAGGCGGTCGTCATCTTGATTCGTGAAACGGAGGTAACGGTCGGCGGCAGTCGGTCATGCGAGTGCGCGCATCAGCGCTTCGATCTCGTCCGCCGCGACGGGCACGCCGCGCGTGATCAGCTCGCAGCCCTGCTCGCGCACGATCGCGTCGTCCTCGATGCGGATGCCGATGTTCCAGTACTCGGGCGGCACGTCGTCGGCGGCGCGCACATACAGGCCGGGTTCGACCGTCAGCGTCATGCCGGCCTTCAGCGTGCGCCATGGCAGCGCGCCGTTGCCGTCGCGCTCGGCGAGCCGCTCGCGGTAGTCGCCGCAATCGTGCACGTCCATGCCGATCCAGTGGCCGGTGCGGTGCATGTAGAAGCGCGTGTACGCACGCTCGGCGATCACGTCGTCGACGTTCGAGAAGCGCGTTTTCGGGATGATGCCGGTGTCGAGCAGCCCCTGCGCGAGCACGCGCACGGCGGCGTCGTGCGGTGCTTCGAACGGCACGCCGGCGCGCGTCGCGTCGATCGCGGCCTGCTGGGCGGCGAGCACGATGTCGTACAGCGTGCGTTGCGCGGGCGAGAAGCGCCCGTTGGCCGGGAACGTGCGCGTGATGTCCGACGCGTAGCCGTCGAGTTCGCACGCGGCGTCGATCAGGATCAGGTCGCCGTCCTTCGCGGTTGCGTTGCCGGCCGGGTAGTGCAGCACGCACGCGTTCGCGCCGGCCGCGACGATCGAACCGTACGCGGGCGACTGCGCACCGTGCTTGCGGAACACATACAGCAGCTCGGCCTCGAGTTCGTATTCGCGGATGCCGGGGCGGCACGCCTGCATCGCGCGGCGGTGCGCGAGCGCGGAGATGTGCGCGGCGCGCATCATGATCGCGAGCTCGTGCTCGTCCTTCACGAGCCGCATGTCGTCGAGGAGCGGCGTGAGGTCGAGCATCGCGTCCGGTGCGGCGACGCCCGTGCGTGCCAGCGCGCGCACCGCGTCGATCCAGCCCGCGAGCCGGCGGTCGAAGTCGGCCGATGCGCCGAACCGGTAGTGCACGGTGCCGGAGTCGGCGAGCAGGCGCGGCATCTCCGTATCGATCACGTCGACCGCGAACGCCGCGTCGAAGCCGAACGCATCGCGCGCGGCTTCGGGCCCGTAATGGAAGCCTTCCCAGATCTCGCGGTCGGCATTCTTGCCGCGGCAGAACAGGATCGACTCCGGCGCGCCGTGCGGCGCGGCCGCGTTCAGCACGAGCACGGCATCCGGCTCGGTGAAGCCCGTCAGGTAATGGAAGTAGCTGTCGTACCGGTACGGGTAGGCCGTATCGCGGTTGCGCAGCAGTTCCGGCGCGGTGGGGACGATGGCGACGCCGCCGCCGGCGGCACGCAGTGCGGCAAGCACGCGTTCACGGCGCTGGCGGTAGACGTCGACGGCGATGGCGGTATCGAGGGGGGCGTTCATTCGTGCGATTGTAGCGCCGCGTGACGCCGCGCGTGAGAGAGGGGGCGGGAAGCCGCGCCGGGCGGCCCGCGTGACGGTTGTTGCAAACCATCCACAGGCCGGTCGGGCGATTTTCTGTCGCGCGACGCCGGCCGGTTATGATCGGCGACAACGTATACTCTCGGCGGTTCCCTTAAAAAGGCAGATGATGAAATTAATCGGTTCGCTCAGCAGCCCGTACGTCCGCAAGGCGCGGATCGTGCTGGCTGAAAAGAAGATCGACTACAAGCTGGAGCTCGAGAACGTGTGGGCGCCGGAGACGGATATTCATGCTTCGAATCCGCTCGGCAAGGTCCCGTGCCTCGTGATGGAGGATGGTGCCGCGGTGTTCGATTCCCGCGTGATCTGCGAATACGTCGACACGCTGTCGCCGGTCGGCAAGCTGATTCCGCCGTCGGGGCGCGAGCGCGTCGAAGTGCGCTGCTGGGAAGCGCTGGGCGACGGCGTGCTCGACGCGGCCGTGGCGATTCGTCTCGAATACACGCAGCGGGACGAAGCGCAGCGCAGCGCGAGCTGGATCGCGCGCCAGCAGCGCAAGATCGACGACGCGCTCGTCGCGATGTCGCAAGGGCTCGGCGGCAAGACGTGGTGCGTCGGTAATCATTACACGCTCGCCGACATCGCACTCGGTTGCGCGCTTGGCTATCTCGACTTCCGGATGCCCGAGCTCAACTGGCGCGACCGCCACCCGAACCTCGACAAGCACTTCGTGAAGCTGCTGCAGCGCCAGTCGTTCGCCGACACGCTGCCGCAGAACTGAGCCGCACGCGACGCGTACGCGCATTCACGCATTCGGCAGACAAAAGAAAAGCGCCCCGCGGGGCGCTTTTCTTTTTGCCGGGCCGCCCCCGCGGCGGGGGCGCTCGCCTGCATCATTCGATCGACGCGTAGACGGCCTCGCCGAGCGTGAACGAATCGCTGCGCGAAATCGGCCACCACTTGTCGTACAGCGTAAAGCCGCAGGTGTTGCCGTCGAGCAGCGCGCCGGGCTTCAGGTACTTCAGCAGCTGCGACATCAGCCGGACCTCGTGCGGCGCGATGCGCTGCACGATGTGATGCGCGCGCAGCTCCGACGGATGCGCGAGGCCGGCCGCCTGCACGAGCTCCTGCAGCGCGTGCAGCGTGTTGCGGTGGAAGTTGTACACGCGGTCGGCCTTGTCGGGCACGACGAGCGCGCGCTGGCGCACCGGGTCCTGCGTCGCGACGCCGGTCGGGCAGCGGCCCGTGTGGCAGGTCTGCGCCTGGATGCAGCCGACCGCGAACATGAAGCCGCGCGCCGAGTTCACCCAGTCCGCGCCGATCGCGAGCGTGCGGGCGACGTCGAACGCGGTGATGATCTTGCCGCTCGCGCCGATCTTCACGCGGTCGCGCACGCCGATCCCGACGAGCGTGTTGTGCACGAGCAGCAGCCCTTCCTGCAGCGGCACGCCGACGTGGTCGGTGAATTCGAGCGGCGCCGCGCCCGTGCCGCCTTCCGCGCCGTCGACGACGATGAAGTCCGGCACGATGCCGGTCTCGAGCATCGCCTTCGCGATCCCGAAGAATTCCCACGGATGGCCGACGCACAGCTTGAAGCCGGTCGGCTTGCCGCCCGACAGCGTGCGCAGCCGTTCGACGAATTCGAGCAGCCCGCGCGGGGTCGAGAATTCCGAGTGCGTCGCGGGCGAGATGCAGTCCTTGCCCATCGGCACGCCGCGCGTCTCGGCGATCTCCGGCGTGATCTTCGCGGCCGGCAGCACGCCGCCGTGGCCGGGCTTCGCGCCCTGCGACAGCTTGACCTCGATCATCTTGACCTGCGGATCGGCGGCCTGCTTCGCGAACTTGTCGGGGTTGAAGGTGCCGTCGTCGTTGCGGCAGCCGAAGTAGCCGGACGCGATTTCCCAGATGATGTCGCCGCCGTTCTCGCGGTGGTACTTCGACAGCGAGCCTTCGCCCGTGTCGTGCGCGAACCCGCCTTTCTTCGCGCCGAGGTTCAGCGAGCGGATCGCGTTCGCGGACAGCGAGCCGAAGCTCATCGCCGAGATGTTGAAGATCGAAATGTCGTACGGTTGCGCGCGATTCGCGCCGACGCGGACGCGGAAATCGTGGTTCGGCAGCTTCGTCGGCGCGAGCGAGTGGCTGATCCATTCGTGCGCGACGGCCTTCACGTTCAGCTCGGTGCCGTACGGGCGGTTGTCGGCGACGTTCTTCGCGCGCTGGTAGACGAGGCTGCGCTGCGCGCGCGAGAACGGTTTCTCGTCGGTGTCGTCCTCGACGAAATACTGGCGGATTTCAGGTCGGATGAATTCGAACAGGAAGCGGAAGTGGCCCCAGAGCGGGTAGTTGCGCAGGATCGCGTGGCGGTCCTGCTTCAGGTCGTACAGGCCGAGCGTGACGAGGGCGGCGGGAATCAGGATCCACAGCCACGCGATCGCGTGCCGCGCGGCGAGTGCCGCGACGGCCACGAACAGCAGGACCGCGCACCACATCGCGAGATAGCGTCGGGAAAACATGGGGACTCCGTCGTAATTATCTGGATGGCCATCGCTCGCGAGCGGTCGCGCGGCGGCCGGCAGGTCGGCGCCCTCGGCGTTGCGCCGGGCCGGCGGGCAGGGTGCCCGAGCCGTGCCTGGCCGCCGCCGGCGCCCACGATGGTCGAGAGTCTACTACGGGTCCCGTGAAGCTCGCGTTGCCGAGCCGGCCCGCCGCGTCAGGTGCCCGCGTGACGGATGAACGGGCCGTATGCGGGCGCGTCGGGCTTCAGCCTGACGCCGGCTTCGAAGTCCGTGTCGCGGTTGAACGGCACCCGCGGCCACGTGTGCCAGGCGCGCAGTCGCGCGCGGTAGTCCGCGAGCGCTTGCACGAGGCGCGCGTCGTCGAGCCGCGCGTTGTCGCCGGCCGGATCGCTGCGAACCTCGTGGATCAGGTGCGGTTCGAGCACGTCGAAGCCGACGTAGCGCAGCGCATGCATGAGCGGCCACAGCAGCAGGCGCGTGTCGCCCTCGCGGCCGTCGGGCGCGCAGGCGGCGGCCGACGATCCGGTCGTCACGCTCAGCAGCGCGCGGCGCCCGTGCAACACGCCGCTGTCATGGCGCCGGCGGCTGCTGTAGAGGCCGCCGTAGACGAACACGCGATCCATCCAGCCCTTCAGGATCGCCGGTGCGCCGAACCACCACAGCGGGAACTGCAGGATCAGCGCGTCGGCCTGTTGCAGCAGCCCGACGTGATGCCCGACCTCCGGCGCGAGCGTGCCGCGCTCCCAGTGGTGGCGCTGCTCGCGTTGCGCGTCGAAGCGTGCCGTGTCGAGCCGATCGGCGTAATGGCGCGGCGCCTCGCTCGGGTCGAACCCGTCGGCGTACAGGTCCGCGACGGTCGCGGTGTGGCCGGCGGCGCGCCACGTATCGGCCGCCGCACGGGAGAGGGCCGCGTTGAACGACTGCGGTTCGGGATGGGCGACGACGATCAGCGCATGCATGGCGGGCTCCGGTGAGTGTGCGACGATGATGGCCGGCGGCAGCGGGGCCGCGCAATCACGCACCCGGAGGTAACCATGGCATTTCCCGGCGACGTCTATGCGGCAGACTGTTCGGCGCGCGACGCGCTCGCACTGATCGCCGGCAAATGGACGCTGCTGATCCTGCCGGCGCTGGCGGAGCGGCCGCTGCGCAACGGCGAGCTGCTGCGGCGCATCGGCGGCATCTCGCAGAAGGTGCTCACGCAGACGCTGCGCGAGCTGGAGCGCAACGGGCTGATCGAACGGATCGCGATCGCCGCGCGGCGCGCGCATGTCGAATACCGGCTGACGCCGGTGGCGGAATCGCTGGTGGACACGCTCGTGGCGCTCGATCGCTGGGCCGAGCGCCATTTCCCGGTGCTCGACGCGGCGCGCGAGCGCTACGACGCGGCCGTGCAGCACATGCGTTGAACAGGCGGGCGGCCGCGGGCGCGACCGCTTTCGGCCGGCACCGCCCGCGCGGCGCCGGCGGCGCGTCAGCGCGCGGCCGCGAGCGCCGGCGCGTCGAGCGCCTGCCGGTCGCTGGTTGCCGCGCTTTCGATGATGCCGCCGCCGAGACAGATCTCGCCGTCGTACAGCACGGCCGACTGGCCGGGCGTGACGGCCCACTGCGCATCGTCGAACGCGAGCGAGAAGCGTGCTTCGCCTGCCGGGCCGGGCACGGCGGCGCCGAAGGCGCATGCCGCGTCGGCTTGCCGGTAGCGCGTCTTCGCGCCGCACGCGAAGCCCTCGGCCGGCGGCTCGCCGGCGACCCAGCTCACGTTGCCGGCAACGAGCTCGCGCGACAGCAGCCACGGATGATCGTGGCCCTGCACGACGTACAGCGTGTTCGACGCGATGTCCTTCGCGGCGACGAACCACGGTTCGCCGCTGCCGCTCTTGCTGCCGCCCAGGCCGATGCCCTTGCGCTGGCCGAACGTGTAGAACGCGAGGCCGATGTGCTCGCCGACGACCTTGCCGTCCGGCGTCTTCATCGGGCCGGGTTTGGTCGGCAGATAGCGGTTCAGGAAATCGCGGAACGGCCGTTCGCCGATGAAGCAGATGCCGGTCGAATCCTTCTTCTTCGCGTTCGGCAGCCCGATCTGCGCGGCGATCTCGCGCACCGTCGTCTTCGGGATCTCGCCGAGCGGGAACATCGTCTTCGACAGTTGCGCCTGGTTCAGCCGGTGCAGGAAGTACGACTGGTCTTTCGTATGGTCGAAGGCCTTCAGCAGCTCGAAACGCCCGTCGCGTTCGCGCACGCGCGCATAGTGGCCCGTCGCGATCATTTCCGCGTCGAGCGACATCGCGTGATCGAGGAACGCCTTGAACTTGATTTCGGCGTTGCACAGCACGTCGGGGTTCGGCGTGCGGCCGGCCGAGTATTCGCGCAGGAACTCGGCGAACACGCGATCCTTGTATTCCGCCGCGAAGTTGACGGCTTCCACGTCGATGCCGATCAGGTCGGCCACCGACACGACGTCGATCCAGTCCTGGCGCGTCGAGCAGTATTCGCCGTCGTCGTCGTCTTCCCAGTTCTTCATGAACAGGCCGACCACGTCGTAACCCTGTTCCTTCAGCAGCCACGCGGTCACCGACGAATCGACGCCGCCCGACATGCCCACCACTACACGGCGCTTGCTCATTTGTTGACCGCCTGACGTTCGAATGCTTCGGGGCGCGGCGCGACCGAATGCGTATGCACGAAATCGAGCGGAATGCGCCGCCCGGCGAGGTAATCGTCGACGCAGCGCATCACCGCGGGCGAGCGATGGCGCTCGCTGCACGCGCGCAGTTCGTCGGCGGTCATCCACAGCGTGCGGACGATGCCGTCGTCGAGCGCGTGGCCTGCGATCGGCTCGCCGGCCGTGCCGCAGAACGTGAAGCGCAGGTAGGTCGCGCCGGCGGTGCCGGGACGGTCGTAGTGCGCCAGATAGACGCCGACGAGCGCGTCGGGCGTGAACGGGTGCGCGGTTTCCTCGAGCGTCTCTCGGATCACGGCGTCGGCCAGCGTTTCGCCGGCTTCGAGATGGCCTGCCGGCTGGTTGATGCGCAGGCCCGACGAGGTTTCTTCCTCGATCATGAGAAAGCGGCCGGCATGCTCGACGAGCGCCGCGACCGTCACATGCGGGGTCCAGATTTCGGGTTTCATGGTTCGGCATTTTACCGGTTGCGCCCGAACGCTGCCCGGCGTTCGGTCAGACGAATCCGACCCTCGTAATCGTCCGTCGCGCCGAGGCGCGGCCACGCCGGCCAGGCTGACGCGTCGATCTCGCGCGATCGTGCGCAAAGCTACATGGACAAGACGGTGATGGAGTTCGGCGATGCGAAGAAGGTCATCGAGGACATGGTGAAGGCAGTCGACTGACGCATGCGCCGGCAACGCAGGCCGCCTGCCTCGATTCACGGGCAGCCTCGAAGGACAGGCCCGACCGGCGCAAGCCGGCCGGGCCGTTTCATGGTGCGACGAGGTTCGCGATGCACGCGGCGATCGTGTCGCGTACGCGCACGATCGCCGGGTCGCGCTGCGTGCTCGTGCGCCAGCCGATTTCGACCGGGTAGTGCGGCAAGTCGACCGGGCAGGCGAGCGCGCGCAGCGGCGTGGATCGCGCGATCGCGCGCGCCGCGTGCGAGGGAATCGTCGCCACCGCGTCGGAGCCGGCGAGCAGGTACGGCAACGCGGCGAAATGCGTGGTCGACGCCGCGACGCGCCGCTTGTGGCCGAGCGTGGCCAGCGCCTCGTCGACGATCCCGATCACGCCGCCCGACGACACGAGCAGGTGGTCGCGCTGCAGGAAATCGGCGAGCGTGAGCGTGCGCGGCGGCCGTGGGCGGGCGGCCGGGTCGATCAGGCACGCGTAGCCGCCCGTCGCGACCGCGCGCCGGCTGAGCCCGTTCGCCGAGAAGCCGCCCGATGCGATCGCGAGGTCGACGCCGTGGCGCAGCAGCGCGTCGCCGGCGATGCCGCTGTGCGTCTGCCGGAAGATCAGCCGGATGCCGGCGGCTTCCCGTGCAACGGCGTCGATCAGCGCGCGGCCGAGCGCGATCTCGAAGTCGTCCGACAGCCCGATCGAGATCGTGCGGCCGATGCGGTCGCCGCCGTCGGCCGCGATCGCGAGGCTTTCGCGGCAACGGTCGAGCGCGTCGGACAGGATCGGTTTCAGTTCGTCCGCGCGCGGCGTCGGCGCGAGCCCGCGGCCGGTGCGCACGAACAGCGGATCGGCATAGATCACGCGCAGCCGCGCGAGCGCCGCGCTCACCGCCGACTGCGTGAGGCCGAGCCGCAGCGCCGCCCGGCTCGCGCCGCCTTCCTCGTACAGCGCCTCGAACACTTTCAGCAGGTTCAGGTCGAGGCTGGCGATATCATCCGCATTCATGACACTTATCGTTCTATCGATTTGATCGATGACATCATATCGATAAAGATGGCGTTATCCCATTCACCGGAGACGCCTTCATGTCCACGTCAGTCATCGCCGCGCTGCAGATCGGCGCATCGCCCGCCGGCACGCGCGCCACGCTCGACACGATCCTCGGCTACGAAACCGCGATCCGCGACAGCGGCGCGTCGCTCGTCGTGCTGCCCGAGGCCGTGCTCGGCGGCTATCCGAAAGGCGATATCTTCGGCACGCGGCTCGGCTACCGGCTGCCCGAGGGCCGCGACGCGTATGCGCGCTACGCCGCGCAGGCGATCGACGTGCCGGGGCCGGAAACCGACGAGCTGGCCGCGCTGTCGCAGCGCACGGGTGCGAGCCTCGTGGTCGGCGTGATCGAGCGCGGCGGCAGCACGCTGTACTGCACGGCGCTGTTCTTCGATCCGCGTGACGGGCTCGTCGCGAAGCACCGCAAGCTGATGCCGACCGGCACCGAGCGGCTGATCTGGGGGCAGGGCGACGGCTCGACGCTGCCCGTCGTCGAGACGGCCGCGGGCCGCGCGGGCGCCGCGGTCTGCTGGGAGAACCACATGCCGCTGCTGCGCTGCGCGATGTACGCGAAAGGCGTGCAGATCTGGTGCGCGCCGACCGTCGACGAGCGCGACGTGTGGCAGAGCTCGATGCGGCATATCGCGCACGAGGGGCGCTGCTTCGTCGTCAGCGCGTGCCAGGTGCAGCCGTCGCCGCGCGCGCTCGGCATCGACGTGCCGGGCTGGGATCCGGAGCGGCCGCTGATCCGCGGCGGCAGCGTGATCGTCGGGCCGCTCGGCGACCTGCTGACGGAGCCGCTGATCGGCACGGCCGGGCTCGTGACCGCGCGTATCGATACCGACGAACTCGTTCGGGCGCGTTACGACTTCGACGTGGTCGGGCATTACGCGCGGCCCGACGTGTTCTCGCTGCACGTCGACGAGCGGCCGAAGCGCACGGTGGTGTTCGGCGCGTAGGGAAAGGCGGGCCGGGCGCCGCACGGCGGGCGGCCCGGAACAGGGACGGCGGCGGTGCGCCCGCCGCCGTGCCGCATCAGCGCATCGGCGCTTCCGCGATCCGCATGTAATCGGCGATCCGCCGTCCTTCCATGTCCGGAAACTGCTCGTGCACGACGATGTCGCCCATCCGCGCGATGTCGAAGGTGCGGAAATCGCCGCGCAGCTCGCACCACGCGCCGATCGTCCAGCGCCCGCCCCAGTAGACGAGCCCGAGCGGCCACACGCGGCGTTGCGAATGCGCGCCGAGCCGGTCGCGGTAGTCGAAGCTGACGACGTGGCGCGTATCGATGGCCTGGTGGATCGCATCGACCTTCGCGCAAAACGTCTCGTCGATGTGGAACGACGGCGCGAACACGGGCAGGCGGTCGAGCGCCGTGCGCTTGTCGGCCGGCATCGCCGACGCGATCTTCGCGAGCGCCGAGCGTGCGCCGCTCGCGAAGCGCGCACCGCCCCAGGTTTCGAGCATGCGTGCGCCGGCGGCGAGCGCCGCGAGCTCCTCGGCCGTGAACGTGAGCGGCGGCAGGCTCGCGTTGCGGTTCAGCCGGTAGCCGATGCCGGCTTCACCTTCGATCGGTACCCCTGACAGTTGCAGGTCGCGCACGTCGCGATAGACCGTGCGCGGCGACACCGACAGCCAGTCGGCCAGTTGCTGCGCGGTCGTGAGACGACGCCCGCGCAGCAGCTCGGCGATCTGGAACAGGCGGTCGGCACGGCGCGTCATGACGGCACCTCGGCTCCAACGGCAATGGGGACTTCGCGATGATAGCGCCGCGCGCGCCCGATGGCCGCTGCGCTCAGTGGCATTTCGGCGCGTGCAGGCCGACGCGGTTGCCTTCGGTGTCGATCAGGTAGCCGACGTAGCCGTAGTTGTTCGGCAGCTCGACGACGGAGCCCTGCACGACGCCGCCCGCGCGCTTCGCGCGTTCGAGCGCCGCGACGACCGATTCGCCGGCGTTCAGGTAGACGAGCACGCCGTTCGCGCTCGGCTTGATCTGCTGCGGATCGAACACGATGCTGCCGCCCGTGCTCGACGCGTCGCGATCGAACGTCGCCATCGGCACGCCGCCGATGACCGCGCGCTGCAACGTGGTTTGCAGCACGGTTTCGTAGAAGCGGATCGCGCGGTCGAAATCGAGGGACGGAATGTCGAACCAGGCGATCGCGCGTTCCGGGGTGGCAGTGGCGGTTGCTGACGTCATGACGAGCTCCTTGTTGCGTTGTTTGCGTTGTTATGCGGATTCGGTGTGGAAACCAGCCTGCATTGCGCCGGGATTGCAGTGTGAGCGCGGGCTGCTGACACCGTATTGTCAGTAGAGTTGTCATCTGTCTGGTCGAGCCGCACGCCGGCGTCGTGAAGCTGACCGTCACGCACGACGGGCTCGCGCCCGGTTCGGAGAGGGATCGCGGGATTCGCGGCGGCTGGCCGGTCGTGCTGTCGAGCCGGAAGTCGCTGCTCGAGACGGGGCATGCGCTGCCGTTCACGATGGCGCGCCGGTCGCAGTCGGAGCCCTGACCGGCTGCGCAAAAGCACAGGGGCCGCGATGGCGGCCCCTGGAAGTCGTTGTGCGTGGAAGCGAACGGCTGGCTTACGCGTCGTCGCCTTCCACCGCCGCCGGGCGCGCCTTCACGCTGCCGGCGATCAGGTCGAAGCGGAACAGCCGGCATTCGAGCGCGCCGTTGAACAGCGGCGTCTTGGCCGATTCGCGCAGGCGCAACTGGCCCGGCAGCGAACGGTCGGACGTCAGCAGGAACGCCTGCCAGCCCGTGAAGCGCTGCTTCAGCGCATCGCCGAGCGCGTTGAAGAACTCGCTGTCCGGCGCGTCGGTGTGCGTGCGGCGGAATGCGTCGTCGTTGCCGCGGTTGCGGCCGGTTTCGCGCACCTCGCCGCGCGCGCTGCGGCCGCGCACTTCGATCCGCTCGCCGTACGGCGGGTTCGCGAGGAGGATGCCCGGCCCGTCGCACGGCGGCGTCATCCCGCGCGCGTCGACCTGCTTGAGCCACACCGACGGCACGCCCGCGCGTTCGAGGTTCGCGCGCGCCTTCTCGAGCATGTCGCCGGAGATGTCGCTGCCGTACACGCCGAGCGCTTCGCCGCGCTTGGCGCGCGCTGCCCGCTTCGCGTCGAGCGCCGGGACCTTCAGCCCCTGCCATGCGGTGATGTCGTACTGCTTGAGCTTTTCGAAGCCGAACCGGCGCTCGACGCCGGGCGCCACGCCGAGCGCGATCTGCGCGGCTTCCGCGAGGAACGTGCCGCTGCCGCACATCGGGTCGTACAGCGCGGTGCCGGGCGTCCAGCCCGTCAGGCGCAGGATGCCGGCCGCGAGGTTCTCGCGCAGCGGCGCCGCCCCCTTGTCGAGACGCCAGCCGCGCTTGAACAGCGGCTCGCCCGACGTGTCGAGGTACAGCGTGCACTCGTTGACGGTCAGGAACGCGAACACGCGCACGTCCGGTGCACCGGTGTCGATGCTCGGCCGCGAGCCGGTTTTCTCCCGCATCCGGTCGCAGATCGCATCCTTCACGCGCAGCGTCGTGAATTCGAGGCTCTTCAGCGGCGACTTGATCGCGGTGATGTCGATGCGCAGCGTCTGCGTCGACGCGAACCAGCGTTCCCACGGCTGCTCGAGCGCGAGCGCGTAGACGTCCTGTTCGTTGCGGTACGGGCCGTGCGCGATCTTCAGCAGAATCCGGCTCGCGATGCGCGAATGGAGGTTCGCGGCCATGCCGGCGGCCCAGCCGCCGCTGAAATGGACGCCGCCCGGCACCTGCGCGCCCGCGGTGAACGGCGCGCCGTTCAGGTGGCGGCCGGCGATTTCGGCCAGCTCGGCGGCAAGCGCCGCTTCGAGGCCGCGCGGGCAGGGGGCGAAGAATTCGAACAGGGTGGGCGAGGACATAAGGCGGGTGAGGACGTGCAAAAGTCCACTATTGTACGCGGCGCGGGCGACCGGGGCCGGCGTTTCGGCGCGGCGGCGTAGGGGCGACGGCCGCTCGCGCGTGCCGGGAGGCGGCGAGGGGCGCCCGGCCGGGCGCCGCCACCGCGCCGCAAGTCAGTGCGTGCCCGGCTGGCCGGCGCGCGCGGCGGGGTTGGCCGCCGGCCAGAACAGCGCGAGCGGGTTCGACAGCACCGTGCGGACGATCGCCGCGACGAGCGCGCGCACCTTGGTCGGGCGCAGGCTGCGCGAGCGCACGGCCATCGTGAACGCGAGCGCGAAGCTCACGAGCACGTTGAGGATCGCCATGCTGAGCACGCCGGCGGCGGCCCACCACAGCTCGGGCGTGCCGAGCGCACCCTTGCCCAGCACGCCGAGCGCGATCCCGATCGAGCCGGCCGACAGCGTCACGTGCCGCACCTCGAACGGGAACATGAACACGGTGACGATCGCCGGCACGAGGCCGAGCATCAGGCCGAGGCCGACGTTCGCGACCACGCCGGCGACGTTCGAGCGGCAGAAATGCGCGAGCTTCGCGGCGCCGGTCGCGCCGAGCGTCAGGCGCAGCCGGCGGTTGTACGTGAGCGCGTCGCCGACCCGGTGCAGCACGAACCAGTTGTCGGCCCAGCCCGCGAGCAGGCTCGACGCCCACAGCAGCACGCCGGTGAGGGCCGCGTAGAACGGCGTCGGGCCGAGCAGCGAGAACGAATGCAGCGTCGCGTGCGCCTTCTCCGGCGAGATCAGGTTCGCGTGCAGCACGTTGCTCGCGAACAGCTGCACGAGCAGGCACACGGGCAGCACGACGAGCACGTTGCCGGAAATCGCGGCCGCCTGCGTGCGGATCAGCGCGATCACCGACGCGACGAACGTCTTCACGCCTTCCTCGTGGCCGGTGTCGTCGAGCTCGCGCGCGAGCGTCGGCGCGGTCATCGCGGGCTGCTTGGTCGCGAGCGTGAAGTGCAGGAAGTGCATCAGCATAAAGCTGGCCGCGTAGTTGATGCCCGCGAGCAGCCCTTCGAGCATCGACTGCAGGTGCGCGCCCGTGATCGCGAACTTCACGCACACGGTCACGACGGTGACGAGGCCGCCGCCCGCGGCCATCCGCAGCATCTTCAGGTACTCGGTGCGGCCGCGCGAGATGTAGTGCTCGCCGGTGTCAGCGTTGGTCTCGACGAGCTTGCGCGCGAACAGCGAGAAGTTGCTGCGCACGAGATGCGCGACGCTCTGGCTGTTCTGGTTCGCATCGACCAGCTCGGCGGTCAGGTGCGCCATCCCGTGCAGGTCGTCGCGCGCCATCCATGCGTTCAGCAGCGTTTCCGCGCGCAGGATGCGCATGCGCATCCGCTCGACCTGGAACACGATGTCGACCGACACGCCGTTGCGGTACAGGTGCGCGAACACGTCGTCGACGGCGATCCGGCATTCGTCGAGCAGCACGCGCAGGTAGTTCACCTCGTGCAGCAGCTTGCTCGGGTCGCCGCCGTCCTCGACGGCCGCATGCGCGGTCTCGACCGCGAGCATCGCGCGGGTGAGGCGGTAGAACGGCTGCGATTCGAGCGGCTTGCGCGCGTCGTCGTCGGACAGCCGGCTGCGCACCGTCTGCGACAGGCCGGTCGAGCTGATCTGGCAGGTCAGGTTGTGCAGCGCGGCCAGCAGGTCGCGCGAGAACGAGCCGGGCTCGTGGCGCTCTTCCTCGGTGACGTCGAACGAGATCAGGCCGGCGAGGCGCGCGAGCAGGTCGTCGGGCAGCGCGTCGATCCATTTCGCGTCCTCGGGCGCGGGGAACATCAGCGTGAACAGCGCCGACAGCTCGCGGCGGTTCGGCGCGGGCGGGATCAGCGACGAATCGATCCGCTCGAACAGCGCGCCGAAGAAGCCCGAATGCACCGGCATGCCGGCGTCGCACAGCAGCGAGATGCCGTCGCACTCGCGCAGGATGCCGCGCAGAATGCGCGCCGCGTGCGCTTTCCACGCGGGGTTGCGGTCGAGCACGTGGAACAGGTAGCGCAGCCGCGCATGGGCCGGATACGTGCGTGTGTCGGCGTCGCGCTCGGCCGGCGCGTCCTGCACCGTGCCGTTGCGGCGCAGCCAGTGCGCGAGCTCGATCAGCCATTCGCTGCGCTCGGCGTACGACGCGTCGGCGTCGGCGTTGGCGAGCAGCGCATCGAGCTGGTGACCGGCATTGCGCGACGCGCGCCACTTCTTGATCAGGGTCGTCAGGGAACGAAACATAAACGGAATAGCGAAAGCCCGGGACGGGCGGGTTCGGGATGCCGGCCGGGGAAACGGCGCGACGCCGGTGAGAACGGGTGAGACGGGGCCGGTGCCGGACGGGGCACGGGGACCCGCGATGCGGCTGCCCCGCCGCGGTGCACGCGATTCGCGTGCGGGCGCCGGGAGGCACGGCGGTCGGGCCGAGCGCGGCCCGGCGCCGCTGGCTCGCGCGCACGACGAACGGCGCGAGCCTGAAAGTGCGTAGGATCGTCAATCGGGCCGGAAAACGCAAGCCGACCGCATTGTATGGCGCGGGTTCCGGCGGCTTTGACAAAGAATGTCATGGCCGTTCGGCCAGTGAAGGCTGTGCGCGGGGCCGGTGGCAGCGGCGTGCAGCCGACGACGGGCGCGCGTGCTGCCGGCTGCACCACGCCATTCCATACCGCGCGGGCGAACGTCGTGTCGAACGTTCGCCCGCGCGCCGTGCGCGTTCGCTTATGCGCCGGACTTGCCCGTCGCGCCGGCGTCGCCGCCGGACGTCGGGTTGGCCGGGCACGGCACGACCGGCGCGGCGGCCGTCTTGCCGCCGGCCGCAGGCGCGACCAGCGCGCCGCGGCGGGCGGCCATCGCGCGCACGCCGGCCGCGGCCTGCGTGGCAATCACGTCGAGCGCGCGCCGGTGGCCGGCGACGAGCGCGTCGTAGCCGTCGGCGACCGGTTCGGCGACGCTCGTGCGGCAGGTCATCACGGCCTGCGTGGCGAGCGAGCGCACGCTCCAGACGGCGTCGACCGCCGCGCGCTTGCCCGGCCACGATTCGAAGCGCTGCACGTTCACGCTGATGCGGTACACGGGCACGCCGGCCGGATACGCGGAATTCGCGACGTCGATCGTGCCGAGCTGCGCGGCCAGATCGTCCGACAGCGCGCGGCGGATCTCGTCGGCGGGCGGCGACGCCCAGCGTTCCTGCTCGAGCACGTCGACCTGCGCGGCGTTCTTCTGCACGACCAGCTGGCTCTTCGCGACCTGCTCGGGCACGCCGACCGACGGCACCTCGATCAGGAACGCCGGGTTGGCCGGCGCGGTGCGCAGCGGCGCCGCGGCGTCGGCCGGGCTGAGCGTGTAGAACCGTGCGGGCGGCGAGCTGCATGCGGCGAGCGCGAGTGCGGCGAGCGCCGCCGCCGCGCCGCTCGCGAAACCGTTCACGCGTGTCGTCATTGTTTATCTCCTGGCTTGCCCTTGAGCAGCGATTCGGGGTGGCGCTCCAGATAGTCGGCGAGCGCGTTCAGCGATTGCAGCGTGCGCGTGAGCTCCTTCAGCGCGCCGCGCACGTCGGACTGCAGCGGCGAATCCTGCTGCAGCGTCGCCTCGGCGGTCGAGAAGGTCTGCTTCGCGGCCGACAGCGTGTCGCGCGCTTCCGGCGCGACCTGCGTGTCGAGCTGCTTGAACAGCTTGTCGGCGTTCGCGAGCGCGCTGTTCAGGTTCGCGCCGATCTGGTCGAACGGCACCTTGTCGAGCTTCTTCGCGATGTCGGCGACCTGCAGCTGCAGCTCGTCGAGCGTGTTCGGCACGGTCGGCAGCTCGAACGGCAGGTGGGCGGTATCGATCTTCACGGGCGGCGCCTTCGGGAAGAAGTCGAGCGCGACGTACAGCTGGCTCGTCAGCAGGTTGCCGGTGCGCAGTTGGCCGCGCAGCCCGTGCTGGACGAGCCGCTCCACGATCTCGCGGCGCGCCGGTTCGCCCTTGCTTTCGATCGTCTCGCGGAAGCGGCGGCCGAGGCGTTCCGGATACACGTTGATCGTCACCGGCATCAGGAAGTTCTTCGTCTTCGGATCGAAGTCGATGCCGATGTTCGTCACTTCGCCGAGCACGATGCCGCGGAAGTCGACCGGCGCGCCGACGGCGAGCCCGCGCAGCGACTGGTTGAAGTTCATCACGACCTGCAGCGGCTGGCCGTCCGGGTCGCGCATCGCGTCGCCCTCGTCGGAGCCGAGGCGGAACGTCGTGTTGTTCGGCGCGGTCGTGCCGCTGCCCTGGTTCGGCGGCGTCTGGAACGCGATGCCGCCGAGGATCACGGTCGCGAGCGACTGCGTGTTCAGCTTCAGGCCGCTCGAATCGAGCCGCAGATCGACGCCGCTCGCCTGCCACCAGCGCGTATTCATGCCGACGTACTGGTCGTACGGCGCATTGACGAACACGTTGAACGTGACGCCCGTGCCGTCCTTGTCGAGCGAGAAGCCGACCACCTGGCCGACCTGGACGCGGCGGTAGTAGACCGGCGAGCCGATGTCCACCGAGCCGAGCGAATCGCCGCGCAGCACGTATTGCGTGCCTTTCTGGTCGCCCGTGACGGCGGGCGGCGTTTCGAGGCCCGTGAAGTCGGTCAGCGTGTCCTGGCCGTGGCCGGCGTCGACGCCGATGTACGCGCCGGACAGCAGCGTGCCGAGCCCCGATACGCCGGTCGCGCCGACGCGCGGCCGCACGATCCAGAAGCGCGAGCCCTGGACCGCGAAGTCTTCCGCTTCCTTCTTGAGCTGCACCTGGACCAGCACGCGCGACAGGTCCTTCGACAGCTTGATCGTCTTGACCGTGCCGATCTCGACGTCCTTGTACTTGACCTGGGTCTTGCCCGGCTCGAGCCCTTCGGCGCTGTGGAAGCTGATCGTGATTTCCGGGCCGCGCTCGCGCACGGACTTGATCACGAGGCCGATGCCGATCAGCGCGGCGATCAGCGGCACGAGCCAGACGAGCGACGGCAGCCAGCCGCTTTTCGTCGAGATCGCCGGATCGGGTGGCCGGGGCGCGTCGTGCTGCGGGCCTTGTGGACTATTCATGGTGATTCCCTGAGGTTTCGACTGGATCCCAGATCAGGCGGGGATCGAACTGCATCGACGCGAGCATCGTCAGGATCACGACCGAGCCGAACGCGAGTGCGCCGGGGCCGGCCGTGATGACGGCGAGCGAACGGAAATGGACGAGCGCGACGGTCAGCGTCACGACGAAGATGTCGAGCATCGACCAGCGGCCGATACGCTCGACGATCCGGTAGAGGCGCGTGCGCTGCAGCGGCCGCCAGGCGGCGCGGCGCTGCGCGCTGGTGACGAGGATCGTCAGCACGCCGAGCTTGAGCATCGGCACGAGAATGCTGGCGACGAACACGACCACGGCGAGCGGCCAGTCGCCGGACGTCCAGAAATAGATGACGCCGCTCATGATCGTGTCCTGCTGCGAGCCGACGATCGACGAGGTGCGCATGATCGGCAGCAGGTTCGCCGGAATGTAGAGGATCGCGGCCGCGAGCAGCAGCGCCCACGTGCGCATGATGCTGTTTGGGGTGCGCATGTGCAGCGCGCTGCCGCAGCGCGCGCAATGCGCGTGCGGCTGGTCGATCGTCTGCACGAGCCCGCACGCGTGGCAGCTGGCATAGCCCTCGCGGGCGGCGGTCGGCGTGGGGCTCGTCATCGGCGGGGCGCGTCCGGCAGCGGCGCGGCGGGGTCGGGCCGCGCCGGCGCGCGGCCGGCACGCAGGTCGTCGGCGATGTCCCACACCGTGCGCGGGTCGAACATCAGCACGACGGCGGTCATCAGCGTGAGCGCGCCGAACGCGAACAGCGCCGCGTCGGGCACGACGCGCGCGAGGCTGACCATCTTCACGATCGTGACCAGGATGCCGAGCATGAACACCTCGATCATCCCCCACGGCCGCACGAGCTGGATCGTGCGCAGCACGAGGTTGAGGCCGGGCGGCACGACGCCGCGGCGGATCGGCAGCAGGACGTAAAGCAGCGCGGCCATCTCGACGAGCGGGAACAGCACGGTCGAGCAGAACACCATCACGCCGACGATCTCCATGTCCTGATGCCACAGCGTGTCGATCGCGCCGATCAGGGTCGTCTGCACGCGCGTGCCGTTCAGGTCCATTTCGAGGATCGGGAACGTCTGCGCGATGATGAACGTGACGAGCGCGGCGACCGCGAGCGCGGTGATGCGCTCGATCTGCGTGGTGCTGTTGCGATAGAGCAGCGCGTCGCAGCGCGGACAGCGCGCGATCTGGCGGCCGCTCAGGCGCGGTTTATGCAACAGTGCGTCGCATTCGTGGCAGGCAATCAGGTCGTATCGTTGCATGGAAAAGGCGGTGTTGCGACGGCTGGGGGAACACGTCGACGGGGCCGGAACCCGCGCCAATCTTACCAAAAGGGCTTTTTCGATGCGTCAAGGATCGTGAGTTTCGTGACCGGTCGGTAACATGGCGGGAAGCCGTCAGCCGGCTGGCGCGCCTGTCCTCAGAGTCCGCGCACGTCAAAAGGTTGCGGTAGCATGGCGCCCTTGACATGCGTCGGACGAATTTACCGGCGCGGCCGTTCGCTGAACTGAGGAATCCAAGATGGCATCGAAATCGCCGCCGGCCGTGCCGGCACGCTACGCGCACACCGCGATCGCCTTGCACTGGCTGATCGCGCTGCTGATCATCTGCGGCTTCGCGCTCGGCTGGGTGATGACGGACATTCCCGGCTTCACGCCGACCAAGCTGAAGTACTTCTCGTGGCACAAGTGGATCGGCGTGACGGTGTTCGCGCTGGCCGTCGTGCGCGTGCTCTGGCGTGCGACCCACGTCCCGCCGCCGCTGCCGGGCGACACGCCGGCGTGGCAGCGCGCGGCGTCGCACGGCGTGCACATGCTGCTGTACGTGCTGATGATCGTGATCCCGGTGACGGGCTACCTGTACAGCTCGGCGTCGAACATTCCGGTCGTCTATCTCGGCATCGTGCCGCTGCCGCGCCTGATCGACCCCGATCCGGCGCTCAAGGAAACCTTCAAGACGCTGCATGTGTCTTTGAATTACATTCTGCTTTCGCTCGTTGCGATGCACGTGCTCGCGGCGCTCAAGCACCAGTTGTTGGACCGCGACGGCCTGCTGTCGCGCATGCTTCCCTTTGCCAAATGAAGGATCCCATGAAAGTGTCTTTCTCCCGTTCCATGCTGACCGCGTTCGCCGCGGCGGTGCTTGTCGCGTCGGGCGCGGCGCATGCCGACGTCGATCTCGCGAAGAGCAAGGTGTCCGCCGTGTCGAAGCAGATGAACGTGCCGACCGAAGGCGCGTTCAAGAAGTTTTCCGCGCAGGTGAAGTTCGACCCGGCGAAAGCCGCGCAGGGCAGCGCGCAAATGACGATCGACGTCGCGAGCTTCGACCTCGGCGACAAGATGTACAACGACCAGGTCGCCGGCAAGGACTGGTTCGACGCGAAGACCTATCCGCAGGCGACCTTCGTGTCGTCGGCGATCGCGCCGGCCGGCGGCAACAAGTACAACGTGACCGGCAAGCTGACGATCAAGGGCAAGGCCGAGACCGTCACGGTGCCCGTCACGGTCGCGCAAAACGGCGCGACGCAGACGTTCGACGGCGTGCTGCCGATCAAGCGTTCGACCTTCAACGTCGGCACCGGCGAGTGGAAGGACACGTCGATCGTCGCGGACGAAGTGCAGATCAAGTTCCATCTCGTCGCCACGAAGTAAGCGGCAGGTTGCCGCCTCAACTGAATGCCGCGCGAGGGCGCGGCGCCGTTTCCAGGAGAAAAAGTTTGAAAAAGCATCTGATCATCGCTGCCGGCGCGCTGGCCGCTTCCCTGTCGTTCTCGGCCTTCGCCGAAAGCGCAACCTACCAGTTCGATCCGAGCCACACGTACCCGAGCTTCGAGGCCGACCACTTCGGCGGCCTGTCGGTCTGGCGCGGCAAGTTCGACAAATCGAGCGGCACCGTGACGCTCGACCGCGCGGCGAAGACCGGCACGGTCGACGTGACGACCGACATCGCGTCGATCCACACGGGCAGCGCGAAGCTCGACGAGCACCTGCAGACGGCCGAGTTCTTCGATGCGGCGAAGTTCCCGCAGGCGAACTACAAGGGCACGATCAAGTTCGACGGCGACAAGCCGGTGTCGGTGGTCGGCAACCTGACGCTGCACGGCGTCACGAAGCCGCTCACGCTGAAGATCGATTCGTTCAAGTGCATGCCGCACCCGATGCTCAAGCGTGAAGTGTGCGGCGTCGACGCGGTCGGCGAATTCAGCCGCGACGATTTCGGCCTCGACTACGGCAAGCAGTACGGCTTCAAGATGAAGACGAAGCTGCTGATCACGGCCGAAGCGGTCAAGCAGCAGTAAGACTCCCCGGCGGGGCCGGCCGTCGCGCCGGCCCCGCGGGCAAACCGCCGCGCTCCCGCTACCGGAGCGCGGCGGTTTTTTTTGCGCGCCTATAATCGCCCGAGCGCCGCATGTGGCCATGCGGCGCCGGGCAGGCCGACGGCGCGACGGCGGCCGCCTCGAACAGAACGTACAACGACAAGGAGATCGCCGATGCATGCCGTCACGCAGTCCAGCTCCATTGCCTCGTCGCCGCGCGTGTGGCGCGCGGTGGTCGCCGCGTCGATCGGCAACGCGCTCGAGTGGTTCGATCTCGTCGTCTACGGCTTTTTCGCGGTGACGATCTCGAAGCTGTTCTTCCCGGCCGGCAACGACACCGTGTCGCTGCTGCTCACGCTCGGCACGTTCGGCGTGTCGTTCTTCATGCGCCCGCTCGGCGCGATCGTGCTCGGCGCGTATGCCGACCGCGCGGGTCGCAAGGCCGCGCTCACGCTGTCGATCCTGCTGATGATGGCCGGCACGCTGATCATCGCGGTGCTGCCGACCTACGGGACGATCGGCGTCGCCGCGCCGGTGATCCTCGTCGCCGCGCGGCTGATGCAGGGCTTCTCGGCCGGCGGCGAGTTCGGCAGCGCGACCGCGTTCCTCGCCGAGCACGTGCCGGGCCGGCGCGGCTTCTTCGCGAGCTGGCAGGTCGCGAGCCAGGGGCTCACGACGCTGCTCGCCGCGGGCTTCGGCACCGTGCTGAACGCGCAGCTCACGGCCGACCAGATGGCGTCGTGGGGCTGGCGCGTGCCGTTCTTCTTCGGGTTGCTGCTCGGGCCCGTCGCGTACTACATCCGCACCAAGGTCGACGAGACGCCCGAATTCCTCGCGGCCGAAGGCACCGCGAACCCGCTGCGCGATACGTTCGCGTCGCACAAGGCGCGCCTCGTCGCGGCGATGGGCGTGGTCGTGCTCGGCACCGTCGCCACCTATCTCGTGCTGTTCATGCCGACCTACGGCGTGAAGCAGCTGGGCCTCGCGCCGTCGGCCGCGTTTGCCGCGATTCTCGTGGTCGGCGTGATCCAGATGGCGTTCGCGCCGCTCGTCGGCCACTGGTCGGATCGCTACGGCCGCGTGCGCGTGATGATCGCGCCGGCCGTCGGCATCCTCGTGCTGATCTATCCGGCGTTCGCGTATCTCGTCGCGCATCCGGGCTTCGGCACGCTGATCGCGCTGCAGGTGCTGCTCGCGTTCCTGATGACCGGCTACTTCGCGGCGCTGCCGGGCCTGTTGTCCGAGGTGTTTCCGGTGCAGACGCGCACGACCGGGATGTCGCTCGCCTATAACGTCGCGGTGACGATCTTCGGCGGCTTCGGGCCGTTCATCATCGCGTGGCTGATCCGCGAGACCGGGATGAAGACCGCGCCGAGCTTCTATCTGATGTTCGCGGCCGTGCTGAGCCTCGCGGCGCTGGTCGTGCTGCGGCGGCGGTTCGGGTTTCGGTGACTCGTGCAGCTAGTGATGGCTGCGATTCAGCCGTCGCTAGCGAGAAGCGTCTTCGCAGTCGCGCGTAGCGCTTCGAGATTGGCCGCCGTGACGCGCTTTCCGGTTCGGTTCTCCGCGGATGTGGCGTCGATGAAGCGGCGGGCCGTGGCGTATTGCGACTCCGACAGGAGCAGGCGCTTGGCCGCGAGCGAGTTACGCGCTTCATCTTGGGCGCGATTCGCTTCAGCTCCGAGCACACGATAGTTGTTCCGGAAAATTGCTGACACCGGGTTTTGCGGCATTTTCGCCGCCAAATCGTCGAGCGACGAGAAGTCGTCATATCGCGCTTGCTTCAAGGCGAATAGCTCGGCTTGCCCCCATACTTCGACGAACGCCGTGCGTTGCTCTGCGAGACGGGCCGTCTCGCGTGCTGCGCTGACCATGTTGCGGTCGACCATCCAGGTGCCGAAGCTGCCGATAAGCGCGCCCATGATGGTCGTCACGAGTGAATACTTGAACCCCCGGAGGGCTCCGCCTGGCTGAGTACGCATTATCGGGCTGGGTCCGGATGAAGTGATTGGAGCATTCAATTTATCATCGTGGCGCCCGGTCCGGCGCGGCGGCGCGTCAGTTGCCGCCGCGCTCGCAGACCGGTTGCGCCGGCATCAGTTGCGCGGGCGCGGCGATGGTCTGCACCGGGCGGCCGGCGAGGGCATTGAGCGCCTGACGGAGCTGCCAGTCGGCCGCCGTGCCGAATGCGCGCTGCGGCAGCGCCGCGCTCCTCGCCGTATCGACCTTCGCGCGCACGCGCGCTTCGCGCAGCTTCTGGCGGGCCTTGCGCACCTGCGCGAACGGGTCGGGCGCCTGCCGGTCCGCATAGGGCGCGCGGGCGAGATCGACTTCCCGGTACCACAGCAGCACGCCGTCGACGTCCGCGTCGCGGCGCGGCGGCACGAGCCGGTCCGGCACGACGCCGTAACCATCCATCGGGCAGCCGTTCGGCCGCAGGTTGCGCGCGAACGTGAAATTCAGGCGCGTGCCGTCGGGCAGGTCGACGCCCGTCTGCGCGAGTCCTTTCCCGTAGGTCGGCATGCCGAGCAGTGTCGCGCGGCCGAGATCCTTCAGCGCCGCCGCGGTCGCTTCGGCGGCCGACGCGCTCTGGCCGTCGACCAGCACCACGAGCGGTACGGTACGCCACCAGTCGTCGGCCTGTAGCGGCGCGAGCGGGTCCTGGCCGTGCATGACGGGCAGTTCGTAGTCGGGCCAGTTGGTCGTGTAGCGGTGGCGGTGCGTGCCGTCGCGCTCGACCGTCACCATCGCGGTGCGGTCGCGTCCGGCGAACAGCGCGGTGATGCCGATCGCCGCATTGAGCGCGCCGCCGCCGTTGATGCGCAGGTCGAGGATCATCTGCTTCACCGGCGGGCCCGCGCGGCGCGCGGCCTGCACCGCGTCGATATAGTCGCCGACCGCCGACTCCGGAAAGCTCGACAGCCGCGTGTACAGGATGTCGCCGTCGAGCCGCTTCGCGGTCGCCGGATGCGGCTTGACGATCGCGCGCACGGGCGCGAATGTCAGCACCGCATGCTGCGGGCCGCGCTGCACCGTGAGCTTCAGCGGCACGCCCGCGTCGCCCTTCGCGAGCTTCATCAACTCGCCGCCGTCGATGCCGACGACGCTCCTGTCGTTCATCGCGACGACGAGATCGTCGGGCCGCACACCGGCCTTTTCGGCCGGCGCGTCGGGAATCACGTCGATGATGTGCAGCCCGTCGGGCCGCGTCTCGAACACGATGCCGATGCCCGGCGTGCCGTCGCGTGCGCGCCGCTCGTCGTCGCGCCGTTCCTGCTCTTCCTTCGCGTTGAAGAAGCGCGCGTACGGCAGCGTCTTGATGCCTTCGTGGGTCGCGGCGTCGAGCAGCGCGCCGATGTCGACGTCGGTCAGGTGTTGCCGCTTCAGCACTTCGACGGCCGCTTTGAGTTCGCAGAGCTGCGGTTCCCAGTCGGGCGGGCAGGGTGACGGCGGTTGGGCGGCGGGCAGCGAAGCGGGGGCAGGTGCAACGGCAGGCGGCGAAGCGGCGGGCGGCGCGGATGCCGGTTGCGCACCGACGAGCGACGCATACGGGAACGCGGCCGCGACTGCTGCGCAGGCGGCGAGGCGACGAACGACACGCATGGGAAGCATCATCGGGACCGCACGTTCGGATGGATGGCGAGGGGTTTGCCCGGCCGGCGCGCGGCCGGCATGCGACGGGGCAGGGCGGTGACGATTGTAGCCGACACCCGCGACGGCTCGGCCGAGTCATCCGCGTGCCGTACCACGGTGAGCCGCGCATAAAAAAAGCCGACCCAGACGGGCCGGCTTTGCTTCGATGCCGAAACGGCGTGGCGCTTAAACCTGCGCGCCGGCGTTCGGATCGTCCGGATCGTGCGCGGTCTTCTTTTCCTTCACCAGGTCTTCGCGCTTGATGCCGAGCCACATCGCGAGCGAGCCCGCGACGAACACCGACGAGTAGATACCGAACATGATGCCGACCGTCAGCGCGAGCGCGAAGTAGTGCAGCGTCGGGCCGCCGAAGAAGAACATCGACAGCACCATCATTTCCGTCGACGTGTGCGTGATGATCGTGCGCGACATCGTGGTCGTGATCGCGTGGTTGATCACTTCCTGCACGCTCATCTTGCGTTCGCGGCGGAACGTCTCGCGGATCCGGTCGAAGATGACGACCGACTCGTTGACCGAGTAGCCGAGCACCGCGAGGATCGCCGCGAGCACCGCCAGCGAGAACTCCCACTGGAAGAACGCGAAGAAGCCGAGAATGATCACGACGTCGTGCAGGTTGGCGATGATGCCCGCCACCGCGTACTTCCATTCGAAGCGGAACGACAGGTAGATCACGATGCCGATCACCACGCACGCGAGCGCGAGCAGACCGTCGGTCGCGAGCTCGCGGCCGACCTGCGGGCCGACGAACTCGACGCGCTGCAGCGTGACGTCCGGGCTCTGCGCCTTCAGCGCGCCCATCACCTGGTCGCTCTGCTGCGCGGACGTGAGGCCTTCCTTCAGTTGCAGGCGGATCAGCACGTTGCGCGACGTGCCGAAGTTCTGTACTTGCGCGTCGGCATAGCCGAGCTTGCCGAGCGTCGCGCGCACGGGTTCGAGCTCCGCGGCCTGCTGGTACTGCACCTCGATCACCGTCCCGCCGGTGAATTCGACGGACAGGTGCAGCCCGCGGTGGAACAGGAAGAACACGGCGGCGAGGAACGTGACCAGCGAGATCACGTTGAACACCAGCGCGTGCCGCATGAACGGAATGTCTTTACGGATGCGGAAAAATTCCATGGCTTCGTCTCCGGGGCCTTATTGGGTCGAGCCCGGTTTCTTCGGCGACACGCCTTGCTGCGCGCGGTTGCGCAGCTGCGGCTTGCCGGCGCGCGGCGCGTTGCCCTTCGCCGGGGCGGCGAGCTTCGCGGCGCGCGCGGTGTCGGTCGATTCGTCCTCGTCGGTGAACGACGCGGCGGCAGCGGCGCCTTCCGGCTTCCACACCTGGCCGATCGCGAGCGACTTCAGCTTCTTGCGGCCGCCGTACCAGAGGTTGACGAGCCCGCGCGAGAAGAACACCGCGGAGAACATCGACGTCAGGATGCCGAGGCAGTGCACGATCGCGAACGCGCGAACCGGGCCCGAACCGAACGCAAGCAGCGCGAGACCGGCGATCAGCGTCGTGACGTTCGAGTCGAGAATCGTCGCCCACGCATGCGCGTAGCCGGCCTGGATCGCGAGCTGCGGCGGCTGGCCGGCGCGCAGTTCTTCACGCACGCGCTCGTTGATCAGCACGTTCGAGTCGATTGCCATACCGAGCGCGAGCGCGATGGCCGCGATACCGGGCAGCGTCAGCGTCGCCTGCATCAGCGACAGCACGGCGACGAGCAGCAGCAGGTTCACCGACAGGCCGATCACCGATACCACGCCGAACAGCATGTAGTACGCGATCATGAACACGGCGATCGCGCAGAAGCCCCAGATCACCGAGTGGACGCCCATCTTGATGTTGTCGGCGCCGAGGCTCGGGCCGATCGTGCGTTCCTCGATGATGTCCATCGGTGCGGCGAGCGAACCGGCGCGCAGCAGCAGCGCGAGGTCGGCCGCGGCCTGCGGCGTCGGCTGGCCCGTGATCTGGAAGCGGTCGCCGAGTTCCGACTGGATCGTCGCGACCGTCAGCACTTCGCCCTTGCCCTTCTCGAACAGCACCATCGCCATCGGCTTGCCGATGTTGTCGCGCGACACCGTGCGCACCGCGCGGCCGCCCGCCGAGTCGAGGCGGATGTTGACCGACGGACGCTGGTGTTCGTCGAAGCCGGCCGACGCGTCGATGATGCGGTCGCCGGTGAAGATCACGTCCTTCTTCAGCAGCACGGGCGCCTGGTTGCCTTGCGTGAACAGCTCCTCGCCCGGCGGCACGGGGTCGTTCGGGTTCGGGTGCGTGTTGATCGGGTCGGCCAGGCGCGCCTCGAGCGTCGCGGTGCGGCCGATGATGTCCTTCGCCTTCGCGGTGTCCTGCACGCCCGGCAGTTCGACGACGATGCGGTCGCTGCCTTGCTGCTGCAGGATCGGCTCGGACACGCCGAGCTCGTTCACGCGGTTGTGGAGCGTCGTCAGGTTCTGCTTGAGCGCGGCGTCCTCGACCGACTTCTGCACGGCCGGCGTGAAGGTGCCGACGACTTGCGTGCCGCCGCCGCCGGGCTGGGTCGCCCATTGCAGCTCGGTGATCGACGCGGCGAGCACCTTGCGGGCGTCTTCCGCCGTCTGCGCATCGCTGAAGTTGACGACCACGGACTGCTCGACGCGGCTCACGCCGCCGTCGCGGATGTTCTTGTCGCGCAGCAGCGAGCGCGCGTCGGACGCGTCGGAGTCGAGCTTCTTCGTGAGCGCGCCCGTCATGTCGACCTGGAGCAGGAAGTGCACCCCACCGCGCAGGTCGAGGCCGAGATACATCGGCAGCGCGTGCAGGGCGGTCAGCCAGCGCGGCGACGCGCTCTGCAGGTTCAGTGCGACGACGTACTGCGGATCGTTCGGGTCGGCATTCAGCGACTTCTGCAGCAGGTCCTTGACGCGCAGCTGCGTATCAGTGTCCTTCAGGCGCACGCGGATGTTCGCGCTGGTCGCCGTGTTCTCGAAGGTGACGTCGTCCGGCTTGATCTGCGCGGACGCGAGTGCCGATTCGACCTGGGTCAGCGTGGTCGAGTCGAGCTTGACCGTGGCCTTGCCGCTCGACACCTGCACCGCCGGCGCTTCGCCGAAGAAGTTGGGCAATGTGTACAGAAGGCCGATGGCGAGCGCCACGACCATCACGACATATTTCCAGAGTGGATAACGATTCATGAGGGGGCCGAACGGGTGGTTGGCGTGAAAGCGTCGCGTCCGGCGCCGCGGCGGCCCGCTCTCTCAGGCGGGCACGGCGCGGGGAGCCGGACGCTCGGTGAAAGCCTTACAGCGACTTGATCGTGCCCTTCGGCAGAATGGTCGTGACGGCAGCCTTCTGCACGGTGATTTCGGTGCCTTCGGCGATTTCGACGCCGATGTAGCCTTCGGTGACCTTCGTCACCTTGCCGACGAGGCCGCCGCTCGTGACGACTTCGTCGCCCTTCGCCATGGCCGCGAGCATGTTGCGGTGTTCCTTCTGACGCTTCATCTGCGGACGGATCATGATGAAGTACAGCACCGCGAACATCAGGATGAGCGGCAGGAAGCTCATCAGGCTCGATTCGGCGCCACCGGCGCCTTGCGCGAAGGCATTGGAAATGAACGGCACGTTGGTCTCTCCGTAGGGGAAGATCGAAAAATAAGCCGGTTATTCTACCACCGGCCCCATGCGCGAACGGATCGGCAAATGCGCTTTCGGATCAAGCTGTTAAAGCACGAACCGATACCGTTGCGACTTGTTTGGAAAGGTAATTGTAATGTTTAGCGGTCGCGACTGGCGATTTGAGTGCGCCAATTAGTACGCGTCCTATGTGACTGGCCGCGGTGCGAGCCGCCGGCCGGCCCGTCAGTCGACCCCTCTCGCGCGATCCTCCGCGAAGCGCTGCCGGAATGCGTCGAACGTATGCGTTTCGATCGCGTCGCGGATCTCGCTCATCAGCTGCAGGTAGTAGTGCAGGTTGTGGATCGTGTTCAGCTGCGCGCCGAGGATTTCGCCGACCCGGTGCAGGTGATGCAGATAGCCGCGCGAGAAGTTCTGGCACGTGTAGCAGGTGCAGGTCGAATCGAGCGGCTTCAACGAGTTCTTGTGCGTCGCGTTGCGGATCTTCACGTCGCCGAAGCGCGTGAAGAGCCAGCCGTTGCGCGCGTTGCGGGTCGGCATCACGCAGTCGAACATGTCGATGCCGTTCGCGACGCCCTCGACCAGATCCTCCGGCGTGCCCACGCCCATCAGGTAGTGCGGCTTGTTGGCCGGCAGCTTCGGGCCCACGTGCTGCAGCACGCGCATCATGTCTTCCTTCGGCTCGCCCACCGACAGCCCGCCGATCGCGAGGCCGTGGAAGCCGAGTTCCGCGAGGCCCGCGAGCGATTCGTCGCGCAGGTCCTCGAACATTCCGCCCTGGACGATCCCGAACAGCGCATTCGGGTTGCCGAGCCGGTGGAACTCGTCGAGCGAGCGCTTCGCCCAGCGCAGCGACATGCGCATCGAGTCGGCTGCTTCCTGGTGCGTGGTCGGCACGCCGTTGGTCGCGTACGGCGTGCACTCGTCGAACTGCATCACGACGTCGGAGTTCAGCACCTTCTGGATCTGCATCGACACTTCCGGCGACAGGAACAGCTTGTCGCCGTTGATCGGCGACGCGAACGTGACGCCGTCCTCGGTGATCTTGCGCAGGTCGCCGAGCGAGAACACCTGGAAGCCGCCCGAATCGGTCAGGATCGGCTTGTTCCAGCCCATGAAGCCGTGCAGGCCGCCGTGCGCGTCGATTGTGTCGAGGCCCGGGCGCAGCCACAGGTGGAACGTGTTGCCGAGGATGATCTGGGCCTTGATCTCGTGCAGCTCGCGCGGCTGGATCGCCTTCACGGTGCCGTACGTGCCGACCGGCATGAAGATCGGCGTCTCGACCGTGCCGTGATTGAGCTTCACGCGGCCGCGGCGCGCGTGGCCGTCGGTCGTCAGCAATTCGAATTCGAGCCCGTTGGCCGGGCGGTCCTGCACGGGGGCGTGCGTATCGTGGGATGAACCTTCGGTCATCGTGTCGTGCTCCTTGCTACCGGAAAACAGTCCGGCGCATGTTGGAAACGCCGCCCGGGAAATCGGCGGCGGGGAAAAGCGGGTGCGCGCCAGCGTAGCGCGCACAACGTAAAAAAACGGCACGGCGGCAGTGCGACGCGCCGGCCATCGTGCGCATCGAGCCGATGCTGTCGACTGCGCTTACGCGCCCGACGCCTCCGGCGTGTCGCGCCGCGTGAGCAGCATCGCGTCGCCGTAGCTGAAGAACCGGTAGCGTTCTTCGATCGCGTGCCGGTACGCGGCGCGGATCGTCTCGACGCCCGCGAACGCGGACACCAGCATCAGTAGCGTCGACTTCGGCAGGTGGAAGTTCGTGACGAGCCGGTCGACCACGCGGAAACGGTAGCCGGGCGTGATGAAGATGTCGGTCTCGGCCTGCGTCGCCGCGAGCGGGCGGCCGGCCTCGTCGGCGCTGCGCGCCGCGGCTTCGAGCGCGCGCATCGACGTCGTGCCGACCGCGATCACGTTGCCGCCGCGCGCGCGGGTCGCGGCGATCTTGTCGACGAGCGACTGCGGCAGGTCGTACCACTCGCTGTGCATCTTGTGCTCGGCGATGTTGTCGACGCGCACCGGCTGGAACGTGCCGGCACCGACGTGCAGCGTCAGCGTCGCGCGTTCGACACCCATCGCGTCGAGCCGGTCGAGCATCGGCTGGTCGAAGTGCAGCCCGGCCGTGGGCGCGGCGACCGCCCCCGGATTGCTCGCGTAGACGGTCTGGTAGCGCGTCTCGTCGGTCGCATCCGGATCGTGCTCGATATAGGGCGGCAGCGGCAGGCGGCCGTACTGCTCGATCAGGTCGAGGCACGGCTCGGGGAAGACCAGCGTGAAGAACGGCTCGACGCGCTCGCCGACGGTCACGTCGAACGCATCGGCGAGACGCAGCGTCGTGCCGGCACCCGGCGACTTGCTTGCGCGGATCTGCGCGAGCGCCGTGTGCGTGCCGGTCACGCGCTCGACCAGCACCTCGATCTTGCCGCCGCTGGCCTTCTGGCCGAAGAACCGCGCCTTCAGCACCTTGGTATCGTTGAAGACGAGCAGGTCGCCGGGCGCGATGCACGACGGCAGCTCGGCGAAGCGGCGGTCGACGAGGCGCGCGGGCTCGACGGTGCCGTCGACCTCGAGCAGGCGGCTCGCGGTGCGGTCGGGCAGCGCGGTTTGCGCAATCAGCTCGGGCGGCAGATTGAAATCGAAATCGGAAAGCGTGAACATGCGGGCTGGTTCGAAACGGCCGGCGGGCGCCGCCGACAGGGCGGAAACGCGTGAATGGGGCGCGCGAGCCGCTATGATGGCGGGATGCGCGGCCTGGCCGGCGTCGTTCGTTCGGACGACGTGAAAGCCGCTATTGTACTTGCCTTGCGAAGCACCCAGACGATCCGATGCCAGTGTCACCACGCCGTTCCTCCGCTGCCGTTGCCGATTCCGCCGATCCGTTCGACGCGGAGGATGCTGCGCCGCCCGTGCACGACACGGCGGCGCGCACCGTGCCGCGCCGTGCCGGCCCGAAGCGCGGCGCCGACGGCAGGCTCGCGCAGCCGGCGGCCGCCGCGCCCGATGCCGACGGCGCCGCCGCGGGCGATGCAGCGGACGAGGCCGGCGCATCCGGCACGAAGCGCAAGAAGAAGCCGGCCGCCGACAAGCCCGTGAAGACCGTCGACAAGCTCGCGAAGCTCGGCCTCACGCGCTCGATCGATCTCGTGCTGCATCTGCCGATGCGCTACGAGGACGAAACCACGCTCACGCCGATCGGCGAGCTGCTGCCGGGCGGCATCGCGCAGACCGAAGGGGTCGTATTCGACAACGAGGTCGCGTATCGCCCGCGCCGCCAGCTCGTCGTGAAGATCCAGGACGACGACGGCGAGCAGCTCGTGCTGCGCTTCCTCAATTTCTACGGCTCGCAGGTCAAGCAGATGGCCGTCGGCCAGCGGCTGCGCGTGCGCGGCGACGTGCGCGGCGGATTCTTCGGGATGGAGATGGTGCATCCGGCCGTGCGCGTGGTCGAAGCCGATGCGCCGCTGCCGCAGGTGCTCACGCCCGTCTACCCGAGCACGGCCGGCGTGTCGCAGGCGTATCTGCGCAAGGCGATCGAGAACGCCGTTGAGCGCACGCCGCTGCCCGAACTGCTGCCGCCCGAGATTCAGCGCGATTACCTGAAGCCGCTCGACGTGCCGTCGCTCGAGCAGGCCGTGCGCATCCTGCACCACCCGCGCGTCGATTCCGACGAAGCCGCGCTGATGGACGGCTCGCATCCGGCGTGGACGCGCATCAAGTTCGAGGAGCTGCTCGCGCAGCAGCTGTCGCTCAAGCGGGCGCACGAGGAGCGCCGCACGCGCGCCGCGCCCGCGATGCCGCGCCGCACCGCGACCGATACCGACGCGCTGACCACGCGCTTTTACGCAGCGCTGCCGTTCACGCTGACGGGCGCGCAGGCGCGCGTCGTCGACGAGATCGCGCGCGACCTCACGCTCGCGCACCCGATGCAGCGCCTGCTGCAGGGTGACGTCGGCAGCGGCAAGACGGTGGTCGCGGCGCTGGCCGCCACGCAGGCGATCGACGCCGGCTACCAGGCCGCGCTGATGGCGCCCACCGAAATCCTCGCGGAGCAACATGCGCGCAAGCTGCGCGCGTGGCTCGAGCCGCTCGGCGTCACGGTGGCGTGGCTCGCGGGCAGCCTGAAGGCGAAAGAGAAGCGCGCGGCGATCGAGGCGGCCGCGCTCGGCACCGCGCAGCTCGTGATCGGCACGCACGCGATCATCCAGGACACGGTCGAATTCGCCCGGCTCGGCCTCGTGATCGTCGACGAGCAGCACCGCTTCGGCGTCGAGCAGCGGCTCGCGCTGCGTGCGAAGGCCGCGAACGCGGCCAACGGCGCGCGCGACTTCCAGCCGCACCAGTTGATGATGTCGGCCACGCCGATTCCGCGCACGCTCGCGATGACGTATTACGCGGACCTCGAGGTCTCGACGATCGACGAGCTGCCGCCGGGCCGCACGCCGGTGCTGACGCGCCTCGTCGGTGATGCGCGGCGCGAGGAGGTGATCGCCCGCGTGCGCGAGGCCGCGCTGACCGGGCGCCAGGTGTACTGGGTGTGCCCGCTGATCGAGGAGAGCGAGACGCTGCAGCTGCAGACGGCCGTCGAGACTTACGAGACGCTGGCTGCCGCGCTTCCGGAGCTGAAGGTCGGGCTCGTGCACGGCCGGCTGTCGCCGGCCGACAAGGCGGCCGTGATGGAAGCGTTCACGCGCAACGAAGTGCAGCTGCTCGTCGCGACGACCGTGATCGAGGTCGGCGTCGACGTGCCGAACGCGTCGCTGATGGTGATCGAGCACGCGGAGCGCTTCGGCCTCGCGCAGCTGCACCAGTTGCGCGGCCGGGTCGGGCGCGGCACCGCGGCGTCGGTGTGCGTGCTGCTGTACACGGGGCCGCTGTCGCTCACCGGCCGCGAGCGGCTGAAGACGATGCGCGAAACGACCGACGGCTTCGAGATCGCGCGGCGCGACCTCGAGATCCGCGGCCCCGGCGAATTCCTCGGCGCTCGCCAGTCGGGCGCGGCGATGCTGCGCTTCGCGAACCTCGAGACCGACGGCTGGCTGATCGATCCGGCCCGCGAAGCCGCGACGCGGCTGATTGCCGCGTATCCCGAAATCGTCACGCAGCATCTCGCGCGCTGGCTCGGTGCGCGGGAGCAGTATCTGAAGGCCTGATCCGCGGGTTGGGGCCGGATCCGGAATCGCCATTCGACGCATGCCGATGCAGAGAAACTTGGCGAACCGGTGTCACAGGGTGTATAAATTAAACCTATCGCCTGTATATCTCTGATTGACCCACAATGACGCTGACTGAATTGAAATACATCGTCGCGGTCGCGCGCGAACGGCATTTCGGCCGTGCGGCCGAAGCCTGCTTCGTGAGCCAGCCGACGCTGTCGGTGGCGATCAAGAAGCTCGAAGACGAGCTGAACGTGCAGATTTTCGAGCGCGGCGCGAGCGAAGTGAGCGTGACGCCGATCGGTGACCAGATCGTCACGCAGGCGCAGCGCGTACTCGAGCAGACTTTCGCGATCAAGGAGATCGCGAAGCAGGGCAAGGATCCGCTGGTCGGCCCGTTCCGCCTCGGCGTGATCTACACGATCGGGCCGTACCTGCTGCCGACGCTCGTCAAGCAGATGATCCAGCGTGTCCCGCAGATGCCGCTGATGCTGCAGGAAAACTACACGCTCAAGCTGCTCGAACTGCTGAAGCAGGGCGAGATCGACGCCGCGATCATGGCGCTGCCGTTTCCGGAAACCGGCCTGATGGTGCGCCCGCTGTACGACGAACCGTTCGTTGTCGCGCTGCCGGCCGGCCATCCGTGGGAGAAGCGCGACGAGATCGACGCCGAGGACCTGAAGCAGGAAACCATGCTGCTGCTCGGCAACGGTCACTGCTTCCGCGATCACGTGCTCGGCGTGTGCCCGGAGCTGATGCGCTTCTCGCAGACGGCCGACGGCATCCAGAAGACCTTCGAGGGCTCGTCGCTCGAGACGATCCGCCACATGGTCGCGAGCGGCGTCGGCATCACGGTGCTGCCGCGAATGTCGGTTGCCGAGGTCGGCCCGCGCGCGAACGGCCCCGATGCCGAACTGCTGTCGTACGTGCCGTTCAACGAGCCGGTACCCGACCGCCGCGTGGTGCTCGTGTGGCGCAAGAGCTTCACGCGGATGCCCGCGATCGACGCGATCAGCGACGCGATTTCCGCCTGCGAGCTGCCGGGTGTCGCGAAGCTCGACATGCCGGCGACGATGAACTGAGCGCGCTGCGGCATGCGCGTGTGGCAGCCCGATGAACGGGGTCTTGCGACCCCGTTTATTTTTCTCTATCGCATAGATGAAATTAATTAAATTCAAGTAATCGATAGACGTATATAGAATCCTCTACATGGATCGGTGTCCTGTCGACGACCGGTCTGCACGTTGAGTGCAAGCGTCAAAGGAGGATGTCATGATGCGGTCGGTATTGCAGCACGCGCAGCGGAACATCCCGCCGCGCGACGCGGTCGTACATCGCGCCAGGGCGGCGGTTCGCAGCCTGCGTCCGATTGCGTTCGCGTACCTCGCGGACCGTGTGTATGGCGGTTGAACGCCGCCGCGCGCCGGTTCAGTGTTCCCCCGATTCACCCGCCATCAAGCCATGAGGGAGCATCGCATGTCCGAAAGCTGGAGTTCCGCCCGCGGCGTCGTCACGACGCCTGCCGGCAGCCGGTTCCCCGAGCGTCCCGCCCGCGGCGCGTCGCAGCGGGAACGCGCGTTACAGGCCCCGCGCGAGATCCCGTAGTACGACAGGAGAATCAACCTGTTCCGTTTCCCATCCCCGCAATGACACTCCACCAACCGCACCCGGCATGCCGCCGGAGCGAACCGGTGGAGTCATACGAGCAAGCCAAGGAGAAATCGCATGTCGAACGAAACGAAGTGCCCGTTCAACCACACCGCTGGTGGCGGCACGACGAACAAGGACTGGTGGCCGAATCAGCTCAACCTGAACATCCTGCACCGCCATTCGGCGCTGTCCGATCCGATGGACAAGGATTTCGACTACGCGGAAGCGTTCAGCAAGCTGGACCTCGCGGCGGTGAAGAAGGACCTGCACGCACTGATGACGATGTCGCAGGACTGGTGGCCGGCCGACTTCGGCCACTACGGCGGCCTGTTCATCCGCATGGCCTGGCACAGCGCCGGCACGTACCGCACGGCCGACGGCCGCGGCGGCGCGGGCGGCGGGCAGCAGCGCTTCGCGCCGCTCAACAGCTGGCCGGACAACGTCAGCCTCGACAAGGCACGCCGGCTGCTGTGGCCGATCAAGCAGAAGTACGGCCGCAACATCTCGTGGGCCGACCTGCTGATCCTGACCGGCAACGTCGCGCTCGAATCGATGGGCTTCAAGACCTTCGGTTACGCCGGCGGCCGCGTCGACACGTGGGAACCGGACGACGTCTACTGGGGCTCGGAAAAGATCTGGCTGGAACTGAGCGGCGGCCCGAACAGCCGCTACTCGGGCAAGCGTGAGCTCGAAAGCCCGCTTGCTGCCGTGCAGATGGGCCTCATCTACGTGAACCCGGAAGGCCCGGACGGCAACCCCGACCCGGTCGCCGCCGCGCATGACATCCGCGAGACGTTCGCACGCATGGCGATGAACGACGAAGAGACGGTCGCGCTGATCGCGGGCGGCCACACGTTCGGCAAGACGCACGGTGCCGGTCCGGCGTCGAACGTCGGCCCCGAGCCGGAAGCCGCGGGCCTCGAGGAGCAGGGCCTCGGCTGGAAGAGCACGTTCGGCACGGGCAAGGGCAAGGACGCGATCACGAGCGGCCTCGAAGTCACGTGGACGTCGACGCCGACGAAGTGGAGCAACGACTTCTTCAAGCACCTGTTCAGCTACGAGTGGGAGCTCACGAAGAGCCCGGCCGGTGCACACCAGTGGGTCGCGAAGGACGCCGGCGAAGTGATTCCCGATGCGTTCGACGCGTCGAAGAAGCATCGCCCGACGATGCTGACGACCGACCTGTCGCTGCGTTTCGACCCGGCCTACGAAAAGATCTCGCGCCGTTTCTACGAGAACCCGGCCGAGTTCGCCGATGCGTTCGCGCGTGCGTGGTTCAAGCTCACGCACCGCGACATGGGCCCGCGCTCCCGTTATCTCGGCCCGGAAGTGCCGGCGGAACACCTGCTGTGGCAGGACCCGATCCCGGCAGTCGATCACCCGCTGATCGACGACGCCGACGTTGCCGCGCTGAAGGCGAAGGTGCTGGCAACGGGCCTGTCGGTGTCGCAGCTCGTGTCGACGGCATGGGCGTCGGCCGCGACGTTCCGCGGATCGGACAAGCGCGGCGGCGCGAACGGCGCGCGTATCCGCCTGGCGCCGCAGAAGGACTGGGAAGTGAACCGTCCGGCTGAGCTCGCGAAGGTGCTCGCGACGCTCGAAGGCGTGCAGAAGGCGTTCAACGACGCGCAGACGGGCGGCAAGAAGGTGTCGCTCGCCGACCTGATCGTGCTGGCCGGTGCGGCCGGCGTCGAGCAGGCCGCGAAGAACGCGGGCGTCGCGGTGACGGTGCCGTTCGCACCGGGCCGTGCGGATGCATCGCAGGAAGAGACCGATATCGAAGCGATGGCCGTGCTCGAGCCGGTCGCGGACGGCTTCCGCAACTTCCTGAAGCACGCGTACAAGACGCCGGCCGAGGCGCTGCTGGTCGACAAGGCGCAACTGCTGACGCTGAGCGCGCCCGAGATGACGGTGCTCGTCGGTGGCCTGCGCGTGCTCGGCGCGAACGCCGGCGAGGCGAAGCATGGCGTGTTCACCGACCGTCCGGAAGCGCTGACGAACGACTTCTTCGTGAACCTGCTCGACATGGGCACGGAATGGAAGCCGGCGTCGGCCGCGAACGACGTGTTCGAAGGGCGCGATCGCGCGACGGGCAAGGTGAAGTGGACCGGCACGCGTGTCGACCTGATCTTCGGCTCGCATGCGCAGCTGCGTGCGCTGGCCGAGGTGTACGGCAGCGCGGATGCGAAGGAGAAGTTCGCGCGCGACTTCGTCGCGGCATGGAACAAGGTGATGAACCTCGACCGCTTCGACCTCGCGTGAGCGTTGCCGTGCAGTAGCACGGTGAGGCAGTAACGGGAAACGGCCGGTCGTCCGGCCGGCCGTTTCGTCCCGATCCTGGATTTCATTGAAGGAGTGACGATCATGACGCAAATGATGCTGAACATGCGTGCCGCGCTGGCGGCACCGAAGGTGCGGGCGCCGGCCGAGATCGCGCGGTACGTAGTCGGATTCGCGATCGTCGTCGGCGGTGCGGCCGAACTGGTGTCGCAGGCGCTGCACGCGATCGCCGCCGCCTGAGCGCGGCGGATCGCACGCCACGCTGCAGTGGCGAGTCATACGTGTGGTGCGGTGTCGGCATGCAGGTCAACAGATTCGCCTGGATTGCTCCGGTTGATTGAGTGAGGAGTCCGCAACATATCCATAAAGACCCGCGATCCATCCAGATCTACCCGGTTGAGGGTGCCCTGACGATATTGCTTGCGCCGTCCGAACACCACATTGGCGTTGATGTCGTGCCGGCGCGCAACAATCGACACCGGCATGCCGGGCTCCAATGTTTCCCTGATCACCTGCTGCCTGAATGCTTGCGTGTACATCCGATGGGGATGGGCACGAATCCCTGCGTTCGACATGACTGACTGGCTCCGTCAATCCAAACGTGCCGATCATGCTTTGGAAAAATGAGCTTCGGGAAACGGTCTGGTCGAGGCGCTTGCGATAAAGCGTGCGCTGTCGTCGTTTCGCGGATTCGACAGCGATGCAGTCGCCGCGGTGCCGACCGATGCGTTGACGCCGGGAAGGGCCCGCAACGCGGACGGCTCCGAGGTGCATCCGCTCGACGTGCTGCCTGGTTCGTCGATCGAACGGGATCCGCATCGATCGGTCGGCGATTTTGCCGCGACGGTGATTCTCAGGCGGCGCCGGCAACGCGGCGGTTTCGCGGGCGCCGGCGATCGTCATCCCCGCGCGCACGACGCTGCGCGACAAGGCTGAGCCGTCAGCAAGCGGTGTCGGATATATTCAGCAGGTTCTCCATCATCCAGGTAGCCATTCAATGGAATCACGACGCAAGGCAGTGGGCGTGGTCGCGCCTGCGGGGGTGCCCGATCCGGAAGGCATCGCGCGTGGCATTGCGCTCGTCGAAAGTTGGGGCTTCGAGGTCAGGGCGGGCGCGCACCTCGGCAGCCGGTACCGCTATTTCGCCGGTACCGCCGAGGAGCGCGCGGACGACCTGCGGCGCACCCTGATGGATCCGTCGATCGATATCGTGTGGCTCGCGCGGGGGGGATTCGGTTGCGCGCATTTGCTTGAGCACTTGCCCGACGAGATCGCAACGCCAAAGACGATCATCGGCTTTTCCGACGCGACGTCACTGTTCTGCGCACTCGCGGATCGGCCCGGCGTGCGTTTGCTGCATGGCCCGACATTTCACAGTCTGGCGACCAAGGTCGACGACGCGACGCGCGCCGACATTCGCGCTGTGCTGACCGGCGACGAACGCGACGCGCTGAGTCTGCGGCATTTGTCCGGCGCCCCTGGTGCCGTGCGGGGACGTCTGTGCGGCGGCAACGTGACGGTACTCGCGAGCGTCGCGGGTACGCGCTGGTCGCTTCGCTCACGCGACGCGATCGTACTGCTGGAGGACGTGACGGAGTTCGGCTACCGGCTCGACCGCAGCCTGACGCAACTGCGTCTGAGCGGCGCGTTCGACGGAGCCCGCGCGTTCGTGCTCGGGCAATTCACGCGCTGCCCGATCCCGGACGGCGCGGATTTCACGCTCGAGCAGATGCTTGTCGACGTGCTGGGCGGCTTCGGCCTGCCGATCTACTCGGGTCTGCCGATCGGACATGAACACCGCAACATCACCTGGCAATACGGCAGCCAGGCTGCCATCGAGAACGGCGCGATCCGGTTCGGCGCGTAGCGTCGAATCCGGAAGGACAGGAATGCGTACCTCCGGCGATTTCGCGAAACTGTCGTCGGTGCCGGAAGCGAAGGGCGTGCCGGCGGCGGAAGACATGATCCGCCCGCTCGTCGAAGGGCACGAGGCCGTCGTGCGAACCGCGCGCGCGATCTTCCCGATCGCCGACGCGGCGAGCGACGAGCCCACCGCCGACCTGCCGACGCAGCGCCTGCAGACGCATGAAAATCGCGTGGATGCTGCGCTCGTTGCTCGCTGCTCGCGTAAGTGCGGTGCGGCTGGAGAGGGTGCGCTGACTCGCCCGATCCGGAGTGATCGAATCCGTCCCTTGATTGGCGCAAATCGTGGCCCGGCCCTGCGCAGCGGGCCCGGGCGGGCCGGGCGCGCCGGGCGGCTGCCGGCCGCGGGCCGCCCCGACATGACGCGAAGCACCGCTCGGCTCTAAAATGCCGGGGTTATCTTCCCGGTGCCTCGCCATGCTTGCCCGCTTTCCCCTGTATCTGCGGCTCGTCCGGATGGACAAGCCGATCGGCAGCCTGCTGCTGCTGTGGCCGACGCTCAACGCGCTGTGGATCGCGTCCGACGGCCATCCGCGCTGGCCGCTGCTCGTGATCTTCTCGCTCGGCACGCTGCTGATGCGCTCGGCCGGCTGCGCGATGAACGACTACGCCGACCGCGATTTCGACCGCCACGTGAAGCGCACGGCCGACCGGCCGCTGACGTCGGGCAAGATCCGTGCGTGGGAAGCCGTTGCGATCGCCGTCGGGCTCGCATTCATCTCGTTCCTGCTGATCCTGCCGCTCAACACGCTGACGAAGGAGCTGTCCGTCGTCGCGCTGTTCGTCGCGGGTTCGTATCCGTTCATGAAGCGTTTCTTCGCGATTCCGCAGGCGTATCTCGGCATCGCGTTCGGCTTCGGCATTCCGATGGCGTTCGCGGCCGTGCAGGACACGGTGCCGGCGATCGCGTGGGTGATGCTGGTCGCGAACATTTTCTGGTCGGTCGCGTACGACACCGAATACGCGATGGTCGATCGCGACGACGACATCAAGATCGGCATCCGCACGTCGGCGCTGACGTTCGGCCGCTTCGACGTCGCGGCCGTGATGGCGTGTTATGCGGCGACGCTCGGCATCTACGTGTGGATCGGCGTGACGCTCGGCTTCGGCCTCGCGTACTGGGCCGGCTGGGCGGCGGCGGTCGGCTGCGCGCTGTATCACTACACGCTGATCAAGGGCCGCGAGCGGATGCCGTGCTTCGCCGCGTTCCGGCACAACAACTGGCTCGGCGGCGTGCTGTTCGCGGGGATCGCCGCGCATTACCTGCTGGCGGGGCCGGCGGCCAACTGAAGCGGCCGCGCGCCGGCGCGCGACGCGATGCGCGATGCCAACAAAAAAGCGGCCGAGGCCGCTTTTTTGTTGGCGGTGCCGGAAGGGAGGCCCGGGGCGGGCGCGACGCTTATGCGCGACCGAGTTCGTCGCCCATTTCCTTCGCACGCGCTTCGGCCGCGAGCGCGCCGCGCACGATTGCGTCCTTCACGCCCTGCGCGTCGAACGATGCGAGTGCGGCGGCCGTCGTGCCGCCCTTCGACGTCACGCGCTCGCGCAGCACGCTCGCCGGCTCGCCCGATTGCGCGGCGAGTTGCGCGGCGCCCGTGAACGTCGCGACCGCGAGCGCGCGGCCCTGTTCGTCGTTCATGCCGAGCTGGCGCGCGGCTTCCTGCAGCGCTTCGATGAAATAGAACACGTAAGCGGGGCCGCTGCCCGAAATGGCCGTGACGGCATCGAGCTTCGACTCGTCGTCGAACCACACGATCTCGCCGACCGCGCCGAGCACGTTCGATGCGAGTTCGCGGCCCGCCGCATCGACGCCCGGCAGGGCGGCGAGGCCCGTCACGCCCATGCCGACGAGCGCGGGCGTGTTCGGCATCGTGCGCACGACGCGTGCGTAGTCGCCGAGCCAGCGCGCGAGATCGCTGCCGCGGATGCCGGCCGCGATGCTGATCACGAGCTGTGTCTTCAGGTGCGGCGCGAGCGCCTGCGCGACGTCCTTCAGCACCTGCGGCTTTACCGCGAGCACGATCGCGTCGTAGTCGGCGAGCGTTGCGTCGACGGCCGCGCCGGTGCGGATGCCGAATTGCTGCGCGGCGCGTGCGCGCACTTCTTCGTTGACGTCGATGGCATACAGGCCGTCAGCGGCGACGCCGCGCTTGATCAGGCCGCCGATCAGGGCCGCGGCCATGTTGCCGCCGCCGATGAATGCGATTTTCATGATGTCCGAATGAGCGAGTGAGTGAACGGAAAGGCGGAAAAGGGCGCGGCGTTCAGTGCGAATAATCGCGCGCGCCGAAGATCGCGGTGCCGACGCGCACGATCGTCGCGCCTTCGAGCACGGCCGCGTCGAGATCGGCGGACATGCCCATCGACAGCGTGTCGAGCGGCAGGCCGTCGGCGCGCAACGCGTCGAACAGCGTGCGCAGCGCGCGATGCGGCATGCGTTGCGCGTCGGTGTCGCCGGCCGGTTCGGGAATCGCCATCAGGCCGCGCAACCGCAGCGACGGCAGCGCGGCGACCGCGCGCGCGACCTCGGCCACGTCGGCCGGTGCGACGCCGCTCTTCGACGCCTCGCCGCTGATGTTCACCTGCACGCACACGTTGAGCGGCGGCAGGTGCGCGGGGCGCTGTTCCGACAGGCGCTGCGCGATCTTCAGCCGGTCGACCGAATGGACCCAGTCGAAGCGTTCGGCAACCGGGCGCGTCTTGTTCGATTGCAGCGGCCCGATGAAATGCCATTCGAGGCCCGCGCGCAGGTCGGCGAGCGCGTCGATCTTGTCGATCGATTCCTGCACGTAGTTTTCGCCGAATGCGCGCTGCCCGGCCGCATGCGCGGCGCGCACGTCGGCGGCGGGAAACGTCTTCGAGACGGCGAGCAGCGATACGGTGGCGGGATCGCGGCCGGCCGCGCGGGCGGCGTCGGCGATGCGGCGATGAACGGATTCGAGGCGGGCGGCGAGATCGGACATGACGGGCACGAAAGCAGGCACGGAAGCAGGCATGTAGCGGATGCGCCGCGGCACGCGGCGCATCGATCCGCCCATTATACGGACGCCGGGCGCGAGGCCCAGGGCCCGCCCGTCATTCGTATGAACAGGCCCTAGCCATACAGCAGGTGCTCGACGAGCTGGATCCAGTGGGCCACCGGAATCTGCGTGCCGCTCTGCAGGTGCGCGATGCAGCCGACGTTGCCGGAGACGATCATCTGCGGTTCGAGCGCCTGCAGCTTCAGCAGCTTCTGCTTGCGCAACCGGTACGACAGCGACGGCTGCGTCAGCGAATAGGTGCCGGCCGAGCCGCAGCACAGATGGCTGTCGGCCGGCAGCCGCACGTCGATGCCGAGGGTCTCGAGCAGGCGTTCGACCTTGCCGCGCGACTGCTGGCCGTGCTGCAGCGTGCACGGCGGGTGGTACGCGACCGTATGAACCGCGCGGCGGCGCGCGAGCGTCGCGAGCTCGGCCTCGAACGCGAGCAGCACGTCGGAGATGTCGCGCGTCAGCGACACGATGCGCTGCGCCTTCTCCGCGTAGGCCGGGTCGTCGCGCAGCAGGTGCGCGTATTCGAGCACCGTCGCGCCGCAGCCCGACGCGTTCATCACGATCGCCTCGACACCCTGTTCGACATGGGGCCACCACGCGTCGATGTTGCGGCGCGCGTCGTCGAGCGCTTCGTCGTGATAGTTCAGGTGCAGGCGGATCGCGCCGCAGCAGCCGGCATCGGGCGCGACGACGGTCTCGATGCCGAGCGCGTCGAGCACGCGCGCGGTCGCGATATTGATGTTCGGCAGCATCGACGGCTGCACGCAGCCGCCGAGCATCAGCATCTTGCGCGTGTGCGTCAGGTGCGGCCATTCGAGCAGCCGCGTGCGCGGCGGCACCTTGTCGCGCAGCCGCTTCGGCAGCAGCGGACGGACGTGCTGGCCGAGCCGCATCACCGGCGAGAACAGCGCGGCGTTCGGCACGAGGCTCGCGAGCACGCGGCGCACGAGACGCTGCTGCACGGGGCGCTGAACCTGTGCCTCGACGTGCTTGCGGCCGATCTCGACGAGCCGGCCGTACTGGACGCCGGACGGGCAGGTCGTCTCGCAACTGCGGCACGTGAGGCAGCGGTCGAGGTGCTGCTGCGTGCTGCGCGTGACGGGCGCGCCTTCGACCATCTGCTTGATCAGGTAGATGCGGCCGCGCGGGCCGTCGAGTTCGTCGCCGAGCAACTGGTAGGTCGGGCAGGTCGCGGTGCAGAACCCGCAATGCACGCACTTGCGCAATATCGCGTCGGCTTCGTCGCCGTCGGGCGTATTGCGGATGAAATCGGCGAGGTTCGTCTGCATCTCAGAGATCCGGGTAGAGCCGGCCGCGGTTGAAGATGCGCGCGGGATCGAACGCGGCTTTCAACCCGCGGTGGATTTTCATCATCGGGGCGGGGAGCGGCGTGAACACGCCCGCGCTGCGGTCGTAAGCGTCGCCCGCGCGGAACAGCGTCGCGTGGCCGCCGGCCTGCTTGGCGCTCATCCGCACGGTCTGCGCATCGGCGTCGGTGATCCACCAGCGCTGCGCGCCGCCCCATTCCATCAACTGGGTGCCGGGCAGGTGCATCGGTTCGGTGATCGACGGCAGCGCGAGACGCCACAGCGCATAGCCGGGCGGGATGCCGTGGAAGAACGGGTCGGTATGCTCGCGCAGGCCGGCCCAGAAGCGCTCGGCCTCGACCGCGTCGACGACTTCGCCGCCGAGCAGCGTCTTCGCGGATTTCACGGCCGCTTCGGCGCCCGACAGGCGCAGGACGAGCGTGCCGTTGCGCCACCCGCTCGCGCTGACGGGCAGCGGATGGCCGCCCCATTCGTTGAGCTTGCGCACCGCGTCGGTCGCGGTCATCTCGAACTTCAGCGTGACTTCGGCGACGGGCATCGGCAGCACCTTGAGCGACAGGTCGAGCATCAGCCCGAGCGTGCCGAGCGCGCCGGCCATCAGCCGCGACACGTCGTAGCCGGCGACGTTCTTCACGACCTGGCCGCCGAAGCGCAGCACTTCGCCGCGGCCGTTCATCAGCGTGACGCCGAGCATGAAATCGCGCGGCGCGCCGCAGGTGGCCCGCCGCGGGCCCGCGAGGCCGGCCGCGACGCAGCCGCCGACGGTGGCCGCGCGGCCGAAGTGCGGCGGCTCGAACGGCAGCATCTGGCCGCACTCGGCGAGGACGGTTTCAAGCTGCGCGAGCGGCGTGCCCGCGCGGACCGTGACGACGAGTTCGGCCGGGTCGTACGACACGACGCCCTGAAACGCGCGCGTGTCGAGAATTTCGCCCTCGAGCGCCTGGCCGTACCAGTCCTTGGTGCCGCCGCCGCGAATCCGCAGCGGCCGGCCGTCGGCGCTGGCGGCGCGGACGCGGTCGGCCCATCCGGCGACGATGTCGTCCTCTTCCATGTTCTGTTGCTGCCTCGACTTGTTGTTCGGTCGATTGTACCGGGGTGGCGCGATTCCACATCGCGACTATCCCTAAGCCCGGTATCGCGGGCCGTCTGCCCGCGTCGCCGCATGAACGGGCCGCGCGGGCACGGTCGAACGCCGCGGCCCGGCCGCGGGCATCGGCCGCGACCCGCGCGGGCCGCTCAGAAGCGCGGCAGGTCGGGGTGCGGCAGCAGCCCGCCGCGCACGTGCTGGCGACCGTATTCGGCGCAGCGCGCGCGGGTCGGGATGCCCTTGTCCGGGTTCAGCAGCCCCGCCGGATCGAAGGCGCGCTTGACCGCGAAGAACGCGTCGCGCTCCTGCGGCGAGAACTGTACGCACATCGAATTGAGCTTCTCGATGCCGACGCCGTGCTCGCCCGTCACGCTGCCGCCGAATTCCACGCAGCATTCGAGGATTTCCGCGCCGAACTGCTCGGCGCGGTGCAGTTCGTCCGGATCGTTCGCGTTGTAGAGGATCAGCGGATGCATGTTGCCGTCGCCCGCGTGAAACACGTTGATGCAGCGCAGCCCGTATTGCGTTTCGAGCTGCTCGATGCGCGCGAGCAGCGGGCCGATCGCGCGGCGCGGCACGGTGCCGTCCATGCAGTAGTAGTCGGCCGAAATGCGGCCGGCGGCCGGGAACGCGTTCTTGCGGCCCGACCAGAAGCGCAGCCGCTCGTGCTCGTTGCGCGATACCTGGATGCGGGTCGCGCCATGCTCGCGCAGCACGGCCGTCATCCGCACGATTTCTTCCGCGACTTCTTCCGGCGTGCCGTCCGATTCGCACAGCAGGATCGCCTTCGCCTCGAGATCGTAGCCCGCGTGCGTGTACGCCTCGACGGCCTGCGTGGCCGGCTTGTCCATCATTTCGAGCCCGGCCGGGATGATCCCCGACGCGATGATCGCCGCGACGGCCTCGCCGCCCTTGACGACGTCGTCGAAGCTCGCCATCACGAGCTGGGCCGTCTGCGGCTTCGGGATCAGCTTCACCGTGACCTCGGTGACGATCGCGAACATTCCTTCGCTGCCGATCATCACGGCGAGCAGGTCGAGGCCCGGCATGTCGAGCGCAAGCGAACCGAATTCGACGATCTCGCCGTCGATCGTCACCGCGCGCACGCGCATCACGTTGTGCACGGTCAGCCCGTATTTCAGGCAATGGACGCCGCCGGAATTTTCCGCGACGTTGCCGCCGATCGTGCACGCGATCTGCGACGACGGATCGGGCGCGTAGTACAGGCCGTACGGCGCGGCGGCCTCCGAGATCGCGAGGTTGCGCACGCCGGGCTGCACGGTCGCCGTGCGCGCGTAGGGATCGACTTCGACGATGCGGGTGAAGCGCGCAAGCGACAGCACGACGCCGAGCGCGATCGGCAACGCGCCGCCCGACAGGCTCGTGCCCGCGCCGCGCGGCACGATCGGCACCTCCATGCGGCGGCAGATCTGCACGATCCGCTGCACCTGCGATTCCGTTTCGGGCAGCGCGACCGCGAGCGGCAGGCGGCGGTACGCGGACAGGCCGTCGCATTCGTACGGCGCCGTGTCTTCGTCGCGGTACAGCAGGCAGTGCGTCGGCAGCACGGCCATCAGCGCCTGCACGACTTCGCGCTGGCGCTGCGCGCGTGCCGCGCTCGACAGTTCGACGGGAGCGTTCATTGGGTCTCCTGCAGCAGGCGGCGCGGCGTCGCGCCGCCGTGTCAGCACGTGAAAATCTTGCCCGGATTCATCAGGTTGCGCGGATCGAGCGCGAGCTTGATCGCACGCATCGTGTCGATCGCGTTGTCGCCGTGCTCCTTCGGCAGGAAGCGCATCTTGTGCAGCCCGACGCCGTGCTCGCCGGTACAGGTGCCGCCGAGGCGCAGCGCGCGCTCGACGATCCGGTCGTTGATGTGCTCGGCTTCCGCGATTTCCTCGGGCTTGTCGGGGTCGATCAGGATCGCGACGTGGAAATTGCCGTCGCCGACGTGGCCGACGATCGGGCAGGGCAGCGACGAGGCGCGCAGGTCGACTTCGGTTTCCTCGACGCATGCGGCGAGCTGCGAGATCGGCACGCAGACGTCGGTGGTCACCGCGCGGCAGCCGGGTTTCAATTGCAGCATCGCGAAATACGCGTTGTGGCGTGCGGCCCAGAGACGCGTGCGGTCTTCGGGGCGGGTTGCCCATTCGAAACCCTGGCCGTTGTTCTGGCCCGCGAGTGCCTGCACGAGCTCCGCCTGTTCCTTCACGCCGGCCTCGGTGCCGTGGAATTCGAAGAACAGCGTCGGCGCTTCGGTGAGCGTCAGGTTCGAATGGCGGTTGATCGAGCGCACGGCGAGCGCATCGACGAATTCGACACGCGCGATCGGCACGCCGATCTGGATCGTCTCGATCACGGTGCGCACCGCGTCGCCCATCGACGGGAACGTGCAGATCGCGGCCGATACGGCTTCGGGCAGCGGATGCAGGCGCAGCGTGATCTCGGTGATCACGCCGAGCGTGCCTTCGGAGCCGACGAACAGGCGCGTGAGGTCGTAGCCGGCCGACGACTTGCGGGCGCGCGAGCCGGTCTTCACCACGCGGCCGTCGGCGAGCACGGCGGTCAGGCCGAGCACGTTCTCGCGCATCGTGCCGTAGCGCACGGCGTTGGTGCCCGACGCACGCGTGGCGGTCATCCCGCCGATGCTGGCGTCGGCGCCCGGGTCGATCGGGAAGAACAGGCCGGTGTCGCGCAGCGCCTCGTTGAGCGCCTTGCGCGTGATGCCCGGCTCGACCGTCACGGTCAGGTCTTCGGCGTTGATCGACAGCACGCGGTTCATTTCCGACAGGTCGAGCGAGATGCCGCCGCGCACCGCGAGCAGGTGGCCTTCGAGCGACGAACCGGCGCCGTACGGGATCAGCGGGACGCTGTACAGCGAGCACAGCGACACGACTTCGCGCACGTCGTCCGCGCTGTGCGCGAACACGACGGCGTCGGGCAGTTGCGGATCGAACGGCGATTCGTCGCGGCCGTGGTGGGCGCGGACGGCGTCGGCGGTCGACACGCGCTCGCCGAAGGCGGCGCGCAGCGCATCGAGCATGGCGGGGGGAAGGGGGCGGCGCGTGGCGGCCGGCGGGGCAGGGTGATTCACGAACGTCTCCTTGTCGATCCGGATGAGCGCGTTGGCGCCGACCCGGCTCCCGTGCTGCTGGGTTTCGGCCCATTCTACGCTGTAACGCCTGCTGCGCCTGCCGTCGCGGGCTGCGATAATCGCGTTCGAATGCAACCGGGCCGCATCGCGGCCGCGCACGAGAGGACATCCGCATGGGCAACCGCTTGAGCAAGATCGCCACGCGTACCGGCGACGACGGCACCACCGGCCTCGGCGATGGCCGGCGTATCGGCAAGGACGATACGCGGATCGCCGCGATCGGCGACGTCGACGAGCTGAACTCGAACCTCGGCGTGCTGCTCGCCGAAACGCTGCCGGACGATATCCGCACGGCGCTCGTGACGATCCAGCATGACCTGTTCGATCTCGGCGGCGAATTGTGCATTCCCGGCCATACGGTGCTCGACGACACGCATCTCGCGCGTCTCGATCGCTGGCTCGCCGACTACAACGCGACGCTGCCGCCGCTGAAGGAATTCATCCTGCCGGCCGGCTCGCGCGCGGCGTCGCTCGCGCACGTGTGCCGAACCGTATGCCGTCGCGCGGAGCGTTCGATCGTCGCGCTCGGGCGTACCGAAACGCTCAATGATGCGCCGCGGCGCTACGTGAACCGGCTGTCGGACCTGCTGTTCGTGCTGGCGCGCGTGCTGAACCGTACCGACGGCGGATCGGACGTGCTGTGGGAACGCGGCCGTGTCCGCTGACCGCTGACGATTCGCCCCCTTACCCTTGGCGCGCTGCGACAATTTGCCCGAGGGGCATCGAATTCTTAAAAAGGTATTGTGTGTGCATGTTTAACGGAGAACGAACATGACCCACATCACCGCTGACCAGATGGCTCGTGTGAAGGCCACTGCCCCTGTCCTCGCCGTGCACGGCGCGACGATCACGAAGCACTTCTACCAGCGCATGTTCGCGCGCCATCCGGAACTGAAGAACCTGTTCAACCAGACGCACCAGACGACGGGCAGCCAGCCGGAAACGCTCGCGAAGGCCGTTTATGCGTATGCGGCGAACATCGACAATCTCGGTGCGCTGGGCGGGGCGGTGTCGCACATCGCGCACAAGCACGCGAGCCTGAACATCCGCCCCGAGCATTACCCGATCGTCGGCGAGAACCTGCTCGCATCGATCGTCGAGGTGCTGGGCGACGCGGTCGATGCCGATACGCTCGAGGCGTGGCGCGTGGCTTACGGCCAGCTCGCGCAGATCCTGATCGGCGCCGAGGCCGACCTGTACGCGGGTGCCGCCTGGAGCGGGTTCCGCCCGTTCAAGGTCGAGCGCAAGGTGCGCGAAAGCGACGAGATCACGTCGTTCTACCTGACGCCCGCCGACGGCGGCGCGGCGCCGACGTTCGAGCCCGGCCAGTACATCACGGTGAAGCGTTTCGTCGGCGATCTCGGCGTCGACCAGCCGCGCCAGTACAGCCTGTCCGACGCGCCGCACGGCAAGTGGCTGCGCATCTCGGTGAAGCGCGAAGCCGGCAAGCCGGAAGTCATTCCGGCCGGCAAGGTGTCGACGCTGATGCACGACGGCGTGGAAGAGGGCGCGATCGTCGAGGTCACTGCGCCGATGGGCGAATTCTCGCTGAAGCGTGGCGTCGAGACGCCGGTGGTGCTGATTTCCGGCGGCGTCGGCCTGACGCCGATGGTGTCGATGGCGTCGACGCTGGTCGACGAAGGCAGCAAGCGTGACGTGCGGTTCGTCCATGCATGCCGCTCGGGCGCGGTGCACGCGTTCCGCGACTGGCTGAACGACACGGTGCGCGAGCATGCGAACGTCAAGCGCACGGTGCTGTACGAGCTGGTCGGCCCGAACGATCGCGTCGGCGTCGACCACGATCTGGAAGGGCGCCTCACGCCGGAGCGCGTGCGGCACTACGCGCTGGTGCCGGACGCCGACTACTACGTCTGCGGCCCGATCGCTTTCATGAAGGCACAACGCGATGCGCTGGTCGCGCTCGGCGTCGCGCCGGAACGCATCAACACCGAGATCTTCGGTTCGGGCGCGCTCGAGTGATGCTTGCGCGCAAGACCTGCGGTGCATGAAAAAGCCCGGTGCGGGCCGGGCTTTGATTTTGTAGCGGGATGAGCGTCATGCTCGCAGCATCAGCGTCGCGTGATAGCGCCATATTTTGGCATCGGCGCTGATGAGCGGCATGCCTTCATGGAGTGCCTGAGCGACCATCACGCGGTCGAACGGATCGGCGTGATCCGGAAAATCCGGCAGTGCGGCGACGCCTTCGACGTGATCGCTGCTGATTGGCAACTCCGCAAAACCTGCGAGTCGGAATGCCGAACGTGCATCGCGCGGATGGACCGGCAGATTGCCTTTGCGGTATTTGATCGCAATCTCCCAGATGGACGCGGCGCTGACGTACAGCGTGTTTTCGGGATGTTCGATCAGCGCGGCCGCAGTCGCGGAAAGTTGAGGTGCGCCTTCGGCTGCCCATAGCGCGATGTGCGTGTCGAGCAGCAGCTTCACGGGACGAGTCGCTGTTCCGAGCTGGCATCGAAGTCGGCGGCGATCGATTCATCGCCGGCATTGAATGCCTCGACGGTTGTCGGGATGTTCAACCCGGCAAGCAACTGACGGGCTGCGCCGATCCGCTTCGGTGCGGCATAAGGAACAATCCGGGCGACCGGATGACCGTTGCGGGCGATGACGACTTCCGATTCGCGCCCCAATTCAAGCGCTTCGACGAGGCTTGAGAGCCGCGACTTGGCATCGTGCATGTTGACGGTCGGCATGGGCGCCCCCTTGGTTAGCTAGATAACGTTAGCTAGTCTAGCAGGGCGACGCGACGACCGCCAGCTAATCGCATGGCCAACCCGCCACGGGGCGGTGCCATGCGACCGGCCGGTTTGCGTCCGTCAGTTCCCGCTGCCGCGCGTGACGCGGCGTGCCTTCACCGATTCCGCGAGGCCTTCGAGCACCTTCACGCTGTCGTCCCATGCGATGCACGCGTCGGTGATGCTCTGGCCGTAGGTCAGTTCGCAGCCTTCTTTCAGGTCCTGGCGCCCCTCGACGAGATGCGACTCGATCATCACGCCGACGATGCGGGCGTCACCGGCCGCGATCTGGCGGCCGATGTCGGCACAGACGGGGATCTGGTTCTCGTGCTTCTTCGAGCTGTTCGCGTGGCTCGCGTCGATCATCAGGCGTGCGGCGAGGCCGGCCTTGCCGATGTCCGCGCACGCGGCGTTCACGCTTTCCGCGTCGTAGTTCGGCGTCTTGCCGCCGCGCAGGATCACGTGGCAATCCTCGTTGCCGGCCGTCGACACGATCGCCGAATGGCCGCCCTTCGTCACCGACAGGAAATGGTGCGGCTGCGATGCGGCCTTGATCGCGTCGACCGCGATCTTCACGTTGCCGTCGGTGCCGTTCTTGAAGCCGACCGGGCACGACAGCCCCGACGCGAGCTCGCGGTGCACTTGCGATTCGGTCGTGCGCGCGCCGATCGCGCCCCACGAGATCAGGTCGGCGATGTACTGCGGGCTGATCATGTCGAGGTATTCGGTCGCGGCCGGCAGGCCCATCTCGTTGATCTGGAGCAGCAGCTCGCGCGCGGTGCGCAGCCCTTCGTTGATCTTGAAGCTGTTGTCGAGGTGCGGATCGTTGATGAGCCCCTTCCAGCCGACCGTCGTGCGCGGCTTCTCGAAGTACACGCGCATCACGATTTCCAGCT
>Ga0209147_100237_pt1 | contig 54193 bp, 57 predicted proteins | sample AraplaCol_mLB_r2_FD_184278 | JGI IMG/M metagenome (GOLD analysis project Ga0209147, IMG submission 184278) | Arabidopsis root microbial communities from North Carolina, USA - plate scrape CL_Col_mLB_r2 (SPAdes) (version 2) | ecosystem: Host-associated > Plants > Roots > Endosphere | place: USA... | reverse complement strand
CCGACAGCCAGACCGAAACCTTCGTCGCGCTGAAGGTCGAGATCGAGAACTGGCGCTGGGCCGGCGTGCCGTTCTTCCTGCGCACCGGCAAGCGTCTGGCCGACCGCGTCGCGGAGATCGTCGTCAATTTCCGCCCGGTGCCGCACTCGGCGCTCGGGCCCACCGCGTTGCGTCCCGGTTCGAACCGCCTCGTGATCCGGCTGCAGCCGAACGAGACGATCCGCCTGTACTGCCTCGCCAAGCAGCCGGGCGAAGGGATGAACCTCGCGAGCGTGCACCTCGACCTCGCGTTCGACCAGTTCTTCAAGGAAGGGCAGATGGAGGCGTACCAGCGCCTGCTGCTCGACGTGATCAACGGTCGTCTCGCCCTCTTCGTGCGCCGCGACGAACAGGAAGCCGCATGGCGCTGGGTCGAACCGATCCTGAACGAATGGGCACGCACGCTGAAGCCGCCGAAGCCGTACGCGGCGGGCACGTGGGGGCCGGCCGCGGCGAGCGCGATGCTCGCGCAGCACGACACCTGCTGGCTCGAAGAAGAGAACTGATGTAAACGTCACCGCGCACGTCTTCGTACGCGGCGACGTGCCCCACGATTCGTACGATTTGAACAGACAAAGCAGTCCGGAGGAGATGTGATCGAGATCCACGCTTTCGACACCCAGGAAGCGCAAAGCGAAGCGCTCGCGCGCGCCGTCGGCGATACGCTGCGCGCCGCGCTCGCCGGCCCCGCGCGCCCGACGCTCGCGGTGTCCGGCGGCACGAGCCCGCGCCCGTTCCTGCACACGCTGTCGCACGCGGCGCTCGACTGGGCCGGCGTCGACGTGACGCTGGTCGACGACCGCTGGGTGCCGGACGACGACGCGGCCAGCAACGCGCGCCTGGTGCGCGACACGCTGCTGCAGCACGCGGCGGCCCCTGCCCGCTTCCTGCCGCTCGTCGACACGCGCAGCGCGCTCGACGCGCACGTCGCCGCGCTGAACGCGAACGCCGACTACCGCGTGCCGACCGTCGCGGTGCTCGGCATGGGCGAGGACGGCCATACCGCGTCGATCTTCGCCGATGCGCCCGAATGGGATTACGCGATCACGACGCCCGAGCGGTTCGTCGCCGTGCATCCCGGCGCCGCGCCGCATGCGCGCGTGAGCTTCTCGCTCGATGCGCTCAAGCGCGTCGACCGGCTGTTCCTGCTGATCGCGGGCGAACGCAAGCGCGCGGTGCTCGACGCCGCGGCCGCATCGCTGCAGAAGAACGCGATTTCCCAACTGGCCAACGACAAGGGGACCCAGCTCGATGTCTACTGGTGCGCAAAGTAAGGCCGTTGTCGCGGGCCAGCATGCCGACGGCCCGCGCCTGCTCGCGGACGTCGGCGGCACCAACGCGCGTTTCGCGCTGGAAACCGGGCCGGGCGACATCACGCAGATCCGCGTGTATCCCGGCGCCGACTATCCGACGCTCACCGACGCGATCCGCAAATACCTGAAGGACGTGAAGATCAGCCGCGTGAACCACGCGGCGATCGCGATCGCCAATCCGGTCGACGGCGACCAGGTCACGATGACCAACCACGACTGGAGCTTCTCGATCGAGGCGACGCGCCGCGCGCTCGGCTTCGACACGCTGCTCGTCGTCAACGATTTCACCGCGCTGGCCATGGCGCTGCCGGGCCTGACCGACGCGCAGCGCGTGCAGGTCGGCGGCGGCGCGCGCCGCCAGAACAGCGTGATCGGGCTGCTCGGGCCCGGCACCGGGCTCGGCGTGTCGGGGCTGATTCCGGCCGACGACCGCTGGATCGCGCTCGGCAGCGAGGGCGGCCACGCGTCGTTCGCGCCGCAGGACGAGCGCGAGGATCTGGTGCTGCAGTACGCGCGCAAGAAGTTTCCGCACGTGTCGTTCGAACGCGTGTGTGCGGGCCCCGGCATGGAGATCATCTATCGCGCGCTCGCCGCGCGCGACAAGAAGCGCGTCGCCGCGACCGTCGACACGGTCGAGATCGTCGAGCGCGCGCATGCGGGCGACGCGCTCGCGCTCGAGACGGTCGAATGTTTCTGCGGGATTCTCGGCGCGTTCGCGGGCAGCGTCGCGCTGACGCTCGGTGCGCTCGGCGGCGTGTACATCGGCGGCGGCGTCGCGCTGAAGCTCGGCGAGCTGTTCACGCGCTCGTCGTTCCGCGCGCGCTTCGAGGCGAAGGGCCGCTTCACGCACTATCTCGAGAACATCCCGACCTACCTGATCACCGCCGAATACCCGGCGTTCCTCGGCGTATCCGCGATCCTCGCGGAGCAGCTGTCGAACCGCTCGGGCGGTGCGTCGTCGGCCGTGTTCGAACGGATCCGCCAGATGCGCGACGCGCTGACGCCGGCCGAGCGCCGCGTCGCCGATCTCGCGCTGAACCATCCGCGCTCGATCATCAACGACCCGATCGTCGACATCGCGCGCAAGGCCGACGTGAGCCAGCCGACGGTGATCCGCTTCTGCCGCTCGCTCGGCTGCCAGGGGTTGTCGGACTTCAAGCTGAAGCTCGCCACCGGCCTCACCGGCACGATCCCGATGAGCCACAGCCAGGTGCATCTCGGCGACACGGCCACCGACTTCGGTGCGAAGGTGCTCGACAACACGGTGTCGGCGATCCTGCAGCTGCGCGAGCACCTGAACTTCGAGCACGTCGAGAACGCGATCGAGATCCTGAACGGTGCGCGGCGCATCGAGTTCTACGGGCTCGGCAACTCGAACATCGTCGCGCAGGACGCGCACTACAAGTTCTTCCGCTTCGGGATCCCGACGATCGCGTACGGCGACCTGTACATGCAGGCCGCATCGGCCGCGCTGCTCGGCAAGGGCGACGTGATCGTCGCGGTGTCGAAGTCGGGACGCGCGCCCGAGCTGCTGCGCGTGCTCGACGTCGCGATGCAGGCCGGCGCGAAGGTGATCGCGATCACGTCGAGCAACACGCCGCTCGCGAAGCGCGCGACCGTCGCGCTCGAGACCGACCACATCGAGATGCGCGAATCGCAGTTGTCGATGATCTCGCGGATCCTGCATCTGCTGATGATCGACATCCTCGCGGTCGGCGTCGCGATCCGCCGGGCGTCGACGAACGGCGAGTTGCCCGAGGCCGTCGCCCAGGCGAAGGCACGCGCGAGCGACGACGAAACGGCCGACGTGCTCGACTGGCTGAGCCACGGCGCGTCGCCGGCGGCGAAGGACGTCGCGCGGGATTGACGCTTCGGCGAAACGCCGTCGATGCACGACACCCCGAACGCTGGATTCAAGCCCGGCGTTCGGGGTGTTTCGCATGAGCGGCATCGGCGAGAACAACAGCGACCCGGCAGGCATCGACGATGCCTTCTGCCGAGGGCGCACGTGACGTCATACGTTCGTACACGCTCCCATTTTCGAACAAGTCCAATTGTCAGCAGTTGCACAGGCTCGGTAACTTCCTTCACTCCGCGTGATGCCGCCATTCCGGTCCGACACGAGAAATGACGCGTTTTTCACAGAACCCCGATTGGTACCGACAGCATCACGTTCATCCAGTTTGCGGAGAGGGATATGTCTAGACCACGTTTTTCAGCCGCAGGGGCAGCAGCAATGCGCATTTACGCGCCGATAAATTCCGCGGAGCAAGTTGCGCGAACGATTGGGCCAACGTGGCCACCAATATCCAGCGATGCGGCAAAGCAGAAGTGATCAAATTCTCGCCTTCGCTGGGAGGCAGCACCCTGGACGATAGGCAGGGGATCGTTCTCTTCGAGGTTTCAGCCTCGCCGATAGCCTGAGAGAGGAATACTATAATGAACAATACCTATGCCTTTGGTACACATCGAGATCTCGCGCCGATGGAGCGGTTTTTCCTTGTCTTTATCGATGAGACATGCAAGGAGCTTGGTGTTGACGATGTAGCAGCAGTGGTCGCCATTGTGGCCGGTCAAAATTGGATGCCAACACGAGCAAAGCCCTTTGGTACCACACCGGGTACTTCTGTCGCGTCGATATTGAGTCGCAAGTATCTGGACTACGATTTGAAGAAGAAGATCCTCCCAACGCTCACCAACGCCAGCGTCAAGCGCTTGAAGTTCATTCTGGTAAGAAACATTGGGGTTTTCGTTGGGCGCGCGGTTCCTGTCGTTGGCTGGGTCATTGCTGCCAAGGATGTCACGATGATCAGCATTCGTTCCGTGTCGCGCTATAACGCGCTTGTTAAGCCTGAGGACAGGTGTTCTGATGAGCCAGCTTACATGGAACGAGTTTGAGGATTTTGTGAGAAGGGAGGCCGGGGTTAGTCCCAAAAAAATTCTCACAAAAGGTCATGCCGTCGAGGGTGATTTGGATATCACTGGCGACGATGCGGTCGAGTTTATGGAGCGCTTCTTCGACAAATTTCCGGTGCAAGTTGGAGATTTTGATTTCAATCGCTACTTCTCAGGTGAGGGCTTTAGCTTGATTGAAGTGGTGCGGATGGCCTTCTCCAGAAAACGCCGAGAAAAATATGACAAAGTGCCACTGACTCTAGGCATGCTCTATCAGGCTATTTTGGATGGAGAGTGGAGCAATCAGCGCTTGGAAAGCCTACCGCGCTGATTGCACCTCGTCAAATGGGCCGGTTTATTTTTAGGCGATGTGTTGGATCTGTGCATACCTCCGGAGTCCGCCATGAGTCAAGATCCGCTGCTCCGGTGTGCGATGTTCTGGGCACCGATGTTCGCAGTACAACCCAGCCACGCCACGGATACGTCGTCGCCACAAGCCGGCGCCCGAACCTACGCGCAGAACTACAAGGACATGGTGTTCGCCGAATGCATCGCGACCGCTTATCGGAATGAACCGTCCGCTGCGATGGACGCGGGAAGCAGCGCCAGTGCACTAATGGATTGGACCGACTTCGATCTGGAGCGGAACCCCGATGCGGGCAAATCGCTGGTCAATCGTTTTCTTGCTCACGACTATCGCAATCCGGTCGTCGAGTCTGAAATCAAGGGCGTGAGATTCGATTTTTTAAAATGCCTGGATCTGTATCACAGCCAGGAACTCGAGACCGAAGTCGGGCGATTCGTAACCAACCCGAAGCGCAACTATCGACTCGACAATCGCTCGTCAGACCGTTCCAAGTGATGCAGAGGTGGGAAGTTCAAACCCGTCCACCGCCCTCCTCCGTCAGTTCCGCCGCGCCGCTCAGGCGCCCGCCTTCACCGGCCGCCCGTGCCAGCGCAGCACGAGATAGCGCCCGGCGAGACACAGCACGCCCGAAACACCGATCGTCACCCCCATCGCGAACGGCGTGCCGTCCGCGAGCGCGCCGATCGCCACGCTCGCGATCGCGCCGAGCGCCAGCTGCATCGCGCCGAACACGGCCGCCGACGCGCCCGCATTGTGCGGATAACGATGCATGAGGTCGGTCGTGCAGTTCGCGGACAGGATCCCGACCACGCCGACGACGAAGAACAGGCACACGACGATCGACCACAGCCCGCCCCACCCCGTCAGCGCGACGAGCGCGACCGCGAGCGACGCGATGCAGCTCACCAGCGACGCGGCCGCGATGATGCGCAGCGAACCGACGCGGCCGACCAGCCGCGTGTTCGTGAAGTTGCCGATCATGATGCCGACCACGTTCAGGCCGAACAGCAGCCCGTAGTGCTGCGGCGACACGTGGAAATACTCGATGTAGACGAACGGTGTCGCGGTGATGTACGAGAACATCGACGCGAACGCCATCCCGCCGCACAGCATGTGCCCCCATGCGACGGGATCGGACAGGATGCGCCCGTACGACGCGAACGACGCGAGCACGGCCGCGCTCTTGCGCCGCTCCTTCGGCCAGGTTTCGGGTACGCGCAGGTACGCGGTCGCCGCGCACACCGCGCCGAACACGGCCAGCACGACGAACACGCCGCGCCAGCCCGAGAAACGCAGGATCTGCCCGCCGATCAGCGGCGCGAGCAGCGGCCCGACCGCGGTGACGATCGCGACCATCGACAGCACCTTCGCCGCGTCGGTCGGCTCGTGCGCGTCGCGCGCGATCGCACGCGACAGCACCGACGCCGCGCCGGCGCCGAGCGCCTGCAGGAAGCGCACGAGGATCAGCATGTCGATCGAGTTCGACACGAAGCAGCCGATGCTCGCGAGCGTAAATAGCGCGATGCCGCCGAGCAGCACGGGACGGCGGCCCCACGTGTCGGACAGCGGGCCGTACAGCAGCATGCCGACCGAAAAGCCGGCCATGAAACTCGTCAGCGTGCGCTGCGCGGCGCCGGGGCTGACGGAGAAGCCGTCGGCGATCGACGGCAGGCTCGGCAGGTACATGTCGGTAGCGATCGGCCCGCAGGCGGCGAGCGCGCCGAGCAACAGGATCAGCCGGGCATCGGGCCGGCGCCGGACGACGTGAGACATGGGTATCCGGAATGAAGCGCCGCGCGCATCGGGGCGCGCGTGGTGGTGAAGACGGGAGACCGCGTCGCGAACGGCGCGCTCGGGCCCATGATTGTACGCGCAACTTTTTTTCGTGCCGCCGGCCCGGCGCGCGACCGGCGGAAAAACACCGGCGCGGCGCCCGCCGCGCGGGATCGCGAGCTGGGATTCGATTAAGCTTGCAGCGCCTCGCTCCCCTATATTGTCTGACCCATCCAATTCGACGCACGACCGAACCGATGACCGCTTTCCTGTTGATCTGGAGCCCCAAGAAATGGCCGTGGCCCGAACTGCCCGACGTCGCCGCGCGCGTGAAGGCCGGCGAGGCCGTGCATGACGTGTGGGGCTGCGGCTTCGCGCGCGGCATCCTGCCGGGCGACCGCGTGTTCCTGCACCGCGTCGCGAAGGAGCCCAAGGGCGTGTTCGGCTCCGGCTACGTGACGCGCGCGCCGTACGAGGTACCCGATCCGGCGACGAAGCGCGGCTACCGGCTGTGCATCGACTTCGTATACGACTGGCTGGTCGACGCGCACCAGGACGTCGTGATCCCGCGCGACGCGCTGCGCGTGCATCCGTACTCGGTACAGACCTGGGATGCGCAAAGCTCCGGCACCGTGATCAAGCCGATGGTCGAAGGCCCGCTCGAGAAACGCTGGGCCGAGCTGACCGGCAAGCGCAAACCGCCGCGATAACCGAAGCGGCCGCCGCGCCGCATCTGCCCCTCCTTTCCGGCCCCGGCCCGCGCAACCCCGCACGCGCCGAAAGGCCGCGGACCGAGCCGCGGGCCCGCCGCGCGCGTCTCCGGTACAATCGGACGATCGTTCCGCCCAGGCGCCGCGGCCCGTGCACAGGCCCCCCGCGCCCTTCTCTCGCAGGTTTCGCTCATGTCCAACAATCAGATCCTCTTCGAACGCGCCCAGAAGACCATTCCCGGCGGCGTCAACTCGCCGGTGCGCGCATTCCGTTCGGTCGGCGGTACGCCGCGCTTCGTCGCGCGCGCGCAAGGCCCGTATTTCTGGGATGCCGACGGCAAGCAGTACATCGACTACATCGGCTCGTGGGGCCCGATGATCGTCGGCCACGTCCATCCAGAGGTGCTGTCGGCCGTGCAGAACGTGCTCGCCGACGGCTTCTCGTTCGGCGCGCCGACCGAAGCCGAGATCGAGATCGCCGAGGAAATCTGCAAGCTCGTGCCGTCGATCGAGCAGGTGCGGATGGTGTCGAGCGGCACCGAGGCGACGATGAGCGCACTGCGTCTCGCGCGCGGCTTCACGGGCCGCAGCCGCATCGTCAAGTTCGAGGGCTGCTACCACGGCCACGCGGACAGCCTGCTGGTCAAGGCCGGCTCGGGCCTGCTGACGTTCGGCAACCCGACGTCGGCCGGCGTGCCCGCCGACATCGCGAAGCACACGACCGTCCTCGAATACAACAACGTCGCCGCGCTGGAAGAAGCGTTCGGCGCGTTCGGCGACGAGATCGCCGCGGTAATCGTCGAGCCGGTCGCCGGCAACATGAACCTCGTGCGCGGCACGCCCGAATTCCTGAACGCGCTGCGCGCGCTGTGCACGAAGCACGGCGCCGTGCTGATCTTCGACGAGGTGATGTGCGGGTTCCGCGTCGCGCTCGGCGGCGCGCAGACGTACTACGGGATCGCGGCCGACCTCACCTGCCTCGGCAAGGTGATCGGCGGCGGGATGCCGGCCGCCGCGTTCGGCGGCCGCCGCGACATCATGGCCCACCTCGCGCCGCTCGGCGGCGTCTATCAGGCCGGCACGCTGTCGGGCAATCCGATCGCGGTCGCCGCGGGCTTGAAGACGCTGCAACTGATCCAGGCGCCGGGCTTCTACGACGCGCTCACCGCGCAGACGAAGCGGCTCGCCGACGGCCTTGCGGCGGAAGCACGCGCGGCCGGCGTGCCGTTCGCGGCCGACTCGATCGGCGCGATGTTCGGCCTGTACTTCGCCGAGCGCGTGCCGGGCAGCTTCGCGGAAGTCACCAAGAGCAACGTCGAGCGATTCAACCGCTTCTTCCACCTGATGCTCGACGAGGGCGTGTACTTCGCGCCGTCCGCGTACGAAGCCGGCTTCGTGTCGAGCACGCACGACGACGCGGTGATCGACGCGACGCTCGCGGCCGCGCGCCGCGCGTTCGCGGCACTCGCCGCCTGACCCGGGGCCGCGCGCATGTTCTCGGATACCGATTTCGCCCACATGCAGCGCGCGCTCGCGCTCGCGGCGCGCGGCATGTACACGACCGCGCCGAATCCGCGCGTCGGCTGCGTGATCGTCAAGGACGGCGACGTGATCGGCGAAGGCTTCACGCAGCCGGCCGGCCAGGACCACGCGGAAGTGCAGGCGCTCAAGGACGCGCGTTCGCGCGGCTACGACGTCGCGGGCTCCACCGTCTACGTGACGCTCGAACCGTGCAGCCATTTCGGCCGCACGCCGCCGTGCGCGAACGCGCTGATCGACGCGCGCGTCGCGAAGGTCGTCGCCGCGATGGAAGACCCGAACCCGCAGGTGTCGGGGCGCGGCCTCGGAATGCTGCGCGACGCGGGTATCGACGTGCGCTGCGGGCTGCTCGCGCATGAAGCCGGCGAGCTGAACATCGGCTTCGTGTCGCGGATGACGCGCGGCCGCCCGTGGGTGCGGATGAAAACCGCCGCGTCGCTCGACGGCCGCACCGCGCTGCCGTCCGGCGAAAGCCAGTGGATCACCGGCGAGGCCGCGCGCCTCGACGGCCATGCGTGGCGCGCCCGTGCGTGCGCGATCCTCACCGGTATCGGCACCGTGCGCGAGGACAATCCGCTGCTGACCGTGCGCGGCATCGACACGCCGCGCCAGCCGCAACGCATCCTGGTGGACAGCCGCCTCGACCTGCCGCTCGACGCGCGGCTGCTCGAAGGCGCGCCATTGCTGATCTTCTGCGGCCGGCTCGACGCCGCCGGCGAACTGCGCGCGAACGTGCTGAAGTCGCGCGGCGCGGAAATCGTGCCGCTCGCGAATGCGCACGGCAAGGTCGACCTGCCCGCGATGCTGGCGGCGCTCGGCGCGCGCGGCGTCAACGAGCTGCACGTCGAGGCCGGCCACAAGCTGAACGGTTCGCTGCTGCGCGAACGCTGCGTCGACGAATTGCTGGTGTATCTGGCGCCGAGCCTGCTGGGCGCCGACGCGGCCGGCATGTTCGATCTCGCCGCGCCGGCCAGCCTCGAGGCGCGCACCCGGCTGTCGTTCCACGGTATCGAGCGGGTCGGCGACGACCTGCGCATCCTCGCGCGCGTCGCACCGACCGACACGTCTCACTGAACGGAATCGCCACGATGTTTACCGGAATTGTCGCGGCCGTCGGCCGCATCGAAACGATCGCCCCGCTCGGCACGTCGGCCGATGCGGGCGTGCGCCTGACCGTGCAGGCCGGCGGGCTCGATCTCGCCGATGTCGCGCTGGGCGACAGCATCGCGATCCAGGGCGCATGCATGACGGTGATCGAGAAGACCGACACCACGTTCGACGTCGACGTGTCGCGCGAAAGCCTGAACCGGACGGTCGGCCTCGCGCAGCCCGGCGAAGTGAATCTCGAGAAGGCGCTGCGCGCGCATGACCGCCTCGGCGGGCATATCGTGTCGGGCCATGTGGACGGCCTCGGTACCGTGTCGCGCTTCGCACCGGTCGGCGAGTCGCACGAACTGCGGATCATCGCGCCGCGCGAACTCGGCCGCTATCTCGCGTACAAGGGATCAATCACGGTGAACGGTGTCAGCCTGACCGTCAATACGATCGACGACCGCGCGGACGGCTGCGAATTCTCGATCAACCTGATTCCGCATACGGTCGAAGTCACGACGCTGCGTCACGTGAAGGCCGGCGACAAGGTCAATCTCGAAGTCGACATGATCGCGCGATATGTGGAACGGATGCTGTCGGCGTCGCAGGGCGTGCATCAGGACTGAACAAGCAGATCCTCTGTATATGGAATGACGGCTGGCGATTCGGCATTGTTCGGTCGCCACGGCCCCCTCGCTCCTCCACTCACAGGCCGCCGTGCCGTGCCGATCGTGTGCGGTAACCGAGCTGGCGCCGCCGGGCATTGCTCGTGCCCTACTTCGTGCCGTGCCGCTGCGGCGCCGGCCATCCGAAATGCCGGCATCGCGATCCCGTTCGCTCGATGGCCGTCGGGCCAGCCGGCACCTGGCCGAACGGCCAACGACGCGCACGGGGCATGCCGTCGCGCTAAGATGCGTCGACAGCGGTTTCCACGCCGCCACGTACGACGCGCCGCGTAGCGGCTGCCCTTCTTCCCACTGGAGTCGTCCCCATGTCCATCTCGATGTACCAGGCTTCGCTGCCCGTCCTGATCCGCGGCCTCACCAACCTGCAGCACATCCTCGGCAAGGCGCAGGCGCATGCGGCCGAAAAGCAGATCGATCCGTCGGTATTCGTCGGCGCACGCCTCTACCCGGACATGCTGCCGCTCGTCCGCCAGGTGTACATCGCGACCGATACGGCCAAGGGCTGCGCCGCGCGGCTCGCCGGCGCCGAGATCCCGAGCTACCCGGACGTCGAGCAGACCTTCGACGAGCTGCACGCGCGCATCCAGAAGACGATCGACTACCTGAAAAGCTTCGACGCCGCGCAGATCGACGGCAGCGAGACGCGCCAGATCGTGCTGAAGATGCGCGTCGGTCCGATCGAGTTCACCGGCCAGTCGTACCTGCTGAATTTCGTGCTGCCCAACTTCTTCTTCCACGTGACGACCGCGTACGACATCCTGCGCCACAGCGGCGTCGAACTCGGCAAGCTGGACTACCTCGGCGGGCGCAACGAGCACGCGTGACGCGCGGCCGGGCCACGTCCGGCCCGCAACCGTCCGCACCCGCGCGCAGGCCGGCCGCAGCGCTTTCCGGAGCACGCGCGGGCCCCGCGCGGCCCGCGCCAGCCGAAACGCCGTCCGGCTGGCGTAAAATACGCACTTTCCTCTTTCTCGCCCCCTTATGACGCTCGCCTCCACGCTCGACATCATCGCCGAGCTGAAAGCCGGCCGGATGGTGATCCTGGTCGACGAAGAAGACCGCGAAAACGAGGGCGACCTCGTGATCGCCGCCGAATTCGTCACACCGGAAGCGATCAACTTCATGGCCAAGTACGGCCGCGGCCTGGTTTGCCTGACGTTGACGCAGGAACGCTGCAAGCAGCTGCACCTGCCGCTGATGACCTACCGCAACGGCACGCAGTACGGCACCGCGTTCACGGTCAGCATCGAAGCGGCCGAGGGCGTGACGACCGGCATCTCGGCCGCCGACCGCGCGCACACGATCGCCACGGCGGTCGCGCACGACGTCCGCCCCGAGCACATCGTGCAGCCGGGGCACGTGTTCCCGATCATGGCGCAGCCGGGCGGCGTGCTCGTGCGCGCCGGCCACACCGAGGCCGGCTGCGACTTCACCGCGCTCGCGGGCCTCACGCCGGCCGCGGTGATCTGCGAGATCATCAAGGACGACGGCACGATGGCGCGCCTGCCCGACCTGATCGAATTCGCGAAGGAACACGGTCTGAAGATCGGCACGATCGCCGACCTGATCCACTATCGCAGCCGCACCGAATCGATCATCGAGCGGATCGCCGAGCGCACGATGCAGACCGCGCACGGCACGTTCCGCGCGGTGCTGTACCGCGACCAGCCGAGCGGCTCGCCGCACATCGCGCTGGTGCGCGGCGCTCCGTCGCCCGACGTCGATACGCCGGTGCGCGTGCACGAGCCGCTGTCGGTGCTCGATCTGCTCGAGACGGGCATCTCGACCCACTCGTGGACGCTCGACGCCGCGATGCACGACATCGCGGAACGCGACCTCGGCGTGATCGTGCTGCTTAACTGCGGCGATACGAAGGAACACCTGATCGACGTCTTCAAGGCGTTCGACGAGGAAGAAAGGGCTGCCGCGCTCAAGCGCCGGCCGGTCGATTTCAAGACGTTCGGCATCGGCGCACAGATCCTGCGCGATGTCGGCGTCGGCAAGATGCAGGTGCTGTCGAATCCGCGCAAGCTGGGCAGCATGTCCGGCTACGGCCTCGAAGTCACGGGCTTCATTCCGATGCCCGGCGGCGAAGCCAAGTCCTGCCCGGCGTCCCACGCGTAACCCGCCACGGCGCTTTCGCCCTATAACCGTTCATCCACACCACGGACCAGATCATGGAAATCGGACAATACCAACCGAATCTCGAAGGCGACGGCCTGCGTATCGGCATCGTGCAATCGCGCTTCAACGAACCCGTGTGCAACGGCCTCGCCGATGCCTGCGTCGAAGAACTGGAACGCCTCGGCGTCACCGGTGAAGACGTGCTGCTCGTGTCGGTGCCCGGCGCGCTGGAAATCCCGCTCGCGCTGCAGAAGCTCGCCGAAAGCGGCCAGTTCGACGCGCTGATCGCGCTCGGCGCGGTGATCCGCGGCGAGACCTACCATTTCGAACTCGTGTCGAACGAGAGCGGCGCGGGCATCACCCGCATCGGCCTCGACTTCAACCTGCCGATCGCCAACGCAGTCCTGACGACCGAAAACGACGAGCAGGCCGTCGCGCGCATGACCGAAAAGGGTCGTGACGCCGCACGCGTCGCGGTCGAGATGGCCAATCTGACGATGGCGCTCGACCAGCTCGGCGACGACGAGGACGAAGAGGAAGACGAAGACGACGAAGAGGAGCGCGCATGAAGAAGAGCGCCCGCCGACAATCGCGCGAGCTGGCGACGCAGGGCCTGTACCAGTGGCTGCTGTCGAACGCGCCCTCCGGCGAGATCGACGCGCAACTGCGCGGCGCGCTCGGTTACGACAAGGCTGACAAGGAACTGCTCGAAGCGATCCTGCACGGCGTGATCCGCGAGCATGCGACGCTCGTCGAAGCGCTGGCGCCGTCGCTCGACCGTCCGATCGATCAGCTGTCGCCGGTCGAACGCGCGGTGCTGCTGATCGCGACGTTCGAGCTCACGCACCATGTCGAAACGCCGTACCGCGTGATCATCAACGAAGCCGTCGAACTCGCGAAGACGTTCGGCGGCTCCGACGGCTACAAGTACGTGAACGGCGTGCTCGACAAGCTCGCCGCGAAGCTGCGCCCCGCCGAAACGCAGGCGCGTCGCAACGGCTGACGCCGCTGGTTGGTCCACGGGCGCGCAAGCGCCCGTTTTTCATTCTTTTCTCCCTCCGCCCTGCCCGCCGATGAATACCACCGCCGATTCGCTCGTCACGCTCGCCGCACGCGTCGACGCGATCCAGCCCTTTCATGTGATGGAACTGATGAAGGAGGCACAGCGGCTCGAGTCCTTGGGGCGCGATGTTATCCACATGGGCATCGGCGAGCCGGATTTCACCGCGCCGGAGCCGGTTGTCGAGGCCGCCGCGGCCGCGCTGCGCCGCGGCGTCACGCAGTACACGAGCGCGCTCGGCATCGCGCCGCTGCGCGAGGCGATCGCCGCGCACTATGCACGCGCATACGGCCTCACGGTCGCCCCCGATCGGATCGTGGTGACGGCCGGCGCATCGGCCGCGCTGCTGCTCGCATGCCTCGCGCTGGTCGGCCGCGACGACGAAGTGCTGATGCCCGATCCGTCCTACCCGTGCAACCGGCACTTCGTCGCGGCGGCCGAAGGCCGTCCGGTGCTCGTGCCGAGCGGCCCGGACGCGCGCTTCCAGCTCACCGAAAACGACGTCCGCACGTACTGGAACGAGCGCACGCGCGGCGTGCTGCTCGCGTCGCCATCGAATCCGACCGGCACGTCGCTCGAACCGGACGAACTGAAGCGGATCGTCGAAGCGGTGCGCGCACGCGGCGGCTTCACGATCGTCGACGAGATCTACCAGGGGCTCAGCTACGACGCCGCGCCGGTGTCGGCGCTGTCGTTCGGCGACGACGTGATCACCGTGAACAGCTTCTCGAAGTATTTCAGCATGACGGGCTGGCGGCTCGGCTGGCTCGTCGTGCCGCCCGCGCTCGTCGGCACGTTCGAAAAGCTCTCGCAGAACCTGTTCATCTGCCCGTCCGCACTCGCGCAACATGCGGCGCTCGCCTGCTTCGAACCCGCGACGCTCGACATCTACGAAACACGCCGGCTCGAATTCAAGCGCCGCCGCGATTTCATCGCGCCGGCGCTGGAGCGGCTCGGCTTCACGGTGCCGGTGATGCCGGACGGCGCGTTCTACGTCTATGCGCATTGCGGCGGCGTCGCGCACCCGGCGGCGGGCGACAGCGCTACGCTCACGCAGGCGATGCTGCACGACGCTGGCGTGGTGCTGGTGCCGGGCATGGACTTCGGTGTCCATGCGCCGCGGGACTATATCCGCCTGTCCTATGCGACCGCCTACTCGCGGCTCGAAGAGGCGGTCGACCGGCTCGGGACGCTGTTCGGGCAGCACTGACACCGCGCCCGGCGCACCGGGCGCTTCACACACCGCAAAAAAGAAAAGGCACCCGAATCGGGTGCCTTTCTCATGCCCAGTCGTGCCGGCCGAAGCCGCACGGCGCCTGCGACGTTACGCGCCGAGCTCCGAATGATCGGCGTGCGACTGCTTCGCGGTATCGACGCTCGCGTCGTCCTGCGACGCGGCTTCCTTCGGCGCCGCCTTGACCGAGGTCGTACCGTCGAGCGTCGCATGCACGCGCTTCGCGCCGCCGGCTGCGGCCGTCACGGCAGCGGCGGTGACGATCGGCTTCGCGGGTTGCGCGGGCGCCTGCGGCGCGTTGATCGGCACGCTGCGGCCACGCGCGACGTCGCGCAGGCGACCGCGCTCGGCCATCACCTTCGAGCCGTAGCCGTTGTCGTCGGGGTTCGTCGAGCCGTTATACAGACGCAGGCCATTCGCGAGCGAGCCGCCGCGCGCGATGCAATCCTTCAGCACCAGTGCGCCGACCTGCAGGTTCGCGAGCGGCTGCAGCGCGGTGTCGGTGCCGCCGAAATACTCGAACTTGTCGGAATGGACCTTCGACATGACCTGCATCAGCCCCTTCGCGCCGACACCGCTTTCGGCATACGGGTTGAAGCCCGATTCGATCGCCATCACGGACAGCAGCAGCAGCGGGTCCAGGCCGACGTCACGACCGGTCTGGAACGCAGCCTTGACGAGTTGGCCGAGCGGCTCCTGCGCGACGCGGTAACGGCGCGACAGATAAGTGGCAACGAGCGCCTGTTCGCGGTTCGACGCGAGCGCGCGGTCGTCGCGGGCATCGGCCGCCACGCGCTGAATCGGAATCAGCTTGGCCAGTGCGACCGGCGACGGGCCGGTGCGGGCCGGATCGGACGCATCGCCCTGCGGGCCTTGAGCGCCCTGCGCGGCGGTTTCCGGCGCGACATCGAGGCCGACCGCCAGCGCATCCGTTTCGGGACCGTCTTCCTGCTGCGGCTGCGCACCGGCAGGCGCGAAGTTCGGCAGCGGATGGCCGGACAGCAGACGCGCCGGACCGGCCTGCACGGCCGCGGATACGACCGGCATCAGCTTCGCGGCAAGCGTGCCGCGGACGGTTGGCAGCAGCCACAGTGCAAGCGCAACCGCGACAGCGAAACAGCCGACAACGCTGAATAGATGGTGACTGACACGCGTCCCGCGACGCAGCAAGTTGCGCACGATTTGCGCATGCTGCTCAGTGGGACGCCACGATAACCAAGCGTTCATTCAGATCATCTCCCATGAACATGACTCGTGCGGCTCGCTCAGCTCGAAGGCGAGACAGAAAACGCGCCGCGGAATCACGACGCCGCACGCCTTGGTTGGGACGCGCAAGCATCGGGGAAACGGTATAAGTACCGTTCGAGGCCACGGTGTAAGAGGGCCGGCGCCTTCGCACATTGGGCGAGGCGGGCATACGCGGTGGCACCCACGCAAAAAACCAGCGTCTGGTAGCGCTGGCTAGGACTACGACAAAAGCCGTCGAAGACGCCGTGCAGGGTTCGGCGGACGGTGACGCGCTGCGTCAAAGATCGGTGATTGGCGGCTCGAAGCCTTTTACCCTGCAACCAATGTGAGCGGATTCTAGCAGGGTTTTATAGATCGTCAACACTATAAAAACTCAAATCTATAACAAAAAGTAATTTAAAACGCCTCTTCAGAACGCGAGCCCCGTGCCGTAGGGGGTTTGCGCGCGATCGACTTTTTCTCCGCCGGGCGGCTACATGGCTGCCCGGGGTAAAATCGTCGGTCAATTCGGGGTCGCAGCCGGCCGCTGCCCCGCCCATCGCTGCCCGCTCATGCGGGTTGCCCGGACCTTCTTCATGAAATACAAAGACTTACGCGATTTCATTCAGCGCCTAGAGGCGCTCGGCGAACTGCGGCGCGTCACCCAGCCCGTGTCGCCCGTGCTCGAAATGACCGAGCTGTGCGACCGCGTGCTGCGCGCCGGCGGCCCCGCGCTGCTGTTCAACGCGCCGCCCGGCAATGCATTTCCGGTACTCGGCAACCTGTTCGGCACGCCGCGCCGCGTCGCGCTCGGGATGGGCGTCGATGCGGGCGACGATGCCGCGCTCGGCTCGCTGCGCGATCTCGGACGCCTGCTGTCCGCACTGAAGGAGCCCGATCCGCCGAAGAGCCTGAAGGACGCCGGCAAGCTGCTGTCGCTCGCGAAGGCGGTGTGGGACATGGCGCCGAAGTCGGTGTCGTCGCCGCCGTGCCAGGAGATCGTCTGGGAAGGCGCCGACGTCGACCTGAACAAGCTGCCGATCCAGACCTGCTGGCCCGGCGATGCGGGGCCGCTCGTCACGTGGGGCCTGACGGTCACGCGTGGGCCGAACAAGTCGCGCCAGAATCTCGGCATCTACCGCCAGCAGCTGATCGGCCGCAACAAGCTGATCATGCGCTGGCTCGCGCATCGCGGCGGCGCGCTGGATTTCCGCGAATTCGCGCTGCAGAACCCCGGCAAGCCGTATCCGGTCGCGGTCGTGCTCGGCGCCGATCCGGCCACGACGCTCGGCGCGGTGACGCCCGTGCCTGATTCGCTGTCCGAGTACCAGTTCGCCGGCCTGCTGCGCGGCAGCCGCACGGAACTCGCGAAGTGCCTGACGCCCGGCGTCGACACGCTGCAGGTGCCCGCGCGCGCGGAGATCGTGCTCGAAGGCTTCATTCATCCGCAGGAAGGCGCCCCTGCCCCCGCTCCGGCCGGCGCGCCGCCGCGACCGGCGGGCAACGCGGCGGCCGCGTACGAACACGCGCTCGAAGGGCCGTACGGCGACCACACTGGTTATTACAACGAGCAGGAGTGGTTTCCGGTGTTCACCGTCGAGCGCATCACGATGCGCCGCGACGCGATCTACCACTCGACCTACACGGGCAAGCCGCCCGACGAGCCCGCGGTGCTCGGCGTCGCGCTCAACGAGGTGTTCGTGCCGCTGCTGCAAAAGCAGTTCACGGAAATCACCGACTTCTACCTGCCGCCCGAAGGCTGCAGCTACCGGATGGCCATCGTCCAGATGAAGAAGAGCTACGCGGGCCACGCGAAGCGCGTGATGTTCGGCGTGTGGAGCTTCCTGCGGCAGTTCATGTATACGAAGTTCATCGTGGTCGTCGACGAGGACGTGAACATCCGCGACTGGAAGGAGGTGATCTGGGCGATCACGACGCGTGTCGACCCCGTGCGCGACACCGTGATGGTCGACAGCACGCCGATCGACTACCTCGACTTCGCCTCGCCGGTGGCCGGCCTCGGTTCGAAGATGGGGCTCGACGCGACCAACAAGTGGCCGGGCGAGACCAGCCGCGAATGGGGCCGCCCGATCGAGATGGATGCCGCCGTGAAGGCGCGCGTCGACCGGCTCTGGCAGGAGATCGGACTCTGACGCTACGCGGCCGGCGCCCGCCGGCCCGTGGAATGCCATTGCAACAAGAACAACGAAGATGACCTTTCCGCCCGCCTCCATGCTGTCCGACGGCTTCTTTCTGTCGCTGTCGCTCTGTCTCGACATCGGCCTCGTGAACGTCGCGATGTTGTCGCTGACGCTGTCGCACGGCTTCCGGCCGGGCTTCTGGCTCGGCATCGGATCGTGCGTCGGCGATCTCGTCTATGCGGCGCTCGCGCTCGCGGGAATGGCCGTGCTGCTGCAGTTCGAGCCGGTGCGCTGGATCGTGTGGATCGGCGGCGGCGCGGTGCTGCTGTTCCTCACGTGGAAGATGGCGCGGGAAGCGCTGGCGCCGGCCAAGGCGACGGGCGACGACGGCGAGGATACGCCGCAGCCGCGTGCGAGCGCGCGGCGCAGCTTCCTGCGCGGCATGCTGCTCGCGATGTCGTCGCCGAGCGCGATCCTGTGGTTCGCGGCGGTCGGCGGCGCGCTGATCGCGAAAGCCGGCGCGACCACGCCGGCCACCGCGTCGGTGTTCCTGTCGGGCTTTTTCCTCGGCGGCCTCGCATGGACGCTCTTCATGTGCACGCTCGCGAGCCAGGGCCGCAAGCGCGCGGGCGCGGGGCTGATGCGCGCGTGTCACGTCGCGTCGGCGCTGCTGTTCGCGTATTTCTCGTATAGCGTGATCGTCGGCGGCTATCGCGACCTGATCGTGCACGCGGTGTAATCGCAGCCGGCCTGCACGGGCCGCTCACCGAGGCCGGGCGGCAGCCCGAAAAGAAAAACGGCGCAGCGCCCCGCTCGGGACGCTGCGCCGTTTTGCCACGCGCGGTCAGGCCGCGCGGGACGAATCAGCGACGCCAGCCGTGATGGCCCCAGCCGCCGTAACCATGGCGCCAGTACGGGCGACCGTAGTAGCCGCCATAGCCGCCGACGACCACGGCGGGCGGCGGCGCGTAGTAGGCCGGCGCCGGCGCGTAATAGACGGGCGGAGGCGGCGGCGCGTAGTACACGGGCGGCGGCGGTGCATAAACGGGATACGCGGGTGCGACCGGGATACCGATGCCGACCCCGATCGACACGTGAGCCTGCGCAGCGCTTGCGGCACCCAGGCCCAGCGCGGCGGCGGCGATGAACGGAATGAGCTTTTTCACTTCGATTCTCCTGCTGGAGCGGTATTTTATGCGCCCCTGTCGGCAACGGCGGGCATGCACGTCGCATGGAAGCAATGTAGCGAAAACGCGCCCTTTACGTATCGGGCATTTGTTGCAAATTGCAATCGCACGCGGCCGGAACCGCCGTGCGGCGCGGCTCGCAGCACCTTCGGCGACCCTTGCGGGCCGCGCGGTTCCGTCCGACGAGTCGGGTCGCGACATCATGGCCGGTCAGTCTTACCGGATACGGCGCGTGCAGCGGGCACGCGATCGTAATGAACGATTACAAATTTGAGACAAGATGCCGACGTTTCAAGCCGGACGCCGGTGCGGCATGTTTCGGGGTCGGATTCCAGGATCGTGAATCGAACGTGGTGCCCGGGCGCCGATACACGCATCGATAGATACGTCGTTCGCGCCGCATAGCGGCCAGCCATGCACGTGTCCGCACGGAAATTGCCCTTTCGCGGCCCCGCCGTCATTCCTGCGATACTGGCGGTTGCTTCGTTTTCGCTTACGTTCGCTGCCATGTCCGTCCCCGACACACCCCGCCTCGGCTTCATCGGCGCCGGCCGTCTCGCACGCTGTGTCGCGCAGCGCTTCGCGCAGGCCGGCTTTCCGGTCGTCGCGATCGCGAGCCGCACGCCCGCATCGGCCGCGGCCCTCGCCGCGCGCATCGACGGCTGCCAGGCGGTCGACACGCCGCAGCAGGTCGCCGACGCCGCCGACCTGATCTTCCTGACGGTGCCCGACGACCATCTCGCGTCCGCCGCCGCGGCGCTGCGCTTCGACGCATCGCGCGCCGCGCGGCAGGCCGTCGTTCACTGCAGCGGCGCGTCGGCCGTCGCACTGCTCGATCCGGCGAAGCAGCAAGGCACGGCCACCGGCGGCTTCCATCCGCTCTACCTGTTCGGCGGCACCGACGCCGATCTCGCCCGCATCGACGGCTGCTCGGTCACGATCGAAGCCGACGGCGCATTGCATGCGACGCTGATGCGACTTGCCGCCGCACTCGGCTGCCATCCGCTGTCGATTCCGGCCGGCGGCCGGATGCGCTATCACGCGGCCGCGCACTACGCGGCGAGCTTCGCGCTGTGCGGGCTCGCGGAAGCGGTCGAGCTGTGGCGCGGCCTCGGTTTCGACGAGGAAGCCGCGTTGCGCGCGCTGCTGCCGATGCTGGCCGGTACGATCGAGACCGCACGCGACAAGGGGCTCGCGAACGCGCTCTCCGGCCCCGTGTCGCGCGGCGATACGGGCATCGTCGAACGCCAGTTGGCACTGCTTGAAACGCTCGGCGGCGATCACGCGACGCTGTACGCGTTGCTGACGCGCCGCGCGGTCGCGCTCGCGGCGCAGCGCGCGACGCCGCCGGCGTCGCTGCCGGCGCTCGCCGAAGCCGTCGAAACGTCGCTCGCGCGCACGGCCCCGCACCCCTCCCCGTCGCGAGACGAGGCGTGATAAGGTGTCGGCCGATGCGCCGCCATCCGGCGTTGGCGGCCGCACGCTACTGACCGTATAAAAAGGATGCCAACGATGTTCGGCGAGATCGCCCGTTTTCTGCTCAATACCATCTTCACGCTGTTCGGCGCCGCGCTGATCCTGCGCGTCTGGATGCAGGCCGTCCGCGTGCCGCCGTACAACCCTGTCACGCAGGCCGTCCTGCAGGCGACCAACTGGCTCGTGCTGCCGCTGCGCCGCGTCATCGCGGGCGTGCGCGGCATCGACTGGGCCAGCGTCGTCGCCGCCCTCCTCACCGCGCTCGTCTATGTCGTGCTGATGGTCGTGATGGCCGGCTTCGACCCGGCCGCGGTGATCGCGACGCTCGTCGTGGTCGCGCTGCTCACCGTCGTGAAGTGGGCGCTCAATCTCGTGATCTGGATGACGATCCTGATGGCGCTGCTGTCGTGGCTCAACCCGCGCTCGCCGGCCATGCCGATCCTCTACCAGCTCACCGCGCCGTTCCTGAACCCGCTGCGCCGCGTGATCCCGAATCTCGGCGGCATCGACCTGTCGCCGATCCTGCTGTTCGTGATCGTGCAGGTGCTGCTGATGATCGTCACGCGCGCCGCCGTGTCGCTGACGATGTTCGGCATCTGACGCCGTCGCCCCCTACACCGCCGGCCCCTGCGCCGGCGGTGCGCCGAGCGTGTCGATCACGCCGAATTGCGCCGGCATCATCGCGTAGCACACGCGCACCTTTTCCTGTGACAGCCTCGCGAGCAAGCGCTGCGCCTCGTCCTCGGTGACGATGAATTCGACCTCGATCGCGAGCGACCCCTGCAGTTCGAAGAAGCGGTCCTCGTGCAGCACGCGGTGCTGGCCGAAGCCGGCCATCGCGCGAAACGCGGAACCGCCCGCGACGCCCATCCGGTTCGCCTCCTCCAGCAGCCATTCCCACAGCGGCTTCCAGTGCAGCCGGTGCTGCTCGTGCACGTAGAAGCGCAAGAAGATCCTGTCCATCGCTCCCTCCGATGGCGGCACGCTCAGGCCGCCGCGAGCCATGCGCGCGCGGTCCACATGCCGAGCGCCGTCAGCGCGAACGATCCAGTCAAGTGTAGGGCAGCCACCGCAAACGCCCATCCGAATTCGCCCTGCAACGCATGCGTCATCACTTCGACCGAATAGGTCGAGAACGTCGTGAGGCCGCCGAGAAAGCCCGTGATCACGAACAGCCGCCACTCGGGCGGCAATCCGACGCGGGTCGTGAACACGACGGCGGCGATGCCGATCACGTAGCCGCCGATCAGGTTCGCGGCGAGCGTGCCGAGCGGCACGGCGGGAAAGAATTCGTTGAGCGCGAGGCTCAGGAACCAGCGCAGCAATGCGCCGAGCCCGGCGCCGACGAAGATCGCGACGATCGAATAGAACAAGGGCGCTCCCGTTCGATGAAGCGGCTGGACTCAGCCGCCGGCCCCGGTCGCCGGGGGTGATGTCCGCGCCGCACGCGTGCGGCGCGTGTGCGGGCGGCACTGGCTGAACTGTATGCGGATTCGCGTCGCGCCTGCAACGGCCGCCGCCGGCGGGATGCCCGCCCGTTCGCGTGGCGGGTACCCGCACGTGCACACACGGTCACGCGCGTTACCAGGCTGCGTCGAGCGCGCCCAGCGTCGCCAGCGCGCCGCCCTTCAGGCCGATCACGTCCGCACGGCGCGCATGCGCTTCGCGCGCGTTGATGCGGATCACGTCGGCACCGAGCCGTTCGCTCAGCAGGCGCACGGTCGGGATCGCGGTGCCCGCGCCGATCTCGACCACGGCGACACGCCCGGCCCGCGCGATCCAGTCTTCCAGCGCGCGTTCCTGCGCGTCGTAGCGCGCACCGAGCCAGCCGGTGTCGCCGAACATCAGGATGTTCGGCCGCGCGAGGCCGCCGCAGCGCGGGCAACGCGGCATTTCGCCGACGAGGCGGCAGGTGGTTTCGTCGACGTCCGGCACGAACGGCGCCGCATCCCACGTGTCGTCCGAGCAGGGGCGCAGGCACTGCATGGCGTGGATCGAACCGTGGATCTCGACGATCCGCGCCGGATCGAAGCCGGCTTTCTGGAACTGGCCGTCGACGTTGCTCGTCAGGACGAAGCCGCCGTTCGGCATCGCGTCGATCCAGCGGCGCAGGATCGCGAAGCCCGCATGCGGCACCGTCGCACGGTAGAGCGCGAGGCGGTGCCCGTAGAAGCCCCATGCGAGCGGCGCACGCGCACGGAACGCGTGCGGCGATGCGATCTCGTGGAATTCGAAGCGCTCGTGGCGCAGCGCCGGATACGCGCGCCAGAACCCGTCCGTGCCGCGAAAATCGGGCAGCCCGGAATCGACGCCGATACCGGCGCCGGCCGTCACGAGCAATGCGTCGGCGCGTGCGAGCGCGGCAACGGCGGAAGCGACGAGATCGGCGGGCAGTTGCGCGGCGGCGGCAGCAGCCGCGGCAGTGAAATCAGCGGAATCGGAGAGCGGCATGACGGGGCGGCGGTGGCGTCGGACGGTGCGCGGGTGGCGTCGCGATCATACGCCGGTTCGCGCGCGGCGCGGCATGCATGGGATGCACGATGCAACGGCATGACGCGACGCGCGCCCGGCCGCGGCCGGTGCGGGCGAGCGATGCGCGGAGCCGCCTGCACCTCCATGGCCGGGCGCCTCCCCGCCTGTTCAGCGATCCGAATCGTCCTGCACGACCGGAATGTCGTCGACCGAGAAATAGACGGCCTTGCCGAGCTGCCGCGCGAGGGCGACATCCGCGTCGGCTCCGCGCGACGCGCCGTCGATCCGCCATACCGCATCGCAGCGGCGCAGCAGCCGGTGCGCGGCCGGATACAGGAACGCCTCGCTGACTGCATCGCCGACCTGTCGCGACCCGGCCGCGACGGCGAGCGGCAGCGACACCCACTCGCCGATCATCGGCACATGCCCGCGGCGATACACGGCGAGCGCCGCCTCCTCCAGCCGGTGCAGGTTCGCGGCGATGCGCGCGGGGTCGCCGTCCGTGCCGCTGCGGTAAGGGCCGGCGACCAGCACGAGCAGCGGCGTCATGCCGTGCGCGCGCCGGCGGTTTCCCGCAGCGCGACGTACTGGAGCAGCATGATCGTCTTCGCGTCGACGATCTCGCCGCGCTCGACCGCATCCAGCGCCGCCTGCAGCGGCATCTCGACGACCTCGAGATCCTCGCCCTCTTCCGCGACGCCGCCGCCGTCGCCGGTGCGCAGCGACGCATCGTATTCACCGACGAAGAAATGCAGCTTCTCCGTCACCGAGCCCGGGCTCATGAACGCCTCGAACACCTTGCGCACGCCGCGCACGCGGTAACCGGTCTCCTCCTCGGCCTCCGCACGGATGCGCGCTTCGGGCGTCGCGTCGTCGAGCAGGCCGGCGGCGGCCTCGAGCAGCATGCCGTCGTGTCCGCCGACGAACGCCGGCATCCGGAACTGCCGCGTCAGCAGCACGCCGCCGGTATCGGCATTGCGCAGCAGGATGGTCGCGCCATTGCCGCGATCGTAGGTCTCGCGGCTCAGGCGCTGCCACGTTCCGTCGCGGCGCAGGAAATCGAACGTCACCTTCTTCAGCACATACCAGTCATCGGACAGCACCGTCGTATCGACAATGCGGACACGGTCCCGCGTTGCAGCCATCCCAGCCTCCGGTTCGACAAAAGACGGCGCCCATGGTAACGTGCAGATTCGTGCAATTTCAAGCAAATTCGTGCAAACCGATGCTGACGACACAACGCAAGAAAGCGATCCTCGACGCACTCGCGCGCGACGGCCAGGTGCTGGCGGTCGAGCTGAGCGCGCAATTCGGCGTATCCGAAGACACCGTCCGCCGCGACCTGCGCGAGCTCGCGGCCGAGGGCCTGCTGCAGCGCGTGCATGGCGGTGCGCTCCCGGCGTCGCCGGCCCTTGCGCCGTTCGCGCAGCGCGAAACGCTCGAGACGGCGGAAAAGCGGCGCATCGCACGCCGCGCCGCGGAGATGATCGCGCCCGAGCAGGTGGCGATCGTCGATGGCGGCACCACCTCGGCGCTGCTCGTCAGCCAGTTGCCGGCCGACCTGCGCGCGACGATCGTCACGCACAGCCCGAGTGTCGCGGTGGCGCTCGCCGCGCATCCGTCGATCGAGGTGATCCTGATCGGCGGGCGGCTCTACAAGCATTCGATCGTCGCCGTCGGCGCGGCGGCCATGGAAGGCATTGCGCGCATCCACGCGGATCTTTACTTCATGGGCGTGACGGGCGTGCACCCGGTTGCGGGGCTCAGCACCGGCGATTTCGAGGAAGCGGCGATCAAGCGCGCACTGGCCGAACGCGCGGCCGAGACCGTCGTGCTCGCGTCGCAGTCGAAGCTGCGCGCGGCGTCGCAGTTCGTGATCGGCGAGCTGACGCTGGCGCACACCGTGGTGGTCGAAAAGGAAACCGACGCCGCGTTGACGAAGCCGATCGAAGCGGCGGGCGTGACGGTCGTGCGCGCGTAGCGTCGGTTGTGGCCGTGGCGGATGGGCCGGATGGGCCCATCGAATCACCTGCGTGCTTTCATCACGCCAACACGTCGCCGATGTCAGCGTGCTGACAGCGTCCGCTTGCTAACATGGGCACCCGCCCAATTGCCACGCACCGCACGCCCGATGCTCCCGCCCTCCGCCACCTCCCCGTCGGCGCCGCCCGCAGGCGACGCGCCGTCGCCCGGCGTCCTCGCACTGTTCATTGCGTTCTCGCAGATCGGCCTGACCAGCTTCGGCGGCGGGCTCAGCGGCCGGATGATGCGCGACTTCGTGTACGAGCGCCGCTGGCTCGACGAGGAGGCGTTCCTCAACGGCCTCGCGCTGTCGCAGGCGCTGCCGGGCGTCAACGTGAAGAACCTCGCGATCTGGATCGGCTACCGGCTCGCCGGATGGCGCGGCGCCGTGGCCGGCTTCACCGGCATCATCGCGCCGCCGGCCGTGCTGATCGTGTTGTTCGGCATCGCGTTCTCGACCCTCACGCGCTTTCCGCTCACGCATGTCGCGCTCGCCGGCGCGGCGGCCGCGGCGATCGGGCTGTCGATCTCGATGGCGATCACCGCCGTGCGTCGGTTGCCGCGCCGCGCGCTGCCGTTCGCGGTGACGGCGCTCACCTTCGTGTCGGTTGCGGTGCTGCACTGGCCGCTGGTGTGGACCGTGCTAATCGGCGGCACGCTGAGCGTCGCGCTCGAATACCGCCGCGCGGCCGCCACACCGGCCGGGCGCGACACACGATGACCGCATCGCAACGCTACGCCGCGCTGTTCGGCGTATTCGCGCCGCTGTCGATCGCGACGATCGGCGGTGGGCAGGCGATCATCGCCGACATCCAGCGGCAGGTGGTCGACGTGCATCACTGGATGACCGCCACGCAATTCGTGAACGATTTCGCGATCGCGCGAATGGCGCCGGGCCCCGGCTCGCTGCTGGCGACGCTGATCGGCTGGCAGGTGGCCGGTTTCTGGGGCGCGGTGATCGCGACACTCGCGCTGTTCGGCCCGACGGCGTTCCTGATCTACGGCGTCGCGCATCTGTGGCGGCGGCACCAGGGCGCGCGCTGGCAGATCGCGCTCGAGGGCGGCCTGCGCCCGGTCGCGGCCGGCATGATCCTCGCGTCGGTGTGGGTGCTGCTGCAGGCGCTCGACGGCGGCTGGGCCGCGCGCGCGATCGCGGTCGCGTCGACGCTGTGCGTGATGTATACGCGCGTCCATGCGCTGTTGTTGATCGCCATCGGCGCACTGCTGCTCGTCGGCGTGCACGCGATCGGCGGCGCGTAGCGCACGCCGCCTCGCGCCGCGGAACCGCTCGCGCACGTGAACGCAGCGGGCCTGTTCACGCCGATAGCGGGCTTGCGCCGGCCCTACACGCCGCGAAACACCGGCACGCGCCGCTCCGCAAACGCGCGCAGCCCTTCGTCGAAGTCCTCGCCTTCGCACGCGTGCCGGCGCAACTCGGCGATCCGTTCGAACGCGTCGGCCGGCAACGGCCGCGCATCCTGCAGCACGCGCAACTGCTCCTTCACCGCGTGCACCGCAAGCGGCGCCTTCGCGGCGATCGTGCGCGCGACATCGAGCGCCGCCTCGTCGACACCGCCTGCTTCCGCCAGCCGGTTCACGAGCCCGTGATGCGCGGCGCGTTCCGCATCGAGCGGCTGCGCGCAGAAGAACATCTCCTTCAGCACGTGGATCGGCAGGTTGTCGTGGAAGCGCAGCAGGCCGCTCGTCGAATACGGCAGGCCGATGTTCGCGGGCGTCATCGCAAAACGCGCATCGCGCGCCGCGACCACCAGGTCGCAGCTCATCACGAGATCGACCGCCCCGCCCCACGCCGACCCCGACACCGCCGCGATCACCGCGCCCGGATAAGTCCGCACGCGCCGCAGCGCCCGTTCGAGCGGCTTGCCGTACGCGAGCGGATCGCGATCGTCGGCCAGTTCGCGCAGATCGTGCCCCGCGCTCCACACGTCGCCGCTGCCGTCGTTCGACAGGATCACGACGGGCGGAGGACGGTGTTCGGCCAGCGCATCGAGGCGCGCGACGAGCGCATCGAGCAACGGCGCGTCGAGCGCATGCCGTCGCGCCGGATTCGCGAACCGCACGCGCGCGATCCGTTCGCCGACCATGTCGACCGTCACGCGCGACGCGCCATCGTGTTTCGTCGTGTCGCTCATTGCACGGCCTCCGCCACCGCTTCCGCCTGGAAGATCGCACGCCCGGCCAGCAGCGTGTCGATCGCGTCGTCGTCGTAGCCCGCTTCACGCAGCACGTCGACCGTATGCTCGCCGAGCAGCGGCGGCGCATGGCGCGTGCGCGGCGCCGGCACCACGTCCCCCATCCCGCCGAGCGGCGTGACGACCTGGCGCAGCGTGCCGAGCGTCGGATGCGCGACCGGTTCGACCAGCCCGCAATGCGCGAGCTGCGGATCGTCGAACACTTCGTCGAGCGTGTTGATCGGCCCCGCCGGCAGCCCGGCGTCGACGAAACGTTGCGTCCATTCGCGCTTGCCGCGCGTGCGCAACCGGCCTTCGAGCAGCGCTTTCAGTTCGTCACGGTGCGCGACACGCGCATCGTTGGTCGCGAAGCGCGGATCGTCCGGCAGTTCGGGCAGATCCAGCAACTGGCACAGCCGCAGCCACATGTCGGTCGTGATCGGCGCGAGGTTGAGCGGCCCGTCGGCCGTCTCGAACACGCCGTACGGCGCGATCACCGCATGCGCATTGCCGGTGCGGCGCGGCACGTCGCCGAGGCTCAGGTAGCGTTGCCCGTGCACGCTCAGCAGCGACACGAGGCTTTCGAGCAGCGACGTGCCGACATGCTGCCCGCGCCCCGTGCGCTCGCGCTCGAACAGCGCCGCCATCACGCCGGTCGCGACCCACATCCCCGAGCTGAGATCGCCGATCGCGGTGCCCGTGCGGGTCGGCTCGCCGTCGGGAAAACCGGTGAGGCTCATCAGCCCCGCGTAGCCCTGCGCGATCTGGTCGAAGCCCGGCCAGTCGCGCAACGGGCCGCGCGGGCCGAACGCGGTGACGCTGCCCATCACGAGCCGCGGATCGCGCGCGCTCAGCGCGGCGTAACCGAGCCCCATCGCGTCCATCGTGCCGGCCTTGAAATTCTCGATCACGACGTCGGACTGCCCGATCAGCCGGCGCACGACGTCGAGGCCGGCCGGCTGCCGGAAATCCACGCAGATGCCGCGCTTGTTGCGGTTGCAGGACAGGTAGTACGTGCTCACGCCGCGATCGAACGGCCCCCACGCGCGGCTCATGTCGCCGTGCGGCCCCGACTCGACCTTGATCACGTCGGCGCCGAGATCGGCGAGCACCATCGAGCAGAACGGCCCCGACAGCGCGCGGCTCAGATCGACGACCCTGATTCCTTGTAATGCCTGCATTCCGGACTCCTGATATTGATGACTGGGTGTGGCTTGTTTCCGAACGATCGCGGCGCACCGCTCATTCGGGCAGCGTCTGATGGCGCGTTTCGACCGCGAACGGCAGGATCAGGATGCCGAGCCCGAACGCGGCCGCGGTCCATGCGACCGGCACGCCGAGCGATCCGTAACCGTGAATCGCGGCGCCGAGCAGGAAGTTCACGCCTGCGCCGATGAAGCGGCCGACCGACGCGTTGAACGCGAACGCGGTGGCACGCACGCGTGTCGGGTACTGCTCGGGCAGCCACAACGAGAAGATCGCGAAATTGCCGCCGAAGAAACCGAGGAACGCGAGCGACACCATGAATGCCGCGAGCCCGTTCGGCTGGTAGAACGCCCAGCCGAACGCGAACACGATCGAACCGGCCATGCCCGCGAAATACACACCGAGCGCCGTGCGCCGGCCGAGCCGTTCGGCGAGCCACGGAGCAACCAGGCAGCCGGCGATCGTCGCGCACGACAGGATCGCCGCGCCGATCGACGCGAGCCGCAGCGCGCCGATGTGATCGATGCCCACACGCGCCGCCAGCGTCGTGACCGCGCTCGCCTCGTACACGGAGCCGGCCCACAGCCCGACGATCGCGACGCCGACCAGGCTCGCGCTCGTCAGCGTGCGGCGCAGGAAGGCCGGCGCGAAGATCTCGCGCAGCGGATGCGCGCGCCGCGCGTCGGCCACGTCGCCGTCGCGTGCATCGTGCCGGCGCCACTGGCCGGGCTCCTTCACGCGCATCACGGTGAACACCGCGAGCAGTGCGGGCGCGAGCCCGCACAGGAACATCGCGCGCCACCCGTAGGTCGCGCCGATCGTGTAGTTCAGGCACGCCGCGATGAAGAAGCCGAAGTAGTAGCCCGTCTGCAGGTATCCGGCGCCCATCTTGCGGCGATCTTCCGGCCAGCTCTCGGCCACGTAGGTGCCCGCGAGCGCCCATTCGCCGCCGACGCCGATCCCGGCGATCAAACGGCACGCGGCCAGTGCCCACACGTCGTGCACGAACGCCGCCGCGCCGGTGAACACCGAGTAGATCAGGATGCTCGCGGCGAGCGTGCGCACGCGGCCGAAGCGGTCGGCGAGCGGCCCCCAGATGAACGACAGCCCCCAGCCGATCAGGAACAGCGCGAACAGGATCGAGCCGTACATCCCGAGATTCGCGGGCGTCGCCGCGATGCCGGACGCCGGCAGCAGCTCGGTCAGCGCGGGAATCAGCACGAGCGCGTAGATCACCGAATCCACGCCGTCGAGCACCCAGCCCGCATACACGGCCCAGAAGCCCTTGACCTGCTCGCGCGTGAGCGGCGTGCGCCGCGGCTTCGCGCCGGCCGCCGGCGCGTCGATCGCCTTGAACATCTTCGTCTCCTTGCCGGCGGGGCCGGCGCTTTTGCCGCGTCCGGTCCGGGATGGCCGGCAGGCTGGCTCTTGTGTGAGACGAGTATAGAAACCCCATCGATCGGGGAAAAATATGATATTCATCTTGCTCGATCGGATTGGCTTATGGCTTGAATCGGGAGGCGGCGGCGATGGACTTGAGGCAGTTGCGCTATTTCGTGAAGGTCGTCGAATGCGGCAACGTCACGCATGCGAGCGAGGCGCTGCATGTCGCGCAGCCGGCGGTGAGCCAGCAGATGCGCAATCTCGAACAGGATCTCGGGATGCAGCTGCTCGAACGCAGCGTGCGCGGCGTCGCGCCGACCGCCGCCGGCCGCACGCTGTACCGGCACGCGCTCGAACTGCTGCGCCAGGCCGACGGCACGCGCGAGCTGCTGCGCCGCGACGCCGACACGCCGCAGGGCCGCGTGACGGTCGGGATGCCGTCGAGCACCGCGCGCGTGCTGGCCATTCCGCTCGCCCGCGCGGTGCGCGACCGCTACCCGGGCATCATGCTGGAACTGATCGAGGCGCCGAGCGCCGATCTCGACACGCTGCTCGAACGCGCACGGCTCGATCTCGCAATCGTCGTCGACGCGGTCGAGACGCGCGGCATCGCGATCCACCGGCTGCTGACGGAAACTCTGTACCTGATCACGTGGCCCGAATTCCCGGTGCCGGACGATCCCGTGCCGCTCGACGAGATCGCGCGGATGCCGCTCGTCCTGCCGAGCGCGCCGAACACGATCCGCAACCGCGTCGAATGGGCGATGCGCGAGGCCGGGCTGTCGTACGAGATCGGCTTCGAGGCGAGCTCGACCGGGCTGCTGTTCGCCGCCGTGATGGCGCAGCTCGGCGTGACGATCCTGCCGTGGACGGCCGCGCACGTCGAGATCGAGGAACGCAAGCTCAAGCTGTCGACGGTCGCGCACCGGCTGTTCGCGCGCGACCTGTCGCTGTGCTGGCACGATACGGCGCTCGTCAGCAACGCGGTGCAGAAGGTGAAAGCCGAGATCGTCCGGCTGTTCGACACGCTCGGGCAGCGGCCGGAGTGGGCGGCCGGCAACACCGACCGCGCATGACTGGCGCGGCGCATGCCTTGTATTGCCCCGCCGCGCGTACTAAGCTGCTTTCGTTCTGGCTACCGCTGACACCTCCACTCCTCCTCGCCGCTCGGTATAAGCGTCGGTGGAAGGAGGCCGTTCGTGTCCCCGCTCCAGTCTGCCTGGCTTCTGCTGGGCGTCAGTGTCCTCGCCGAAGTGCTCGGCTCCGTCGGCCTGAAGTTTTCGGCCGGCTTTTCCCGCCCGCTCCAGTCCGCGCTCACCGTCGTCTGTTATGCCTGCGCCGTCTGGCTGATGGCGCTCGCGACGAAGCGGCTCGAAATGGAGCTCGCGTACGCGAGCTGGGCCGCCGCCAGCACCGCGGCCACGGCCGTGATCGGCATCGTCTGCTTCGACGAATCGGTGTCGTCGCTGAAGCTCGCCGGCATCGCGCTGACCGTTTGTGCGCTCGTCGCGCTCAACCTCGGCGAGGCGGCGACGCACTGACCGGTGGCGGGCCGGTCGTCGACGCATGGGCACCCGAGGCATTGACAGCGCCCCCGCGCGCCCCTTAACGTTTCGTTCATCGTAACCATCACCGGTTCAGCTTAAGAGGTTGTCGGCCCGCTCGTGCTCGACACCTCTGCCTTCATCGAAGGCCTGCTGCTTGGCGCCGGCCTGTTCACGTCGGTCGGCCCCAAGGACGCCTTCGTCATCAAGCGCTCGATCTCGAGCCCCCATCTCCTCTCCATCGCCCTCGTCTGCGCAGGCAGCGACGCGCTGCTGATCGCGCTCGGCGCGCAGGGGTTGTCGGCACTGCTGTCGCGGCATCCCGGTGTGATATCGGCCGCGCTGTGGGCCGGTATCGCCTATCTCGCCGGTTATGGCCTGCTCGCGCTGCGCTCGGCGATCCGGCGGCGGCAGCCGGAGCACGTCGACGACTCACACGCGCGCCACGCCCCTGCGCTGTCGCGCACGCTGCTCGCGACGGCCGCCGTGTCGCTGCTCAATCCGTATGCGTGGATCGATACCGTGCTGCTGCTCGGCACCGTGATCGTGAGTCACGCGCCCGCCGAACGCGCGCCGTTCGCGTTCGGCGCGATGGCGGCTTCGCTCGCGTGGTTCCTGACGCTCGCCTATGGCGCACGCGCGTGCCGCGCGTGGTTTGCCCGTACGCTGGCGTGGCGCGTACTCGATTTGTTCGTCGCGACGATGATGCTCGGCTTCGCGGTGCGATTCGCGATCGACGCGCTTTAGCGCTTTGGGGGTCAGCGGGCCGATACCGCGCGAAACGCGCGATGCGCGCCGGCATGCAGTTCGAAACCGATGCCCGGTGCCTGCGGCGTGCGCGCATAACCTGCGTCGACGGTTGCGCCATCGGCGAGCCCGCTGAACGGATCGAACGCGAACGGATTGACTTCCGCACCGCCGAGTCCGAGCGCTGCAACGACGTGCAGCGAGAACAGGTGGCCGCCATGTGGCCAGAACGCGTCGCGCCGCCAGCCGCGCGATGCGAAGTGCTCGACGATCTGCAGGTATCCCGGCAGCCCGTAGCAATGCACGGGGTCGAACACGAGCACGTCGCGGTCGGGACGCAGGCCGCCGTAGCGGTCGAGCAGCTTCGCTTCCGCGAGCGAGAACAGCGCTTCACCGGCCGCGATCGGCGGCGCGTAGCGCGTGGCGACGTCCGCCTGGAGCGGCAGGTCGAGCGGATCGCAGATGTCCTCGAACCACCAGAGGCCGAACGGCTCGAGCATCGCGGCGGCAATATCGACGGTCGTCGCGTCGTACGTGTTCATCGCGTCGACCGCGAGATGCGAACTGTCCGCCAACTGCGTGGCGGCCGCTTCGATGCGCCTGCTGTCCTGAGCGACGTCCGCGCCACCGATCTTGATCTTCGCGTGCGTGTAGCCAAGGTCGGCAATGCGGCGCATCTCGTCCGACAGGCGCGCGAGATCGTCGTGCGGATAACGATAGCCGCCGCCCGCGTACACACGCACGCGCGGTGCCGCCGTGCGTCCAAGCCGGTCGGCCAGAAAGCGATTGAGCGGCAGGTCGGCGATTTTCGCGGCGGCGTCCCAGATCGCCATGTCGAGCGCGCCGATCGCCACGCAGCGTTCGCCGTGTCCGCCGGGCTTTTCGCCGGCCATCATCGCGCGCCACGCGCGGAACGGGTCGAGGTTCGTGCCGGCTTCGTCGGCGAGCGCGTCGGCAGCGGCCAGCAGGCGCGGCGCGAACCGTTCGCGGATCAGGCCGCCCTGCGCGAAGCGGCCGACCGATGCGTAGCCGTAGCCCGTCACGGGGCGGCCGTCACGCACGACGTCGGTGGTGAGCGCAACGACACTCGTCGTCAGGCCGCCGGATGGAATGGCCGGGTCGGCATAGCGGGAGACGGGAATCGTGCGTTCGCGGATGTCGGTGATACGCATGGTCGGGATTCCGGGGGTGGCGACCGGCGCAAGCGAACGAGGTACGCGATGCGACCGGAACGGTGGACGGATCGCTGCATCATAGGGGTTTGGGCGATGACGCGCAGGCCGGCGCGGCGATCGCCCTTTCGAATCGGCCGGCAGGTCGCCTGGACGGAATGCGCCGGTGTGTGCCGGCTTGAACGAGCACGCGGTCGGCCGCATCGCCGGGGCTGTCGATTTGACCGCGCCCCTCGATACGAATGCCCCGGCCCACCGTGCACACCGCATCGGCCACGCTGTCGCGCGAAAACGTGCAGTCGCCCGGAGGGCGCGAATCTCGAAGGTATCCGGACGACGACGGTATGCGTGGCTCGAATCTACCGGCCCGCTCAGGCGAAGACGAAGTACTTGCGCACCGTCTCCACCACTTCCCAGGTTCCCTTCATGCCGGGTTCGATCACGAACACGTCGCCGGCTTTCAGGTGCACCGACTCCTCGCCCTCCGGTGTGATGATGCAGTAGCCATCGAGGAAGTGGCAGTACTCCCATTTCTCGTAGTTCACCTCGAACTTGCCCGGCGTGCAGATCCAGGTACCCATGATCTTGCTGCCGTCCTTGGAGAGGTACGCGTTGAGGTTCACGGTGTGCGGATCGCCGCCGATACGCTTCCACTTGGTCGCGTCAAGGACCGGCGTCGGGCAGGTTTCGCGCAAAACGGTGATGAAATCGGACATGTCAGCTCCAGACTAACGTTCGTGTAAGAGGCTTGTCACGTTAGTGCGAAAGCGTGGTCGGGACTTGCATGCTTCCGACACCGACTCGTCTATTTTCGACACCGGCCCGCGGGTCAAATTCTGGTTCAGGGTCAGTCGGACGAGATCCACGGGTCAAAGCTTGGGTACTCGAGCGAGCAAATGGGACATGCGAGGCTTGCGACCAACCGGCTCCATTCATCGGGGCAGACAGGTTCACATTTTTGGAGGTCCATCATCTCCGCCGACTTGCGGACAATGGATCGGATAGGCCAGAGAACGCCGTCGCCGATTGCCCGAACTGCCATCGGCGACTTCACTTCTCAGAAAATACTCACGCGTACCGAGAAACGCTCTACGGAAAAGTGTCGGCGTTGGTGTGCGAGTAGATAACTCAAGAATAGGGTGTGCGACCGCTGTATGTTGTCCATGCCAATTCGAAGAACCCCTCGTCCACCTTGCCTGCCTCGAATCCTGGAACGTCTTCGAGAAGCAACCGCAGTTTCTCCATGAAAGCTGCTCGCGGGAGGTCGCCGCCGAAATAGGCACACACCGTCGCAGCCAGCTCGCAAATGTGCTCGTTGGTCAACGTCGGGAAATCGTTGAGGTATTGGGATTCGTCCATGCGAGGACTGCGAGGACTATCCGCTCAAACAACACCCAATACAACGAGGCGCCGCAGCGAACTTGACGATCGAAGTCAAATGAGATCAATCGCCATTTTTCCGCACCTTATCACATCACTTTCATTCATATTAATATCTGAGTTTTCAAAGCCCCCCCAAAAAAGATCATCAACCCTTGATATTTCGACACATTAATCTAGGCCGCATCCCTCTCGAAGCGGCGAAGAATTGATGAATTCTCCACCTCATTACGAAAGGTGTCGATGAGGGCAATAACATCGTCATGCAACGACAAGTACTCATCAACAGTCAATTCCAATGCCTCACCATGAGCAATATGATTCCGCGGATTCACAAGATTTGCATCTATGAAATTAAGACGAGTTTCAAACTGATTTGCACCAAGCCCCAACGCCGCAAGAATATCCAAAAGGACCTTGGACGAAAGATTTGATTTCGTATCAATGACATTCTTGTATGGAACGCGCGACTGAGCGTCGAGGGACGTACAAAAGAAATCAGCAAGCGCATTTGCGCTTGAAACCTTCTCACTTACCCGCATCTCAGCGAACTTGGATCGAAGAGTCAGCGCCACGAAGTTAGGTGCAAGCTTGCGGTACGGTATGCGGTGCGAAGCCACGAACTCGAGATAGTGAGAAGCGGTTGCTTTAACGAAACCCTCCCAGTGCGCATACAGAAGCGCGACGCCAGCACGGATCACTACTCTGCATCGAAGTTGACCGGAGGACTCTTGTACCAATGCTCTCATATCCGTCAACTCCCTTCGCCGCCATACCAATTCAGCGGCGACCCGATCCACCAAATCGTTAACAGTGCGGATCATAATAATCAGACCGCATTGGAAAAGAGCTTTCGACCAAGAGGAATTAGGCGCGGAAGTCGACGGCTTGCATTAACCCCGGAGGTCGCCCAATCAGTGAAGGCCTTGTTCGACCAAATAGATCTAGCACGCTTGGGAATTTCTTTCTGCTCGCAAAGTGTGCCTTCGGCGATGTTGTATGCCACGCCAAGTGCAACCACCTCGAACATCGACAGAAGGAACCCCCCCTCATGCCTCTTCTTCTTAATACTGTACCGTTTGAACGCTTCGTCTTCGAGAATCTGCGCGAGCACGTCAAATGTATCTTCAAACAATTGCTTGATTTCGCCTCGCCTGAATCGTTTATTCTGTGCGACCTCGGAGACACGGTCAGTCAAGAATATACCAACATCACCAATCGACTTGATCTCCACCTCTGGAATACGAGCAAGAATAATAAATCGAAGTGCGAGCTCAACGTCATAAGCTTCTTCAAGGGGGCGATCACTAAGTGCAGTGGTGGCAATAAATGGCTCGTACCTAGGAAGCTCCTTCAACCACTCGAAGAACGATTTGTTAATCATTACCAAGAGACAGTTCCGAACTTCCTGCGGACTGAGTTCGGAACCACCGGTATTAAGACGTTGGAACAGGTCATACTTTGCCGACTCATCACTCTCCTTTAATACGATACTCGCGGCAATCTTCGATCTCTTAATCACCAACTGGAGTTCCTTGGGAAGAGCGTGCCTTGGATTATCTGCACTTTCCCATAAAACACCATTCAATGCTGGAAGGTATTTTGTGCCTTCGAGGGCAAGCGGCTCCATCCGTTGACCATCCTCATCTCGAAGGATTCCCATAAATTGAAAAATAGTCGAAAGCCGCTGCAGCCCATCAACGACGTCCCACACTCCATCTGAGCGCTGACTTACGAATATCTGCGGCAAAGGGATACCAAGAAGAATGGACTCAATCAACCCAGCCTTCTGCGCCGACGTCCATCTGTAAAAGCGTTGGAACTCAGGATGTATATCCAATTCTTCGCGCTCATACATACTTACCCACTCTCCGATCGACATCGGATAGCCGTCGGTCTTAATCTCACGACGCTTTTTATTGATTTGCTCAACCAGTGACATATATAAATCCTTCGCGAAGGTGCTGATACGTGATCATAGCGGATCCGTAACTTTTTCTCATTACGCATGTCCACTCGACCAACTCATAGACATTCCGCCAAGCAGGCGAGCGCTCCGACCGAAATTGGATCGGTAGGCAGTCCGCGCGCACGATCACTCATCAAAGCCAGCGACACCACCGCCCCGGCATCGAGCCATGCCAATTTCGCTGCCACCGCCCCAAACCTCCCGCTTGCCATCCCGACCCGAACCCCTGTAGAATTGCGCGTTCTGCGGGCGTCGTATAATGGCCATTACCTCAGCTTCCCAAGCTGATGACGTGGGTTCGATTCCCATCGCCCGCTCCACTTTCCGGCTGCATCGCAGCCTGCGCAAAAGCCGCCTCGTCGAAGGCGGCTTTTTTGTACCATGTGCCGGTTCACCCGGCGCACTGCTGCGCGCAACGGGCCCTCGCCCGCAACCGAGCCTTTCTCTGTACCGATGATGCACGACGATCCGAACGAAGCCGGCCTGCCGCCGCACGACGACGCCATTCCCGACGAAGCCGCCGAAGGCGCCGACGCCGTCAATCCGCTGCACCACCGCCGCATCCGCAGCTTCGTGACGCGCGCCGGCCGCGTGTCGACCGGCCAGCGCCGCGCGCTCGACGAACTCGGCCCGCGCTTCGTGGTGCCGTATGCGCCGGAACTGCCCGACTGGAATGCGGTGTTCGGCCGCAACGCGCCGCGCATCCTCGAGATCGGCTTCGGGATGGGCGCATCGACCGCGGAAATCGCCGCGAACCGCCCCGGCGACGACTTCCTCGGCGTCGAAGTGCACGAGCCGGGCGTCGGCGCGCTGCTGAAGCTGATCGGCGAGCAGGATCTGCCGAACATCCGCATCATCCAGCACGACGCGGTCGAAGTGCTCGAGCACATGCTTGCGCCGGAAAGTCTCGACGGCGTGCACATCTTCTTCCCCGATCCGTGGCACAAGGCGCGCCACCACAAGCGCCGGCTGATCCAGCCGCCGCTCGTCGCGCATCTCGCGTCGCGCCTGAAGCCCGGCGCATACATTCACTGCGCGACCGACTGGCAGAACTACGCTGAACAGATGCTGGAAGTGCTCGGCGCGGAACCGACGCTCGAAAACACCGCCGCCGACTACGCACCGCGCCCCGACTACCGCCCGGTCACGAAGTTCGAACGGCGCGGGCTGCGCCTCGGCCACGGCGTGTGGGACCTGGTGTTCCGCAAGCGCGCAGGCTGAGCCTTCCCGCCGCGGCGGCGCATGCCGCCCGGATCCGGATAAAAAAAGCCCGATCGGTTATCTGCCGATCGGGCTTTTCTCATTGGAGGCGCGCCCGCCTCCGTGTCCGCGTCACGCCCAGTTCAGCCAGCCGCTGTACCCGACCAGCAGCACGAACAGCCCGAACGCGATCCGGTACCACGCGAACACCGTGAAATCGTGCGTCGCGACGTAGCGCAGCAGCCAGCGCACGCACACGAACGCGCTGACGAACGCGGCGACGAGGCCAAGCGCGAACAGGCCAAGCGAATCGACGGTGAACGCCTGCCAGTCCTTGACGGTTTCATAGAGCGTCGCGCCGAAGATGATCGGAATCGCGAGGAAGAACGAGAATTCGGTGGCGACGCGCCGGTCGAGACCGAACAGCATCCCGCCGATGATCGTCGAGCCCGAGCGCGACATGCCGGGAATCAGCGCGAAGCACTGCGCGATGCCGACCTTGAGCGCATCGAGCGGGGTCAGCGCGTCGACCGACACCACGCGCGGCGGGTCGCTGCGTTCGCGCTGCCGCGCCTCGGCCCACAGGATGATCGCCCCGCCCACGACGAGCGCGAACGCGACGGGTACCGGCGAGAACAGCACGGCCTTGATCTTCTTCTCGAGCAGGAGGCCGAGCGCGATCGCGGGAATCGTCGCGATCACGACGTTCAGCGTGAAACGCCGCGCATCGGGCCGGCTGGGCAGCCCGGATACGATGGACGCGATCCGTTGCCGGTATTCCCAGCAGACCGCGAGAATCGCCCCGAACTGGATCACGACGTCGAAAGTCTTCGCGTGCGAATCGTTGAAATTCAGGAAGCTGCCCGCGACGATCAGGTGACCGGTGCTCGACACCGGCAGGAATTCCGTCAGCCCCTCGACGACGCCGAGGATCAAAGCCTTGCAGATCAGGATCCAGTCCATCCGTGGCCCAACTCCGAAATGGTCGAATGAATGGGCCACTCTTCCACGCGCGGCCCCCCTCCGGCCGGGCGCGGTTCGTCGTCACTTTTCGACGATCGCCACGCGTATGCCGTTTGTAAGAATCGTAATTGTACCGGGTTCGTAGTTCACCCCGGCAAATTGCAGCTGTTCGGGCTTGAACGTGTAGATCGGATAGTTGGTCAGCAACTGCGTCGCGAGCAGGCCCGCGGCCGCGCCGACCTGTTGCGCGTACATCTGCGCGTCGCCGTCGAGCGCGAGGCTGTCGACGGCCGGCGACTTCAGCACCACCGAACGGCTCGGTGCGTCGTAAGCAAGCTGGCCCGACACGGTGAACTTGCCGCTGACGGGCGCGCGCAGGAACGGGCTCGCGAAATGCGCATCGAGCTGCACGGCGACGCGGTTCTGGTCGGGCAGCAGGTTGACGGCCGGGTTCGCGAGCGACACGTCGACGACCTGCGCGACCGTCTTCTGGTACGGGAACTTGCGGCCGACGGCCTTCTGCACGTCGCCGCGCGAGAACGTGTAGTGATCGGGGATGAACGGGAAGGTCGACGCGCACGCGGCGAGCGACAGCGTCACGCCGATGGCGCCGACGGTTGCGGCGAGGAAACGGCGCCGGCCGGGCGCGCAAGGTGCGGTCATGCTGAACACTCTCCTGGTTGCGACGGCCGCGTCGCGGCCTCGAGACGGGTGAGCCACGCGAGCGCGTCGTCGCGCGACGCGCCGCACATGTCCGCGGCCGGCTGCAGCCCGGAACAGCACGCGGGCCGCTCGGGGCGGCCGAAGATCCGGCAGCGCAGGTCGTCGCCGAGCTGCACGCAGCGCACGCCGGCCGGCTTGCCGTCGGGCATGCCCGGAATCGGGCTGGAAATCGACGGCGCGATGCAGCACGCGCCGCAGCCCTCGCGGCACGCATGCGGCGGCGGGACATCGGCAGGCGCCGGGCGGACAGGCATTTCGACGGACACTCGGCTCTCTCGAACGAACAACAAAAAACGGTGCGGCAACCGGACGCGGTGCCGGCAGCCCCACCCCGCATTGTGCCATCGCCGGCTGCGACGTTATTACACAATGCAGCTCAATCGCGCGTTTATATACTCGAAAGCATCTAAAAAGCGCGAGACCATCATGCGTTCCGGTTCTGCCGACTCAATGTTCCGTCCCGATTTGCTCGCGAAATACGGCGCGAACGGGCCGCGCTATACGTCGTACCCCACCGCGCTGCAGTTCCGCGACGATTTCGACCCGGCCGACTACCTGCGCGCGGCAAGCGACCCCGGCGCCTCGTCGAGCGAGCTGTCGCTGTACTTCCACATCCCGTTCTGCAACACCGCGTGCTTCTACTGCGGCTGCAACAAGATCGCGACCAACAACCGCCGCCGCGCGCGCCCGTATCTCGAGCAGCTCAAGCGCGAGATGGCGCTGCAGGCCGCGCTGTTCGATCCCGCGCGCCCGGTCACGCAGCTGCACTGGGGCGGCGGCACGCCCACCTTCCTGTCCGACGACGAAACGGCCGAGCTGATGGCGGCCACGCGCGAGCACTTCGCGCTCGCGCCGGATGCCGACGCCGAATTCTCGATCGAGATCGATCCGCGCACGGTCACGCCCGCCACGCTCGTCCACCTGCGCAATATCGGCTTCAACCGGCTGAGCCTCGGCGTGCAGGATTTCGACCCGGCCGTGCAACAGGCGATCAACCGTGTCCAGCCGCGCGCGATGACGGCCGACCTGCTCTCCGCCGCGCGCACGACGGGGTTTCATTCGGTGAGCGTCGACCTGATCTACGGGCTGCCGCACCAGACCGTTGCCGTCTTCGCGCGCACGCTGGAAACGATCATCGAACTCGCGCCCGACCGGCTGTCGGTGTTCGGCTACGCGCACATGCCGCACCTGTTCAAGATGCAGCGGCAGATCGACGATGCGACGCTGCCGCCGCCGGAAACGCGCATCGCGCTGCTCGGCCTCGCGATCGACATGCTGACGTCGGCCGGCTACGTGTACATCGGGATGGATCACTTCGCGCGGCCGTCCGACGAACTCGTGCGCGCGCAGCGCAACGGCACGCTGCAACGCAACTTCCAGGGCTACAGCACGCGCGCGGATACCGACCTCGTCGGTTTCGGCGTGTCGTCGATCGGCAAGGTCGGCGACGTCTACGCGCAGAACGCGAAGGACCTGCCCGCCTACGGCGCCGCGCTCGACGCGGGCCGGCTGCCGATCGCGCGCGGCGTGCGGCTCACGCCCGACGACCGGCTGCGCCGCGACGTGATCACGCAGCTGATGTGCAACCTCGAACTGCCGTTCTCGCATGTCGAGGCCGCACACGGCATCCGCTTCGCCGATCATTTCGCGCGCGAGCTCGACGCGCTGCGCCCGTTCGAGCGCGACGGGCTGCTGACGATCGCGGGCGACCGCCTGACGATCCATCCGGCCGGCCGGATGGTCGTGCGCAACATCGCGATGGCGTTCGACGCGTACCTCGGGCAAACGCAGCAGCAGCGGTATTCACGCACGGTCTAGGGTCGGCCGGGCGCATGCGGGCGGCCGGTTTGATACAGTGTGGGGCTTACGCCCCGCCAGAATCCGCACGATGCGCACCACCAAAGCGACCCACGCGGTCGAACGCCTGAAGACCCGCTCCGGCAACCCGCATTTCGCGGCCGTCGCAATGGCGGGCGGCCTGTTCTATCTCGTCGACCGCTCAGGCGGCACCGCCGAGAAGCGCTGCGAGCCGCTGCCGCTCGACGCGTTCGTCAAGTTCGTCGACGAATTCGGCCCCAAAAAGCCGCGCAAGGCAAGCAAGCTCGACCTCGCATTCGAGGCGCAGATCAGGAAGAGCAAGGGGTAAAGGTCTGTTGCAGGCCGCCTGAAGGCTTTGCAGCCGCCCCGTTTGGTACAATCACGAAGTTTCTCTATCCCCGCTGATGGCCGACCAGGCTGCGTGACCACACCATGAATATCGAAAACGCGCGTTTCAACATGATCGAACAACAGATCCGGCCGTGGGACGTGCTGGATCTCGACGTCCTGGGCCTGCTGTCGATCGTCAAGCGTGAAAACTACGTTCCGGCCGAATACCGCGATCTCGCGTTCGCCGACCTCGAACTGCCGCTGCCGGGCGGCACCAGCAAGATGCTGTTCCCGCGCGTCGAAGCGCGCGTGCTGCAGGAGCTGGCCGTCAAGAAGCACGAGAACGTGCTCGTGATCGGTGCCGGTTCGGGCTACCTGGCCGCGCTGTTCGCGCATCGCGCCCGGCACGTGACGGCCGTCGAGATCGATCCGGCCATCGCGAAGTTCGCGGAAGACAACCTGCGCAACGACGGCGTGACCAACGCGGAAGTCGTCCTCGGCGACGGTTCGCGCGGCTGGGCCGGCAAGGCGCCGTACGACGTGATCTGCGTCGCGGGCGGCCTGCCCGTCGTGCCGCAGGAAATGCTCGAGCAACTGAAGGTCGGCGGCCGCCTGTCGGCATTCGTCGGCGGCCGTCCGGTGATGAAGGCGCAGATCATCACGCGCATCGACGACAAGCAGTACCGCGTCGCCGACGTGTTCGAAACCTACATCGACCACCTCGTCAACGCGATCGAGCCGTCGCGCTTCAAGTTCTGAGCAGCGGAGCCTCCATGCAGATCCTGACCGCCGCGATGCTCGCGGAATGGCTCGGCGACAAGGCGCGCCCCGCGCCGGTCGTGCTCGACGTGCGCGAACCGTGGGAAATCGCGACCGCGCACATCGCCGGCAGCGTGTCGATCCCGATGCAGCAGATTCCCGCGCGCAGCGAAGAACTCGACGACGAAGCGGAAATCGTCTGCGTGTGCCATCACGGGATGCGCAGCGCGCAGGTCGCGATGTTCCTCGAGTCGCGCGGCTTCACGAAGCTGTACAACCTGCAAGGCGGGATCGACGCGTGGTCGCGCGACGTCGATCCGTCCGTACCGCGCTACTGATCCTGCCGGTGGCGCATCGCGCGCCGCCGCACCGGCCGGCACATCGCCGCCGGTCATACCGACCCGCCGAACGGGCGCGCATGGCGCGCCCGTTTTTCTTTCCCGCTCCGGTTCGTCTCGGCGTCGTCCGACCTGCGACGGCACCGCGCCGCCCCGCGACACCCCACCCCGCTTGGCGTGAAGTCATGGTGCACGACCGTTCCCGCACCGCACGCAGGCACCGGAACGGGGAACCCCGACCGTGCACCATTTCCGCCCGCGACCCTGCACCGCGACGGACCGCGCATGCTGCACGACGCGTCATGTGCCCCGTCCCGACGCCCCGCCCTGCCCCGCGCAGGCACGCCGGGCGTGCATCCGCACGACTGGCACATGCCTTGCGTTATCCGTTGGCCGACGCCGTCAAGGCGCACGCATATCCAACACGTCAAGGGGAACCCGATGAAACGTCGCAGTCTGTTGAAGTTCGGTTCGATGGCCGGCGCGCTTGCGCTCGCGGGCAAGAGCCCGTTCGCGCACGCGGCCGATGCGGGCACCGGCCCGATCAAGGTCGGCATCCTGCACTCGCTGTCGGGCACGATGGCGATCTCGGAGACGTCGCTGAAGGACACCGCGCTGATGACGATCGCCGACATCAACAAGAGCGGCGGCGTGATGGGCCGCAAGCTCGAGCCCGTGGTGGTCGATCCCGCGTCGAACTGGCCGCTGTTCGCCGAGAAGGCGCGCCAGCTGCTCACGCAGGACAAGGTCGCGTGCGTGTTCGGCTGCTGGACGTCGGTGTCGCGCAAGTCGGTGCTGCCGGTGTTCGAGGAGCTGAACGGGCTGCTCTACTACCCGGTGCAGTACGAAGGCGAGGAAATGTCGCGCAACGTGTTCTATACGGGCGCGGCGCCGAACCAGCAGGCGATCCCGGCCGTCGAGTACCTGATGAGCGCGGAAGGCGGCAGCGCGAAGCGCTTCTTCCTGCTCGGCACCGATTACGTGTATCCGCGCACGACCAACAAGATCCTGCGCGCGTTCCTGAAATCGAAGGGCGTGAAGGACGTCGACATTCAGGAGGTCTACACGCCGTTCGGCCACAGCGATTACCAGACCATCGTCGCGAACATCAAGAACTTCTCGCAGGGCGGCAAGACGACCGTGATCTCGACGATCAACGGCGACTCGAACGTGCCGTTCTACAAGGAGCTCGGCAACCAGGGGATCAAGGCGACCGACGTGCCCGTCGTCGCGTTCTCGGTCGGCGAGGAGGAACTGCGCGGGATCGACACGAAGCCGCTCGTCGGCCACCTCGCCGCGTGGAATTACTTCATGTCGGTGAAGAACCCGACCAACACGAAGTTCAAGGACCAGTTCGCCGGATGGGTGAAGGCGAACAACCTGCCGGGCGGCGCGAAGCGCGTGACCAACGACCCGATGGAAGCGACCTATGTGGGCATCCACATGTGGAAGCAGGCCGTCGAGAAGGCGAAGAGCACCGACGTCGACAAGGTGCGTGTCGCGATGATCGGCCAGACGGTTGCCGCGCCGTCGGGCTTCACGCTCGCGATGGACGGCAACCATCACCTGCACAAGCCGGTGATGATCGGCGAGATCCGCGGCGACGGGCAGTTCAACGTCGTGTGGAAGACGAAGACGGCCGTGCGCGCGCAGCCGTGGAGCCCGTACATCGCGGGTAACCAGGGCAAGCCGGACATCGTCACGTCGATCCCGGCGTTCCTGCGCCGGCAGCGCACGGCGCTCGCCTGACGCGACGCGGGGCGTCGCGCACCGGCGCGATGCTCCGCCCGCTTGCAGGCGCCGCTGTACCGGGCGCGCTTGCCGACGCACCGCAAGCGCCCGCGCATCGCCGCCCGCCTCCGCCTTCCACGCCCGACAGGATTTCCCGATGCCTATACGCTTTCGCCGAGCCGCCGTCGCGATCGTCGCGTGCGCCGCCCTCGCGGGCGGACTGCCGCGCGCCGCGTTCGCGCTGACGGCTGCCGATACCGCCGCGCTCGCCGGCGACGACTTCGACGCGAAGACGGCCACGGTCGAACGGCTCGCCGCCGATCCCGATCCGCGCGCCGTCGCGTTGCTCAACGCGCTGTCGAACGGCGATGCGCTCGCGACCGGCGACGGCCGCCTGCTGATCCAGTCCGGCGACACCGCACACGACGCGCTCTCGCAGGCCGCGACGCCGGCCGGCGACGCGCAGCCCGTGATGCTGAACAACCTGCTGCGCACGAAAATCGCGGGCGCGCTGTCGGGGCTCGCGCTCGCGTCGCCCGACGTCGCCGCGCGCCGCGACGCGATCGATGCGCTGCTGAAGTCGCCCGACCCGGCACTCAAGCCGATGATCGACCGCGCCCGTGCGAAGGAAACCGATCCCGCGCTGAAGCGCCGCCTCGATGCATTGTGGGCGATCGCCGCGCTGCACGACGCCGATCCGGCGAAGCGCCTCGACGCCGTGCAGGTCGTGGCCGCGCGCCGCGATCTCGACATGATCGAGCAGTTGCGCCCGCTCGTCGCGAAGAATGCCGACGGCAGCTACGCGGAGCCCGACGCGCGTGTGCGCGACGCCGCCCAGCAAGGGCTCGACGCATTGCACTCGCTGCAGCGCCGCGGCGAGATCGCGGGCACGCTGTTCGCGGGGCTGTCGCTCGGCAGCGTGCTGCTGCTCGCCGCGCTCGGCCTCGCGATCACGTACGGGCTGATCGGCGTGATCAACATGGCGCACGGCGAATTCCTGATGATCGGTGCGTACGCAACCTATGTCGTGCAGACGCTGATCCAGCGCTACGCGCCCGGCGCATTCGACTGGTATCCGCTCATCGCCGTGCCCGTATCGTTCGCGGTGGCCGCGCTCGTCGGCATCGTGCTCGAACGGCTCGTGCTGCGGCACCTGTACGGCCGCCCGCTCGAAACGCTGCTCGCGACCTTCGGCGTGAGCCTGATCCTGATCCAGGCCACCCGCATGCTGTTCGGCGCGCAGAACGTGCAGGTCGTGAACCCGTCGTGGATGAGCGGCGGCGTGACGGTGATGCAGAACCTGATCCTGCCGTACAACCGGCTCGCGATCCTCGCGTTCGCGCTCGCGGTGGTGTTCGTCGCGTGGGCCGTGCTGACGAAGACGCGGCTCGGCCTGTTCGTGCGTGCGGTCACGCAGAACCGCCGGATGGCCGCCTGCGTCGGCGTGAAGACCGCCCGCGTCGACGCATATGCGTTCGCATTCGGCGCGGGCATCGCGGGCCTCGGTGGCTGCGCGCTGTCGCAGATCGGCAACGTGGGCCCCGATCTCGGCCAGAACTACATCATCGATTCGTTCATGGCCGTCGTGCTCGGCGGCGTCGGCCAGATCGCCGGCACGGTGCTCGGCGGCTTCGGGCTCGGCCTCGCGAGCAAGGCGATCGAACCGTTCTGGGGCGCCGTACTCGCGAAGATCGCGGTGCTCGTGATGATCGTGCTGTTCATCCAGAAACGCCCGCAGGGGATGTTCGCCCCGAAGGGCCGCAGCGCGGAGGCTTGACGTGACTTCATACACCGATTCGATGTCGAACCCGGTCGCCGACGCGTCGAAGCCCGCTGCCGCCGCGCGCGCGGCGGACGGCTTCGCGCTCGGCCTGCCGCCCCGCCCCGCGCTGCTGTCGCGCCGCGCGTGGCTCGCGCTCGTCGCGCTGTGCGTGGCGATCGGCATCGGCGTGCCGCTCGCCGCGCTGGTTGCGCCCGAAGCCAGCGCGTTCCATCTGTCCGCGTACACGATGACGCTCGCCGGCAAGCTGATGTGCTACGCGATCGCCGCGCTCGCGCTCGATCTCGTGTGGGGCTACTGCGGCATCCTGAGCCTCGGCCACGGCCTGTTCTTCGCGCTCGGCGGCTATGCGATCGGCATGTACCTGATGCGCGAGATCGGCCGCGACGGCAAGTACGGCAGCGACCTGCCCGACTTCATGGTGTTTCTCGACTGGCACCAGTTGCCGTGGTACTGGAGCGGCACGCAGCATCTCGCGTGGGCGCTCGCGCTCGTCGTGCTCGTGCCGGCCGTGCTCGCCTGGGTGTTCGGCTTCTTCACGTTCCGCTCGCGCGTGAAAGGCGTGTACCTGTCGATCATCACGCAGGCGCTGACGTTCGCCGCGATGCTGCTGTTCTTTCGCAACGAGACGGGCTTCGGCGGCAACAACGGCTTCACCGACTTCAAGCGCATCGCGGGCTTCGCGATCACGTCGCCCGGTACGCGCACGGTGCTGTTGCTGCTGACGTTCGCGACGCTCGTGCTCGCGTTCATCGCCGCGCGCGCGATCGTCACCAGCAAGCTCGGGCGCGTGGTCACCGCGGTGCGCGACGGCGAAACGCGGCTGATGTTCCTCGGCTACAGCCCGCTCGCGTACAAGCTGTTCGTGTGGACCGTGTCGGCCGTGCTGTGCGGTATCGCGGGCGCGTTGTACGTGCCGCAGGTCGGCATCATCAATCCCGGCGAGATGTCGCCCGGCAACTCGATCGAGATGGCGATCTGGGTCGCGGTGGGCGGCCGCGGCACGCTGATCGGGCCGATCGTCGGCGCGTTCGCGGTGAACGGCGCGAAAAGCCTGTTTACCGCCTACTTCGCCGAATACTGGCTGTTCTTCCTCGGCCTGATCTTCGTGCTCGTGCCGCTGCTGCTGCCGCGCGGGATCATGGGCCTCGTCGAAACCGTGCTCGCGAAGGGGAAACGTGCATGAACGGAACGGCCCTCTACCAGTTCACGCCGCCGCCCGAGGACGAGCTGCTCGCCGTCAGCGGCACCGCATCGATGGGGCGCGTGGTGCCGCCGGGCATCGACACGTCGCACGGCACGATCCTCTACCTCGAGGATATCGAGGTGAGCTTCGACGGCTTCCGCGCGCTGAAGAAGCTGTCGCTCGCGATCGACGCGGGCGAGCTGCGCTGCGTGATCGGCCCGAACGGTGCGGGCAAGACGACGATGATGGACGTGATCACCGGCAAGACGCGCCCCGATGCGGGCAAGGTGTTTCTCGGCCAGACCATCGACCTCGCGCGAATGAACGAGCCGGAGATCGCGCGCGCGGGCATCGGCCGCAAGTTCCAGAAACCGACCGTGTTCGAGCAGCATCCGGTGTGGGAAAACCTCGAACTCGCGATGCAGACCGACAAGGGCTGGCTCGCGTCGCTGCGCGCGCGGCTCGACCGCACCGCGCAGGCGAAGATCGAGGAGACGCTCGCGCTGATCGGCCTCGAAAGCGATGCGTATCGCGCGGCGGGCGAGCTGTCGCACGGGCAGAAGCAGCGGCTCGAGATCGGCATGCTGCTGATGCAGCGCCCTGCGCTGTTGCTGCTCGACGAACCGGCGGCCGGGATGACCGACCACGAGACGATGGAGCTCGCCGAGTTGCTGAACACGCTGCGCGGCACCTGCTCGATGATGGTCGTCGAGCACGACATGGAATTCGTCGCGGCGCTCGCGGGCGAATCGGGCCGCGTGACGGTGATGGCCGAAGGCGCGGTCCTCGCGCAAGGCACCCTCGACCAGGTCAAGCGCGACGACGCGGTGATCGAGTCTTATCTCGGACGTTGATGCGATGCTGAAGATCGAAGCACTGAACCAGTACTACGGCGGCAGCCATATCCTGCGCAACGTGAGCCTCGCCGCCGACGACGGCAAGCTCACCGTGCTGCTCGGCCGCAACGGCGTCGGCAAGAGCACGCTGCTGCGCTGCCTGATGGGCGTCGTTGCCGCGAAAAGCGGCAGCGTGTCGTGGCGCGGCACCGCGCTCGGCGCGATGCCGCCGTATGCGCGCGTCGCGGCCGGGCTCGCGTACGTGCCGCAGGGCCGCGACATCTTTCCGCGGCTCACCGTCGAGGAGAACCTGCTCGTCGGCGCGGCGAGCCGGAAAGCACCGTCGAAGGTGCCCGATCGCATCTACGACCTGTTCCCGGTGCTGAAGGACATGCGCACGCGGCGCGGCGGCGACCTGTCGGGCGGCCAGCAGCAGCAGCTCGCGATCGGCCGCGCGCTGATGAGCGAACCGCAGTTGCTGATCCTCGACGAGCCGACCGAAGGCATCCAGCCGTCGATCATCCAGGATATCGGCCGCACGCTGCGCCAGCTCGTCGACGAAGCGAAGATGACCGTGCTGCTCGTCGAGCAGTATTACGACTTCGCCCAGTCGATCGCCGACCGCTACTGGGTGATGAGCCGCGGCGAGATCGTCGCGGGCGGCGACGCGGGGGACATGGAAGCGAACGGCGTGCGCGAGCTGATCGCCGTGTAGCGGCGCACGCGGCGCACGATTGCGTCGCTGCGCGGTGCCGGCGATCGATGCACGTCATGCGATCGCCGGCGTCATCGCCTCTCCGCTTCACCGCTTCACCGCGTTCAGCAACCGGAACACCCAGGCGTATAGTGTTGCGGTAGCATTCTCGATCCCTGCGCCCGTCCCCTGCTTCCCGCCGATGTCTGCCCCCGATTCCCACGCTTCGCTGTCCCGCCCCGCCGTCGCCAAGTCGTGGCGCGGCCGCCTCGAACTCGGCTTCGAGCGGCACGGCGCGCGCACGACGCTCGCCCACCGGCTGCACGACGGCCCGCTGCGCGTGCAGCGGCCGCTGTATCCGGAAGGCGACGCGATCTGCCATGCGGTGATCGTCCACCCACCGGGCGGCGTCGCGGGCGGCGACCGGCTCGACATCGACATCGCGCTCGGCAGCGGCACGCACGCGGTGCTGACCACGCCCGGCGCGACCAAGTGGTACAAGTCGAACGGCCTCGACGCGACGCAGCGCATCGGCATCACGGTCGGCGACCACGCGAAACTCGACTGGCTGCCGCAGAACAACCTGTTCTTCGACGCGGCGCATGCGTCGCTCGCTTTCACGGTGAAGCTCGGCACGGAGGCAAGCGCGATCGGCTGGGACGCGACGCAGCTCGGCCGGCAGGCGGCCGGCGAAACCTGGTCGGCCGGCCGCATCGTGTCGAGCGCGGCGCTCGTCGATGCCGACGGTCGGCCGCTGTGGACCGAACGCGCACTGCTCGACGCGCACGATCCGCTGCGCGGTGCGCTGCAGGGCCTCGCCGGCTTTCCGGTATACGGCACGTTGTGGGCCGCCGGCGCCGCATGCGACGCCGCGCTCGCCGAATCGCTCGCCGCGCGGATGCCGTTCGATGCCACGCTGCGCGCGAGCGCGACCTGCGTGACACCCGGTGTCGTGCTGGTGCGCGCGCTGTCGACGTCGATGGAAGCGCTGCAACGCCACTTCACCGACTGCTGGCTGCATCTGCGGCCGATCGTGCACGGCGTCGACGCACGGCCGCTGCGCCTCTGGCAAACCTGAGCACGGTCGCGCCACGCACCGTTTCGATGCAGCGCCGCGGCCGGCGCTGCACGTTGCCCATGCATCGCGCACCAGGAACGCGCATCGCGCCGCGTTCCATGCACATGGCACGCGCCTTGCTGCTTACATAACCGATACACGACGCACGCAAAACAGCGCGGTGCTACGATGACCCGCGCGTTCGCCCCGTTGCCCACGCACCGATAAAAATTACGTTTTACTGAACGTTTGCCTTCATGAAACTGACTCCCCGAGAGAAGGACAAGCTGCTGATCTTCACGGCGGCGCTGCTGGCCGAGCGCCGTCGCGCACGCGGCCTGAAGCTCAACTATCCGGAGGCAGTCGCCTTCATCACCGCCGCGCTGATGGAAGCCGCGCGCGACGGCAGGACGGTCGCCGAGGTGATGCATTACGGCACGACGCTGCTCACGCGCGACGACGTGATGGACGGCGTGCCGGAGATGATTCCCGACATCCAGGTCGAGGCGACCTTCCCCGACGGCACGAAGCTCGTGACCGTCCATCACCCGATTCCGTGAGGCCCCGCATGATCCCCGGCGAAATCCTCACCGACGACGGCGAACACGAACTGAACGCGGGCCGCGCGACGCTCGCGCTCGTCGTCGCGAACACCGGCGACCGCCCGGTGCAGGTCGGCTCGCACTACCACTTCTTCGAAGTCAACGACGCGCTGTCGTTCGATCGCGCGGCCGCGCGCGGCTTCCGCCTGAACATTGCGGCCGGCACCGCCGTGCGCTTCGAGCCGGGCCAGACGCGCACCGTCGAGCTGGTCGCACTCGCGGGCGATCGTGCCGTCTACGGTTTTCAGGGCAAGGTGATGGGGCCGCTGTAAACCGCGCCCCGCTCTTCAGGAACAGCACATGACATTACGCTTGAGCCGCCGCGCGTACGCGGAAATGTTCGGGCCGACGACGGGCGACCGCGTCCGGCTCGCCGATACCGAACTGCTGATCGAGATCGAACGCGATTACACGACCTACGGCGAGGAAGTGAAATTCGGCGGCGGGAAGGTGATCCGCGACGGCATGGGCCAGTCGCAGCGCGTGGCCGCCGACGTGCCCGACACGATCATCACGAACGCGGTGATCCTCGATCACTGGGGCATCGTGAAGGCCGACATCGCGATCAAGCACGGCCGCATCGCCGCGATCGGCAAGGCCGGCAATCCCGACATCCAGCCGGGCGTGACGATCGCGATCGGCGCCGCGACCGAAGTGATCGCCGGCGAAGGGCTGATCGTGACGGCCGGCGGCATCGACACGCACATCCACTTCATCAGCCCGCAGCAGATCGACGAGGCGCTCGCATCGGGCGTGACGACGATGCTCGGCGGCGGCACCGGCCCCGCCACCGGCACCAACGCGACGACCTGCACGCCGGGCCCGTGGCACATGGAGCGGATGCTGCAGGCCGCCGACGGCTGGCCGATCAACCTCGGTTTCCTCGGCAAGGGCAACGCGAGCCTGCCCGAGCCGCTCGTCGAGCAGATCGCGGCCGGCGCGATCGGGCTGAAGCTGCACGAGGACTGGGGCACGACGCCCGCCGCGATCGACAACTGCCTGTCGGTGGCCGACGACACCGACACGCAGGTCGCGATCCACACCGACACGCTGAACGAAGGCGGCTTCGTCGAATCGACGGTCGCCGCGTTCAAGGGCCGCACGATCCACACGTACCACACCGAAGGCGCGGGCGGCGGCCACGCGCCCGACATCCTGAAGGTGTGCGGCGAGGCGAACGTGCTGCCGTCGTCGACCAACCCGACGCGCCCGTACACGATCAACACGCTCGACGAACACCTCGACATGCTGATGGTGTGCCATCACCTCGATCCGTCGATCGCCGAGGATCTCGCGTTCGCCGAATCGCGGATCCGCCGCGAGACGATCGCGGCCGAGGACATCCTGCACGATCTCGGCGCGCTGTCGATGCTGTCGTCGGATTCGCAGGCGATGGGCCGCGTCGGCGAAGTGATCATCCGCACCTGGCAGACCGCGCACAAGATGAAGGTGCAGCGCGGCGCGCTGCCGGAAGACGGCACACGCAACGACAACTTCCGCGCGAAGCGCTACGTCGCGAAGTACACGATCAACCCGGCGCTCACGCACGGCATCGCGCACGAAGTCGGTTCGATCGAACCCGGCAAGTGGGCCGACCTCGTGCTGTGGGAGCCGGCGTTCTTCGGGATCAAGCCGTCGATGATCCTGAAGGGCGGGATGATCGCCATGGCGCAGATGGGCGACCCGAACGCGTCGATCCCGACGCCGCAGCCGGTCCACTATCGCGAGATGTTCGCGACGCGCGGCGGTGCGCTCGCACGCACGTCGCTGACCTTCGTGTCGCAGATGGCGGCCGATGCCGGTATCGCGGAACGCTACGGCCTCGCGAAGCGGATCGTGCCCGTGCGCAACTGCCGCAACGTGACGAAGGCCGACATGATCCACAACGCATGGCGCCCGTCGATCAGCGTCGATCCCGAAACCTACGACGTGATCGCCGACGGCCAGTTGCTCACCTGCGAGCCGGCCACGGTGCTGCCGATGGCGCAGCGTTATTTCCTGTTCTGATGGCCGGTTTCCGGTTCCTGTTTCATGCGCACCCTCGACAAACGTATCGCCCCGAACGTGAAACTCGCCGCGTCGCTCGTCGCACGCGCGCCGACGCTCACGCTCGCCTATGACGCCCGCTGCAAGAGCCGCCTCGCGGCGACGCTCGACACAGGCGAAGACGTCGCAGTGCTGCTGCCGCGCGGCACGATCCTGCGCGACGGCGACGTGCTCGTCGCCGACGACGGCGCGCTCGTGCGCATCGCCGCGGCCGCCGAAACCGTGCTGCGCGTGCGCGCGGCCGATCCGCTCACGCTGATGCGTGCCGCGTATCACCTCGGCAACCGTCATACGCCGGTCGAGATCGGCGACGGCTACCTGAAGCTCGAGGCCGACCCGGTGCTCGCGGACATGCTGCGCCGGCTCGGCACGCAGGTCGAGGAAACGCAGGCGCCGTTCCAGCCGGAAGCCGGCGCGTACGGCGGCGGACACAAGCACGGGCACGATGCGACGTTCGCCGAGGATTACGCGCTTGCGCAGCAGGTGTTCGGCGAGCATCACGGCCATTCGCACTCGCACTCGCACTCGCACTCGCACTCGCACGATCACGATCACGATCACGATCACGATCATCAGCATGGTCCCGGATGCACGCACGGCCACGGCCATGACCACCACTGAACTCGTCGCGCTGCTGCATCTCGCGTCGCCGGCGCTGCCGATCGGCGCGTACAGCTATTCGCAGGGCCTCGAAGCCGCGCTCGACGCGAACCTGATCCACGACGCCGATTCCGCGCGCGACTGGATCGCCAGCGGCCTGACCGACGTGCTCGCGCACGGCGAGCTGCCGTTCCTCGCGCACCAGCTCGCGCGCTGGCACGCGCACGACACGCACGCGCTCGTCGCCGAAAATGCATGGTTCGTCGCGAGCCGCGAATCGGCGGAACTGCGCCGCGAGACCGAACAGATGGGCTGGTCACTCGCGCAACTGTGCGCGTCGCTCGAATGGGGCGATGCCGCGCGCCGCGCGACGCTCGCGGCGATGTCGCCGATCGCGCTGCCGACCGCATTCGCCTACGCGGCCGCCGCGCACGACGCGAGTGCCGACGCCGTGCTCGCCGCGTACGCATTCGGCTGGGTCGAGAACCAGACGTCCGCCGCGCTGAAGGCCGTGCCGCTCGGCCAGCTCGCCGGGCAACGCATCATCGTCGCGCTGCGCGGCGCGATCGACGCGGCCGTA
>Ga0209147_100236_pt1 | contig 54552 bp, 47 predicted proteins | sample AraplaCol_mLB_r2_FD_184278 | JGI IMG/M metagenome (GOLD analysis project Ga0209147, IMG submission 184278) | Arabidopsis root microbial communities from North Carolina, USA - plate scrape CL_Col_mLB_r2 (SPAdes) (version 2) | ecosystem: Host-associated > Plants > Roots > Endosphere | place: USA... | reverse complement strand
AAGCGAACATGATCGAAGTGAAGAACGCCATCGAGCAGTCGAACAAGGAAATTTCGACGCGCTTCGACTTCAAGGGCTCCGACGCGCGCGTCGAGCAGAAGGAGCGCGAGCTGACGCTGTTCGCCGATGACGATTTCAAGCTCGGCCAGGTCAAGGACGTGCTGATCGGCAAGCTGGCCAAGCGCAACGTCGACGTGCGCTTCCTCGACTACGGCAAGGTCGAGAAGATCGGCGGCGACAAGGTCAAGCAGATCGTCACCGTGAAGAAGGGCGTGACCGGCGATCTCGCGAAGAAGATCGTGCGGCTCGTGAAGGACAGCAAGATCAAGGTGCAGGCGAGCATCCAGGGCGACGCGGTGCGCGTGTCGGGCACGAAGCGCGACGACCTGCAGAGCACGATCGCGATGCTGCGCAAGGACGTGACCGACACGCCGCTCGACTTCAACAACTTCCGCGACTGATCGCCAAACGATCCGTCACGTCATCCTGCCGGGCCCCGCACACGCGGCGCGCCCGGCGTGCGGCAAGCGCCGCGCCTTCTCAGGCCTTGCCGCCGTCCTGCGCGCCGCCGTCCGCGGCCGCCTTCTTCTTGTCACCGATCCGGCTCTCCTGCCCCGCCAGCAACTTCGAAATGTTGCCGCGGTGACGCCACACGAGCAGCACGCTCATCGCGAGCACGGCCCATGCGACCGGGTTGTGGCCCGTGCCGAACAGGAACACGTCGAACACCGGCGCGAACACGGCCGCCACCAGCGCCGCGAGCGACGAATAGCGGAAGAAGAACGCGACGATCAGCCAGGTGAGCGCGGTCGCGAGCCCGAGCACCGGGTGCACGGCAAGCAGCACGCCTGCCGCGGTCGCGACGCCCTTGCCGCCCTGGAAGCGGAAGAACACCGGATACAGGTGACCGAGGAACACGGCGATCGCGACCCATGCGACCGCGACGTCGGGCAGGCCGAAGTGGCGGGCGAGCCAGACGGCGATCCAGCCCTTGAACGCGTCGCCGACGAGCGTCAGGATCGCGGCCTTCTTGTTGCCGCTGCGCAGCACGTTGGTCGCGCCGGGATTCTTCGACCCGTACGAACGCGGGTCGGCCAGGCCCATCGCGCCGCTGACGACGACGGCGAACGACACCGAACCGATCAGGTAGGCAACGAGGGCGGCGAGCAGGATCTGCATGCGGTGGACTCTTCTTTCAACGTATCGGTAAAGGGACGGCTACGCGGCAAGCCCGCAAGCCGAAACGGCGCCCATTCTACCGAACGGGCGCGGCCTGCCACGAAGGTGAAACCCTCAGTCGACACTGGCGCACTGTACGGGCTGCGCGCCGAGCAGCGACGTGAGCACGGCCGGCGCGAGACTGACGAGGTAGCCGCGGCGGCCGCCGTTCAGGTAGATCGTCGGCAGTTCGAGGATCGTCTCCTCGACGTAGACGGGCATCGTCTTGCGCGTGCCGAACGGCGACGTGCCGCCGACGAGATAGCCCGAATGGCGGTTCGCGACCTCGGGCTTGCACGGTTCGACGCGCTTCGCGCCGATCTGCCGTGCGAGGTTCTTCGTCGATACCGTGCGGTCGCCGTGCATCAGCACGATCAGCGGCTTCGCATGCTCGTCTTCCATCACGAGCGTCTTCACGACGCTGTGCTCGTCGACGCCGAGCTGGCGCGCCGATTCGCCGGTGCCGCCGTGCTCGACGTAGTCGTACGGATGCTCGCCGAACGCCACGCCGTGGCGGCGCAACAGCTGGGTGGCAGGGGTTTCGGACACGTGTCTGGATTTGCTCATGGCGGCATTTTAATGGTGAACGACCGGCTGGCGCGCAATCGCGCCCTTCGGCGCTTGGGCCCTCGCACCCGCGCCGGCGGTATACTCGCGGCCCGTTTTCCGCCGGGCGGCCTGCTGCGTCGCCGCAGCGATTCCGTCCATCATCATTGCGGACATCGCGAAGCGCTATTGCCCGAATGGCCGATTGTGGCGCACGCGCCGTCATGGCACGATCGTTCGCCAACCTCGTCGGCCGCCGCCCGCCCCTTTTCTGGAGACGCCATGTCCTCGCCCCTCCGTTCTTCCGAGCCGCTCGACGTCGATGCACTGCTCGCCGCGCTGCCCCGCCGCATCGCCGACGTGCCCGCACGCCGGGCCGCGCAGGCACCCGAGCATCCGGCGCTGATCGAGGACGCACGCCGGCTGTCGTACGGCGACCTGTCGCAAGCCGTCGATGCGGCGGCCGCACTGCTCGCCGGCCTCGGCGTCCAAGGCGGCGACCGCGTGATGATCGTCGCCGAAAACTGCGTCGCGCAGATCGTGCTGCTGTTCGCGGTCGCCCGCCTCGACGCGTGGGCGCTCGTGTCGAACGCGCGATTGTCGGCCGGCGAACTCGACGCGATCGCCGCGCACGCGCACCCGAAGCTGATCGCGTTCACCACCGACGTATCGCCTGACGCACGCACGCATGCCGCGCGGCATGGCGCGACAGCTGCCGGCGCACTGCCGGTCGACATCGGCGCGTGGTCGTATCGCGTCGACGCCAGCGCGCCGGGCGAACCGGTTGCCGCCGACGGCGCCGCGCAATGCGCGGCACTGATCTATACGACCGGCACGACCGGCATGCCGAAAGGCGTGATGCTGTCGCATCGCAACCTGCTGTTCATCGCGGCGACGTCGAGCGCGCTGCGCCGCGTGTCGCCCGACGACGTCGTCTACACGGTGCTGCCCGTGTCGCACGTGTACGGGCTCGCGTCGGTCTGCCTCGGCAGCCTGTACGCGGGCGCGACGCTGCGGCTTGCGCCGCGCTTCTCGCCGGAAGCCGTGCGCGTCGCGCTCGCCGACGAAGGCGTCACGATCTTCCAGGGCGTGCCCGCGATGCACGCGAAGCTGCTCGAACACCTGCACACGCACGGCCACGCATGGCACGCACCGCGCCTGCGCTTCGCGTATTCGGGCGGCTCGCCGCTCGACACGAACCTGAAGGCACGCGTCGAGCGCCTGTATGGCGTGCCGCTGCACAACGGCTACGGAATGACCGAGAGCAGCCCGACGATCACGCAGACACCGCTCGACGCGCCACGCACCGACAGCTCGGTCGGCGTGCCGATTCCCGGTGTGGAGATGCGGATCGTCGCGCCGGACGGCACTGACGTGCCGCCCGGCGAAGTCGGCGAGATTCGCGTACGCGGGCCGAACGTGATGCTCGGCTACTACCGCAACGCGGACGCCACCCGCGCGGCCGTGTCGCCGGACGGCTGGCTGAGCACCGGCGATCTCGCGCGGCAGGAAGCGGACGGCGCGGTAACGATCGCGGGTCGCAGCAAGGAGCTGATCATCCGCTCGGGCTTCAACGTCTATCCGGTCGAAGTCGAGCAGGTGCTGAACGCGCACCCTGACGTCGTGCAGGCGGCCGTCATCGGCCGTGCGGTCGAAGGCAACGAGGAAGTGCTCGCGTTCGTCGAACGGGTGCCCGGTGCGACCTCCGACGAAGCGGCGCTGCACGCATGGTGTGCGGAGCGGCTCGCGCCTTACAAACGCCCCGCGCATATCCGCGTCCTCGACGCGTTGCCGGCCGCATCGACGGGCAAGGTGCTGAAGCACAAGCTGCGCGAGCTGGTCTGACACAGGCAGGCCGGTACGCGCACCGGAGCCTGCGCAGCGAAACGTGCGCTAACCGCGCGGATGGTGTTGCGCGTGCAGCGTCTTCAACCGCTCGCGCGCGACGTGCGTATAGATCTGCGTGGTCGAGATGTCGCTGTGACCGAGCAGCAATTGCACGACGCGCAGGTCGGCGCCGTGGTTCAGCAGGTGCGTCGCGAACGCGTGCCGCAGCGTGTGCGGCGACAGGTGGGCGCGCACGTCCGCGTGCTGCGCGTGACGCTTGATGATGTTCCAGAACTGCTGGCGCGTCATCCCGTCGCCGCGTGCGGTCACGAACAGCGCGTCGGCCGCGCGCGCGCCGAGCAGCGCCGGCCGCGCATCGCGCAGATAGCGCTCGATCCAGCCGTGCGCGACTTCGCCGAACGGCACGAGCCGCTCCTTCGAGCCCTTGCCCATCACGCGCACGACGCCCTCGTTGAGCCCGACCTCGACGGTCTTCAGCGTCACGAGTTCGCTCACGCGCAATCCGCTCGCATACATCAGCTCGAGCATCGTGCGATCGCGCAGGCCAAGCGGCGTGCCGATATCGGGCGCGCCGAGCAGCGCCTCGACCTGCGCCTCCGACAACGTCGACGGAAACCGGGCCGCCTGTTTCGCGGACGAGATCCGCAGCGTCGGGTCGGCGCTCGCGCGATGCTCGCGCACGGCCCAGCCGTAATAGCGCCGGAACACGGACAGCCGCCGGTTCGACGACGTCGCCTTGCCGTCGCTGCGTGCGGCGATGTAGCCCGTCACCATCGCTTCGTCGACCGAATCGAGCGACGTGTCGTGGGTCGCGGCCAGCCATTGGGAAAACAGCACCAGATCGCGCCGGTAAGCATCGAGCGTGTTGCGTGCGAGCCCGTGCTCGAGCCACAGCGCATCGCAAAACACGTCGATCGATGCGCGGCTCGCGAGCAGCGCGGGGGACGCCGCGGCGGCATCGCCGTCGGCTTCGGGGGAAATCAGCGATTCACTCATCAGTACGGCACGCCCTCGTGCGCCAGCAGCCAGCGCTTCACTTTCTGGTAATACCCGTTGTCGTCGTGGTTCGCGAAACCGCCGAGGCCGCCCGCCGCGACGACGCGATGGCACGGGATCACGAGCGGGAAGTAGTTCGCGCCGCACGCCTGGCCGACCGCGCGCGGCGCGCTGCCGATCCGCTTCGCGACCTGGCCGTAGGTCAGCACCGTGCCGGGCGGGATATCGCTGATCACGTCCCACACGCGGTGCTGGAACGCGCTGCCGACCTCGGCGAGCGGCAGGTCGAAGCGCGCCGACGCGCGCGCGAAGTAACGTTCGATCTGCTTGACCGCGCGCTTCGCGAGCGGCGTATCCGGATCGACCGGCTTCACCGATTCGGGCAGATAGACGATCTCGCGCACCACCGCGGCATCCGTGCGGATGCCGACCTTGCCGAACGGTGCGTCGATGACTGCATTGAACATGGCCCTCTCCTGACCGATGGATGCGCGCGGCAGCACCGCGCGCCGACGACACTTTACGCCGCCTTCACGCGGCACGCAGTGCCCATTCGACATGCTCGCGCACGACCGGCGACGGATCGTCGGCCCGCGCGCGCAACGCGTCGACGATCGCCTCGCGCGCCTGCGGCGCGAGCCGGCCCTCGCCCGCGCGCAGCGCGTTGCCGAGCCCGACCGCGAGATTGCGCAGCCAGCTTTCGTAGCCGATGCGCCGGATCGCACTGCCCTGCATCCGCGTATCGAACGTGTCCGCATCCCACGCGAACAGCTCGACGAGCGTCGCGCGGTCGAGGCCGTGCCGCACGTCGAAATCGGCGACGGGCGCGGCCTGAGCGAACTTGTTCCACGGGCACACGAGCTGGCAATCGTCGCAGCCGTACACGCGATTGCCGATCATCGGCCGCAGCGGCTCGGGGATGCTGCCTTTCAGTTCGATCGTCAGGTACGAGATGCAGCGGCGCGCGTCGACGCGGTACGGCTCGACGATCGCGCCGGTCGGGCATGCGTCGATGCAGCGCGTGCAGCTGCCGCAGTGCGCGCCCGGCGTTTCGGGCGCGGTGTCGGGCGACGTGTGCGCGTCGGTCGGCAGCGGAACGTCGACGTAGATCTCGCCGAGGAAGAACAGCGAACCCGCATCGCGCTGCAACAGCAGCGTGTGCTTGCCGCGCCAGCCGACGCCGGCCTTCTGCGCAAGCTCGACCTCGAGCACGGGTGCCGAATCGGTGAACACGCGGTAGCCGAACGCGCCGATCTCACGCTCGATGCGCTCGGCGAGCGTCTGCAGCCGGTTGCGCAGCACCTTGTGATAGTCGCGGCCGCGCGCATAGATCGACACGACGGCCGCCTGCGGATCGTCGAGCCGGGCCCGTTCGCGCGCGCGCCAGTCGTGCGGCACGAGTGCGCCGGGCGCACCGTCAGCGAGTGTTTGGGCCGGCAGATAGGCGAGCCGCGCGGAGATCACGCGTCGCGTACCGGCCACAAGTTCGGCCGGACGCGCGCGTTTCATCCCATGTTTCGCCATATAATCCATTTCGCCGTGGTATCCGGCTTCCAGCCAGGCGGCGAGGCCTGCTTCGGCATCCGAGAGATCGGTATCGCTGATGCCGATCGCCCCGAAACCCAATTCGCGCCCCCACGCCCTGATGCGCGCGGCGAGCGCAGTCAACGCCGCATCGTCGAGCGCGCACGGTGCCGCGCCTTCGGCACGAGTCGAAGGCCTGTCGGATGCGGCGAGTTCCGGTAATCGGTTCATCGCACTATTTTACGAGAATGCCAGCCACGCCCAGCCAACCGCCTCACGACGCCATGCTGCCCGCCCTGCTCGCGGAGCGCGTGATCGCGCTCGCCGACGAAGCGGCGACCGAGGCCTTCGGCACCCGCTTCGCGCACGCGCTCGACGCGGCGCGCACCGAGCTCGCCCGCGCGCATGCGTTCGACGGGCTGCAGATCCAGCTGGTCGGCGACCTCGGCGCGGGCAAGACGTCCCTCGTGCGCGCCATCCTGCGCGGCCTCGGCCACACGGGGCGCGTGCGCAGCCCGACCTATACGCTCGTCGAGCCGTACGCACTCGAACGCGAGGATGGGGAACTCGAGGTCTATCACTTCGATCTGTATCGTTTCAACGATCCGGCCGAATGGTCCGACGCAGGCTTTCGCGAATATTTCAATTCCAGCGCGATCTGCCTCGTCGAATGGCCACAACAGGCGGGCACGCTGCTCGGCGTACCCGATCTGGTTTTCTCGCTCGACGTGGATGGCGACGGCCGCGTCCTCACCGTCCGGGCGTACAGCGCTTCAGGAAAGGCATGTCTCGAAAGATGTTGATCAAACCGTTCCGCTCGATCGAATCGGCGGCCACCGCGACGCACAACTGGCGGCGTCGCCAGATCCTGCGCGCGGGCGCGTCGACGCTGGTGCTCGGTCTCGTCGCGCCGCGGCTCGCGCACGCGTCGTCGGTGCTCGGCGTGCGCGTGTGGCCCGCACGCGATTACACGCGCGTCACGATCGAATCCGACCAGCCGCTGCAGAATACCCAACAGCTGCTGCAGGGTCCCGACCGCCTCGTCGTCGACCTGAGCGGCCTCGATCTCGACCAGGCGCTGCGCGATCTCGTGTCGAAGATCGCGCCGAACGATCCGCAGATCCAGTCGGTGCGCGTCGGCCAGTATCAGCCGCACGTCGTGCGGATGGTGTTCGACCTGAAAGGTTCGGTGAAGCCGCAGGTGTTCACGCTGCCGCCGGTCGGCGCGTACAAGTACCGGCTCGTGTTCGACCTGTATCCGGCCGTGGCGCCCGATCCGCTGTCCGACCTGATCGCGCAGACGGAACGCAAGGAACAGGCGCTCAACGACACCGCGCGCGCGCAGCAGATGCAGCCGCCGTCCACGCTGGCCGGCCCGGGCACCCCGCCGCCCGCCGCGGGCGACAACAGCGATGCGTTCTTCCAGCGCTTCGCGCAGAACACGCCGGCCACGCCGCACACGCCGCCCGCCGCCGGCACGCCTTCGACGCCCGCGAAGCCGGCCGTCAAGCCGCCGCCGGTCATCGCGCGCCGCGACGACAGCGACGACGACGGCGACACCTACAAGTTCACCGCACCGAAATCCGGCAAGGGCGGCACCGTGCGCCTGCTGACGGTGGCGATCGATCCGGGCCACGGCGGCGAGGATCCGGGCGCGATCGGCGGCGGCGGCACATACGAGAAGCACATCGCGCTCGACATCGCGAAGAAGCTGCGCGCGAAGATCGACGCCGCGCCGAACATGCGCGCGATGATGACGCGCGACGCAGACTTCTTCGTGCCGCTGAACGTGCGCGTGCAGAAGGCGCGCCGCGTGGGCGCGGATCTCTTCGTGTCGATCCATGCGGACGCGTTCACGACGCCGTCCGCGCGCGGCTCGTCGGTGTTCGCGCTGTCCGATCACGGCGCAACGAGTGCCGCGGCGCGCTGGATGGCGAACAAGGAAAATTCGTCCGACCTGATCGGCGGCATCAACATCAAAACGGCGGATGCGGCCGTGAACCGCGCGCTGTTCGACATGTCGACGACCGCGCAGATCCGCGACTCGCTGCGCTACGGCAACTATGTGCTGAAGGAAGTCGGCGGCATCAACAAGCTGCACAAGGGCTCGGTCGAACAGGCCGGGTTCGCGGTGCTGAAGGCCCCCGACATTCCGTCGATCCTCGTCGAGACCGCGTTCATCAGCAACCCGGAAGAGGAGAGCCGGCTGAACGACGACAGCTATCGCGACCAGATGGCCGACGCCATCTTCCGCGGCATCAAGCGTTATTTCGCCGCGAATCCGCCGCTCGCGAAGAGCCGGATGGCCTGACGGCCGTATCCAGCGATACTCGGCCACCCGCCCCGCCGCCGGCACGCAGTGCGTGCCGGCGCGTCACGATGCCGCGAAGCGGCGCATCAGTTTCCCGCCGAACACGTTCACCGCGAGGCCGCCCATCACGAGCGCCGTGCCGATCAGCTGCGCGCGCGTCAGATGCTCGTCGAGCAGCAGCGCCGACGAAGCCAGGCCGACGATCGGCACCAGCAGCGAGAATTGCGCGACCTGCGCGGCCGGATAGCGCGACAGCAGGCGGCTCCAGAGCCCGTAGCCGAGCAGCGTCGCGACGAACGCGAGATAGACGACCGCGAAGATCGACGCCCCGTTCAGCCCGGCGAGCGCGGTCGCGATCCGCTGCGGCCCTTCGAACCACAGCGACAGCAGGAAGAACGGTACGGGCGGCACGAGGCTCGCCCACACGACGAGCGACACGAGGTTCGCCCGGCCGACCTTCTTCGTGACGATGTTGCCGAACGCCCACATCGCGGCCGAACAGATCGTCAGCAGGAAGCCCGCGAGCGTCATTGCGCGGCCGCCCTGCGCCGCGATCACGACGAGCCCGCCCGCGGCGATCGCGAGCCCGAGCAGGTTCTGCATGCGCAGCCGCTCGCCGAGGAACAGCATCGCGAACACGAGCGTGAAGAATGCCTGCGACTGCAGCACGAGCGACGCGAGGCCGGCCGGCATGCCGACGTACATGCCGGTGAACAGGAACACGAACTGGCCGAGCTGGATCGTCGCGCCGTACAGCACCAGCAGGCGCCACGGAATCTGCGGCCGGCGCACGAAGAACACGGCGGGCACGGCCGCGAGCGTGAAGCGCAGCGCGCCGAGCAGCATCGGCGGCATGCCGTGCAGGCCGACCTTGATCACGACGAAGTTCACGCCCCACGCCAGAATCACGATCAGCGCAAGCAGCAAGTCCTTCGGGGCCATCATCGGCGTCTCCTCGATTGTCGAATCGTTGTGCAAGGTGCTCTCGAACCCTGTCGCTTTGCGCCAGGCGCCCGAGGAGGCGATCCCCCAAAGGGACTGCCTGCGGGGCAAAAAATACCGGGGCGGCCCGGCGTTTTCCCGGGAAGCCGGTCAGTCTACCGGGTTTCGGCACCCGGCCCGATACCCGCGCGGCGCGAATGGAATCGGCGGCGGGCGGCCAGTACAATGACCGGCATCTCCCCCGCCGCCCCACAGGATCCGCCATGACCGCCCCGATCAAAGCCCTGCTGAAGCCGCACGTGCGCGACATCGGCAACCTGCAGGTGCGCCGCACGCTGCCCGCACTCGCCGCACGCCTCGTCGGCCCGTTCATCTTCTTCGATCACATGGGGCCCGCCACGCTGCCGCCCGGCACGGGGCTCGACGTGCGCCCGCACCCGCACATCGGTCTGGCCACCGTCACCTACCTGTTCGACGGCGCGATCCTGCACCGCGACAGCCTCGGATCGCTGCAGGAGATCGTGCCGGGCGACGTGAACTGGATGACGGCCGGCCGTGGAATCGTCCACTCCGAACGCACGCCCGACGCGCAGCGCGAAAACGGCCACACCGTGCACGGGATCCAGACCTGGGTTGCGCTGCCGCGCGCGCACGAGACGACCGAGCCGTCGTTCGAGCACCATCCGGCCGACACGCTGCCGAAGCGCAACGAGGACGGCGTGTCGCTGACGGTGATCGCCGGCGATGCGTTCGGGCTGCGCTCACCGGTCACGACGTTCTCGCGCACGCTGTATGTCGCAGCCGAATTCGCGGCCGGCGGCCGCCTCGAACTCGACGCGTCGCACGAGGAGCGCGCGGTCTACGTGGTCGACGGCGAGCTCGCGATCGACGGCACGCCGGTGCCCGCCGAGCAGATGGCCGTGCTCGCGCCCGGTGCCGCCGTCACGCTGACGAGCGGCAGCGGCGCGCGCGCGATGCTGCTCGGCGGCGACAAGATCGACGGCGAACGCTTCATCGAATGGAACTTCGTCGCCAGCAGCCGCGAGGCGATCGAACGCGCGAAAGAAGCATGGACGCGCCAGGAAATGGGCAAGGTGCCGGGCGAGACCGAGTGGATTCCGCTGCCCGAGTCGAAGCCGCGTTGAAAAAGGGGCGCTCCGCCCCCATCCTGACGACATTCGAACGAAAGAGAACGACATGGACACCACGCTTGCCACATTCGAGAAAGACGTCATCGAGGCGTCGCTGGACGCCCCCGTGCTGGTCGACTTCTGGGCGCCGTGGTGCGGCCCGTGCAAGACGCTCGGCCCGCTGCTGGAAAAACTCGAAGGCGACTACGAAGGCCGCTGGAAGCTCGTGAAGGTCAACGTCGACGAGAACCAGGAACTCGCCGCGCACTTCCAGACCCGCAGCATCCCGCACGTGATCGCGTTCGCCGACGGGCGCCCGGTCGACCAGTTCGTCGGCGTGCTGCCCGAAGGCCAGCTGCGCGCCTTTCTCGACCGGCTGCTGCCGGCCCCCGAGGAAGCCGAACGGCGCGCCGCGCAATACGCGATGGCCGAAGAGCGCCACGACGACGCGCTCACGCACCTCGAGGCAGCGCTCGCGCTGAATCCCGGCTTCGACGACGCACGCCTCGACCTGATCGAACTGCTGCTCGCGAGCAACCAGGTCGACGCCGCGCGCGCCGAGACGGAACGCCTGTCGCCGCAGACCGTGCAAGGCGGCGACCCGCGCTACCAGGCGATCAAGACTCGTTTCGACGCCCTCGAAGCCACGGCCGACCTGCCGCCGACCGACGCACTCGAAGCGCGCATCGCGGCCAACCCGGCCGATCTCGACGCGCGCTTCGATCTCGCGCAGAGCCTGATCGCGCGGCGTGCGTATGAAGGGGCGCTGGAGCAGTTGCTGGAAATCGTCACGCGCGACCGCGCGTACGGCGACGATCTCGGCCGCCGCACGATGATCTCGGTATTCGAGCTGGCCGGCGACCGCCCGGACCTCGTCGCCGGGTGGCGGCGCAAGCTGAGCATGGCGCTCAACTGAGGGACGACCGGCCGGGCCGCAACGGCCCGGCTGCGTAACAGCCCGACTACGTAACGGCCCGACTGCGCAACAGCCCCGCATCGCATGCGGCGCGCATCACGCGCTGCGGCATCACGCCGGCGCCCGCGCCCGCGTGTCGCGCGCTCAGCCGGCGGCCTGCGCCGCGATCGCGCGCAGCGCATGCGCGGCGGCCGCGAAGCCGAAGCTCGCGGTCACGCACACGCTCGAACCGAATCCCGCACAGTTGAGCCCCGCGACGTGCGCGGCCGCGGACGGCTCCGCACCGTCCTCGAGATCGCAGGCGGCCGCTTCCGGATAGATCAGCGGCTCGTCCGAATACACGGCGCTGACCTTGAAACGCGCCTTCGGCCCGCGCGGAAAGCCGTGCTGCTTGCGCAACTGCGCGCGCACCTTCGACAGCAGCGGATCCTGGATCGTCAGTGCGAGATCGTCGATCCGGATGCGCGTCGGGTCGAGCTGGCCGCCCGCGCCGCCGACCACGACGAGCGGCTGACGCTGCGCGACGCACCACGCGATCAGCGCGACCTTCGTGCGCACGCTGTCGATCGCGTCGATCACGTAGTCGAAACCGCCGCCGAGCAGCGCGTCGAAGTTGTCGGGCTCGACGAAATCCTCGATCCGGTTCACGCGGCACGCGGGATCGATCAGCGCGATCCGCTCGGCCATCGCGTCCACCTTCGGCTTGCCGTAATTGCCGTCGAGCGCGTGGATCTGCCGGTTCGTATTGCTTTCCGCGACGTTGTCGAGATCGATCAGCGTGAGCGTGCCGACCGCGTTGCGTGCGAGCGCCTCGGCCACCCACGACCCGACGCCGCCGATCCCGATCACCGCGACGTGCGCGCGCTCGAACGCGGCGGCGGCCGGCGCGCCGTACAACCGCGCGACGCCGCCGAAACGCCGCGCGCGATCCACGTCAAGCTGGATTTCCGGGGTCGGGGTAAGATCAGAGGAACTGGGCGGGGCGGTGTCGGCGGCGGGCATGGCAGCAAGGAAAACGTAAGTCGTGCAGCCCTCTATTTTGCCTGAACTCCCCGCTCGCACGCGCCACTGTGCACGCACGTTTCTTGCGCGTTGGCTACAATGGTTCCAGATTGAAGCGTTTGCATAACATGACGACTCTCGCCGATCTCCGCATCAATTATTCGCGTGCTTCGCTCGACGAAGCCGATGCCGCCCACGACCCCTTCGCCCAGTTCGACCGCTGGTTCAAGGAGGCGCTTGCCGCCAAGCTGCCCGAGCCGAACACGATGACGCTCGCGACCGTCGGCGCCGACGGCCGGCCGTCGGCACGCATCGTGCTCATCAAGGGCGTCGACGAACGCGGGTTCGTCTTCTTCACCAATTACGAAAGCCGCAAGGGGCACGACCTCGCCGCGCATCCGCAGGCAGCGCTGCTGTTCTACTGGATCGAGCTCGAGCGCCAGGTGCGCATCGAAGGCCGGATCGAGAAAACCAGCGCCGAGGAAAGCGACCGCTATTTCGCGTCGCGTCCGCTCGGCTCGCGCATCGGCGCATGGGCGTCCGAGCAAAGCGCGGTGATCGACAGCCGCGCGACGCTCGAAGCGCAGGAAAAGGCCGTCAGCGAACGCTACGGCGACAACCCGCCGCGCCCGCCCCACTGGGGCGGCTACCGCCTCGTGCCCGACTCGATCGAGTTCTGGCAGGGCCGCCCGTCGCGGCTGCACGACCGTCTGCTCTATACGCGCGACGCCAACACTTCGTCAGGCTGGTCGATCTCGCGCCTGTCGCCGTAAGCGCGGCGCCGGCGCACGCCGGTCGTGTCTCGTGTTGCATCCGGGCGCCCGCCACGCAAGCGGCGGGTGCCGGTCAAGATACTTGGCTGTATTCGATTCAACGAACAAACGGAGAATCCAAATGTTCTGGGAAAAGAAGCTGGCACAGTGGGCGGACGAAGTACGGGCGAAAGCGAACATACCGGCACGCCTCGTGCTGTGGAACGGCGATCAACTCGATTTCGGCACCTTCAGCGCGCCGCAGGTCACGCTGAAGGTGAACAGCGCGTCGGCGCTGCCGCTCTTGCTCGAACCGAGCCTCGACAATCTCGGCGAGGCCTACGTGAAGGGCAAGATCGACATCGAAGGCAAGCTGTCGGACATCATCAACATCGGCTACTCGCTCGCGCGCAGCACGGTGACGAGCGCGAGCAAGCTCGCGCGCGTGAAGCGCTACTTCAATCACTCGAAGAGCACCGACAAGAAGGCGATCCAGTATCACTACGACGTCTCGAACGAGTTCTACAAGCTGTGGCTCGACGAGAACATGGTGTACTCGTGCGCCTACTTCGAGAACGGCGACGAGGATCTCGCCACCGCGCAGATCAAGAAGATCGATCACATCCTGACGAAGATCCAGCTCGAGCCCGGCCAGCGCCTGCTCGACATCGGCTGCGGCTGGGGTGCGCTCGTGCTGCGCGCCGCGCAGAAGTTCGGCGCGCGGTGCCTCGGCGTCACGCTGTCGCAGAACCAGTTCGACCTCGCGACCGCGCGCGTGAAGGCGGCGGGGCTGGAGGACAGGATCGAGATCCGGCTGCAGGACTACCGCGAGATCGACGGCCAGTTCGACCGCATCACGAGTGTCGGGATGTTCGAGCACGTCGGGCGCAAGAACCTGCCGCTCTATTTCACGCGGATTCATGACCTGCTCGTCGACGACGGCATCGCGATGAACCACGGGATCACGTCGACCGACGCGGAAAGCGGCGAGACGGCGCTCGGCGGCGGCGAGTTCATCGACCGCTACGTGTTCCCGGACGGCGAGCTGCCGCACATCAGCCTCGCGCTGGAAGCCGCGCAGCGCGGCGGCCTGGAAGCGATTGACGTCGAAAGCCTGCGACGGCACTATGCGCGCACGCTCGACATCTGGACGGAAAACTTCGAGGCGAAGGCAGAAGCGGCGCGACAACTCGTCGACGACGAAAAATTCCGCATCTGGCGCGTATATCTCGCCGGCTGCGCGTATGCGTTCGAGCACGACGACGTGTCGATCTTCCAGATCGTGTGCCGCAAGGCCGGACGCAGCGCGAAAACGCTGCCGTGGTCGCGGCGCTATATGTACGAACACGCGCTGCCGCGCTAGGCGGCGCTTCACGCTGGGCATGCATGGGTGACGGCAGGACGCGGCGCAAGGGGCCGCCGGAACGACAGCAGCACGACGACGCGCACGCGCCGCACGCCGACGGGCAATTCGACCTGTTCGGCGTGCCGGCCGACGCTGCACGCGCGTCGCCCGAGGACGACGGCCCGCCTGCCCGCACCGACGAACACGTGAAACCGGACGCGCGCGACGACGCGCAGCCGGCACCCCGCTCCCGTTCTTCCGACGAAACACCGCCTGCCGCTTCCGGCCTGCTGTGGGACGAACCGTCCCCGCCGGACGCGCCGCTGAAGAAAGGCCGGCGCCGACGCGGCGTGCTGCCCGCGCCGATCGCGCCCGAGGTCGCCGACACAGCGGCCGGCCTGCCGCCGAACGTTCGGCTCGGCACGTCGTCGTGGTACTTCCCCGGCTGGGACGGCATCGTCTACGACGGCGATTTCGCGCAGACCAAGCTGTCGCGCGAAGGGCTCGAAGCGTACGGCGCACATCCGCTGCTGAAGAGCGTGAGCCTCGACCGGTCGTTCTACGGCCCGCTGTCGGTCGCCGATTACCTGCGCTACGCGCAGCAGGTGCCCGACGATTTCCGTTTCGTCGTGAAGGCGCCGGCCTCCGTGACCGACGCGGTCATCCGCGGCCGGCGCGGCGAGCCGTCGGGGCCGAACCCGACCTTCCTCGACGCGCAGCTCGCCACCCGCGAGTTCGTGCAGCCGTGCCTCGAAGGGCTCGGCCGGAAAGCCGGCGTGCTCGTGTTCCAGTTCTCGCCGCTGCCCGACCAGCTGCTCGCGCAGCCGGCCGCACTGATCGACCGGCTCGCCGCGTTCTTCGCGGCGCTGCCGCCGCTGCCGCCGGAAGCCGACGGCACCCGCTATGCGATCGAGATTCGCGACGCGAGCCTGCTCACGCCGCGTTTCATCCGCGCGCTCGCCGCGCTCGGTGTGCGCTACTGCGTCGGCCTGCACGCACGGATGCCCGACGCGCTGCGCCAGGCGGCCGCGCTCGCCCTGCTCGACGGCGACGCGCCGGGCCCGCTGATCGTGCGCTGGAGCCTGCACAGCGGCTTCAGGTACGAACAGGCGAAAGCGAAATACGAGCCGTTCGACAAGCTCGTCGACGAGGATCCGGCCACGCGCTCGGCGCTCGCCGAACTGGCCGCGCGCTATGCGCTGGCCGGGCAGCCGGTGATCATCACGATCAACAACAAGGCGGAAGGCTCCGCGCCGCTGTCGTGCATCGCGCTCGCGCGCGAGATCGCCGCCGCGTGCGCGCAGTGGCGCAACGAGGCGGCCTGACGCCCGTTTGCGCCGGCTCCCGCCGCTCCGGCGCTTACGCGCCGCGCAGCGACTTCAGCCGGTGCGAGAATTTCTGCCGGAATTTCGCGAGCTTCGGCCCGATCACGACCGAGCAGTAGCCCTGCCCCGGGTTACGCGCGTAATAGTTCTGGTGATAATCCTCGGCCGGCCAGTAGTTGCCGTCGAGCGGCACGACCTGCGTGACGATCGGCTGCCCGAACACCTGCTCGCGCTCCAGCTCGCGGATCACGTCGAGCGCCGTGTCGCGTTGCGCATCCGAATGCGTGAACACGACCGATCGGTACTGCGTGCCGACGTCGTTGCCCTGCCGGTTCAACTGGGTCGGATCGTGCGTCGCGAAGAAGATCTCGAGAATCTCGCGATAGCCGATGCGCGCCGGATCGAACGTCACGTTGACGACCTCCGCGTGGCCCGTGTCGCCTTCGCAGATGTCGCGATAGCCGGGATTGCGCGTATGGCCGCCCGCGTAACCCGACTGGACGGCCGTCACGCCGTCGACGTCGAGAAACACCGCCTCCGTGCACCAGAAACACCCGCCTCCCAATGTCGCGGTTTCAAGCATCTCGTTCACCATGAAATCAGTCCTTCGTTGATGTCGGCAGCCGGCACGCATGCGCCGGCGCCACCGTTCCGTCTCGCCGCTGCCCACCCGGGGGCGGGTCGCAACGGCACTGCGGCAAGTATCTCACTCGCGCGCGAACCTGACAGGTTGCACAGGTACCGCGCACGACCGACCGCCCGCTTTCTCGTCTACACTTAGGCACGCGCGAGCGCGGCGGCAAACCCGCTGCCTCGCGCAAAGCGCCCGATGCGTGCCCGACCCTGATGCAAACATCATCTGCCGGAACATCGATATGCATGCCTTAACAGACATCACCCGCGTCACTCGCCCGGCCGCCGCCGCATCGCGGGCTACCGCTTCGACCGTGCCACCTCCTTGCCGTGCGTCCGTCTCGCCCCGCGTGCGGCGATCCGGAACACCGCCTTTCTCCGCTTTCACGATCTGATGCACGGCGCGCCGCACGTGTCGCCGACGCGTGCACCCGCCTGCCGATCGCGCCTGCCGGCGCCACGCGCGCCGCGCGACAACCCCGACCCGCACGCCCGCAACGAACGGCCGTGCGTCAACGATCCGAACCCATCGAGAGGGCATCACCATGAGCATGCGACCTGACCCGACGTTTCACGCTTCGCCCGAGCTTGCGATGCAGGCGCCGGCGGAAGAGTTTGCCTATACGTTGTTGCTGAGCCCCGATTTTTCCAGACCCGACGCGCTCGCCGTGATCGACGTGAAGCCCGGCTCGCCGACCTACGGAAAAATCGTGCATACGGTGACGATGCCGAACACCGGCGACGAGTTTCACCACTTCGGCTGGAATGCCTGTTCGTCGTCGCTGTCGCCGCTGACCGGCCATGCGTTCCTCGAACGCCGCTTCCTGATCATCCCCGGCCTGCGCTCGTCGCGCATCTACGTGATCGACACGAAGCCGCATCCGACGCAGGCGCGCATCCACAAGATCATCGAGCCCGACGAGATCTTCTCGAAAACCGGCTATTCGCGGCCGCACACCGTTCACTGCGGCCCCGAAGGCATCTATGTGAGCACGCTTGGCGGCGCGGGCAAGGACGGCACCGACGGCGCGCCCGGCATCTTCATCATGGATTGCGAAACCTTCGACGTGCTCGGCCGCTGGGAGATCGACCGCGGCCCGCAGGACAAGCATTACGACTTCTGGTGGAACCTGCCGCGCGACTACATGGTGTCGAGCGAATGGGCGCTGCCGCCGCAATTCGAGAACGGCATCGTGCCCGAGGACCTGCTCGCGAACAAATACGGGCACCGGCTGCATTTCTGGGACCTGCGCGCGCGGCGCAACGTGCAGACGATCGATCTCGGCGCGCAGCACCAGATGGCGCTCGAAGTGCGGCCCGCGCACGACCCGGTGCGCGAATACGGGTTCGTCGGCGTCGTGGTCGACACGACGAATCTCGAAGGCTCGATCTGGACCTGGTGGCGCGAAGGCGGCAAGTTCCATGTGAAGAAGACCGCGACCATCCCGGCCGAGCCGGCCGCGGCCGACGAACTGCCGCCGCTGCTGAAATCGTTCGGCGCGGTGCCGCCGCTCGTGACCGACATCGACCTGTCGCTCGACGACCGCTTCCTCTACGTGTCGTGCTGGGGCACCGGCGAGATGCGCCAGTACGACGTATCGGACCCGCACAACCCGGTGCTCGCGGGGTCGGTCCGCATCGGCGGCATCGCGCGCCGTGCGCCGCACTCGAACGGCCGCGCATTCGCGGGCGGCCCGCAGATGGTCGAGATCAGCCGCGACGGCCGGCGCGTGTACTGGACCAACTCGCTCTATTCGACGTGGGACGACCAGTTTTATCCGGATGGCGTGCCGGCCGCGCAGGTGCTCGCGCATGCGGGGCCGGAAGGCGGGCTGACGCTCGCCGACGATTACTGGGTCGAGTTCCCCGAAGGTTATCGCGCGCACCAGATCCGGCTCGAAGGCGGCGACTGCTCGACCGACTCGTTCTGCTATCCGTCGGTCAAGCGTTGAACACCGGCCTTCACGCCCAGTTCGCGCTGTGGGCGGCCGTGCTCGCGAGCGGGGTATATCACGGGCTCAACCCCGCGATGGGCTGGCCGCTCGCGGTGTCGAACGCGCTGATGACGCGCCGCGGCGGCGCGCTCGTCGCGGCGCTCGGCTATCTCGCGCTCGGCCATGCGCTCGCGATCTTCGCGGTGATGCTGCCGTTCGGGCTGCTCGCCGCGCTGCTTGCCTGGCAATCGGCGATCCGGATCGGCGCGAGCGCGCTCGTGATCGGCTTCGGCGCCGTGCTGCTGATCCGGCGCCGGCATCCGCGTGCGCTCGCGCGGATCCCGCCCGCGCGGCTCGGCCTGTGGTCGTTCGCGGTCGCGATCGCGCATGGCGCGGGGCTGATGCTGGTGCCGATCTACCTCGGGCTCTGCGGGCTCGACCGGGACGCCGGCCACCGGGCAGCGGCCACGCTCGTCGATGCGCATCTCGGGATGGCGCTCGTCGTCGCGGCCGTGCATGCAATCGCGATGATCGGCGCCGGCGGCGGGCTCGCGTGGCTCGTGTACCGCTATCTCGGGCTGAAGTTCGTGTCGCGGAGCTGGTTCAATCTCGATGCGGTGTGGGCGTCGAGCCTGATCGTGACGGGCGCGCTGTCGCTCGGACTGGCGGCGGCGCGATAGATGGCGCCGGGATCGGCGGTCGGGAAATGCAACTGCGCGGGAGCGCGCGGCGGCACCGCTCGAAAAACGCGACAGAACGGCGTTGCCGGCCGCGCGCGATTGCCCGTCCTGCCGCGCGCCGCAGTGTTCGCTACGCCACCCTGCCCCCTCGATGCGCCGCCTGGCCGGGCCCGGCGGCCCCGATTCCGCTAAAATCGGGCCATGCGCACCCCTTCCCCATCGACCGCCTTGTCGCCTTTCGTCCGCCGTGCCCGCCCCGCTCGCGTCGCGCCGCGCCCGCCCGTCTCGTTCCGGATGGCTGCCCGATGAGCCAGGCCAATCCCCCGGATTTCGACTCGGCCGCTTTCCGGCAGGCGCTCGGCCAGTTCGCAACGGGCGTGACGGTGATCACGACGCGCGCGCCGTCCGGGCAGCTGATCGGCATCACCGCCAGCTCGTTCAACTCGGTATCGCTCGATCCGCCGCTCGTGCTGTGGAGCCTCGCGCACAAATCGGCGTCGACGCCCGTGTTCCGCGGCAACAGCCACTATGTGGTGAACGTGCTTGCGGCCTCGCAGCTCGACCTGTGCAAGCGCTTCTCGACCTACAAGGGCGACCGCTTCGAAGGAATCGCGCATGCGGCCGGCAACTCCGGGATGCCCGTGCTCGACGGTGCGCTCGCATGGTTCGAATGCCACAACCGCAGCCGCTATGACGAAGGCGACCACGTGATCTTCGTCGGCGAGGTCGAACGCTGCGGCGTGCGCACCGCATCGGACACGACACCGCCGCTCGTGTTCCACGGCGGCGGCTTCCACGGCCTTACACCGCTTTGATCGCCCCCGTGCGCGCCAGCCCGACCGGCGCGCCGGCTTCGTCCTTCAGCGTCTGCAGCACGATGTTCGAACGGATGTCCATGACGCCCGGCGCCTTGTAGAGCCGGTTCAGCACGAAATCCGAGTAGTGCTTGAGGTTGTGCGCGAGCACGCGCAGCAGATAGTGGCTCTCGCCCGTCACGACGAACGCGCCGACCACCTCCGGCCATTCGCGCAGCGCTTCCGCGAAGCGCTCGTGCCATTGATTTTCTTCGTTGCGCATCGATACCTGCACGAACGCCTCGAGCTCGAAGCCGAGCTTCTCGCGGCTCAGGCACGCGCGATAGTGCTCGATCACACCCTGCTCCTCGAGCAGGCGCATGCGGCGCAGGCAGGCGGATGGCGAAAGCGAAATGCGTTCCGCCAGGTCGAGATTGCTGATTCTGCCCTCTTCCTGCAGTACCGCCAGAATCCGGCAGTCGGTGGCATCGAGCGTGATCGCGTGCATTTTTGGTCCCCGTTTTCCCTCTGAGTCGAATTATCTGCCAATCCGGCGGTTTGTCCATGTTTATTTCGCAAGCACTTTCTGCGAGCGTCCACCTATCATTCGAAGCATCGACTCACCGAATCGTCATGCCATGGACACCCTCTGGGACATCTCGCCGCCTGTCAGCCCCGCCACCCCCGTGTGGCCGGGCGATACGCCGGTTTCCGTCGAACGCGTGTGGCGGATGGAGGCCGGCTCGCCGGTCAACGTCGCACGCCTGACGCTGTCGCCGCACACGGGCGCGCACTGCGACGCGCCGCTGCATTACGACGCCGACGGCGCGCCGATCGGCGCCGTGCCGCTCGACACGTATCTCGGCCCGTGCCGCGTGATCCATTGCATCGGCGCATCGCCGGTCGTGCAGCCGGCCGATGTCGCGGCCGCGCTCGACGGCGTGCCGCCGCGCGTACTGCTGCGCACGTATGCACGCGCCAGCGTCGAACGGTGGGACAGCGACTTCTGCGCGGTCGCGCCCGGGACCGTCGACCTGCTCGCCGCGCACGGCGTGAAGCTGATCGGCATCGATACGCCGTCGCTCGACCCGCAGGAATCGAAGACGATGGATGCGCATCACCGCGTGCGCGCGCACCGGATGGCGATCCTCGAAGGCATCGTGCTCGACGACGTGCCGCCCGGCGACTACGAACTGATTGCACTGCCGCTGAAATTCGCGACGCTCGACGCGAGCCCCGTGCGCGCGGTGCTGCGCGCGCTGCCCGCGCGTGCCTCCTGATTACCCCGACTGACGACCCACATCATGATCAAGACCCGTGAAGACGCGCTCGCGCTCGACCGCGACGATCCGCTCGCCCCGCTGCGCGACCAGTTCTCCCTGCCCGACGGCGTAATCTATCTCGACGGCAACTCGCTCGGCGCGCAGCCGCGCGCATCGGCCGCCCGCGCGCAGCAGGTGATCGGCGCCGAATGGGGCGAAGGCCTGATCCGCAGCTGGAACACGGCCGGCTGGTTCGCGTTGCCGCGCCGTCTCGGCGACAAGCTCGCGACGCTGATCGGCGGCGCGCCGGGCGAAACGGTCGTCACGGACACCATCTCGATCAACCTGTTCAAGCTGCTGTCGGCGATGCTGCGCCACCAGGCCGAGCGCACGCCCGAGCGCCGCGTGATCGTGTCGGAGCGCTCGAACTTCCCGACCGACCTGTATATCGCGCAGGGGCTGATCGAGCAGCTCGGCGGCAACTATGAACTGCGCCTGATCGACGATCCGGCCGACCTGCCGGCCGCGCTCGGCGCGGACACGGCCGTCGCGATGATCACGCACGTGAATTACCGCACCGGCTACATGCACGACATGCCGGCCGTCACGCAGCTCGTGCACGACGCGGGCGCGCTGATGCTGTGGGACCTCGCGCACTCGGCCGGCGCGGTGCCGGTCGACCTGAACGGCGCGCGCGCCGACGGCGCGGTCGGCTGCACGTACAAGTACCTGAACGGCGGCCCGGGTTCGCCCGCATTCGTGTGGGTGCCGCAGCGTCATCACGCACACTTCTCGCAGCCGCTGTCCGGCTGGTGGGGCCACCGCGCACCGTTCGCGATGCAGCCGGGCTTCGCGCCCGATCCGGGCATCGCGCGCTTTCTGTGCGGCACGCAGCCGATCGTGTCGATGTCGATGGTCGAATGCGGGCTCGACGTGTTCCTGCAAACCGACATGCAGGCGATCCGCCGCAAATCGCTCGCGCTGACCGATGCCTTCATCGCGCTCGTCGAAGCACGCTGCGCGGGCCTGTCGCTGAAGCTCGTCACGCCGCGCGCGCATCACCAGCGCGGCTCGCAAGCGAGCTTCGAGCATCCGCACGGCTACGAGGTGATGCAGGCGCTGATCGCGCGCGGCGTGATCGGCGACTACCGCGAGCCGTACGTGCTGCGCTTCGGCTTCACGCCGCTCTATGTGCGCTTCGTCGACGTGTGGGATGCCGTCGAGACGCTGCGCGACATCCTCGCCACCGACGCCTGGAAGGCGCCCGAGTTCGCCGAACGCGGCGCGGTGACCTGACCGGCCTTGCCCGGCGCGCACCGCGGTCACGCGGATTGCGCGCCGCGCCCCGTCATTCAAATCTGGAGATAGTCGTGAATTCTGGTCATATGCAGCCACCCGGCGGCGACGCGCCGGCGGGCTGCCCGTTCTCGGGCGCACGCGCCGCACCTTCGGCACAAGCGGCGCAAGCGGCACACGAAGCGCCGCACGTGCCGGGCGATGCCTCGGGCGAAGCCGGCTGGCACAACGCACAGCTCGATTTCTCGAAGTCGATGAGCTACGGCGACTACCTGTCGCTGAATTCGATCCTCGACGCGCAACATCCGCTGTCGCCCGATCACAACGAGATGCTGTTCATCATCCAGCATCAGACGAGCGAGCTGTGGATGAAGCTCGCGCTGTTCGAGCTGCGCGGCGCGCTCGACGCGGTGCGCACCGACGCGCTGCCGCCCGCGTTCAAGATGCTCGCGCGCGTGTCGCGGATCCTCGAGCAACTGGTGCAGGCGTGGAACGTGCTGTCGACGATGACGCCGTCCGAGTATTCGGCGATGCGGCCGTATCTCGGGCAGTCGTCGGGCTTCCAGTCGTATCAGTACCGCCAGCTCGAATTCCTGCTCGGCAACAAGAACGTGCAGATGCTGCAGCCGCATGCGCACCGGCCCGACATCCTCGAACAGGTGCGCACGACGCTCGAGGCGCCGTCGTTCTACGACGAGGTCGTCCGCCTGCTCGCGCGGCGCGGTTTCCCGATCGCGCAAGCGCGGCTCGAGCGCGACTGGACGCAGCCGACGCAGCACGACGAAACGGTCGAAGCCGCGTGGCTCGAGGTGTACCGCCACCCGCAGCAGCACTGGGAGCTCTACGAGATGGCCGAGGAACTCGTCGATCTCGAGGATGCATTCCGCCAGTGGCGCTTCCGTCACGTGACGACCGTCGAACGCATCATCGGCTTCAAGCAGGGCACGGGCGGCACCAGCGGTGCGCCGTACCTGCGCAAGATGCTCGACGTCGTGCTGTTCCCCGAGCTCTGGCACGTGCGCACCACGCTGTAACGCACCACTCGCCCGCCGTCACGACGACGTGTGGGCCAGTTCCTCCCCTTCGCGCGGCTGCGCTGCGGCACGTGACAGTCGCGGGATATGCCGCCGCACGGCGAGCAGCGCACCGAAGCCGCCGCGGCCGCCTGCCGCGCGTGTGTCCTTCAGGTCGGTAAATGCGGTGCCCGGCGCGACGAGCCGCTCCATCCGCGCGAGCAGCGCGCCGAGTTCCGGCCAGCGCGCGGGGCGCCGCGCGAGATAGCGCGGCGATTCGGGCAGCGCGCGCACGAGCACGAAACCGAGCACGAGCGGCAACGCGCCGCCCGCGAAGAACAGCCCGCGCCAGCCGTAGCGCGGCAGCACTTCGTGCGCGAACAGGCCGGCCAGCATTCCGCCGAGCGGCACGCAGACGATCGTCGCGGTCACCATCATCGTGCGGCGCCGCGCGGGCGTGTATTCGGCCGTCATCGTCGTGGCGGTCGGCAGCGCGGTCGAAACGCGCTCGGTCACGACGCTGAAAAGCCTCGTCGCGCATGCCGGCTTCCCGAGCTGGATGGCCGAGCCGATGTACGGCGCCGAGCAGCGCGCCGGCACGATCGACACGCTGCCCGTGTGCGAAGTCGTCGCCGTGCGCACGCTCACCGCGTTCCGGCGCCGCCACGGCATCCTGCCGCAGCCGGCCGGCAAGCGGCTCGAGGAACTCGTCGCTTTGACGCGCGAGGAACGCTGACGGCGCTTCCCGGCCGGCGGCCCCTCCGCCCTTTCCGCCCGCTCATTCCGCCCGCCGCCGCAGCGCACCATCGAAATGCCGTTTCCCCGCCTTGACTTTCGCTCGCCCGAATACGATCATTCGCTCACACATAGAGCAAATGATCGTATTCGTACTCGGCAGGAAAATCTGGCACGAACAGGAGACACCGGATGAGCGCATCGCCCTCCGCCCGCACGCCCGTGCTGCTGCACATCGGCGCGGGCTCGTTTCACCGCGCGCACCAGGCGTGGTATCTGCATCGCGTGAACGCGGCCGTGCCGCCCGACGAGCGCTGGTCGCTGACCGTCGGCAACATCCGCGACGACATGCGCGCGACGATGGACGCGCTCGCCGCGCAGCACGGCGAATACACGCTCGAGACCGTCACGCCGCAAGGCGAGCGCGCGTACGAGACGATCCGCGCGATCACGCGCGTGCTGCCCTGGTCGATCGATCTCGCCGCGCTGATCGACGCTGGCGCCGATCCGGCCTGCCGGATCGTGTCGTTCACCGTCACCGAAGGCGGCTACTACCTCGACGAACACAACCGGCTCGACGTCGCGAATGCCGATCTCGCGGCCGACCTGCAGGGTGCGCGCACGACGCTGTACGGCGCGCTCGCGGCGCTGCTCGCCGAACGCGTGAAGCGCGGCGCGGGCCCGCTCACGCTGCAGAGCTGCGACAACCTGCGCAACAACGGTGCGCGCTTTCGCGCGGGGATGCGCGAATTCCTCGAGCGGCGCGGGCAGGCCGACCTGCTCGCGTGGTTCGATGCGAACGTCGCGACGCCGAGCGCGATGGTCGACCGCATCACGCCGCGCCCGACCGCCGACGTGCGCGAGCGCGTGCTGGCCGCCACCGGCATCGACGACGCATGCCCGGTGATGGGCGAATCGTTCATCCAGTGGGTGATCGAGGACCGCTTCGCGGCCGGCCGGCCGCGCTGGGAGCTGGCCGGTGCCGAACTCGTCGACGACGTGCACCCGTACGAGGAAGCGAAGATCCGCATCCTCAACGCGACGCACAGCTGCATCGCGTGGGCCGGCACGCTCGCGGGCCATACGTATATCCACGAAGGCACGCACGACGCGGCGATCCGGCGCTTCGCGCACGACTACGTGACACAGGACGTGATCCCGTGCCTGACGCCGAGCCCGCTCGATCTCGCGCGCTACCGCGACGTCGTGCTCGAACGCTTCGGCAACCCGTACGTACTCGACACGAACCAGCGCGTCGCGGCCGACGGCTTCTCGAAGATCCCCGGCTTCATCGCACCGACGCTCGTCGAATCGTTCGCACGCGGCGCGGCACCGGTCGCCACCGCCGTGCTGCCCGCGCTGTTCCTGCGCTTTCTCGAACGCTGGGCGCGCGGCACCTTGCCGTACGCGTACCAGGACGGCGTGATGGACGAAAGCGCCGCGCGTGCGATCGTCGGGGCCGGCCATCCGGGGTCCGGCCGTCCGGGGGCCGGCCATCCGGAGGCCGACGACCAGGTCGCCGCGCTGTGCGCAAGCCGCGCGCTGTGGGGTTCGCTCGCCGGCAACCCGGCGCTGTTCGAGGCGTTGCGCGCCGGGCTCGCGCGGGTCGATGCATGGCTCGCGGCGCGCTGACGCGCATTGGGGCGAACCTGCCTTGGCACGTGCACGGCCGCGCGGCTAAAGTAGCGAGTCCCCACTGACGGAACGGATCGCTCATGTATCTCGGCATCGACCTCGGCACTTCGGAAGTGAAGGTGCTGCTGCTCGCCCCGGACGGCACGGTCGTCGGCACCGCCGGCTCGCCGTTCACCGTGTCGCGGCCGCATCCGCGCTGGGCCGAACAGCATCCGGACGACTGGTGGCAAGGCACGCTCGCCGCGCTCGCTGCGCTGCGCGAACGACATCCGCAAGCGTTCGCGGCCGTGCGCGGCATCGGCCTGTCGGGCCAGATGCACGGCGCCGTGCTGCTCGGCCGCGACGATCGCGTGCTGCGCCCCGCGATCCTGTGGAACGACATGCGCAGCGCCGACGAGTGCGCGCTGCTCACCGAACGCGCGCCCCATCTCCACGCCCTCGCCGGCAATCTCGCGATGCCGGGCTTCACCGCGCCGAAGCTGCTGTGGGTCGCGAAGCACGAGCCCGATGTGTTCGCGGCGACTGCCTGCGTGCTGATGCCGAAGGATTACCTGCGGTTCCGGCTCACCGGCGCGAAGGTGTCCGACCCGTCGGACGCAGCCGGCACGCTGTGGCTCGACGTCGCGCGCCGCGACTGGTCCGACGCACTGCTCGCCGCGTGCGGAATGACGCGTGACCAGATGCCGCGCATCGTCGAAGGCAACGCGCCGTCCGGCACGCTGCGCGCGGACATCGCGCGCGAACTCGGGCTGTCGGAGGCGGTCGTGGTAGCCGGCGGCGGCGGCGACAACGCAACGAGCGCGCTCGGCATCGGTGCGATCCACGCAGGCGACGGCTTCGTGTCGCTCGGCACGTCCGGCGTGCTGAGCGTGGTCGGCGATCGCTTCATGCCGAACCCCGCATCGGCCGTGCATGCGTTCTGCCATGCGATTCCCGATCGCTGGCAATTGATGAGTGTCGTGCTGTCGGCCGCGAGCTGCCTGCGCTGGGTCTGCAAGCTGACCGGCACCGATGAGCCCGCCCTGCTCGCCGAAGTCGAGGCGCTCGACGCCGACGCGCTCGCGACGGCCCCGCTGTTCCTGCCCTACCTGTCCGGCGAGCGCACGCCGCACAACGATCCGTACGCACAAGGCGTGTTCTTCGGGATGACGCATGCGACCGAACGCGCGCATCTCGGCTACGCGGTGCTCGAAGGCGTGACGCTCGGCCTCGCCGACGGTCTCGACGCGCTGCATGCAGCCGGCGTCGAAACCGCCCAGCTGTCGCTGATCGGCGGCGGCGCGCGCAGCGCGTACTGGGCACAACTGATCGCCGATGCGCTGAACGTGCGCACGCGCCAGCACGGCGGCGGCGAAACGGGTGCAGCGCTCGGCGCGGCGCGGCTCGGCTGGCTGGCCGTCGGCGGCGATCCGCATGCGGTGCTGGCCAAGCCGCCGGTGCGGGCCGAATACACGCCGGATGCCGCCCGCCATGCGCTGCTGCGCGAACGCCTCGATGCGTTTCGCTCGCTGTACCGCCACGTGCGGCCGCTGTACGAACCGTCGCGCGCACGGCTCGCGTAAGCGCCGCCCGTCACGCGTGCCGGCCGTCGGCCGCATGCGCGACATGCGGTACAGTGGATGCCGTCATGCGGCCCGCCGGCCGGCCCGCGGGCGGCCCCCCAGCTCCGAACCGAATCGCTATCGTGTCCAAGTCCTCAGAAAAACTCGATCTCGCCACGCGTGCCGCGTGGCTCTACTACGTCGCGGGCGACACGCAGAACGAGATCGCGGAAAAGCTGCAGGTGTCGCGCCCGGTCGCGCAGCGCCTCGTCGCGTTCGCGGTCGAGAAGAACCTGATCCGCGTGCGCGTCGACCACCAGCTCGCCGACTGTCTCGACCTCGGCGCGCAGCTGTCGAAGCGCTACGGCCTCGCGATGTGCGAAGTCGTGCCCGTCGATGCCGATGCACCCGACGCGATCGACCGCAAGCTGGCCGTCGCCGGCGCGCAGGTGATGGAGCGCTACCTGAACGAAACGCGGCCGATGGTGATCGCGGTCAGCAGCGGCCGGACGCTGAAGGCCGCGGTCGCACAGATCGCGCAGATCGACCGCCCGCAGCACCGCCTCGTGTCGATGGTCGGCGCGATCGCGGCCGACGGTTCGTCGAACCGCTACGACGTCGCGCAGTACATCTCCGAGAAAACCGGCAGCAAGCACTTCCTGCTGCCCGCGCCGCTATTCGCCGACAGCGCCGCCGAGCGCGCGCAGTGGTGCAATCACCGGCTGTACCGGATCGTCGAGGCGCTGTCGGGCCAGGCCGACGTCGCGTTCGTCGGGATCGGCAACATCGGCCCGCACTGCCCGCTCTACGAAGACGGCTTCATCACCGAACAGGAGCGCGACGAGATGACCGCGCTCGGCGCGGTGGCCGAACTGCTCGGCGTGCCGATCGACGCGCAAGGCAAGCTGATCGATGTGTCGACCGGCACGCGCGTGACGAGCGTGTCGCTCGCCACGCCGCCGAAGCGCCCGACGATCGCGTTCGCGGGCGGCCCGAAGAAACGCGATGCGGTGATCGCCGCATTGCGCGGCGGCTGGATGTCGGGGCTCGTCACCGACGAGACGTGCGCGAGAGCGGCGCTGGACGCGTAGCCGGCGTGCCGGCTTCCCGTCACCGCATGCGGTCGCCGCACACCGGATCGCCGACGCGTCCGGACTAACCGGGCATCACTGCAGAAACCCGGGCATCGTGGCCCTCATAAAGGCCTCCGCCTTGTCGGCCGCACGAAGCTTGCGCATCACGGTCATCAGGTGAAACTTCGCAGTCCGGTCATAGATGGGCAGAATCCATCCGATATCGGCATACGTCTTGCCTGCCGCAGTCCGTTTCAGCCCCTCCTTCTCACGCGCCGTCAGCGATCGCGCCCGCATCTGCACACTACAAACTCACGCGGCGCGCGGCGCCGGAAACGCATGCCGGCGAGCACGCCATGCGCCGACCCACGCAGCCGCCAGCAGCGCGACGAGCACCCACGGAATCGCGCCCGCCCCGGTTGCGCCGAGCAGCATCCCGCCCGCGATACCACCACCCGCGATCGCGAGGTTCCACACCGTCACGAGCATCGACTGCGCGACATCCGCCGCCTCTCCCGCGGCGTTCGCGGTGGCCGTCTGGAACAGCGTCGGCGCACCACCGAACGCGAGCCCCCACAGCGCGACGCCCGCATAGACGATCGCCATGCCGGAACCGGCGCCGAGCATCGCCGCCGCGATGGCGAACAACGCGATGCTGGCGAGCGTCAGCCGCCGCTGCGCGGCGCCGATCCACGCGCCCGTCAGCGCGATGCCGACCAGCGACGCGATACCGAACACGAGCAGCACCGCATCGACCTGCGCGCCCATCCGCACGCCCGCGAGAAACGGCGCGACGTACGTATACAGCATGTTGTGCGCCAGCACGTACGCGAACATCACGGTCAGCACCGGCCGCACGCCGGGCAGCGTCATCACGCCGAGCACCGGCTCGCGCGCGCCGGCCTGCTGCCCCGGATAATCGGGCAGACGCCAACGGATCCAGCCGATCAGCACGAGCGCCGCGAGCGTAATACCCGCGAACGCGACGCGCCACCCGAGCGCCGCGCCGAGTGCGGTGCCGGCCGGAATGCCGATCGACATCGCGACCGGCGCGCCGAGCATCGCGACCGCGATCGCCCGGCCACGCAACGAGGCATCGACCATCCGGCTCGCGTAGCCGGCGAGCAGCGCCCACAGCAGCCCGGCCGCCATCCCCGCGACGAAGCGCGCGGCGAGCGTCAGCGCGTAGTACGGCGACACGGCCGTCAGCGCATTCGACACGACGAAGCCGGCCAGCGCCGCGAGCAGCAGCGTGCGCCGGCGCATCGCGCGCGTCGCGGCGACGAGCGGAATCGCCGCGACGATCGAGCCGAGCGCATATACGGTCACGAGCTGGCCGATCAGCGCCTCGGGCACGCGCAGGTCGGCGCTCATCAGCGGCAGCAGGCCGGCCGGCAACGCCTCGGTGAGAATCGTGATGAACGCGGCCGTCGCGAGCGCCAGCAGGTTCGCAACCGGCAGGCGCGCACCGGCCTGCACCGGCTGAACGGCCAGCTCGTCATCGATCGTCGTGCAGTCGCTCATGCCGCGCTCCCGGTTTCGACGCCGTAGACCGCATCGCGCACCGCGGTCACGATCCGCCCGTCGAGGCCCTCGTACAGCGTGTTGGTCAGCGCGACGGCCGTCAGCCCCGCCGCGCGGTCGACGAACCACGTGTGCCCGTACGCGCCGCCCCCGCGCCAGGTGCCGACCGACTCCGGCGACCGCGCGGCCACCGGATCGCGCAGCACCGAGAACCCGAGCCCGAAGCCGAAACCGGGCGCATCCCGCAGTTCGCGCGCACCCGGCTGGACGCGCGCCATCTCGTCGACCCATGCGGGTTCGAGCCAGCCGTCGCGGCCCGTGCGCAGCGCGTCGAGCAGCGTCACGCAATCGCGCGCGGTGCCGACCATCCCCGCGCCGCCCGACGGCCACGCATCGGCATCGAACACGCGCGCCGGCTCGAAGCGGATGCCGATCGTGCCGTCGAACACCGGCACGAGATCGACGTCCGCCATCCGGCGCGGGGCGCCCGGCGTGCTCACGTAAGGGGTCGCGAAGCGTGTGGCGTCGTACGCGACGAACGCGGTGTCGGTCATCCCGAGCGGTGTCGTGACGAGCGCGGCGACCGCGTCGGCGAGCGGCCGCCCGTCGACTGCCTCGATCAGCGCGCCGACCACGTCCATCGAGAGCGAATAGCCCCACGACGTACCCGGCGCGAACTGCAGCGGCACGCTGGCGATGCGCCGCAGGTTCTCGGCGAGCGAGAGACCCGAGCGGTCCATTCCGTCGGACACGCCGACGCGTGCATACGGGCCGTCGCCGTCCGCTTCGAGGAAGCGGTAGCCGAGGCCGGCCGTATGCGACAGCAGATGACGCAACGTGATGACGGCAGGCGTGCCGTCGGTCAACGTCGGGCGGAATCCGGGCAACGCGCGGGCGACCGGTTCGTCGAGCGCGATGCGCCCCGCCGCGACCAGCCGCATCGCGGCGGCCGCCACGATCGGCTTCGTGACCGACGACAGGCGGAACAGCGCATCGTCCCGCATCGGCGTGCCGGCTTCCCGATCGGCAAGGCCGACGGCACGCGCATAACGCAGCTCGCCGTCCTGCGCGACCAGCACGACCGCGCCGACCATGCGCGCGTCGGCGAGCGCGCGATCCAGCGCGTCGTCGAGCCGGCGGCGCAGCGCGGCGTCCGGTTCCACGCGCAAGGCGGTGACAGGCAGGGATGACATACGTGACCTCTCGACAATGAACGAGCGCTCATCGTAGGGAGCCGACGCAAGAAGAAAAACCGGGGTAGAGTTCCGGACAATCCGGACGCCGGCGTCCGCAATCGGGAACTCGCATGGAAAACCTCGGCGGCTTCGTCGTGTTCGTTCAGGTCGCGGAAACGCGCAGTTTCGTCGCGGCCGGACGTGCGCTCGGGCTATCGGCTTCGGCGATCGGCAAACGCATCGCGCGGCTCGAGGCGCGGCTGAAGGTGCGGCTCTTTCACCGCAGCACGCGCAGCATCACGTTGACCGCCGAAGGCACGCGCTTTCTCGAACGGTGCCGGCGCGTGATCGCCGAGCTCGACGCGGCCGAGCAGGAACTGACGCACAGTGCCGAAGCACCACGCGGGCGCTTGCGCGTGAGCCTGCCGACGATCGGCACGCTGCTGCTGCCGGTGCTCGCCGATTTCATGGCCGCGTATCCGGAGATCGAGCTCGACATCGATTTCAGCGACCGGCTCGTCGACGTCGTCGACGAAGGGTTCGACGCGGTGCTGCGCACCGGCCAGCCCTCGGATTCCCGGCTGTCGTCGCGGCTGCTCGGCCACTTCCGTCAGCACCTCGTCGCGTCCCCCGGCTATCTCGACCGGCACGGCACGCCGCGCACGCCGGCCGATCTCGCGCAGCACCGCTGCCTGCACTACCGTTTCCCGACCAGCGGCAAGCTCGAGACCTGGCCGCTGCGCGTGCCGCGCGCGGGCACGCCGCCCGAAGTGCCGGTCGCGATGGTCAGCAACAGTGCGGAAGCGCGCCTGTGCTTCGCGCTGCGCGGGCTCGGCATCGCGTGCCTGCCCGTCTTCTTCGTGCGCGAGGCGCTCGCGGACGGCACGCTGCGCGCGGTGCTCGACGAACACGTCGCGAGCTGCACGCCGATCTACGTGCTGTGGCCGTCGGGCCGCCACCCGACGCCGAAGCTGCGCGCGTTCGTCGATTACATGGCCGCGCACCTGCCGCTGTGACCGCGGCCGGCCGTCATGCGGCCTTCGCGTGCACGCTCAGCCGGCGGAACGCCTGGCCGTGTTCGTCGAACAGGTGGCAGTGCTCGGCCTGCGCGTGCACGTGGAGGGCCTCGCCGGTGCGGTAGGTGTCGAGCGGCGGAATCCGCGCGATCAGCCCGTCCGGCGCGACGGCCGACTCCGCATACAGGTACGCGGCATCGCCGAGCGATTCCACGGCCATCGTCCGCGCGGCCACGCCGGTGGCCGCCGCTTCGACCTTCAGGTGCTCGGGCCGCACGCCGACCGTCACCGCCGCGCCGCGCTGCAGCCCCGCCGCTTCGACCGCGACGCGCTGCGTCTCGCCGCTGTCGAAGCGCACGAGCACGCCGCCGGCATCGACCGAATCGACGGTGCCCGTCAGGAAGTTCATCTTCGGCGAACCGATGAAGCCCGCGACGAACTGGTTCGCCGGCGCGTGGTAAAGCTCGTTCGGCGTGCCGACCTGCTGCACCGCGCCGCCCGACAGCACGACGATCTTGTCCGCGAGCGTCATCGCCTCGACCTGGTCGTGCGTCACGTAGATCATCGTCGTCTTCAGCTCGTCGTGCAGCCGCGCGAACTCCAGCCGCATCTTCACGCGCAGCGCCGCGTCGAGGTTCGACAGCGGCTCGTCGAACAGGAACACCTTCGGCTTGCGCGTGATCGCGCGGCCGATCGCGACACGCTGCCGCTGGCCGCCCGACAGCTGCTTCGGCTTGCGGTCGAGCAGATGGTCGATGTGCAGGATCTTCGCGGCGTTCTTCACCGCCTGGTCGATCTCGGGCTTCTTCGCGCCCGCGAGCTTCAGGCCGAACGCCATGTTGTCGTACAGCGTCATGTGCGGGTACAGCGCATACGACTGGAACACCATTGCGATGCCGCGTTTCGCGCTCGGCACGTCGTTGACCTTCGCGCCGTCGATCAGCAGGTCGCCGCTCGAGATGTCCTCGAGGCCCGCGATCATCCGCATCAGCGTGGATTTTCCGCAGCCGCTCGGGCCGACGAACACGACGAATTCGCCGTCGGCGATGTCGAGGTTCACGTTGCGCAGCACTTCGGTTTCGTCGTAGCGCTTCGCGATGTTGCGCAGGAGCACGCTTGCCATGATCTGTCTCCGTTCGTTCGTGATGCGAGACGCGCCGCGTCGAACGCGGCGCGCAATCGTTCGTGGTTGCTAGTTCGGCAGCACCGCGCCGGTCGCCTGCCAGCGCGCGACGTAGCCGGGCAGTTCGTGCATGTCGTCGAATACGTGGCGCGCGCCGATCCCGCGCAGCGCGTCGATCTGCGCGGCCGACGCATGCCCGCCGCCGACGAAGCCGAGCACGGTCATGCCGGCCGCGGCGGCCGCGGTGATGCCGGTCGCGCTGTCCTCGACCACGAGGCACTGGGCAGGCACGACGCCGAGCGTACGCGCGGCCGCGAGATACACGTCCGGCGCGGGCTTCGGCCGTGCGACGGCATCCGCGCAGAACAGCCGGTCGCCGAAGAAGCGCGCGAGGCCCGTGCGCGCCAGTGCCGCCTCGACGTAGGCGCGGTAGCTGTTGCTCGCGCAGGCTGTCGTCAACTGAATCGCGTCCAGCGCCGCATCGATGCCGTCGACCATCGGCGCGTTGACGGCCGCCGCCTCGACCGCGCGGCGGATCGCGTCGACATCGCCGGCCGACAGCGTGCGCCCGACGGCGTCGCCCGCGCCGGCCAGCACGCGCTCGATGCGCAGCCCGAGCAACGGCATCACGGCCGGCCGCGCATCGACGCCCGGCCAGCGCGCGTCGAGCTCGCGCACGATCACGTCGGCCGCCACGGCCTCGCTGTCGATCAGTACCCCGTCGCAATCGCAGATCAGGACGTTCGCGGTCATTTGACGGCTCCGAACGTGAGCCCGCGCACGAGCTGCTTCTGCGACAGCCAGCCGACGATCAGGATCGGCGCGACCGCCAGCAGGGAAGCTGCGGACAGCTTCGCCCAGAACAACCCTTCCGGGCTCGAGTACGACGCGATGAACACGGTGAGCGGCGCGGCATTCGAGCTCGACAGGTTGATGCTCCAGAACGCTTCGTTCCACGACAGGATCACGAGCAGCAGCGCGGTGGAAGCGAGCCCCGGCAGCGCCATCGGCATCAGCAGGTAGACGATCTCCTGCCACGTCGACGCGCCGTCGATGCGCCCGGCTTCGAGGATGTCCTTCGGGATCTCGTTGAAGTACGTGAAGGTCATCCACACCGCGATCGGCAGGTTGATCAGCGTGTAGACGATCACGAGGCCCGACACGGTATCGAGCAGCCCCGCGTTTTTCCACAGCAGGTAGATCGGCACGAGCACGCCGACCGACGGCATCATCTTCGTCGACAGCATCCACAGCAGCACCTTCTGCGTGCGGTGGTTCGGGAAGAACGCCATCGCGTACGCGGCCGGCACCGCGAACAGCAGCGAGATCACCGTGACGCCGGCCGAGATCAGCACCGAATTCCATGCGAACGAAAAGTAGTTGCTGCGCGCGAATACCTCGCGGAAGCTGTCGAGCGTCGGCATGAAGAACAGCGTCGACGCATACGCCTGCTGCTCGGTCTTGAACGCGGTGATCGCCATCCAGAAGATCGGGAAGAACAGCAGGAGCGCGATCAGCCACGCGAGCGTGCCGGGCAGCGCACGCCGCACGAGGTCGAACACGGCCGGCACGCGCCGGCCTTCGAAGGTCAGGTCGCTCATTTCTCGTACTCCCCCTTCAGGTTGCGCGCGAGCATCCGCACCAGGAAGAACGACACGACGTTCGCGACCACGACGGCGATGATACCGCCCGCGGACGCGAGGCCGACGTCGAACTGCTGCAGGCCGAGCGCGTAGATCAGGTACGACAGGTTGGTCGTCGCGTCGCCGGGGCCGCCGCCGGTCGTCGTGTAGATCTCCGCGAAGATCGACAGCAGGAAGATCGTCTCCATCATCACGACCACGGCGATCGCGCGCTTCAGGTGCGGCAGCGTGATGTAGAAGAACATCGCGATCGGGCCCGCGCCGTCGATGCGCGCGGCTTCCTTCTGCTCCTGGTCGAGCGACTGGATCGCGGTGAACAGGATCAGGAACGCGAACGGCAGCCACTGCCAGGCGACGATGATGATCACGGCGGTGAGCGGGTAGTCGGCGAACCAGTCGATCGGCGTCATCCCGAACGCACGCATCGCGTTCGCGACGAGCCCGTACACCGGATGAAGGATCATGTTCTTCCAGATCAACGCGGCGACCGTTGGCATCACGAAGAACGGCGCGATCACGAGCAGGCGCGCCACGCCCTGCCCGTAGAACTTGCGGTCGAACAGCACGGCCATCAGCACGCCGCCGACCACGGTGATCGCGAGCACCGCGCCGATCAGCACGAGCGTGTGCCAGATCGCGGGCAGGAACGACGGATCGGTCGCGAGGAAGCGGTAGTTGTCGAACCCGGCGAAGCCCTTCACGTCCGGATTCAGCAGGTTGTAGCGCGAGAACGAATACCAGATCGTCATCGCGAGCGGGATCGACATCCACAGCAGCAGCACCGCAACGGACGGTGACACCAGCCAGCTGGCGCCGCCGCGCGCGCGGCGCGGCGCGCCCGGCGGCGACGACGCATCGCCGACCGACGACGCGTGGCTCAGGGGAAGACGCAAATGACGCATGATCGGAGTCCCTCCGGTTGAGGTGCGGGCGCGAATGGCCGCCCGCCCTGTCTGCTTCGGCGACGTGCACCGTGCGCGGCAGCGCGCACGGCGGGGGCCGCATTACTTCTTGTAGCCGGCCTGGCGCACCGCGCGATCGGCGGCGGCCTGCCCGGCGGCGAGCGCCTGGTCGACCGTCATCTGGCCGGCCACCGCACCCGCGATCGCCTGCCCGACCACCGTGCCGAACGACTGGAATTCAGGAATCCCGACGTACTGCACGCCCGTGTACGGCACCTTCTTCAGCGACGGATCGTTCGGGTCGGCCGTCTCGATCGCCTTCAGCACGAAGTCCGAGAACGGCGCGGCGGCCTTGTACTCGGGGCGCTGGTAGGTCGACGCGCGCGTACCCGGCGGCACCGACGCCCAGCCTTCGTCCTTGCCGACCATCTCGATGTACTGCTTCGACGTCGCCCACGCGATGAACTTGCGCGCGGCATCTTGCTGCTTCGACGTCTTCGGCACGGCCAGCGCCCACGCCCACAGCCAGTGCGAGCCCTTCGGCGTGGCGGCGACCGGCGCGGCCGCGAAGCCGACCTTGTCGGCGACCTGCGACTGCTGTTTGTTATAGAGCATCCCGGCCGCGACCGTCGCGTCGATCCACATCGCGCACTTGCCCGATGCGGTCAGGGTCAGGTTCTCGTTGAAGCCGTTCGAGCTCGCTCCCGGCGGGCCGTCCTTCTTCAGCAGGTTCACGTAGAAATTGATCGCCTTCTTCCATTCCGGCGACGTCAGCTGCGCATTCCAGTTCTCGTCGAACCAGCGCCCGCCGAACGTGTTCACGACCGTCGACACGTACGCCATGTTCTCGCCCCACCCGGCCTTGCCGCGCAGGCAGATGCCGTAGGTGCCCTTCGACTTGTCGGTGAGCTTGTCCGCGAATTCGGCGATCTGGTCGTAGGTCGGCTGGTCGGGCATCTTCAGCCCCTTCGCCGCGAACAGGTCCTTGCGGTAGAACGTCATCGAGCTTTCGACGTAGAACGGCAGCGCATACAGCTGGCCGTTGTACGACAGGCTGTCGCGCGCGGTCTTCACGATGTCGTTCAGGTCGTAGTCGGCGGGCAGCCCGGTCATCGGCGCGAGCCAGCCGCGCTTGCCCCACTGCGGCGTTTCATACGTGCCGATCGCCATCACGTCGAACTGGCCGCTGCCGGTCGTGATGTCGGTGGTCGCGCGCTGGCGCAGCACGTTTTCCTCGAGGATCACCCAGTTCAGCTTGATGTCCGGGTTCGCCTTCTCGAACGCCGGCGACAGCTTCTTCAACTCGATCATGTCCGGGTTGTTCAGCGTCGCGATCGTCAGCGTGCCGGCCGACGCCGCGCACGCGGCCGTCGCGAGCGCGGCTCCGGCGAAGCAGCGTGCGGCGGCATCGAGCATCTTTCGTTGCATGGCATGTCTCCTGTGATTGTTCGAACTGTCGTCGGTGTTGCGTATTGCGTATTGCGTGTTGCGTGTTTCGTGTTGCCGTGTTTCCTTCGCGGCCCGTCACGACGGCCGCTGCATCCCGCACGCGCGCGCATAGTGCGCGATCACGTCGCGTATCCGGTGGCGCACCCATGCGCGCGGCTCTCTCGCGAGGCCGCCCGCGCGGCAAGCCGCGTACACGTCCGGCAGCCACTGCGCGACGAGCGTCTCGGGCACGGGCTGCCGCGCAAGGTTGTCGAACAACTGCTCGACCGCCGCCGCGACGGCCGGCTGCAGCCAGTAGTAGCGGATCCGGTCGCTGTAGCTGAACTGGCGCGCGAGCCGCTGCTCGGTTTCGTCGCCGCGGTAATACGGCGCCCAGTGCTCGGGTTGCGCGCGCATCGCGGCGTCGACCACGTCGCGCAACCGCGAGCGCTGTGCGACGTCGACGATCAGCGCGTCCTCGATGAAAGTGAGCGCGAACAGCGCCTCGCGCAACGCGAAGGTCAGCGCGGGCCCGACCTTCAGCACCGCGAAGTGGTCGCGCACGAGCGCGGCGAGTGCGCCTTCGGTCTGGTAGTCGGTCGAATGCGCTTCGAACACGAGGCGCGGCGTGCGCAGGATGCTCGCGCCAAGCGACGCGGCCTTCGCGCTGTCGTAGTCGAGCACGTGGCGATCGTCGAAATCGACGCCCGGCTGCGCGACAATCGCGACCACGCGCGTCCATGCGTCGTCGAGCCCGGCCGCCGCGAATGCGGCGCGATGCGCGTCCAGCGTCGCGGCGATGCTGTCGCTGCGCGTGACCGCGATCCGCGCGATCCCACCGCCGCCCGTGTCGCCGGCCACTTCGCCGCCCGGCGTCGGCACCTCGGTGCCGATCACGTAGACGGGCGCAAGGCCGGCGCGCGCCGCCGCGTCTTCGGCCGCGCGGCACAGCTCGGCCGCGCGGGCGGCAATCGTCCGGTCGTCGAGCCGCTCCGGATCGTCCGCGCATGCCATGCTCGCGTCCAGGTGGATCTTCTCGAACCCGGCTTCGACATACGCGGCGACCATCGCGGCCGCTTCGCGCATCGCATCGGCCGCGCGACGGTGCCGCCACGGGTTCGGGCCCAGATGGTCGCCGCCGAGCACGAGCGCCGACGGCGCGAGCCCGCAGCGCTGCGCGATCGCATCGACGTCGCGCCGGAAATCGGCGGGCGTCATGCCCGTGTAGCCGCCGAGATGGTTCACCTGGTTGCAGGTCGCCTCGATCAGAAGCGGCGAGCCGTCCGCGCGCGCGGCCTCGCACGCGGCCTCCAGCACGAGCCGGTGCGCGCTGCAGATCGAATAGATGCCGCGCTGCGCATCCGCGCGGTTCGCATCGAAGATCATCCGCAGCACGGCGCCGGCGTGCGCGTTGCGCGGGCGTTCGGCGACGGGGGTCAGGCCGGACATGCGATACCTCGTTCGGTCAGGAAGCGGTCGATTTCAGTCGCGCTGCTGTTGCCCTCCATCGGGCCGCGCCGCGTGACCGCGATCGCGCCGGCCGCGTTCGCGCGGCGCAGCGCGACGTCGATCGGCAGGCCGGCGACGAGGCTCGCGACCAACGTACCGCCGAAGCAGTCGCCGGCACCGGTCGGATCGAGTTCGTCGACCGGCCAGGCCGGCACGTCCACACGGCTCGCACGGTCGAACGCGGCGCTGCCGGCCGCGCCACGCTTGAGCACGACGCGCTCGAGCAGCGGATGCGTCGCGAGCAGCCCGGCGATCGCGCGCTCGGCCGGCTGCGGCCCGCAGAAGAACGGCAGGTCGGCCTCGCTCGGCAGAAACAGATGGCAAGCGGCGAGCATCGTGTCGAGCGCCGCGCGCATCGGACGGAAGCTCAGCATCTCGGGCCGCACGTTCGGGTCGAACGACACCTTCGCGCCGACGCGAGCCGCTTCGATCACGCCGCGCTGGACCGCCGCGATCGCCGATTCGCTCGTCAGCGACGAGCCCATCACATGGAAGTAGCGGCAACCGTCGAACATCGCGGTGTCGACGTCGGATGCGTCGACGCACGCGGCCGCGCTGGTCGACAGGCTGAACACGAAGCTGCGCGAACCGTCGTCGCGATACGCGACGAACGCGGTGCCGGTCGGACGCGCGACACGACGGATGCGCGCGACGTCGACGCCGTCGCGCTCGAGCCGCGCGACGATCGCGTCGCCGAATGCATCGCGGCCGACGCAGCCCGCATACGCGACGCGTGCGCCGAGCCGCGCGGCCTGGTCGGCGAAGATCGCCGGCGCACCGCTCGGAAACGGGCCCGCGAACAGGCCCGGCGTGTCGAAACCCTGACCACGCTCGGCGGCGACGAATTCGGCCAGCAGTTCGCCGGCCACGACGATCTCGGCCATCATGCGTGCCCTCGTGCGGCGGCGGCCGCACGCGGCGCGGACGCCCGGGTTGCGCGTGCGAGCGGCGTCATGTCAGCTCATCCAGTTGCCGCCGTCGACGTTCAGCGTCTGGGCGGTGATGTAGTCGGCGTCGGCCGACGCGAGGAACAGCGCGGCGCCCGTCAGGTCGCCCGGCACGCCCATCCGGCCGAGCGGCACGGCTTCGCCAACGAGCCGCTTCTTCTCGCCGAGCGGCCGGTTCTCGTAGCGCGCGAACAGCGCATCGACCTGCTCCCACATCGGTGTGTCGACCACGCCAGGCGCGATGCCGTTCACGTTGATCCGGTGCGGCGCGAGCGCGAGCGCGGCCGACTGCGTGTAGCTGATTACCGCGGCCTTGGTCGCGCAGTAGTGCGAAACGAGCGCCTCGCCGCGACGCCCGGCCTGCGACGACATGTTGACGATCTTGCCGCCGCGCCCCTGCTCGACCATCCGCTGCGCGACGGCCTGCATCAGGAAGAACAGCCCTTTCACGTTGACCGCGAACAGCCGGTCGAACACGTCCCACGATTCGTCGAGGATCGGGCGCATGTCGAACAGCGCCGCGTTGTTGAACAGGATGTCGACGCCGCCGAAGCGCTCGACCGCCGTGGCGACGATGCGCTCGATGTCGTCGCGACGCGTGACGTCCGCGGTGACGGCCGCCGCGCGGCCGGGGTTCGCCTCGATGAGCCGCGCGAGCGAGCCGCCGGCAGGCTTCAGGTCGACGAGTACGCAGCGCGCGCCCTCGTCCAGATAGCGTTGCGCGACCGCCTCGCCGATGCCGCTTGCGGCGCCCGTCAGGATCGCAACCTTGTCTTCCAGTCTCACTGGCTGTCTCCGGTTCGTTCTGCTTTACGACGGCCGCGATATGAACTAACGCTCGCTAACCGATCAATTGCTCTGTTGTTGATCGAATGATCGGATACGCGATTCGCGCTGTCAAGGCAACATGACGGCTTTCTATGATGCGCTGCGGCACGACGGCGCACCACGGCGGCCCGCCACGCGCGCCCGGCAAGGCGCGGCGCGCGCGGTGCGGCGCGGTCGGATCGGCGATGAAGGGGACGGAGCGAGAACGAAAAGGGGAATTCGCGCTGCACGGCGCGGCGATACGTTATATCATCGCCATACTTCGTTTCACGCCCAGCTTCACGCCATGGCTACCTCATCGTCCATTGACGCCCGGCTGTCCCGGGCCGACGCATTCGCCGCCGAGCACGGGCTCGCGTGGACGCCGCTGCGCCGCCAGGTCTACGAACACGTGCTGGCCGCGCAGCGCCCGATCGGCGCGTACGACCTGCTCGCCGAGCTCGAGCCGCAGCGCGGCCGCGTGCCGCCCACGACCGTCTACCGCGCGCTGGATTTCCTCGTCGAGCACGGCTTCATCCACCGGATCGAATCGAAGAACGCGTTCTTCGCGTGCTGCGAGATCGGCGTCCCGCACGAAGGCCAGTTCCTGATCTGCGATTCGTGCGGCGACACCGTCGAGATTCCCGGCGGCGACCTCGCGAAGCAGTTGTCCGCGAGCGAGCCCGCGCACGGTTTCGAAGTCCACCATCAGGTCGTCGAGCTGAGCGGCCTGTGCGGACACTGCAAGCGCAAGCCCGCGCAACGCTGACGCGTATCGGGCGGCACACGCGCCGCCCCCTTCCAACGAGGAGTTCCATGCCCATTGCCCTGAAGCGCGCGCCGCGGCGCGCCCTGACGCCTGTCCGCTGGCTCGCCGCTGCCGTCTCCACGGCCGCCGCGCTGTCGCTCGCGGCGCCCGCGTTCGCGCAGGCCGCGACCGTCAACGTCGTCGCCGCCGAGAATTTCTACGGCGACGTCGCGTCGCAGATCGGCGGCAGCCATGTCGCGGTGACGAGCATCCTCAGCAATCCCGACCAGGATCCGCACCTGTTCGAAGCGAGCCCGAAGACGGCCCGCGCGCTCCAGCACGCGCAGGTCGTGATCTACAACGGCGCCAACTACGATCCGTGGATGAGCAAGCTGCTCGGCGCGTCGAAGCAGGCGAAGCGCGCGACGATCGTCGTCGCCGACCTGGTCGGCAAGAAGGCCGGCGACAACCCGCACCTGTGGTACGACCCGGCGACGATGCCGGCCGCCGCACGCGCGATCGCGGCCGAACTCGGCCGCGCCGATCCGGCGAACAAGGCCGAATACGATGCGAACCTGCAGAAGTTCGTCGCGTCGCTGAAGCCCGTCGACGACAAGGTCGCCGCGCTGCGCGCGCAGTACAAGGGCGTGCCGGTGACGGCCACCGAGCCGGTGTTCGGCTACCTGTCCGACGCGATCGGCCTCGACATGCGCAACCAGCGCTTCCAGCTCGCGACGATGAACGACACCGAAGCCAGCGCGCAGGACGTCGCCGCGTTCGAGAACGACCTGCGCAAGAAGCAGGTACGCGCGCTGATCTACAACAGCCAGGCCGAAGAACCGATGACCAAGCGCATGCTGAAGATCGCACGCGACGGCGGCGTGCCGACCGTCAGCGTCACCGAGACGCAGCCGGCCGGCAAGACTTTCCAGCAATGGATGGCCGGCCAGCTCGACGCGCTCTCGGCCGCGCTCGCCGCCGGCAAGAAATAAACGACCGTAACGCCATGACCGCCACTCCCCACGCACTCGCCGTCGATCGCGTCACGCTCGAACTGGGCGGACGCACGATCCTGCGCGACGTCAGCTTCGCGATCGAACCCGGCGAATTCGTCGGCGTACTCGGGCCGAACGGCGCGGGCAAGACGACGCTGATGCGCGCGGTGCTCGGCCTCGTGCCCGTGTCGGCCGGCACGCTGTCCGTCGGCGGCGTGCCGGTCGTACGCGGCAACGCGTCGATCGGCTACATGCCGCAGATTCGCAGCGGCCTCGCGAACCGCCGGATGCGCGGCTACGACTTCGTCGCGATGGCCGCCGACGGCCACCGCTGGGGGCTACCGCACACGAACGCGGCGACCCGCCGCGACGTCGACCGCGTGCTCGATCTCGTCGGCGGCCCGACGCTTGCCCGCCGGCCGCTGTCGGAACTGTCCGGCGGCGAGCGGCAGCGCCTGCTGCTCGCGCAATGCCTGCTCGGCAGCCCGAAGCTGCTGCTGCTCGACGAGCCGCTGATCAGCCTCGACCCGAACCACCAGCGCGGCGTCGTCGAGCTCGTGCGCAACGTGCAGCGCGAGCTCGGCATCACCGTGCTGTTCTCCGCGCACGAACTGAATCCGTTGCTGAACGCGCTCGACCGTGTGCTGTATCTCGGCAACGGCGTCGCGGCGCTCGGCACCGTCGACGAGGTGATCACGAAGCCCGTGCTGTCGCGGCTCTACGGATCGCCGATCGACGTGATGCGCGTGAACGGCAAGATCTTCGTGATGTCGGGCGACGTCGAGATCGAGAAGCACGACCACGAACACGAGGACGACGACGGCCACTCGCACGGCGGTGGCGGCGGCCACGGCCATCACCACCACGGACACGCTCATCCCGGGCACTCGCACGATGTTTGAATACGACTTCATGATCAACGCCTTCGCGGCGTCGGGGATCGTCGCGGTGCTCGCGGGCATCGTCGGCTACTTCCTGGTGCTGCGCGGGCAGACCTTCGCCGGCCATGCGCTGTCGCACGTCGGCTTCACCGGCGCGACGGGCGCGGTGCTGCTCGGCATCTCGCCGATCTGGGGGATGGTCGGTTTCACGCTCGCGGCCGGGATCGGGATGGGCGCGCTCGGCGAAAAGCTCGCGGGCCGCGACGTCGCGATCGGCGTGATCCTGTCGGGTGCGCTGGGTTTCGGCCTGCTGTTCCTGCATTTCTACACGTCGTTCGCGACGCAGGTCACCGCGCTGCTATTCGGCAACGTGCTCGCCGTGAGCCACGACACGCTCGCGGTGCTCGCCGGTATCGGCGCCGTGAGCCTGCTCGCGCTCGCGCTGATCGCGCGGCCGCTGCTGTTCGCGTCGCTGCAGCCCGAACTGGCCGAAGCCAAGGGCGTGTCGCTGCGCACGGTGTCGATGCTGTTCCTCGCGGTGTGCGCGCTCGCCGTGGCCGCGGCCACGCAGATCGTCGGCGTGCTGCTGGTGTTCACGCTGCTGGTCGGGCCGGCTGCCGCCGCGCAGAACGTGACGACGCGGCTGTCGACCGGCGTGCTGCTCGCCGCGCTGTTTGCGTTGTTCGAAGCATGGCTCGGCATCGTGCTCGCGTATCACACCGACTGGCCGACGAGTTTCTGGATCACCGCGCTGTCGGCGCTCGTGTACGGCGCAAGCCTGTTGCGGCGCCACTGATCGACGCCCGACGACCATGGAAAACGCCGGCGTGCCCGAGGGCAGCGCCGGCGTTTTTTCATGCACCCGCTCGTGCGGCGCGCCGCGTGTCGCCGTATGCGTTATGTCCTCCCCTTCCCGCTCATCGCGCGAGCACGCGCGCGTGATGCGCGATGTGATCGGCAATGAACGTCGAGATGAAGTAGTACCCGTGGTCGTAACCCGGATGGCGGCGCAGCGTCAGCGGCTGGCCGGCCTTCGCGCACGCGGCTTCGAACACGTCGGGGTTGAGCTGGTTCGCGAGGAACTGATCCGCGAGGCCCTGATCGACGAGGATGCCGTCCGCGAACTTCGGCGCATCGGCGCGCGCGACGAGTTCGCTCGCGTCGTGTGCCTTCCAGGCGTCGCGATCGGCGCCGAGGTAACCCGAGAACGCCTTCTCGCCCCACGGGCAGCGTGTCGGCGCGGCGATCGGCGCGAACGCCGATACCGACCGGTACAGCCCGGGATGACGCAGCGCAAGCGTCAGCGCGCCGTGCCCGCCCATCGAGTGACCGAAGATCCCGAGCCGCGCGCCGTCGATCGGCAGTTCGGCCGTGACGAGTTCGCGCAGCTCGCCCGTCACGTACGATTCCATCCGGTAATGCGCGGACCACGGCGCTTCGGTCGCGTCGACATAGAAGCCCGCGCCGACGCCGAAGTCCCACGCGTCGGTCTCGCCCGGCACGCCCGCGCCGCGCGGGCTCGTGTCCGGCATCACGAGCGCGATGCCGTGCTGCGCCGCGAATTGCTGCGCGCCGGCCTTGATCGCGAACGTCTCGTCGGTGCACGTGAGGCCCGCGAGATAGAACAGCGCCGGCACGCGGCCGTGCGCGGCCTGCGGCGGCAGGTACACCGAGAACTTCATCGGCAGGCCGATGGCCGCCGAATCGTGACGGTAGAAACGCTGCTCGCCGCCGTGGCACGCATGCGAGGAAACGAGTTCGAGCATCGCGGTGCGCTCCCGGTCAGTACAGCACGACCGAACGGATCGACTCGCCGGCCTTCATCAGGTCGAAGCCTTCGTTGATCCGCTCGAGCGGCAGCGTATGCGTGATCAGGTCGTCGATGTTGATCTTGCCTTCCATGTACCAGTCGACGATCTTCGGCACGTCGGTGCGGCCGCGCGCGCCGCCGAACGCCGAGCCCTTCCACTCGCGGCCCGTCACCAGCTGGAACGGACGCGTGCTGATTTCCTCGCCCGCTGCCGCCACGCCGATGATGAACGACTGGCCCCAGCCCTTGTGCGTGCACTCGAGCGCCTGGCGCATCAGCTTCACGTTGCCCACGCATTCGAACGAGTAATCCGCGCCGCCGTCGGTCAGCTGCACGATGTGGTCGACCACGTTCTCGACTTCGTTCGGGTTGATGAAGTGCGTCATCCCGAACTTCTTCGCGAGCTCGACGCGCTTCGGGTTGATGTCGACACCGATGATCTTGTCCGCGCCGACCATCTTCGCGCCCTGGATCACGTTCAGGCCGATCCCGCCGAGGCCGAACACGACGACGTTCGCGCCGGCCTCGACCTTCGCCGAGTACACGACCGCGCCGACGCCCGTGGTCACGCCGCAGCCGATGTAGCAGATCTTGTCGAACGGCGCGTCCTCGCGCACCTTCGCGACCGCGATTTCCGGCACGACGATGTAGTTCGAGAACGTCGACGTCCCCATGTAGTGGAACAGCGGCTTGCCGTCGAGCGAGAAGCGCGACGTCGCGTCGGGCATCAGGCCCTTGCCCTGCGTCGCGCGGATCTTCTGGCACAGGTTGGTCTTGCGCGACAGGCAGAACTTGCACTCGCGGCATTCGGGCGTGTAGAGCGGAATCACGTGGTCGCCCTTCCTCACGGTGCCGACGCCGGGGCCGACGTCGACCACGACGCCCGCGCCTTCATGGCCGAGGATCGCCGGGAAGATCCCTTCCGGATCGGCGCCCGACAGCGTGTAGTAGTCGGTGTGGCAGATGCCCGTCGCCTTCACCTCGATCAGCACTTCGCCTGCGCGCGGCCCTTCGAGATCGACTTCCTCGATCGTCAGCGGTGCGCCCGCCTTCCATGCAATCGCGGCTTTCGTCTTCATCGTGTGACTCCTGTCTGTGTGTGAGGTCGGCCCGGGTTCGCGCGTCGGCGCTCATGTCGACCGGCGTGGGTGCGCCAGCACCGACGCCGGCCCAATGCTTCGCACCGGGTTCCATGCAAAGCTGTCGAAACCGTGCCGCGCGGCGTCGCGCGCGGCACGGCGAAAGAATCTCGTGCTCGCCATGATGGCCGGTTCCGCCGCGCATCGCGTGCGGGAAACGGCCGCCGGCTTGCCACGATGCGTCATCGCTGACGCAAAAGAACAAGTGCCCGATTTTAAGCGCCCGTCGTGAACCATGCATCCGTCCGGGCATACAGGTCGATGAAGCGCGCGTGGCGCGCGGCCAGCGAGCGATCGTCACGCGGCTCGGCAACCGGCGACGCGGCCGGCGCCAGCGCGTGCAGCGCGTCTTCCCGCCAGTGCCCGATCGCGACTCCCGCCAGCAGCGCGGCGCCGCGCGTCGCGGCGTTCGGGCAGTCGATCGCGTGAAGCGACGCGCCCAGCGAGTCGGCAAGCAGCTGGCGCCAGCGCGGATCGACCGAGCCGCCGCCCGCGAGACGCAGCGTCGTCACCGGGTCGCCGCGGTCGGCATCGCGGATCGCATCGAGCCCGGCGCGCAACGCGAACGCGACGCCTTCGAACGCGGCGCGCATCATCGCGCCGCGCGTGTCACCGAGCCCGAGGCCGAGCCAGCCGCCGCGCGCGTCGGGGTTCATCCACGGCGAACGCTCGCCCGTCAGGTACGGCAGGAAGCACAGACGTTCCGACGCAGCCTGCGCGAACGCATCGTCGTACGCATCGGCCCACTGCGCGTAGCCGAGCCAGCCGCGCACGGCTTCGAGCGCGAGCCCGACGTTCTGCATCGCGGCCATCGTGTAATAACCGCCGCCGGCCGCCGCGCGATAGCGATGCAGCCCGCGTCGCGCGGGCGGCAGCACATCCGCGAGCACGACGATCTGGCCGCCGCTGCCCGTCGTCAGCAGCGCATCGCCGGCGGCGGCGAGCCCGCTGCCGAGGGCCGCGCATGCGGTGTCGGCCGCGCCCGTCGCCAGCGGCACGCCGGCGGGCAGGCCGAGTGCCGTCGCCGCCGGTGCGCCGAGCGTGCCGCAGCGCGCGGTCGACGGCTGCACCGATGCGAACCGGTCGGCCGGCAGGCCGAGTGCGTCGATCAATGCGAGATCCCATGCGCCGTCGGGCGTCGCGAGCGCGGTCGCGCACGCGTCGCTCGGATCGGCCGCGACGTCGCCGCCCAGCGCGATGCGCAACCAGTCCTTCGGCTGCACGGCCCAGCGCGCGGCGCGCAGTGCATCGGGTTCGTGAGCGGCCAGCCAGCGCAACAGCGGGCCGGCCATACCCGGCGCGACGGGGTTCGGGGCGACGGGCGATCCGGCCACGGGCAATCCGGCGACGGGCGATCCCGTGACGGGCCAGCCGGCCTCATCCGCTTCGCGCACCGCCCGCGTGTCGGGCCACAGCAGCGCGGGCCGCACCGGCTGCCCGGCCGCGTCGATCAGCACGACGCCGTGCATCTGCCCCGAGAACCCGATCGCCGCCACCTGCGCACGCTCGCCGGCCGGCAACCGCGCGGCCGCGCGCACCAGCGCCTGCCACCACGTGTCGGGCGCGATCTCGGCCCAGCCGGGCTGCGGCGACGACAGCGCATAGGGTTCGCTCGCGACCGCACGCTCGACGCCGTCGGCATCGAGCGTGACGAGTTTGACGGAGCCGGTGCCGAGGTCGATTCCGAGCAGGCGCATGACGTGAGGGCGAATTCGAATGAACGGATGTCGATGATAACGGGATCGCGATGCGCGCCCCGTCTTTTGCCGCCGCCGCGCCGGCCGAAATCGCCATGGCCGGCCGGGTTTCACCCGGCTGCACGTTGGCGGTGAAAGCGGCCGCTCGCGGGTTAACCCGGCACGATTTTCCCCAGGCACTTTTTGCCGCTATGCGCCCTGCCCGATACACACCATAAAGCGGCCGATATTTGACATGGGGGCCAGCGCTATTTTGAAGGGCTATAAAACCGGGAACCCTCACTCCTGCGGCAGTTTCCCGATGATCGACACCCTGTTTCATGCCGAAATGGCATATCGAACCAGCAAAGAGCGGAATAGTACCCAGCGCTCTTGTTGCGTGGATTCATTCCGCATAACTTCGTATCACCCCGAAAACAAGATCATGGAGTGAGACAGATGCAATCGAACACGGTCCATCCGTGCGATGAGGTGCTGCCGACCGGCAAGCTGGTAACGCTTGGCCTGCAACACGTCCTCGTCATGTACGCCGGCGCCGTCGCCGTGCCGCTTATCGTCGGCGCGGCGCTCAAGCTGCCGAAAGACCAGATCGCGTTCCTGATCAGCGCCGATCTGTTTTCGTGCGGCATCGCCACGCTGATCCAGACACTCGGCCTGTGGATCTTCGGCATCCGCCTGCCCGTCATCATGGGCTGCACGTTCGCGGCCGTCGGCCCGATGATCGCGATCGGCACGAACCCCGGCCTCGGCATTCTCGACATCTTCGGTTCGACCATCGCCGCCGGCATCATCGGCATCGTGCTCGCGCCGATGATCGGCAAGCTGTTGCGGTTCTTCCCGCCCGTGGTCGTCGGCACGGTGATCGCCGTGATCGGGCTGTCGCTGATGGAAGTGGGCATCAACTGGGCGGCCGGCGGCGTCGGCAACCCCGAATACGGCAGCCCCGTCTATCTCGGCCTGTCGCTGCTCGTGCTCACGCTGATCCTGCTGATCAACAAGTTCGGCCGCGGTTTCGTCGCGAACATCTCGGTGCTGCTCGGCATCGTCGCCGGCTTCGTGATCGCCTTCGCGCTCGGCCGCGTGAACACCGACGGCGTCGCGCATGCGCCGTGGGTCGGTTTCGTGATGCCGTTCCACTTCGGTCTGCCGCACTTCGATCCGCTGTCGATCGTGACGATGGTCACGGTGATGTTCGTCACGTTCATCGAATCCACCGGCATGTTCCTCGCGGTGGGCGACATGGTCGATCGCCCGGTCAACCAGGAGCGCCTCGTGCGCGGCCTGCGCGTCGACGGCCTCGGCACGCTGATCGGCGGCATCTTCAACTCGTTCCCGCATACGTCGTTCTCGCAGAACGTCGGCCTGATCGGCGTGACGGGCGTGAAAAGCCGGTTCGTGTGTGCGACGGGCGGCGTGATTCTCGTGCTGCTCGGCCTGTTCCCGAAGATGGCGCAGGTGGTCGCATCGGTGCCGCCGTTCGTGCTCGGCGGTGCGGGCATCGTGATGTTCGGGATGGTGGCCGCGAACGGCATCAAGGTGCTGTCGAAGGTCGACTTCGTGAACAACTCGCACAACCTGTTCATCGTCGCCGTGAGCGTCGGCATGGGCCTCGTGCCGGTCGTGTCGCCGCACTTCTTCTCGAAGCTGCCGCCCGCGCTCGCCCCGATCCTGCACAGCGGCATCCTGCTGGCGTCGGCATCGGCCGTGATCCTGAACATCGTGTTCAACGGCGTGAAAGGCGAGAAGGATGCGCGCTGCGAGATCCGCCGCGCCGGACACGACTTCGACGGCCGCCCGGCCGACGTGCATCACTGATCACGACGCGCCGGACGACGGCGCGAAGCGGTAACGGAAAACGCCACGGCATGCCGTGGCGTTTTTGCTTGGCGGGGCCGGGCTACGCGGGGTGCCTCGCGCGCTCAGGGTGGGGCCGCCTGCGATGCGATGCGGTGCGGTGCGGTGCGGTACAGGCTGCCTGGTTGATCGGTTGATCGCGCCTGGACGCGTATCTGCCGTGATCGGCATCAGCGGCATCCGATGCAGTCATCGTCACGCCGACCGTCGTGGTCTCGCACGACTCGGCCGCACAAAAGAAAACGCCACGGATTTTCATCCGTGGCGTTTTCGCTTTTGCATCTCGCCGGTTCGGCAGGCAGAAGCGGTTGCCCGCTCCTGCCCCGCCTTTCACTTACCCGTTCGTCGCCGCTGCCGACGCAGGCGCCGGAGCGGCCGCCTTGTCGTAGTCGACCGGCGCATCCGGCGCGCGCGGCGTCTCGCCGGCCCGCTGGATCCACCCGCCGCCCAATGCGCGGTACAGCGTGACCAGGTTCGTCCAGCGCGCCAGGCGTGCGTTGATCAGCGTCTGCTGTGCCGAGTACAGATCCGTCTGCGCGGTCAGCACCGACAGGTAGCTGTCGACACCATTCTTGTAACGCAGGTCCGACAGGTCGAAACGTCGCTGCTGTGCGTGCTCGTTGCGCTCGAGCGCCGCGATCTGCTGGTCGTACGTGCCGCGTGCGGCAAGACCATCCGCCACTTCGCGGAATGCCGACTGGATCGCCTTCTCGTAGTTCGCGATCTCGATGCGTTTCTGCACGTTCGCGAGGTTCAGGTTCGCGATGTTCTGCCCGCCTTCGAAGATCGGCATCGTGATCTGCGGCGCGAACGACCACGCCGCCGTGCCGGCCTTGAACAGGCCGCCCAGCGTCGGGCTGCCGGTGCCGAACGCGCCCGTCAGCGAGATGCGCGGGAAGAACGCCGCGCGTGCCGCACCGATGTTCGCGTTCGCGGCCAGCAGCGTCTGCTCGGCCTGCATCACGTCCGGACGACGCGTCAGCAGGTCCGACGGCAACCCGGCCGGCACGTCCGTCAGCAGGTTCTGCGCGTCGAGCGGCATGCCTGCCGGCAGATCGTCCGGCAGCGGCTCGCCGATCAGTTGCACCAGCATGTTCAGTGCCTGCGCACGCGCACGCGCCTGCTGCTGCTGGTTCGACAGCGCCTGCTCGACCACCGTCTGCGCCTGACGCAGCTCGAGCTCGGAGCCCGTGCCGTTGTCGAACCGCAGCTTGGTCAGGTCGTACTGCGCCTGAGCGGACTTCAGCGTGTTCTCCGTGACCTGCAACAAGTCATCGGTCGACAGCAGCGTCAGGTACTGGTCAGCCACCGAAGACACAAGCGAGATTTCCTGCGCCTGCCGTGCATACGACGTCGACAGGTATTGCGCGAGTGCCTGGTCCTTCAAGCTCTGCACGCGGCCGAACAGGTCGAGCTCCCACGACGCGGACAAACCGACGTTGTAGGCACGCGAGATATACGGCGCGCCCGTCTGCGACAGACCTTGCGGCACGCGCTGGACACTGCCCGTGCCCGTACCGTCGAGCGTCGGGAACAGGCCCGCGCGCGTGATCTGGTACTGCGCGCGCGCCGCCTCGATGTTCAGCACCGACACGCGCAGGTCGCGGTTGTTTTTCAGCGCGATCTCGATCAGCCGCTGCAGGCGCGGATCGACGAAGAACTCGCGCCAGCCGATGGCGGTCGCTGCCTGGCCGTTCGCGCTGCGCGCGCCGGCCGCACCCGGCTGCGTCGCGTAGACGCCGCCGGCCGGGTACGCCTGTGCGACGGGCGCGTCGGGCCGCTTGTAATGCGGCGCCATCGTGCAGCCCGTGGCAAAGAGCGCGACCGCGATTGCAGTCAAAGCGTGTTTTTGCATCATCACTGTCCCTTGTTGCCTTCGTCGCCGTTGCCCGGCTTCTCTTCGTGGTGCGAGTGCTCCTGAGCCAGGCGCAGCGCCTCGTCGACGTCTTCCTTCTCGCCGCTGAAGATCGCACGGATCTTCACGAAGAACATCGGGATCATGAAGATCGCGAGGAACGTCGCCGTGATCATCCCGCCGATCACGCCCGTACCGATTGCGTGCTGGCTGGCCGAACCCGCGCCGTTGCTGATCGCGAGCGGCATCACGCCGAGAATGAACGCGAGCGACGTCATCAGGATCGGACGCAGCCGCAGGCGCGCTGCTTCCAGCGCGGCCTCGATCGGCCCCATCTTCTCCGTCTGCTGCAGTTCGCGCGCGAACTCCACGATCAGGATCGCGTTCTTCGCGGACAAGCCCACGGTCGTCAGCAGGCCGACCTGGAAGAACACGTCGTTTTCCAGACCGCGCATCGTCGCCGCAAGCAGTGCACCGATCACGCCGAGCGGCACCACCATGATCACCGAGAACGGGATCGACCAGCTTTCATACAGTGCCGCGAGACACAGGAACACGACGAGGATCGAGATCGCGTACAGGATCGGCGCCTGCGAGCCGGACTGGATTTCCTGGAACGACAGGCCGGTCCACGAATAGCCGATACCGACCGGCAGCTTCTTCGCGAGCCCTTCCATCGCGGCCATCGCCTGACCGGTCGACTTGCCCGGTGCGGCCTGACCCTGGATTTCCATCGCCGACACGCCGTTGTAGCGCTCGAGCTTCGGCGAACCGTACGTCCAGTGACCGGTCGCGAACGAGCTGAACGGCACCATCCCGCCCGATCCGTTGCGCACGTACCAGATGTTCAGGTCTTCCGGCGTCATCCGGAACGGTGCATCCGCCTGCACGTACACCTTCTTGATCCGGCCGTCGGTATCCAGGAAGTTGTTCACGTACTTCGATGCCCATGCGATCGAGAACGTCTGGTCGATCGCATCCGCCGTCACGCCGAGCGCATTCGCCTTCTCGCGGTCGATATCGACCTTGTACTGCGGCGTATCGTTCAGGCCGTTCGGGCGCACGCCCTGCAGCGTCGGGTCCTTCGAAGCCATCCCGAGCAGCTGGTTACGCGCGGCCATCAGCGCATCGTGGCCGAGACCGGCGTTGTCGGTCAGTTCGAAGTCGAAGCCGGCAGCCGTACCGAGTTCAGGAATCGACGGCGGGTTGAACGGGATCACCACTGCGTCCTTGTAACCCGAGTAGCGCCCGAACATCCGGCCGATCAGCGCCTGCACCTTCTGGTTCGCATGCTGACGCTGCGAGTAGTCCTTCAGGCGAACGAACACGAGACCGGAGTTCTGGCCACGGCCCGCGAAGCTGAAGCCGTTGACCGTGAACGCCGATTCGACGATTTCCTTCTCGTCCTTCAGCAGGTAGTCGGAAATGTTCGCGAGCGTCTTCGCGGTCGTTTCCTGCGTCGAACCCGACGGCGTCTGCACGATCACGAACATCAGGCCCTGGTCTTCATCGGGCAGGAACGACTTCGGCAGGCGCACGAACAGCAGGCCGACCGCGACGATCACGACCAGATAGATGATGAGCCAGCGGCCCGAGCGCTTGATCACGTGGTGCACGCCGACGTGGTACTTGTCGCGGCTGTTGTTGAACGTGCGGTTGAACCAGCCGAAGAAACCCTTCTTCTCTTCGTGATGCCCTTGCGGGATCGGCTTGAGGATCGTCGCGCACAGTGCCGGCGTCAGGATCAACGCGACGAGCACCGACAGCACCATCGCCGACACGATCGTCAGCGAGAACTGGCGATAGATTGCACCGACCGAACCGCCCGAGAACGCCACCGGCACGAACACCGCCGACAGCACCAGCGCCACGCCGACGAGTGCGCCGGTGATCTGGCCCATCGCCTTGCGGGTCGCCTCCTTCGGTGACAAGCCCTCTTCGGCCATCACGCGCTCGACGTTCTCCACCACCACGATCGCATCGTCGACCAGCAGGCCGATCGCGAGCACGAGGCCGAACATCGACAGCGTGTTGATCGAGAAGCCCACCATCGACATGATCGCGAACGTGCCGAGCAGCACGACCGGCACCGCGATCGTCGGGATGATCGTTGCCCGCAGGTTCTGCAGGAACAGATACATCACGAGGAACACGAGCACGATACCTTCGAGCAGCGTCTTGACCACTTCCTCGATCGACAGCTTCACGAACGGCGTCGTGTCGTACGGGTACTTCACGACGAGGCCGTGCGGGAAGAACGGTGCCAGTTCGTCGATCTTCGCGCGCACGGCCTTCGCGGTTGCGAGCGCGTTCGCGTTGGTCGCGAGCTGGATACCGAGTGCCGCGGTCGGCTGACCGTTGTACTTCGTGTCGAAGTTGTAGTTTTCGCCGCCGAGGCCGATCTGCGCGACGTCCTTCAGGCGAACCTGCGAGCCGTCCTGGTTGACCTTCAGCAGGATGTTGCCGAACTGCTCGGGCGTCTGCAGCAGCGTCGATTCGGTGATCGTCGCCTGCAGCATGGTGCCCGGCTTCGCCGGCGTGCCGCCGATCTGGCCGCCCGCGATCTGCACGTTCTGCGCGGTGATCGCGGAGCTGACGTCGACCGGCGTGAGGCCGTAGTTCGTCAGGCGGTTCGGGTCGAGCCAGATCCGCATCGCGTACTGCGAGCCGAACAGCGTGACGGTACCGACGCCGTTCAACCGGCTGATCGGATCCTTCACGTGCGACGCCACGAAGTTCGCGAGGTCGTACTTGTTCATGCTGCCGTCTTCGGAGTTGAAGGCGAGCACCAGCAGGAAGCTGCTGCTCGACTTCGTCACCGAGAGGCCGAGCTGCTGCACGACCTGCGGCAGGATCGGCGTCGCGAGCGACAGCTTGTTCTGCACCTGGACCTGCGCGATGTCGGCGTTGGTACCCGGCGCGAAGGTCAGCGTGATCGTCGCGTTGCCCGAGTCGTCACTGGTCGACGACATGTACAGGAAGTTGTCGAGGCCGCTCATCTGCTGCTCGATCACCTGCGTCACCGTGTCTTCCACCGTCTTCGCGGAA
>Ga0209147_100233_pt1 | contig 55131 bp, 70 predicted proteins | sample AraplaCol_mLB_r2_FD_184278 | JGI IMG/M metagenome (GOLD analysis project Ga0209147, IMG submission 184278) | Arabidopsis root microbial communities from North Carolina, USA - plate scrape CL_Col_mLB_r2 (SPAdes) (version 2) | ecosystem: Host-associated > Plants > Roots > Endosphere | place: USA... | reverse complement strand
AAGATGCAAAACGCCTGGAATGCATCCTCTTGATAAACACTACAACATATGGGTAAGCCGTATGCCTTAATAGGGCACGTACGGTTTGATAAGGGGGAAGTCTCGTGAGAGATTTCCCTACTTTATTTATTCAACAAAATGGCAGTTTAGTTGCATAAGGATTATCTAAATATCATGTGAAAAAGGCGGAATTCCCCCAAGTTACTAATACCAGTTGTTAGATATAATTTAATTAAATCAAACAGAAAGAGGGGGTTTCATTGACCCGTAAGACCTGGTTATTTATTTTCCTTTGTTGTTGCATCCTTTTCATCACTTTGCATGCGACTCTTTCCGTTGCGATTCGAACGAAGTTATTTTTGACGTTTCATCCAAAGAGTGCGCTAACATCAAAGATTTCGCTACAAGCAAGAGAGAACAAAGGTTATCAACCGTATCTACATAACCACCATGCGAAGGCACATCAGATTAGTAATCCGCCGTCATCAATGCAAGTAAACGATTTTATCGTTTACCAAAAAGGATTTATCTTCTCGGCTAAGTATCTAGATAACGAGATGGCTAAAATCAAGAATTGGTAAGGGAAACAAAAAGAAGTGTCAATGTTGACGATTCTTAGTTATATCTTTATGCGAATGGAAAATAAAAAAGTTATTGAACTAACGCATGCATTAGTTGAAGATCACGAGTTGCTTGCAACTCGTTTTTTTATTGAAGTAAATGGCAGATTAGTGGAATAAGAACGTGGGAAATACTAACTTATATGTATGTTCTAGGGAAGGTGCAATAATGAAAATTTTATTTCTTATGCTTATTTCTATGGTGATATTTTATTTTGTTGATAAAAACAAAAATAAGGAATTAATAACGAATAAAGATAAGAATGAATATATAGTACGAACTACTAAAATCTATGTTTGGATAGGGATAATAGCTACTAGCATATTACTAACTGCTTATATACTTGCATCAGTTTTTTCAGAGGATAAGGGTAAATTATGGATAAAAGTTGCTTTTATAGGACTCATATTATTATGTGTAATGTACACTAATAGTACAATTTCGAGGAGAATTTTTGTAAATAGCAATTCTGATTTTTTCATTTATAGGACTTTTTTTTGGAAAAAATATGAGATAAAGTATTCAGATATAAATGATGTTGGTGAAAATCTACTATTTTCTTACATAAAATCAGGAAGGAAAACTTTTTATATTGATAAAGAGGCTTATAATTTTGAGTTATTCAAAAATATAATTGAGCAAAAAACCATGAGAAAGTTCAAGTGAGTTTGTAATTGGAGAGAAGTTTAGAGTATCTAACGCATGCATTAGTTGTACAAATGATCGACTGAATAGTCGATTTTTTTGTTGAACTAATGGCAGTTTAGTTGCACAAGAGATGATATAATATAAGAATTGAATTGAGTGAATAGTAAGATATTTCCCTTAGGAAAATTAGATAATAGGAGACATATATGAGAGATTGGTTGAATTTTGATAAAAAACTTTGGTTTGAACTACATGACGATCATTGTGATGGTAAACATTATATACTTGGAAACCCACATACTTTTACAGGGAGAATATTTGCTTACTGTCCACAAAAAGATGCTTTCTTTAATATATCATTGAAAGAAATTAAAGAGATGCCCACTGAGACAGAGTATTGGATTAAAGGTTTCATATCAGGAAACGAACCTTCGCGACCCGTTGACGAAGAAGGTATACCACTTGACCCACCCTCACAAGACTATATCCATTGGGAGGAAAGTGTTGAATTATTTCATAAAACTGGATATTGGTATCCTGGTGAAAGACATTGTGAAATTTGTGGAGTAAAATTATTAAATTCTTGGACAGAATTTGATTGCGAAAATTGTTTAAATAAAAAGTAATTGCTATGCAACTAACGCATACGTTAGTTCAATAACAAATACACAATTTTGAGGTGTACCATGAAAGAGATTTGGATTGAAGCTGAAGAATGGTCAAGCGATTATGACATTTTTGATGAGAATACTGATGTAATTGTAAAATTAGAGGATGAAACTAAATGGGTAGCTTCATTTTTTACATATAAGAATATATTAAGCTTAAAAAATAAGAACGAAGCTACTAGTGAATGTCTTAATGGAAAATATTTTTGGGCAAGTGATATGTTATTGATTGAAGAAATAAGTCGTGAAACAATAACAAAAGTGGTCACTCAGTTATTGACTAATGGAGAATTTTGGAGAGTATTTAAAAAGAATGAATTAAAATAATGCTTATGCAACTAAAGCAGTGCGTTAGTTGCACAACGATGGACTGCTTCGGTAGTCTTTTTTTATTAAGCTAAACCAGCTAATAGTTGTCAATATTTTTCAATAAACAATTTTTAGAGCACATGATATACTAAAAAAGCGCATGCCAAATAGCCTTCCATCACTGTATTGGAAGGTTTTGTTATTAATTCATAATTTTGGTATTTAGTTTAAATCAAGGAATGTTTCTTTCCTTTTTAAAAGAGTATATATCCAATGTAATAATTTATTTACACAAGCAATTATTGCCACTTTTGCGGGTTTACCTTCCACACGTTTTCTATCATAAAATTCTTTTAATCGTTTATTTCTTGAACTTCTAATTCCACAAAGGACTGCCATATATAGAACGTGACGGAGCCTAGTTGAACCTCTTTTGGTAATACGATTTATTGTGGCATTGAACTTACCAGACTGAAATACACTAGGATCAACTCCAGCGAAGGCTACTAATTTTTTTGGATGATTAAACCGTTCTATTTCACCAATTTCAGAGATAATCGTTGCAGCGATTTTTTCTCCGATACCTGGAATAGACTGGATTATCTTATATTCTTCGATATCTTTAGTGAGAGTAGCTATTTGTTCCTCTAAGATAGATAGGTGCTCTTGGTATTGAAGGAGCATTTGAATAAACATATTTAGACTGATTAAATGACTTTGGTAAATAATTTTATCAAAAGGATTATTCATGGCAGCTTCTTTCAATTTAGCTGCTTTTTTTAATGCCCATTGGTAAGAACGTGTTTTACATAGTGAACGGATTTTCTCAGCTAAATTTACTTCACATTCTTTTAAAACTTTTTCAGAAGTGGGAAATTCATTTAATAGATTTAAAGATACTTTAGAAAATAAATCACCAAATACGCCTCTATATTCAGGAAATACTTGATCTAACATGGTGTGAAATTGTAGCTTTGCTTGGATATACATACCAGTTATCGCCTCATGTTGTCTCGTTAAATGGCGTAAGTTTAAGAGATTAATTCCTCGCTTTTTATAGGGCTCTAATTCTTCTTTATAAAACATTTTACAAAGATTATAGGCATCCATGGCATCAGTTTTTACTTTTCTTAAGCTTGTTTTTTTAGACTGATGGGACACTAAAGGATTAATCATAATATATAGATAATTGTATTTCTCTAAGAATTGAATGACAGGTGCTTGATAATGTCCTGTGGCTTCTAGAATGATAGTAGGTTTAACTAATGTCTTGCTTTCTAAATCAGTTAAAAATTGTAGAAAGAAATTTAAACCCTCGCTTGTGTGATAAATTTTGAAGCTTTTTCCGTAAGGAATACTCTTATTTAAAAAGGCTTGTACTTCACTTTCTCCTTTTGAAACATCCAGACCAACTACTGGATTCATTTACATCTCTCCTTAACTCTTCTTTTTACCAGTAACCTCTAGCTCTTCTTATAGTTTCATAGCTTCGCTTGTTATTCGGGATCAAGTCCCAACCAACCTCAAACATGTTTCTATAAGTAGAGGGAGAACAGTTTAGCGGACGGGATCATGGTCCCACTGGCAGTTACGTTCTACCCTGGCTACTGTAATCATATAACCAATAAAAAATAGGTCAACCAGAAAATTCTGGCTAACCATATAATACGAAATGGCAGATTAGTGGAATAAGGAAAAGGAAACCTATGATATAATTTTTCAAGATGTAAACTCCGTTTTTTCACGAAAGGTGGAATTATAAATGGATACAAATGAACTAAGAAAATGGGCAGAAAAACATTCTATTGAAAGTTATACAATTAAAAGTTTTTGGGAAACGTTTGAATATTATCAACAGGAAGAAAATGATGAATTTCAGAAAAATTTTGGCGAGGATTTTGATAAAGAGCAGTTGTTTATTAATATGGAAGGACTAGGTCTTTTTATAGATGCTTGGAATAAAGATGCATATATGCAGTACGGTTTTGATTACGTTACTTCTTATGTTCCAATCGTTTATAAAGATAATAAAATTGGAGTCTATAAAATGCTTTTCAAGCTAAATGGCGAATGTTTTGATGACTTTTTTATTATTGATTAGTTAGTACTTATTCAACTACCATGGGAGTACGATATAAACTTCCATTCACTGTTGTGAATCTGAGGATTCATGGATGGCTAACGCAATGCGTTAGTCCAATAACGATTGGCTGCTTCGGCAGTCTTTTTTATTGCGCTAAATGGCAGTTTAGTTGAATAAAAATTTCTAAATATTAAAGGGGATTACTCCTAAAATGTAGTATTAAGTTTGTATTAAATTAAGGGGGAGTTAGAATATGTATCAATATTTTAATGGCTTAGTAATTAGGGAAGGTACTGAAGGAGTACCAGCTGATTATGTTGAAGCCCTTTTTGAAGATGCTGGATGGGCTAGGAATACACCGTCTTGGCAGAAGGAAAAGTTTACATTAATATTCAAGAACTCCACTTGGGCATTTACAGTTTGGGATAATAACAAAATGATAGGTATGGTAAGAGTTCTTTCAGACAGAATAATGGCTGCTACTATTATGGATTTGGTTGTGTTTTCAGAATATCGTGGTAAAGGTATAGGTAAAAAGCTAGTAGAACTTTGTGTTCAAAAGCTTCCTCAAGGTGATTGGTTTGCTCACACCTCTTCTAACAATTTTAAATTCTATGAAAAGTTTTGAAGTAAAGGACTTATCTAAGAATGGTACCTGTGTGTATTACGGATATATAAAAGCACGCAAAGATGGACATAGGCAATATTTGTAATACAACTAACGCATGCTTTAGTTGAAGATTACGAGTTGCTAGCAGCTCGTTTTTTTATTCAACAAAATGGCAGATTAGTTGTACAAGAAAAGGAAATAATTATTGGGCATTGAATATATATCAACAGAGGAAATCTGCATAAGAGACATAGGATTAAATTATACACTTAACAATTCAATTAAATTGGCTTAGAAAGAGTGATAAGTATGCAATGCCCAAAGAAGTATTGTTTCCACTGGGTTGAAGAAGGAGATATTCATTTGCCTTTTGTATTTTCAGATATTAAAAAGGCTGTGAAAATAGCTAATAAAGCAATACCAGCAAAAGTGGGATATTGTGGATGTGCGTTCGGTAGTTGCTTCAGAAACAGTGGTGACTTAAATAATAATGACTGGTACGAGCCTCATGAACTAGAACTTGAGAATGATGGGCTGCCTTTAGATTACTTCAATCACAAAAATATTTAAGTAACTGACTTAGTTATTCAACTACTATGGAAGTAGGATATAAACTTCCATTCACTGTTGTGAATCTGAGGATTCATGGATGGCTAACGCATGCTTTAATTGAACAAGATCATGAGTCGCAGATGCGACTTTTTTATTCAACAAAATGGCAGTTTAGTTGAATAAGGAATTTAATATATAATAGATTTTAAGGGATAAAATGATTTTTCTTAGGAGGGGAAAAATGAAAAAAAGGTTGCGTAAAAAAATGTCTAATGAATTGGAATGGTATGCAGTTAAGGTATTATACGAAAGTATCATCTCAGGCAATCCTTCTCCAGAAAAAATAGATGAAGATTATTACGATAAATTTAAAATGTATGAAGAAAGTATTGTGCTTCTAAAAGCAAGTTCATTAGAGCACGCCCAATCTATTGCAGAAAGTAATGCAATTAAAAGCGAACATTCATATAAAAATATGTATGATGAAGATGTTAATTGGCAATTTGTTGAAATCATCGATTGCTATAATTTAATAGATGATAAAGTTAAATCAGGTACAGAAATATATTCTCGTTTTTTAAAGGTTCCACCTGATATTCCAACAAAGAAAATAATTTCTCACTATTATCCTGAAACAATTGAGGATGAAGTGGTTGATCAAAATTTAAAATCTGATTTATGAAACTAACTGATGCAATAGTTGAACAACTTGATCGGCTGTATAGTCGATTTTTTTACGGAACTAAATGGCAGTTTAGTTCAATAAGGAAAGGCTAAAAAAAGAAACAAAAAATGTTTTTAATCAAGTACAATATAGTTAAACATTACCTTAGGAGGAAGTAAATGGAGCTTTTAAATAGAACTCTAAATGGGCTGAAACAAAGGCTTGAAAAAGATAACACAATTTATATCCAACATACTGAAGGATTAGTTTACGAAGTTACTTGTGATTTCAAAGCACCAGTATCTGAAAAATCTTTAAAATTATTTGAAAATCAAACAGGCTATACGCTTCCACAAGATTATAAGAATTTTTTAAAAATACATAATGGTTCAAGTCTGTTATATACACCAGAATATGGTGATGGTATTGAATTATTTTCAATCGAATATACGTTAGAACTATATGAAAGCTGGAAAGAACACTCAGCATTTGAACGAAGTTTATTTGCAATTGGAACCTGTAAAGATGGATATTTGCTAATTGACGCAGATCTGTGTAAGCCAAGTCCAAATCGTGGTGGGAATTATATTCATTGGTTTATTGATGGTGGGTCTCAAGAAGATGTAATACCGTTGCATACAAATTTTGAGTTATGGTTAGATCGAATCATTGCTGCACAAGGTGATGCTTACTGGAATTGGTCTATATTTTCCGCAGATAATTATTTTAATTATAAATAAGTTTCTTATTGAACTACCATGGGAGTACGATATAAACTTCCATTCACTGTTGTGAATCTGAGGATTCATGGATGGCTAACGCATGCGTTAGTTTAATAAGAAAAAGTAAAGATCACAAATTGTGGTCTTTTTTCATTCCCTTATTCAACATAATGGCAGATTAGTTGGACAAGGGTTTTCTAAATAAAGTCCATAATATACAAATCGATAATAGGGAATTATAAGTCCTATACCAGTATAAGGGGACATATTTAATGAAGAAAATAATGCAATTTACCTTATTATTCGTGACACTCAATCTATCACCGTTATTTGTTCACGCTGACGAAAAACCAAATGAAGAGCTAATGAAAATTGTTAAAGAGTTTACTCTGTCGAACGCTTTACTTGTAACTCCTAAAAAACCTTTGTCCACTTCTCCAATTCAACTCTATGACTTTAACCAGGATGGGCAGAAAGAATTAATCGTAACATTTAAAATTAAGGCAAAAGAACAACCTTCTCCTTCCCTATATGGAGTAATGGTATTAAAGAAAATTAATAATAAGTGGGAAAAAGTATGGGAGACAAAAATTCAAGGAGTAGATTTAGATTTTTCTGGATTAGCTGATATTACTGGTGATGGAGTAAAAGAATATTTATTTGGCGTTACAATTGGGGCAGCAGTAGGAAGCAAACTTGAAATTTTTCAATGGATTGATAACTCATTTGAAAATATCGCAGAAGTCCCTTATCATGAAATCGACATTTTAAATGGAAATCACAAAGAGGGTTTGGCAGTTTGGCGAGCGTATCTTGCAGATAGTTATTTAGTAGATGTATTAAAATGGAATGGTGAAAAATTAGTTTATGATAAAGAATTATATTCTAAATACTATCCTGTAATTGAAAAGTTTTATAATGATAAAATTTCAAAAATGGATGCGTGGTTTTACTGGTATTGCCTTGCAGATGCTCAAATTAAATCAAATTTATTTGAAAAAGCTTCTAAATCAATCGAAAAAGGGAGTTTGTTAGCAAAAAAATTATCAATGCCTGATGTAGTTCAGAATTTTAACAAATTAAGTGACAGATTGGAAGAAAAGAAAAATAGCTTATCCAACTAACGCATGCGTTAGTTGGATAGCAAAATCGACTGTTTAGTCGATTTTTTTATTGCGCTAAATGGCAGGAAAGTTTAATAAGATGATTAACTAGCGTGCGATAATCGTTATTATACAGAATTAATTACTATAATAAGCCAAAAATAACCCAATTTTATGTGGAAGGAATGAGGGCTCAATTGTAGAAATCATATCTTATGAGGAAAACTTATTCCCCATCAATGAAAATACATAAAAAGGAGTAGAATTATGTTTAAATCAAAAAAAAAGCATTATATTTTTAGGAGTGTTAATACTTTTTGCACTATACTTTTTCATTAAACCAACTTTTCAAATGAACGGAAATAATGAAAAAAACATTGTGAAAACTATTCAATCCTTCGATGGCTATGAAAATAAGGACTCAATTGAGATTATTAAAATTATTGATTCAAAAAACGATCGAACTGTTGCGTTCTTATATGGTAACCAACCTGCTTACATTCATTTTTATAAAAACGAATTAGGGAATTATCGTTTTACACATATAGAAAAGCATTCAGATGAAGCTCTTTCTATTTTTAATGTTCAATTAGGAAACAAATTAAAGCCAGATCATTTACTTGTTGTTACAAACAACGATAATCCTGTTTCCAAAATGAAAGCACAAATAATAGGGGATACAATAAAAGAAAAGGAACTTAGTTTAGAACAAAAATCAGCTTCATTGATAAAGTTTGACGATATGCCTAAGCCAAAAGAAAATGGTTATGAGTTGAAATATGAATATTTCGATAAAAATGGTAAGCAAATCACAGAAGATGACTTATCCAACTAATGCATGCATAAGTTGAAGATCATGAGCGGCTTAATTGAAGTTTTTTTATTGAAGTAAATGGCAGTTTAGTTGAACAAGGAAATTTGAGTATAAAAGAGAAATATATATATTAAAGGTTAAAAAACTGATTAGTACACCATAGAGAGAAAGGAATTAATTTATGAAAAGTGATGAAGAACTTCAAGTTATGCTTAAACGAAAATTTGTAACTGCCATCTATGCGAGCACGCTATTTAGCATCGTGTTTGCTCTAATTAATCCAGAACCGTTTGATGAACCAATCACTTCTATTCAGAACTATTTTTCAGATGTTATCGGAATTATCCCTATTTACCTAATGTATAGTTTACCGTTTTATCTTATCTATGGGATAATTACATCGTTTTTGAGTGAGACAATCGCCAATCGGTTTGCAAGTCGCAAAAAAAGCTTATGGCTAACCATCTGTGGAATTTTTCATTTACTATTCGGTCTAATTCTCTTATTACCTGGATTACTTGCTTCTTCAATTTATTTTCTCGTTGATCTATGGTTGAAAAAAAGAAATAGTCCGTTTACGACAATCCAACGAATCAAATTGTTTGCTACACCTATCGTTGTTTGGTTACTCACGATGAGTTTCGTCTGGTTGAAAGGGTAACAGAGACGTTTAAACTAAGCGATTCCTTATGTAACTAACGCATGCGATAGTTTAATAATATCAAGAATCGAATAAATCCTTAAAGGAGAAGTAAAATGGCATCGAGTGAAAGGAAAAAGATGGATAACGCTTTAAAAAATATTGTAATTCCTTATTTAAGAGAACAAGGTTTTAAAGGGTCATTACCACACTTTAGAAGAATGAATGAAACTAATATAGACTTAGTTACTTTTCAATTTAACAGATGGGGTGGTTCATTTGTGGTTGAATTGACAACCTGTTCGTTAGAAGGCGTAACAACCTACTGGGGAGAACATATTCCACCTAACAAAATTACTGCCCATGATATTGACGAACGATATAGATTGGGAGCCAAATCAAAAGATGAAGATGGTATTTGGTTTGAATTTGAGAATGCAAAATCAGAAATAGATTTTGAGAATGTTGCTTCCAATGTTTTAAATTTATTAAATTTATCAGAACGTAATTGGATTACAAGCTTATGCAACTACTATGGAAGTGCGACATAAACTTCCATTCACTGTTGTGAATCTGAGGATTCATGGATGGCTAACGCATGCGTTAGTTGAACAACGATAAAAGGAACTTCGCGTTGAAAGAAGTTCCTTTTGATTTTTACTCTAACGGACGCTCAGCTGGGTAATCGATTGAATTCGCAATGGTAACTAATACTTCAGGGGTAACAACGTTAGCTACCCTTATATCAATACTTAAATCATATTGCCAACCTTCTCTTTCAAAAAACAAAGCATTAAATCCATAATATTCGTTTTTTCTACTAGGATTTTTGATTCTACCAAACTCAATTAGTGTCGCCGTTTTTCCATTCTTTAACTTGTATGTTCCAAGAATATTCCTACCTTTTATGTCCCATTTTTGATCGATTGGTCGAATAATAATTTTGTAATGATTTTTAGGTACTTTATCATTTAATGCATCTAAGATGAAACAATCATTCATTCCATCATTTGTATGTTGAAATCTTCCGAAATAATGAGTAAAGCTAATCGGTGGAACTCTTAGTGGTAACTTTAATGGTTGTTTAAAATAGTGTTCAAATTCAACAGCTGCGGATTCAATCGATTTGTATCCACTTTTAGGATAAAACTCTTCAAATGGTTTGGGTTTATCAGATGCTTTAGCACATTCTACTTTATTACTGAATGAAAGAATTAACGCAAAAATCATCGTAAAGCTAAGGGATTTAATTAAACTCATTGGTCATCACCTTTCCGTAAACTAGGATTAGTATTTCCAACATGTTTTATCATAATTAAACAGAAATAAAAAATGCTGTTATTCAACGACTTTTGAAGTACGAGACGCATGCGTTAGTTCAACAAGATCGTGAGTCTCAAATTCGGCTTTTTTTATTCAACAAAATGACAGATTTGTTGCATAAGAATAGTAGCAATAGACTTGGATAAAATAATCAAAAAAATCGTAAAAGGATGATTATATTGACCAAGTTTATTACTTTTATATTTATATTTTTTTCATATATTTTTGTTTCATTTAATGGTACGGTTTATGCAAACTCAAACCATAAACCTCGAACCATAGAAGAATCTTATAGAGAACTTGGATATGTATCCGTCGATAAAGCTGTAAAGGCATTTGAACAACATTTTAAACAAAACTTAGAACTACCACTGAGAGTACCACCTATACCATTTACTCATGTTTTTGGACGTTTCAATGATTCCGAAGGTGAACAGAATGACTCATTTGACATGGAATTTATTAGTGAGGAGTCATCAGGAATTCATTTCTTTATTAATGTAAAGCTTGCAAAGTATAGGATGAAAATATTTGATAGGGACGTTGTAAGTGTATATAAACTTAATAATGGAGAAAAGGCAACATATATGAATATCAGAGGTGCCAACCTATTAGTTTTTGAACGAGGTAATTTCCATTATTTATTTAGTGCTAATGAAAAGGTCTCTGAAAAAGTGACACCTGAAATATTAGTTCAAATAGCTAATTCAATTGATTATTCTACAAAATAAAACAAAATATGCTTTAACTAACTCCTTGGTTTCTAAATCATTAATCTTATGCAACTACTATGGGAGTGCGATATAAACTTCCATTCACTGTTGTGAATCTGAGGATTCATGGATGGCTAACGCATGCGTTAGTTGCATAACTTGATCGACTGTATAGTCGATTTTTTTATTGTGCTAAATGGTAGGTTCGTTGAATAAGAAAGTAGAATTAATAAAAAAAATGATTGGTTGGAGGATTAAATGGAACTAGTTAGTTTTTCCAATAATTCATTGCTTTTTGTAAAAGCAGAGAAATCATTCTTAATTCATAGAAAATTAATTAAAGGTCTTTTGCCAGAAGCCGATGTCCAGCACGTTGGCAGTACAGCCATCCCTAATAGCCTTACAAAGGGTGATCTAGATATACAAGTGCGTGTTATTCCTGAGCAATTCGAAAAAGCAGTTAAAGCACTTACATCTGTTTTTGAACTTAATGAAGGTAGCACTAAAACTGACTCGTTTAGAGCATTTAAAAATGATTCAATTGACCCACCTTTAGGGGTACAACTAACGATTATTGATTCTGAATTTGATTTCTTTTGGAAATTCCGAGATATTTTATTATTAAATGATAAGTACAGAGAAGAGTATGATAATTTAAAAAGGAAATTCGAAGGGAAGGGAATGGATGATTATAGGGAATGCAAAAACAAGTTTTTCGAAAAGTTAATGCATTCGCCTGAATTTAAAAAATTGTGACACATAAGTAATTTATTAAATAATATTAATTAGTTTTTGTACAACTTACCCGTAATGTACCTAATAATAAAAAGTAGGTTAAGCTTCAATTAAACCTTATTGAATGACTTTTATAATATCCTGCACATTCTTGATGTGTAGGTTTACTTATATTTAGTTCTTTTATCGATCTTTGAAAATATTCTTCAACTTCAAGAATATCGAGTGGTTCGATAAATGATGCCAAGATAATTAATGAGTCTGTTGAGTAATCGTTTAATAGCATTTCTATAGCCCAATTCACATAATCTCTAGATGTTACTTCATCTTCGTAAATTTTAAAGTACAAAATGTTTGTATTCATAATAAATACCCCTATAGTTTAGATATCTAAATACCTCTAAATATTTTATTTTTCTAATAAGAAAGTTTAAATGAACAAATAATTTATTCATTAACTAGTACATCAGACTTCCTTTTTCATTAAATCATGTAAAAAAAAGTCCTCTTTTTTATGACAATTAACTGAATAAAATAAATCTAATTCAGATAAATCTTTTAGTTTATGAAATAGATGCGCTTGTGAAAATCCTAAAACATTTTTATCTTTTATTAGTAATTTTAAATGTTCTTTCTCTTTGCCAAAATATTGAGATGATGCTATTTTAGTTGCATTACTTTTAAAAATTGGTTTTGGCATGCCCATTCCATAAGGCTCTAATATAGGCAAATCAGTCATCAATTCTTTTGGAAATGTATGAATGGGTATGTTACTGATATAGAACTGTTGTGGTGAACTTATATGTTGTTTTAATGCTTCTTTTTGTATTTTTGATCGGAATAAATTAACCTGACTTTCTGTTAGATTGATCGAAAAACCAGCTGCCATTGGATGACCCCCGAATTTCTTCAATAAATCTTCACACCCAGATATACAATTAATAATGGAAAATTGACTTCCTTGTAAACTTCTTGCTGAACCTGTTCCGTCACTAGAGATAACAATTGTAGGTTTTTTATAATAGTTTGAAACTCTGGATGCGAGAATCCCAATAATCCCTTTGTGAAAATCCCCGTTTATCACTAAAACGTCATCGTTAAGTAAATTTTCACTCTGTATTTTTTCCTGAATCGTCAAGAATTGTTCTGCTGTTACTTTTTTTCGTTTGTCATTTAATGCAATGAGTTCATCAATTTCTTCATTAGTTGGATCAGTAGAGCGAAGAATGGCAGCAGCAAAATTTGGGTCACCAATTCGTCCGCACGCATTAAAAATTGGACCCAACGTAAAGCCAAATGTTGAACTATCAACTGTTTTAATCCTTAATTTATCCATTATTTTTTTGAAAGCAGGATGAGGATGATTTTTTATTTTTCGTAATCCATGCCAGCAGATAATTCGGTTTTCTCCAGTTAATGGCACGACATCTGCGATTGTTCCTAAAGTTGCTAGGTCAAAAAATTTAAAAGATTCACCAATCCATTCTCGGTTTAACTTATGATAAATAGCTTGTACTAATTTTAATGCAACGCCTGCGCCACATAAGTGTGGATTCGGATAGTGGTTATCTTTTCGTTTTGGATTAATAAAAGCCAAACAATCTGGTCTTCCATTCAATACTTCGTGATGATCAGTGACAATTACATCAATTCCTTTTACTTTTGCCGCTTGTAAAGCGTCATGTGCACTTGACCCATTATCAACTGTAATAATAAGTGAATAAGATTTTGATAGACTGTTAACTATTTCCTTTGATAATCCGTAACCTTCTGTTCTTAAAGGCAATCGTGTGTCTACATGACCACCCAATTCAATTAAAGCTTGGCTTAAAATTGTCGAAGAGCTCATCCCATCGCAATCATAGTCTCCAAATACTAGAATCTGTTCATGTCGTGTAATAGCTTGTAAGATTCGGAGGACTGCAATACTCATTTCATCTAGCAAAAATGGATGATGCATTGAATTAAGTGAAGGGATGAGAAAGTCTCCCAATTTTTTAGATGTATTTATTCCTAAATGGAATAAATGTTGGGTAATGGTTGGGTGAAGACAATATTGTGATGAAAGATAGCGAATCATTGCAAATTCTGTATCATCTTCAATCGGTTTAATTTTATTCCAGTTCATAAAGTACCTCCGAATTTAACTTTCATATGTATAGAATGGACGAAATCAAATGTAATTATTCTTAAATAAAAACATTTTATTTTTACTTGAAAATAGATGAGTACTCAAAATCTGGTATACATACAGTTTGAATGTGTGAATTAAATAGTTCTTTAATATAACATTAAGGAAATTTAATGAAAGTGGAAGGTATTAGTAAAGTTTATAACGAATCATTCTATAACCAATCATATTAAAGAGGATAAGGATGAAAAAAACTCAATGTAGTTTTATAATTGTGCTATATATTTCAGTATTTTTAGCTGGTTGCAGTAAATCTGTAATAACTAATGGTAGAACAAATGTAACAAAAGAAATGGATAAACTTATTTCAGATTACATTATTGAACAATACAAAGGGAAATACCCTCCAAGCGATAAACAATTTGAAGTACATAAAGTATATGGAACCGAAAAAAAGAATGATAATTTGACTGTCTATTTTTATTCCCTTTTCGGCACCTATAATTTGTCAACAAAAACAGAAGATCAAGGTGGTCATTCTTTGCCTGCATTTATTAAATTGAAGCGACATGGATCCTCATATTCAGTTGTAGAGTATATAGAGCCAGAAGACGGCGACGATAATGGAGAATCTTTAAAAAGAATGTTTCCGCGAAAGTATGTGAAACAAGCTGGAAATGACCAAGGTAATATTGAAAAATTAGATTTACAGATGAAGAAAAAGGTAGAACAATGGTTAGCAGAAAATAAATAAGTTGGAAAGGATTGGCATAAGCTAATCCTTTTTTTGTGATTTTAATCTGAAAACAACAAGACGGGATGTTTTTTTATTTGCCTGTACACAGGCACAAAGGCAAGCATACGGCACATATAATTTAATACGGTATGTGCGAAAGCACTTAACCGCCCTATATAACAACCGTAAGAATTATACAAAAGGGAAGGGCGGGGTAGCATGGTAAACGATGATCCAAAGAAAAACAGTGCTACATCAGCTCCAAATAAACCCGTTGGCACAGTTATTCTACGAAATAAACCAAATATTAATTTAATAGCAAAAAGTGTTATGATAGCCTTCAAAAACGGTACTACAGTTAAAAAGTAGTCCGTTTTTTTTATTTCTGATCTCTTTTCTGGATTATGTAAAGGAGGTTAAGCTAAAATAAATTTATTTGATGTAGTACCTTTTTTAAAGTACATTATTTAAAAAATTTAGTACCTACATTTGTAGTAGATGCACCAGGCGGGGGAGGTAAAATCTCACTTCAACCAAATTATATTGTTTCACAGAGTAGTAAAAAAACAGTACTAAGAAATTTTGAGGGTGTCATCACATCTTATCCAGAGCCTGAAAACTATAAAGAGGATACGGCAGAAGAGTATTTTTCACTAGTTTACCCTGATTATTTAAATAAGGCATCTAAGGTTGGTATTGCTAGTATCATGAATGATCAGGTGCAAAGTCTTATTCCTTCAGATTTAGAAAGAATGAAAAAGAGAGAACAATATCAAACAGATCCAACACATAGTTCATTAAAAAATAAACGTGAAAAAAGGGATGAACTAAAAGAGAAAAAGTTTCAATCACAAATTCAAAAAATGGATGGAAGTGTAAAGAAAGATGAATAATACTTTAAAATGTGATTGGTGCGGTGAGGAGAATGCACAGGAAACAAAAGCAGTTGTACATTGGGAATTGCCAGATGGTTCCCGAGCAATCACTATTACAGGAGTACCTTCATTTCATTGTGATCAGTGTAAATTTACCTATCAGAAGGAAGAAATGATCAAATCGATAGAAGATCAGCTATTTCTCATTTCAACAAAATTACTTCCAGTTTCAGTTACATTTGATGAATTAATGAAGCAGCCGAGATTATTAAAAAGAAATTATTTTGACTTCTCGTCTTAGAACGAGTATTTTTAAAATATAAAATAAATCTGTAATCGCATAAAGTCTATTTTTAGAAAAAGAGACAAAACAAATAATAAAACTAGAGGGAGAATCATGAGAAAGTCATTTTACCATTATATGATGAAGCATAGAAACTATAAAATTCCTAATGAAATTGGAATATTGGCAGATCATCTTTTTAATGATCACTCATTTCCAAAACATTCTTCAAGCTACGACGAAATTAGTTCGTATTTAGAGTTTGATGGAACTTTCCATCAATCGATGAGCGTTTTTGATGAAGCATGGAACTTATATTTAGAAGATCAATAAGATGTGACTTAGTTTAACTAAGTTGCATCTTTTTTTTTATTGCAAACTTTTCAACAATCCCATTTATTGATTGATTCTACTATTTCTGAAACTAGCTATTAATTTCTTCTCTATAAAATAGGCTATTCCCTTTTTTTATTTACTATGAAAATGACAGACAATTATCTATTGGTTGCATAGTATACAGTAAAAACGAATTAGTCACGACGTACTGAGAAGGAGGTAAGAAGTATGACAAAGAAAAAACAACCAAAATATAACGTAGATGATATTGTCGTGATTACGTTATATGGTACTGTCGGTAAGATAACAAATATAAACTTTCTATTTTTATTGGGAATTCATCACTTATGTAAAATGCATAATGCTAAGGTGATTACATGTTAGCAGCTATTTATCTCAGACTATCAAGAAATGAAGAGCAAAAAGATGTAGATGAAGTTTTACTTAATCATAAAAACGCTTTGATTAAGCTTGCTAATCAACATAATTTAAACTATATCATTTATCAGGAAATTTCGAGTGGTGTAAATACGGATCGTGAGCAATTAAATTTATTGCTAAAAAAAATACATGAATTTGATTATTTAATCATTATGGATATAGATCGTCTTTCACGTGATAATGCACATGCGGAACAAATCAAGCAAGTATTAATTTTAAATGATATTAAAATATTAACCCCACAAGGTAAAATAGATTTATCCCAGGAAACGAATGAAATGTTATTTTCATTTCAGGCAGTACTGGCAAATTTTGAATATAAGCAGATAAAGAAGAGGTTATCAAGAGGTAGATTAGCAGCAGCGGAGCAAGGAAAATGGGTAATGAGTAATAAGACTCCACTTGGGTATCGTAAAAATTCGGAAAAAAAATTAGAAATCATTGAAGATGAAGCGAAGATCATTCGACTAATATTCGATAAATCGTTAGAAAGAATTTCAGTAAATGAAATAGCACGTCAATTAAATAGGTTAAATTGGAGGAGTAGACAAGGTAAAGTCCTTACTACATCACATATTAGCCAATTACGTACGAATCCAGTATATTATGGTGCTATACAGGCTAAAAGACGTATTCATAATAAAGTTATTGATGAAGTTTTTATTGAAAATGCACATGAGGCGATCATAACAAAGGAGCAATTTTTTGCCGTCCAAACGATATTAGCAAATAATAAAAATGTTTATTTTCAAAACCGAAAAGAGGTACGTAGATTACAAAATTTACTATACTGCAATTGCTGTGGGCGGAAGCGATATATTCAAAAAGATAATTCAAAAATTGATTTTATAAAATCATGTTCAAATAAAATATCAAACAATCAATGTAAAGATCGCGGCTATAAGTATCAATTGGTTGAAGAATTTGTTTTAAAAAGTATAAAAGAAAAAAAATTAGAGCTAGAGAACGCACTAAAAATACTAGATTCTCAGAAAACAATTGAACTAGAACAAAGATTAACGACTGAACTCGTCTCATTAATCAAACAAAAGGATAAAATTGAAAAAAGACAAAATAACGTTAGAGAAATGAGAATGGATGGAGAAATTACTAAAAAGGAATATGAAGAACTAAAAAATGAACTAATCGGTCAAATCAATCAAATAAATGAGCAAATTGAACTCTATCAGATCCAAATAGAGAATTTAAGAAACGAAAACGATGAGAGTCAAAAAATAGAGAAAATCATTGAAACGCTAGACAATTTAGAAGTAATCGATCCTGAAATATGTAATCAATTTTTAAAGACTTTTATTAATAAAATATATTTTAGTAGCAATATGGATTCAAGTCATGATACAACTAGAAGTAAAGAAATTGCCACTATTAAAATAGAATGGATCTAATGCATCAATTATCATTCTATGAAAAGATAAATACCTCGTTAAACAACCACGTTAGGTGTTTTAGAATCTTAAAGTTAAAATAAAAAGTTCAGTTTACCATCTTCGAAAAGATAGAACTGAACTTTTTTTGTATAAAAATTTATCTGTTATTGATCAATTGAACTAATTCATTAAAATATTTTTCAGCTTCCTTGGTACTTCTTGCACATTTTAATCTTTTCATTAAGATATTGTAATGAAAATCTACTTCTTCATTAGTTGTATCATTAGTATTGTCATTTTCATTATTTAGATCTATTGCATCAACAACACCAGTATCTGTTTGATGCATATTTCCCGTGTTATTCGAAGGGGCACTTGTCTTTTTGTTCTCATTTTTCTCTTTCTCCATTTCTTCAAGCGTTGAACTAAAATCAATGATTTTGTTATTAACGTTTTTATCAACCAATTTTTCTAAATAAGCACCGCCGCTAACTCCACAAATAAAAGCATAAATGATAATCGATACAGGAGTTTGATCATTTGTCGTTAGTACAGCAATAAGGTATGATATACACCCTGCCATAGCGCCAAGAATTATTTCTCGCTTAGAACCTAGTGAATATCTTTCTCTACCATCAGAATCTTTAAACCGATAACTTCTAATGTAGCCCTCATTAGCTAATAGTATATTGGCATAACCACCGATCGCACCAATTACTATTGATAGAAAGGTCAGAAATAAATCATTCGATGATAATGTATCCAGCCAGTTCTCGTACATATTGGCACCCTCCCGTTTTTGTTAAACTATATGGAGGCTTTTTTTAGAATAGTACACTTAGATGCAATACGTTTATACTGTTTATTTTTTAAGTAATAACCTTATCAGCTAACTGAAAATAGGTTGATCTAGTTTGTTAGAAATTTATTTTAAATCTTAACTGGTTCATGTTTATTTAAAAAAGAGCGAATCGTTTGATTAAATTTTTCGGCAGCTTCCATTTTTGTTACATGGCCTGTATTTTTGAAAATAACTAATTTTGAATTTGGAATACTTTTATGCATTACTAATTGGAGCCATACAGGCGTAATCGGATCATACTGACCACCAATAATGAGCGTTGGTACCTTTATATTTGGTAACAATTCTCTATTATCAACTTTAAAACATTCTTTCATTGACTTGTCATATCCTTCTGGATTAGGGCGATAATATTGTTTGAATTGTTGTAATGACTCTTTTTCCCATGAAAAAAGGCATGTTCTTGCTGTCATCTCTTTTATCTGTTGTGGTGTGAAAATCTTTGAACGAAACTCTTTATAATGAATAAACCATAATCCTAGTAATCTTGGAGCAAAATGAAATGTACTTACTAAGATTAAAGAGCGACATCTTTCAGGTGCTTGGCGGTACATCTCTTGTGCAACAGTCCCACCCATAGATAAGCCTAATATATGCGCGCTTTCAATTCCTAACTCATCCATTAAATCAAGGACATCTTTTGCGAAATTCTTAATTGAGATGCCTTCAGTTAAATCATTTTCTCCATGGCCACGCAGATCTGGAATAATTAAATCAAACTCATTCGCTAGTTCATATTGTTTAAACCAGCTTTCTTTAACTTCTCCAAGACCATGAATTAATACGAGAGGATCTCCAGTACCTAACCGGTCATAATACAGTTTGATACTTTCGGTTTTTATAACGTACAATTTTATCACTCCTTTGTATTTTTTTACTAAAATATTTAACGAATAAACGCTATGTTTGAAGTTTTTTGAAAATTTATAATAAATTATATTTACTGTATTGACGCTATATTCATATATGTGTAAAATACACCTATTAGATTTTTTATAGAGGTGTTACCAATGAACAATGAAAAAGATAAAAATATTACTCCTTCAAAAAATTTTATTATGCCTTTTATTCTTCTACTCCTTAGTCGGATGACACTTCATGGCTATGATTTAATTCAAAAACTCCACGCATTCGGGTTTCAAACACTTGACCAAGGAAATTTATATCGATTATTAAGACAACTAGAGAAAGAAAATCTTGTACAATCCGAATGGGATACAAAAGGAAGTGGACCTGCAAAGCGCTGTTATTCAATTACAGATGCTGGGAAGGCATACTTAACAAGTAACGCAAGACAACTTGAACTTTATCAATCTATGCTTGATCAATTTTTCAAAATGTACACTAGTTTTCTTGAGCTCTACCTTCCTCCTATACAAAGAGAGGATAAAATAGAGAAAAATTTGAAACCAAAAGAGGAGGAAGAAGTTTGACGATACAGAAAGCTTCAAAAACAAAGGTGGAGGTTCAAAAAATTAAAGACGAGAATGTAGAAACATATTTTATGGATCCTTTCTTTAATACACTTTGGGATCAATACGAAAGTAGTTTGACATACATAAAAGACAGTAGGGAACAAAGGTTAAATTCGTTAATAAAAGTGTTAAAAGAAACAAGGAAATTTAATGAGGAATATCGTAATGCAGTTAATGGTTTATTTGATGAAATAAAGTACTTTAATAATCAGATAAAAGAAAATACATCAAGAATTAAATTTGCAATAACTGATGAATCAGTTCAATCAAGTGTTAATTTATTTGAAGAAACGGTAAATAAATTTGGTGAGTTATTATCTACTCCGTTCAAAGCTTCAGTTGAGTTAATTGAAAGGGTAGAAGAGCAATATGAACAAACTGGAAAATACTACGTAGATAGTTTAAAGGAAAGAGAGCGAGTATGGTCATCATTAAATGAACATTATTTGCAATCCTTAAGAGCAGAACATACAAACTTTTACCATCGTATTGAGGATAGCTTTAAATTGTTTGCAGCTGTTAATAAATAAGTTAATTTTTAGCTCTTTGTCTTCACTACAAACAACTCATTAATATCAGAAGGGTTGTTTTTTTTATGCCTTATCTATTTTTCTTATATCCGACTAAAATACCTACTTAAGTGAACTATAGACTAGACCTTTGAATAGTCTATAGAGGGGTGTTTCTTCATGGGTCAGTTTAAATATGAAGAAATTGGAACGTTAAATGCAAAACTTGCAGCAGAAGCATTACTAAAATTAACTTTAAAAATAAAAAAAGAGGATATTAAAATAAAAACACCTAATTAGCCACTCACTTAAAACTTGAGTGGTATTTTTTTTCTCAATAGCCAATAAAATTAGAAAGTTAATAAATATTAAACTGATGGACGGCGTTTTTGTTTATGAAGTCAATAATCATGACGGACTTTATGTTGAGAATACTCTTCAGCTTCTCAACGAATATGATGGGAAAAAACTTGAAAAAGAATGGATAGAAGTAAATTATTCATTTTCTTTCGGGGATCTTGTTCAAGTCAATGGCTATGAAAAAGAAATTTTCCGAATTGTGGGGTACCGTACAGAGGTTTGGCGATATAAAAATGACGCGTGGGAAGATACAATTTACGAATTAGCGCGTATTACTGATGGAGAATGGTTAGAAGCCGATGAAACAGATTTAACCTTAATTGCATCATCACAAACTGCAAATGCAATTCTAAAAAAACTAAGAAATGATAAAAATGGCATTACAAAATTAGACTTAGAAAAACTTCGCTCAATGAATGATTTTAATAAAAACAGAAATAAAACAACAAAACAAGAAATAATTGATGGATTATTAGATATATATAATGATTACGCAGTTTTATATTCAATCTTCCAAGACGAAGAATATAAAATTGTGATGGATCTAGTGCTTAAAAATTTAAATAAATTCTCAGAGAAGAAAACAAATTGAGAGAGAGGATATTCTACAATAATTGTAGAATTATATGAATCATAAAAGGTATGCCTATCCCTATTAAAATATAAAATGCAATTGTCGTCAGTTTTTCAACAGCTTCTTCAAACAGTTCATCATTAACCATAATTTCTTTTAAATTAGCTAGCTTGTCCATTTTTATCATTGGAATCTCGCTCCTTTAACATGTTTTAATTGAATATATGCTTGTCAATGTTGTATTATGCTAAAGGTTACATATTAATATTTTTTTTGTGCTTGGTAAGGTTTTTTTCATATTTTCTCATTTTTCACATATTAACTAGTAAGGGGTGATGCTAGTGAAAGAAATTGAGGTAGTTATTGATACGGAAGAAATAGCAGAATTTTTCTATCAACAGCTCATTCAGCGGGGTTATGTTCCTGAGGAAGAGGAAATTGAGGAACTAGCGGATATTACTTTTGAGTACTTACTGGAAAAATGTATGATTGATGAAATCGATGAGGAAGAAGAATAGTCATGAAAGTGGCGACGGGAGCTCTCGTCGTTTTTCTTTTGTGTATCCAAAGTACAAGCAATTAAGATGCCTTAACTGGAATTGATATTGGAGGATTATATGAAAAAAAATAATTGGATACTAATTTTTACTTCTATTTTTCTATTTGTTATTTTAGGACTTATTTATGATTCAAACATGATTCGGAGTTTGGACAATTCAGCGTTTAAATTCTTTGAATTCATTCGAACAGATGCACTAGATTCATTTTGTTATTTTTTAAGAGATTTTGGGTCTTCAAAAATGTATTTAACATTTGCAGTCATTGTTTTAATTTATTCAATTATACGTAAGCGCATTTGGACTGGTTTATCGTTACTTATTACATTATTGACAGCTAGAGTGGTTGTTTCCTTTTTAAAAGATCTATATGAAAGACCCCGACCAAGTTCAATGTACTATGTGGAGAGTGGATTTAGTTTCCCAAGTGGTCATGCGGTAATGGCAACTGCCTTCTTTCTAACATTAGGATTTATTTTAATTGTCATTCAACCTGAAATGATGAAACACAAAAAAATGATTCAATTAATCGTTCTTTTAATGATATTTTTAATATCAATGAGCAGAATTTACCTCCATGTACATCATTTCTCAGATATTATTGCTGGCTGGTTAGTAGGATATGCATGGTACAGTATTTGTAAAAATGTATTTATTAATTTACATGAAAGAAAACAGCTTTAATGAATATGAAAAAATTACACCTATAATCGCGATGATATAGGTGTTTTTTTTTTAAGTATTATTTGTTACTATAGTAATTTAAGGCCAATACACTTGATATAAAAATAATGTATATTTGATTGTAGCATCTGTTCGTTTATCGAATTCTCGAGAGCGAAAGCCATAAGTAATATTAACAACTACTTCATAAGGAGAAATGATTTTAGTACTTATATCAATCGTTGTTCTAAAAAACATACCTTCTTGATCTGAAAAACCATAATCGATTCCGTTTAAAACACTACTAGCGTGTAACACCTTAAAAGGATATGTTCTAAATAATCGAGAAACCGTTCTTCCACCGGTTAGTGCCTCTTGAAATCGAACAACATCTTCAATGAAATTAAGCACAATAAATCACCTCATGAGATGTATATGATATAATTCAAGTCCAAATTGCCTATAAATGTTAAGGACAAATAAACAAGGAATAAAGGATCTGCGCAAAAAAGTGATAAGCAAATAAAAAACCACAAGGCTCAATTACCTTGTGGTCTAATTTATTTTCTTTAGATTTTAGGGATAATCCCAGTCTCATCAAAATTTTCTAACTTGATTTTATTCAAAAGTTGATAAAAATTCTTCAACTGATTCTGGTGTTTTTGCATTTGCACTATGTAAGTGCCCAATTTTTTCGCCATCTTTAAATACAAGTAAACTCGGAATGCCCATTACTTGTTGTTCACTAGCGATTTCTGGAAATTCATCGCGATCCATTGTGTACCAAGTAAATGATGGGTGCTCTTCAATTACGTCTCCGATAAAAGCATCTAAACGTGTACAATCTGGACACCAAGTTGCATAAAATTTCACCACGATGGGTTTTTCGCTTTTAATTATTTCCTCGTATTTTTTAACATCTTCTATTTTTTCCATAATTGCCTCCTAAAGCTATGATAGGTTTATTTTGAATCATATTAATTAGTATTTCAATTATTTTAACTCAATAATGCATTTTTGGGATAAATGTGATTAAAAAGCATACAAACGTTCGTATGTTGATGTAAAATATAAGATAGAAAAGTTGTACTATAAATTTAGTCACAATGAAAGTAAATAAAATGATGAGGTGTATTTAATGAAGTTTATTCATACAGCAGATTGGCACCTTGGTAAAATTGTACATGGTGTACATATGACAGAAGACCAACGATTTATATTAGATGAATTCATTTCAATAATTAAAGAAGAAAAGCCAGATGCTGTTGTTATAGCAGGCGATTTATATGATAAAAGTATATCTCCGACTGAGGCGATTGAACTATTAAATGAAGTTTTCCATAAAATTGTCATTGAATGTAATACGCCCATTCTTGCGATTGCTGGAAATCATGATAGCGCTGAACGAATTGAATTTGGTAGCCGTTTTATGGAAAAAGAAGGCTTATATTTAGTAGGGAAATTTCAAACGCCATTTAAGAGAGTTATTTTAAATGATGACGATGGTGAAGTTCATTTCTATTTAATTCCATATGCCGAACCAAGTATTGTACGTTATATTTTACAAAACGATGATATTCATTCACATGATGACGCTATGAAAGCAATTATAAATAAAATAAGAGATGAAGAATTAGACCCATCAGTACGAAATGTATTTGTTGGACATGCATTTGTAACAAATAATGGTGAGCCTTCAGATGAAGAGACAGAGGGTGAACGAACACTCTCTATTGGTGGAGCTGAATACGTATCACATCATAATTTTAAACATTTTAACTATACAGCCCTAGGACATTTACATCGGGCACATTTTGTAGGAAATCAATCAATTCGATATTCTGGATCACCTTTAAAGTACTCACTTTCTGAAGAAAACCATAAAAAAGGCTGCTTAATTGTTGAATTAAAAGCCGACGGTGAGCTATCAGTAGCTAAGAAAGATTTTCATCCAATACGAGATTTAAGATCGATTGAAGGAACGATTGAGGAAATCAGACAGCATTCTGTAAATCAAGATTATGTTTTTGTAAAACTGACTGATGAGCATATGGTAGTACATCCAATGGAGCAAATCAGAACGGTTTATCCAAATGCAATGCATGTTAGTCGAAAGCGAACGACATTACAATCAGATAAAACAAATCAACTGAGTTTAGTGGAAAAACAATCAAAAAATCAACTTGAGTTGTTCCAATCTTTTTATAAAGAAATGAAAAATGAAGATTTGAAAATTGAAGACGAACAATATATGAAAGAAATTATTCATGAAATCTTTGTAAGGGAGGAATAGAATTGAAGCCATTAAAAGTAGTACTTCATGCATTTGGACCATACAAGGATAAGGTACATGTTGACTTTAGTCGACTAAACGAAAAAGGACTATTTGCAATAACTGGTCCAACAGGTGCAGGTAAAACAACAATATTTGATGGAATTTGTTTTGCTCTTTTTGGAGAGGCGAGCGGTGAAAATAGGAATGACCAAACATTGCTTCGAAGTCATTTTGCTGATGATGATCTATATACTAGCGTTGAATTGACATTTGAATTAAAAGGAAACCATTATAATATTTTTAGACAAAAAGGTCATCAAAAGAAACAAAATAAAGGCATTACAGGCGATAAAATCGAGTTTTATAAAATTGAGAATGAGGAAAAAGTACCTTATTGCCAGGAATTTAACAAAACTTCAATCGTCAATAAAAAAGTAGAAGAATTATTAGGGATCAATGCAGATCAATTTAAACAAATCGTATTACTTCCTCAAGGTGAATTTAGAAAATTATTAGTTTCGGATACTAAAGAAAAAGAAGAAATTTTACGAAAAATTTTCAGAACTGAACTATTTGAAAAAGTAACTGAAACACTAAATTTAGCTAGAAAAAACATGGAAAGTAAATTTACTAATTTAAAGCAGAAAATCGTTATTAAATTAGAAGTGATTGAAAAATTGTTAAGCGAAAAAGGAATTCAAATTGCCGACGAATCTCAAATTAATCTTCATATTGTTAATGAGATTTTGACTGAACATATATTAAGTATAATTGATGATTTAAAAAGACTTGAAGAAAATGAGAAAATGCAAAAATCACAATTAGAAGTTAGTCAGCAAAAGCTATTTTCAGCAGAAGTCCATAATAAAAATATTGATCGATTAAATGAAGTCATTGAATTATTAACAATGTTAAAAGGTCAAGAGATAGAAATTGAAGATAAAAAAGTAAAAATAAAATTAGCTACAAATGCTGAAAAAGTATTGCCAATAAAAACTGAACTTGAGAAATTAAAAAATTCACTTCAAGTAACGAACGATAAATTATTATTCGAAATAGAGAGTTTAAAAGAAACACTCATTAAAATTGAAAAAATCTCTGCGGAAGTTGCTACATTACCTGAAGAGCAAAAAAAATTAGGTAGCTTAGAAAACCAATTGAGTAATTTATTATCATTAAAAGAAGATGTAGATCAATTTCAAAATTATAAGATAGCATTTCATAATAAGTCAAAACAGATTCTATTATTTGAAAATGAAGAAAAGACATTACAAGATGGTTTAAAGAAAGAGAACGAAGAACTAAATCAATTAAAACAGCAACTAAATGATTTAGAAGGTGTTCATGATCAATGGGCAAAACTCTCCTTATTAAACAAGGAAATCTCACTAAAAGGTGGGTTTGCTAAACGAATCTTTTTTGCAAAAAAAGAATTAGAGCAAAAACGAAATGAATATCAAATAAAAAATTTAGACCATATTAAGCTAAAAAATGAGTTGGACAGAATAGAAAGTGAAATGCATCAGCAAAAAGCTGCATTTTTAGCAAAAGATTTAAAGGATCAAGAGCAATGTCCAGTTTGTGGGAGTACCCATCACCCATCACTTGCTAAATTTAATGGGACTGTCAATGAAGAAGAAGCAGAAAAATTGAAAATACATGTAAATCAATTCCAGACTGAACTAGCAACAATTCAGGGAGAAATTAAAAGTAAAGAAAACTCATTAAAAATTGATGAACAATCATTTTTTGATGAGCATGGGCAATTTGATTTTACAAATGAAGGTCTTAAAGCCCTTGCTAATGAGTTTAATGAGAATGAATCAAACTTAAATAATCTGACTGAGAAAAAAGCTATTTTCGAAAAGATTAATAATGTAATAAAAACAAAAGAGCAATTAATTAGGGATTTAACTGTAAAAGTTACTGAGAAGACTGAGGCAATGAGTAAGTTTACGAATGAATTAAATGATTTAAAAATTCAGATCGTACAAATTGAATCAAAATTACCGGAATCATTAAGAACTCTTGAGAAATGGCAATTGGAAAAAAATGAAATTGAAAAAAATATAGCAATATTAAAAGCTAAAATTTCAAAAATTGAAGAAGAATATAGAATCCTATCTGAACAGAAGACGATTAAAGAGACTACTCGTACTCATCTTGAGAAGGAAGTTTTAAAATTAAATGAAGAGATTCAAACAACAACGGTTCTTTATCATGAAAAAATAACTGAATACGAGTTTAATGGAGAATCTGAGTTTATAAGTGCAATTAATTATATACAGATGATTGATCAATATCGAAATGATTTATCGATGTTTGAAGAAAATCTTCAAAGATTAAGTACTGAAAAAGAGTTGCTTGAAAAACAAGTTCAATCGATGGAAAAAATTGATGTAAGTGAACTTAAAATGAAAGTACAGGAAATTACTCAGCATTTAGACGCGATCGTTAATGAGATGATTCGTATTCAAGAATTAAATAAGCGATTAGGTCAATTGAAAATTGATCTACAAATCTATCAAGAGGATTTTGTAAAAACTGAACAAAAATTAGCAGGATTAACGGATTTATATAAAGTTACAAAAGGCGATAATGATAAAATGATTTCGTTTGAGCGATATGTCTTATTGGATTACTTTGAACAAATTATCGAATCGGCAAATATCCGACTTGATCATTTATCAAATGGTCAATTTCAATTGCAACGAAAAGATGCAGTTGAAAAAGGAAGGAAACAAAGTGGTTTAGGATTGGAAGTATATGATTCCTATACAGGTCTGGCTAGGGATGTAAAAACATTATCTGGTGGAGAACAGTTTAATGCATCACTTTGTTTAGCACTAGGCATGGCAGATATTATTCAAGCACATAAAGGTGGCGTATCAATTGATACGTTGTTTATAGATGAGGGATTTGGATCGCTAGATGATGAATTATTATCTAAAGCAATTGATACACTTATTCAGCTTCAAAAATCTGGCCGTTTAATTGGCGTTATTTCTCATGTGCAAGATGTAAAGGATGCAATGCCTGCAGTAATAGAAGTTCATAAAACGAACAAGGGATATTCAGAGTTATCAATTTTAATTAAATAAAGCTGTAAGAGCCGGAAACGAAGAGTGTGTTTCCGGTTTTTTATTTTTACTAAAAAGATTTCGACTAGAATTTTTTTGAATGAAATATAGTTATCTATAAATACATTAATAATATAGAATCTTATTTTAATCATCGTTTTAATTAACCTGTTGAATGGAGGGAATTGGCAAAAAATGACATAGTATTGCATATTTAAACAAGAATAGATATAATAATTAAAAATCTAAATATATAAAATATTCAATATATTTAATCTAGTCAGAAATTTTCTTACATAAATTAAAATTAATTGGGGGTATTGAAATGAAAAAGGTTAAAAAACTATCGTTTGCATTTGCTGTGACGACGGCTTTAATTTTATCGGGTTGTGGTAAGGATGCGAAAACAAGCGGAACAGCAGACAAACCATTACGAGTTGTTACGGATGCTGCCTATGCGCCATTTGAATATCTTGATAACGGTAAAATAGTCGGATTCGATGTTGATTTTACAAACGCTGTTGCGAAAGAAGCTGGGTTAAAAATCAAAATTGTGAATACTGGATGGGACCCATTATTTGCTGAAATTGGTGGCAAAACTGCTGATATTGGTATGTCTTCAATTTCGATTAATGCAGATCGTGAGAAAACATATGATTTTACAACACCTTATTTTCTTTCGATTAATAAAATCCTAGTTCCTGAAGGTAGTAGTATTAAATCTGCCGCAGATTTAAAAGGTAAAGTTGTAGCAGTGCAAAATGGTACAACAGGACAAGAAGCTGTTGAAAAAATGTTTGGTAAAAATAATAAGAATCTTAAAAAATTCGAAAATAACAATTTAGCAATTTTAGAGCTTCTTAGTGGTGGGGCTGATGCAGTAGTTGCGGACAATGGTGTTCTTGAAGCGTATGCAAAAAATAATCCAGATAAAAAGCTAGTTGTTATTGATGATAAAAATAGCTTTGAACCTGAATACTACGGCCTATTACTTCAAGATGGAAGTAAATTAAAAGGTAAACTTGATAAAGCAATTAAAGAAGTAGTGAACAATGGCACTTATGAAAAAATTTATAAAGAGCATTTTGGATCAGAGCCAGATCTTGAAACATTAAAAGCAGAAGAAAATAAATAAGAAATAAAAAAATTGCGTAACAGGCATTTGTGTTACGCAATTTTATCTAAATGGGGGAAAAGAAATGGGATTTGATTTTGGAATTGTAAAAGAATACATACCGTTTTTCCTTAAAGGAACTGGATTAACAATTGGCTTATCTTTAGCAGGTATATTTTTAGGTACAATAATCGGATTATTTATCGGATTAGGTAAAATGCAATCAAATAAATGGTTAGCACTACCTTTTGTTTGGTATATCAATTTCTTTAGGGGAACACCGTTATTTGTGCAAATTTTATTAATTCATTTTGGGGTAGTTCCGTATTTTATAGGAGAGACAAATGCAATAGCTGCCGCAATCATTGCACTATCATTAAATGCAGCAGCATATATTGCTGAAATCTTTCGTGCAGGAATTCAATCAATTGATAAAGGGCAAATGGAAGCTTCTCGTTCCTTAGGAATGACGCATGTACAAGCTATGAAACATGTTATTTTACCTCAAGCTGTAAAACGTATGATCCCTCCACTAGGAAACGAATTTATTGTCTTAATTAAGGAATCTTCAATTGCGGCTATTATTGCTGCACCTGAACTTATGTATTGGAGTAGAGCAATGCAAGGGCAATATTATAAAGTGTGGGAGCCGTACATATCTGCTGCAGTAATCTATTTAGTCCTAACATTAACATTAAGTTTTGTTTTAAATCGCATTGAAAGAAGGTTGACTACAGGATGATTAAAGTAGAAAAATTAAAAAAATCATTTGGTTCGCTAGAAGTATTAAAAGATATCAACATTACAATTCAACCACGTGAAGTATGCGTTGTAATCGGCCCTTCTGGTTCTGGTAAATCAACCTTCCTTCGATGTTTAAATATGTTAGAAACAGTAACAGCGGGTAAAGTTTTTATCGAAGACGTCGATCTGACAGATAAAAAAACAAATATAAATAAAATTCGAACTGAAGTAGGCATGGTATTCCAACATTTTAATCTATTTCCACATTTAACAGTTTTAGAAAATATTACCCTCGCGCCTAAAAAAGTAAGAAATCGACCGAATGATTTTGCTAAAACAAAAGCACTCGAACTATTACAAAAAGTGGGACTTTCAGATAAAGCAAATGTCTATCCTGACTCACTATCTGGAGGACAAAAACAACGTGTTGCGATCGCAAGAGCACTTGCAATGGAACCAAAAATTATGTTATTTGACGAACCAACATCGGCTCTAGATCCAGAAATGGTCGGTGAAGTTTTAGAGGTTATGAAGCAACTTGCTAAAGAAGGAATGACAATGGTCATTGTTACACACGAAATGGGCTTTGCTCGTGAAGTTGGTAATCGCGTAATTTTTATGGATCAGGGCTTCATTGTAGAAGAAAACAGTCCAGTACAAATATTTGACTTCCCAAAACACGAGCGCACGAAAAGTTTCTTAAGTAAAGTTTTATAAGGAAGATATTAAAATTTGAGGATGTCCCAATTTTTTTAGGGAACCTCTTTTTTTAATGAGAAATAAAATTTGAAAATCAGTCTATATAGAATGCAGTGAAATTACGTCTTAGCTGCAGTGCAAACAAGTCAAAGTAAATTCGGAAATAAGCAGTATATCTGTGCAAATAAAAGATGAAAAGTTGAAAAATAAGGACTAACTGCAAATAAATTTTGAGAATCCGCAAATAAAATTGACAGAACAGCAATTAAAAATGTCAAAACAGCAATTATAATCAGGAAAACTGCAATTAAATCCAGGAGAATCGCAAATAAGATTTAAAATTACCCATACTAGTTAGGGTATTATAACGTGGTAACTGTACAATAATAGATTAACATAAATGGAAATCTAGCAAAATATGCTTTAATTCTTTCTAAATCGCATAAAAAGTTGATCCAAACTAGCTAATTATGAGTTGAAAAGAACCAATAGGTAAGCTAGATACCCCCTATTAGATTGGAGCGAAAGGGTCTTGACTCCTATCTGATTATTCGAAGTGTTTTCTTGTCATTCTTTTCGGAATATTATGCTAAAATTTATTTAAGACAAAAGAAGGAGTGTAGGACAATGGAAATTCAAAAAATTTTAGTGACTAGCCGAATTCATCATGAGCTTAAAGATATTATTGAATCACATAATCTATCAAAAGAGTTTCGTTTTTTACCTGAAGATGAAGTAACAAAAGAGGATTATGAGTGGGCGGATACATTTGTTGGTTTTCGTCCAACACCAAATTTTGAATTTGGAAACATAAAGTGGGTTCATTCATTAGCAGCGGGCGTAGATAGTTTCATGAAAATTAACTGGAAAAATGACGTGCTTTTAACGCGAACGATTGATGTTTTTGGTCCAAAAATGAGTCAATATTGCTTAAGTTACATACTCCAGGATTCACAATTACATGAGCAATTTTCAAATTTACAGAATGAAAAGAAGTGGGAATTTCATATCCCAAAATCTTTAGAAGACCAAAAAGTTGTCATTTATGGTACAGGTGAAATTGGAGGACATATTGGAGAGGTTTTAGCAAGCTTAGGAATGAAAGTATATGGAGTTTCTATGAGCGGTAATCAAAAACAATATTTTGAAAAAATAGTTTCATTCCAAGAAGCATCTTCAATTTTAGATCATGCCGATTGGGTTATTAGTGTTCTTCCGTCTACAAATGAAACGAAAAATCTATTAGATATGAATACATTTAAACATTTAAATAATGTAGGTTTTATAAATGTAGGTAGAGGAGCAACTGTATGTGAGGACTCTTTAAAGGAAGCTTTGAAGAATGGGTTTATTAGAAAAGCTATTTTAGATGTTTTTGCTGTTGAACCACTTCCAGCTGACTCTGAATTATGGCAAATGCCTAATGTAAAAATAACGCCACATATTTCGGCAGTTACTTTACCAAGTGATGGTGTTAAGTGTTTTGTCAATACACTTGCAACATTAGAAAATAACGGGAAACTAAGAAATATAGTGAAGATTGAAAAGGGATATTAATTTTATGATGTAGAATTGGTATTATTTGTGGCTTGCCAGGAGAGTAATAGTTAAATTTTGCTATGAAAGGGACTCGACGTAGTTGCGAATTTTAGGAATTAAGTATAAGTGCAACTTCGCTTTAAACCTCGCCAATCGTAGAGTTTTCTTTATTATCACAAACATGTTAGGATAGACAAGTAACAAATTGATAAAAAAGGAGAATACAAAAAATGGCAATTATTGACGTTTCAATCGTACCAATTGGCACAGAAACACCTAGTGTAAGTGCGTATGTAGCAAATATACATAAAGTATTAGAAAAGTATAATGGCGAAGTGAAATTCCAACTTACACCAATGAATACAATTATTGAAGGCGAATTACCGTTATTATTAAAAGTTGTACAAGAAATGCATGAGGTACCATTCGAAAATGGAATTTCAAGAGTTGCAACGACTATTCGAATTGATGATCGTCGCGATAAGAAGAGTACAATGGAAGGTAAGTTAGCTTCTGTTCAAGCAAAACTTGAACAAAACTAATTTCGACTGGATAAAGTGACGATAAGTTTAACTACTTATCGTCACTTTTTTTTTGGATTTGAAAATAATCGTGTGACAATTTCGAATAGTCTATTGAAATTCCAAAATTTAGTTGATAAACTAAACTAATCAGTCAGTTTAAATATATTTATTGAGTAAAGGAATGTGTTCAATGCCAAAAGTCTCAGATGATTACAAAGAACGCAAAAGAGAGAGTCTTCTTGAAAGTGCATTAAAATGTTTTGGAGAAAAAGGATATCATACGACAACAATGGATGATATTGTTGCATATTCCAAAACGAGTAAAGGACTAATTTATAATTATTTTAAAAGTAAGGAAGAGCTTTATTTAACGTTAATGCAAGAAAGAACCGTCCAAACATTTGAAAAAATTAATGAACGATTTCAAAATATTAGTTCATCAAAAGATAAGTTAAAAGAGTTATTTCAAATGTATAGTGAAATTTCTTTAACAGAAAAATGGCGTAATATGATTAGAGTCCATATGGAATTTTGGATTAATTCAGCTAGGCATGAAAATCTACAAGCGATTATGATTGAAAGGTACAAAGATCAATACCGATTCTTTTTAAGTGAAATTATAAAACAAGGAATAGCATCTGGTGAATTTAAGAAAACAATCAATCCTGATATTATTTCTAGTTTGTTTTGGGCTAATATTGATGGTATTTGCTTACATTATTCAGTTGTAGAAGAAGATGAAATTTACAAAGCACAATTTAAAGCTGCAGAAGAAATGATTATGTCTTATATAGTCATTCAAAATTAAAGTTTATGGTAGAGAAGGTCAATACTTTCCTACCTAAAACTTTAAATTCAGAAAATTTTTTATGTTAAAAATAAAGCAAACAACATACACTATTCATAGAATAAAATAAACTTAATAGTCAGTTTTAATTAGAAAGGAGGAATCACGATGAATTCAGTCCAAATTAGAATTATTTGTTTGTCTATCTATTAATAAGCTTGTAAGTTTTTAATTTTGGTAGAATGAAGGGATTATAATGGGAAAGAAAGTCTATTTTTTATATACAAAAGCGTTCTCAGATATAGGTAGTATGATGGAATTGGTTGTAATGAATGCAGTGATCTACTCGATGACAAAAAGTACATCATGGCTGGCTGCGGTTTTAGCACTTCGAGTTTGTGGAGGGATATTAACAAGTTTATTTTCTGGTGTAATTGCCGATCGATATAATCGAAGAAAGCTAATGATATTCAGCGATATTACTAGAGGAATAAGTATTCTTACCTTATGTATTTTCCCTTCACCTTTAATGTTTGCGATTGTAGCATTTATCATTGGCGCATTAGGAAGCTTTTTTTCGGTCAGCTTTAGTGCGGATTTGCCTCAAATATTTGGTGAAGAAAATATTTTAAAAATAAATGCGTTTATTTCACGCCTAGCAGCTATTAGTATGGTTATTGGATTTTTAGGATCTGCATTCTTATCAACCATTGTAAATTATCGTGTAATCATCGGAATAGATGCCCTTTCTTATTTCCTATCAGCATTTGTTCTTTTCTTTTATAAATGGGAAAATACGGTTAAAAAAGGCATAAACAGTCAATGGAAACAATTATTTAATGATTTGAAAGAAGTAAAAACTTATGTGCTAATCAAACCGTTATTAGTATTTGTATTCATTGTATTTCTTTTTCAAACATTTTCAGCAAGCTCTCATAATGTTGGAGTACCGATTTTAGCAGAAAAAATTAGCACAGAACATGCAACATTTTACCAAGGACTTATTTGGGGAACTTGGGGTATTGGAGGTATCCTTTCGACTTGGTTAATTCCTAAGGTATCTTGGTTAAAAAAGCATTATCTATTTATGTATTACGGAACTTCAATTTTAACATCGATCGGCTTCATTTTATTTTTATCGAATCAAATTTTATGGATCGTATTTTTCTTCGCATTTTTTACAGGCTTTTTTGATAATGCAGCAGGTACTTACTTTTCAACTATGATTCAAAAAACCGATAATTCCATAAGAGGTAGAATCTTTGGAGTCGCAAATTTGTTAAATAGGGTTGGTTTTACAATCGGTTTTGTAGCTGCATCACCATTATTATCATTTTTATCAATGCCACATCTTGTTTGGTTGTTTCATGGTAGTCTAATTATTATGATTTTATGTGTAACTAGTTACTTACTACTTAAGAAAAAAATTGCTTTTAACTATGAGCATATTCAGCAAAATGAAAATGAACTCATCATTTCTAAATAAAAAAGGACGTGTTTAGATGGAAACAAATTTGAAGAAGAATATTGATCTAGAAAAAATAAATTATTTTAGATGTAGTGAGGTTGACGTTGAATTAGCTTATCAAGCATTTTCAATAGGTTTTTCAGATTATATCGTTAAATTCAATTATTCTAAGGAACAGTTTGTAAATTTGTTTTTTGGTCCAGAAGGTAACAAACCTGAGCATTCTTTCGTAGCAATTTATGAAAATGAAGCGGTAGGTGTGATTTTAGGCGGTATAAAAATGTATGAATCGATTAAAACAATGCGATGTGGAACTTTGGCAATTAGTCCAGATTATAGGGGATTAGGTGTTAGTCAAAAATTATTTGAATTGCATAAAGAAGAAGCAGAGAAAAACGGGTGTAAACAACTATTCCTAGAGGTAATTGTTGGAAATGATCGAGCAATTAATTTTTATAAAAAACTTGGATACGAAAAGATTTATGACCTTTCTTATTTTTCTAGATCAGATTTAACAAGTTTACACCAAATACAATTAGATTCTAGTACAGGAATAAATAATGTTGATTATAATACTTTCAAAGAAACAATTACGAATTGGGACTATCATATAAACTGGCAAAATGATATTGATTATTTAGAAAAACTAACTAATTTTAGTTACTTTCTAGCTAGAGTGAATGATGAAAATGTTGGTGCTTTAGCAGTTAATGAAAATGGTAGAATAAGCGTCCTGATAGTTGATAAAAATTACCGTAATCGAAAAATAGCAACTAGCTTATTGAAATCTGCAGCTAGTGAACTAAAAATAAAATCTTTCTCAACATCAATACCAAATAACAATAGTCTTGAAGGTTTCTTGCATAAACTAGAATTTAAGAAAGAAAAAATAGCTCAATATGAAATGTACAAAATGATTTAGGATATGAAGAAAAATATGGCAGTAATCTTCGCTTAATAATTTGTACTTTTGCCTATATACATGACCTTGCTCCTAAATGAGCTAAACTCCGTACATTAGATAGTATGGAGGTGATTTAGAATGTATGATTATCGTCAACAAATTGAGCAACCATATTATCCATATTCCGGCGTACCGCAACAAGAGGACGAAAGATTTTTCCCATTCTTCTTTCCGTTTTTATTTGGTGCAGCGGCATTTGGCCCATGGGGATGGGGAAGACCTTGGGGTTGGGGCCGTCCTTGGGGATGGGGAAGACCTTGGGGATTTTATCGTCCATGGGGCTGGGGCCGTCCATGGGGTTGGGGAAGACCTTGGTAAATTAAAAAAATATTGAATTTAGTGTCTCATAAGTCATTGTACTTTTGAGACACTTTTTGTTTTGAAAAATACTGATCTGTGAAAATCAAAAAATATCCCACAAGGAAAATAAGTACCTTGTGGGAAGCTTTATTTTAGAATTAATTTTATGATGAATGGAATAAGAATAGAGGCAAAGATCGCACTAAGCGTCATTGCTATTGAACTGATTGCTTGTTCAATTTTCCCATATTCCGCTGCTTTTGCTGTACCTACTCCATGTGATGATATTCCATACGATGCGCCAATCGCAACAGGGTGATCTATTTTAAGTTTTGATAGAATTGCAGGACCAAACATTGATCCTGAAATACCGGCAATCATTACATAGACAACCGTTAAAGACGGAATACCACCAATCATTGAAGTGATGCCCATAGCTAAAGGGGTTGTAACTGATTTTGCTGCTAAAGAAAGCAAGATGATTTTTTTTAATCCGAGCCATAGTGATAAGTATACACCTGAAAGTAGACCGATAATTGTTCCAGCCATTACACTAACTATTATTGAGATAAAATGATTCTTTAATGTTGCTCGATGCTCGTATAATGGATAGGCAAAAGAAACAACAGCAGGACCTAAAAGTAAATTAATCCATTTTCCTCCAAGCATATACAATTCATAAGTGATGTGAAGATTTACAAGAATTATGATAATAACTGTAGTAGAGGTAACGATCGGAATCATTAGCGAGTATGTGAATTTAGCGTACATTTTTTTAGCAAGAATATAACACAAAATCGTTAAGAGGATAAATAGTAAACTTTTAATGTCTTTCATTCGTATCCCTCCCAATTAATAAATCATTTGTTTGTTTTTTATGGGCTCTCGAAGTAAGATACGAACTAATGCTTGCAGTAATAGTAAAGACAACTGCTGTACTAACTAATACAATAATAATAGAAATTAAACCGTGAAAATTTAAAATTGAAGTATAATTCATTATTCCTACAGTAGCTGGAATAAACAAAAGCGTTAAGTGCTTACTTAAAAAATTACTACCATTTCGAATCCATTTTTCGTTGAAGAATGGAATAAATAATAAACAAAATAATAACAACATACCAATAATACTTCCCGGAATAATTAGATGAAATTGTTGCTGAATCATATTACCAATAAAAAATAATAAGTAAAGAAAGCTTATTTGAACAATCAATTTTACAACATTCATTTTCAACATCCTTTGATTCTTACTAACTAATAGACTATTAATCTTATTATTGTACAATAAAATATGGCGAAAATGTGAACTTTTTTGGTTATTATAAAAATGCATCTTTTTATAAAAAAGATTATAATAGACTTATCATATAAATAGAGGAAGTTATAGAATATGAAATCATTTGTAGCGTTCGATTTTGAAACGGCAAATTACAATCGACATAGCATTTGTGCTGCCGGTTTTGTATTTGTTGAAGAAGGAGTAATTGTTGACCAAGTTTACTCACTAATTAATCCTGAAGAAGAATTTTATTCGATGAATATTTCTGTGCACGGAATTAGGCCAAGAGATGTACAAGATGCACCTCTGTTCCCAGAATTTTATGAAACGATTAAAGATAAAATTGAGGGGAAAACATTAGTAGCACATAATCTACCATTTGATGGTTATGCATTAAAGGATAATTTATCAAGATATGGTATACCTTCAGTTTTAAATAATTTACTATGTTCACTGCAGCTTGCTAAGAAGGTATTGCCAAAACAATCTCGTTATTCATTAGATACTTTATCAAGCCAATTCGGTATTTTTTTAGAACATCATCACCATGCATTAGCAGATGCTGAGGCTTGTGCGAAAATATTTCTTCAATTAACGAAGGAATATGAAATCTCATCATTTGAAGAGTTATATGAGAAAACTTCAATTTACCATGGGCAAATTCATCAGTTTGATTATCGTTCATCATTAGTAAAACCGAAACCTAAACGTAAATTGGAGAAAAAAGTATGAAATTAATATCTTGGAATGTAAACGGAATAAGAGCATGTGTACAAAAAGGATTTGTAGATTATTTTAATGAACAAAAAGCGGATCTATTTTGTATACAAGAAACGAAGTGCCAAGAAGATCAAATAACCCTGGAATTAGACGGCTATTATCAATTTTGGCATTCGGCAGTAAGAAAGGGTTATTCAGGTACAGCAATTTTTACGAAACATAAACCATTAAGTGTAAGTTTTGGGTTTAATGGAAAAGAAGAAGATCAAGAAGGAAGGGTATTAACCTTAGAATTCGAGAAATTTTATATGGTAAATGTTTACACGCCAAATTCTCAGCGAGATTTAGCTAGATTACCAATAAGATTAAAATGGGAAGATGATTTTAAAAACTATTTAAATAAGCTCGATGAACATAAACCTGTCATCCTATGTGGGGATTTAAATGTCGCACATAATGAAATTGATTTAGCAAATCCAAAATCAAATCGTACCAATTCTGGCTTTACGGAAGAAGAACGTGGTAAAATGACATCATTATTAGATAGTGGCTTTACTGACAGCTTTCGATTTCTAAATCCAACTAAAGTAGGTTCATATAGTTGGTGGTCTTATATGGCAAAAGTCCGTGAGCGAAATATTGGATGGCGTATTGATTATTTTATTATTTCAAATAGGCTTCAAAATGAGCTAATAAATTCAGAAATTCACTCCCACATTATGGGAAGTGACCACTGTCCCGTTGTTTTAACGATGGAAGATTCGATCATTTAAATATAGAAAAAGTACAAAAAATTGATTATCAGACTGATTGCAAGCGCTTGTCTTTCGAGGCGCGAAGCCTGGTGAGGAGCGGAGTTACCCTTAGGCGGTAATGAGCACCGCGCAGGATGAAAGCTCTAAGGTTTTAGAGCTTTCTTTTTTTATATAGGCATTTAGTAAGTCATCGAGTAGCAATTATGCGTAAACTAAAGTTAGGACAAAATATAAAAATTGTTTGTCAAACTACCTAATAGTAGAAAAGGATGTGGATTCCTATTAGTATAAAATGGCTAGAATGGGCACAGAGAATCCAAGCAATTTCACAAGCAGGATTGACCTTTACGAAAGATGTTTTTGATAAAGAAAGATATGAAGAACTAAGGCACATAAGTGCTGATATTTTAAATCATTATTCAGAATTACAAATTGAAGAAATCGAGGGATTGTTTCGTAATGAACGGGGGTATCCCACACCAAAGCTTGATGTTAGAGGTGTCGTTTTTAAAAATGGAAAAATTTTATTAGTAAAAGAAAAACTAGAAAATAAATGGTCTTTACCAGGTGGCTTTTGTGATGTTGGTCTATCAGCTTCAGAAAATGTAGTAAAAGAAATTTTTGAAGAATCAGGCTATGAAGTTGAAGTGAAGAAACTACTAGCAGTTTTGGATATGACAAAACACGACCATCCACCTCATTCATATCACTACTACAAATTATTTATACAATGTGAAATTGTTGGTGGTAATCCCTCAACTGGGACAGAAACAAGTGATATTGATTTCTTTGATAAAGAGCATTTACCAGACCTTTCCCTCAATCGCAATACTGTATCTCAAATTGAATTAATGTTTGAGTATTATCAAAATCCTATAAAAGAAACTTGTTTTGATTAAAAATAATCGAATAAGAAAATAGAAAAGATGTAAATAAATCATTTTAGAGTTGCAATATCGCAGCTCAATTTTGTTTTAGTGGGGTCAAAGTTTTAAAAAAGAACGAATGAAAAATATACATATTTAGAATTAATAATTAAAATAGAAGGAACTTACTAAACCAACGTAAAAGGAGCAATGATTTGAAAACAAATTCAATGAACTTTGTAGAATTCGAAAATGAATTAAAAAAAGAACGTATTTCAACTTGCCTTATTTATCAAAATGGAGAAATTAAATATCATTTTTATAAAAATTCAAAAAGTGAAACAAAACTATTCAAAATAAATTCCGTTACGAAGAGTGTTTTATCAATGTTAATAGGAATTGCAATTGATAAAGGATTTATCGAAAGTGTTGATATACCAATATCTAAATTTTTTCCAAATATTGAAACGAAAAAACGAGACATTACGATTGAACATTTGCTCACAATGACACCTGGATATGATTGGCAAGAGTGGGGAGAATGGGGTGGGCGTCCATTTCCAATGATTAATAGTAAAGACTGGATCCAATATGTACTAGAAAAAGAAATGGTTAATAATCCAGGTGAAAAAATGATTTATGATTCTGGAGCATCTCAAGTACTAAGTGCAATTATTCAGATCGTAACGAATGAAAAACTATCTACTTTTGCAAAACGAATGTTATTTAGTCCTTTAGGCATAAACGAGTTTATTTGGCATGAAGATTCAAAAGGAATTAATATTGGTGGATTTGGTTTAAGTTTAACGACAGATGATTTACTGAAGCTTGGGATATTAATGATGCAAAAAGGAAAATGGAATAATAAACAGATTATTTCAAGTGAGTGGATTGAAACATCAACAAAAGCGAAGTATCATACCTATCCGCATGTTGGTTCCTATGCATATCATTGGTGGGTGCTTGAAAATAATGAGTTAAAGGATCTTGATTCAACAATTTATTTTGCTATGGGTTATGGAGGCCAATTCATCATTATTTCACCAAAAAATCAATTTGTAGCTGTTTTTACAAGTGCAAAATATATTGATACTTTTACCCCATTTAAAATCATTCAAAAATACTTTCCATTAATTTTAGCAAATGATTAGGGCTGAAAAAATGAACTGAAGGATTCATAGTCTAAAATTTAAAATTCCATAATTATGTCTACACTTCCATAAAATTCTTTTCCGATTCCCTTTATCCTGCAATTCCAATTCCTGTTACTAAATTTTCTATAATTTTTTTATTTAAGAATAGGAATTTACAGAAAAATGTCGAATTAAGTAATTAGAATATATAAAAAACAACTTGATAATAGCTCCAGAAGGGATGAAGATTGATGTTTTTGGTGACAGAAGACTTCAAAACATTTATAAGGAAATATCCAATAACAACTTTTATGGTTGGTTTATGTTCTATTTTAGCGATTATTACGACATTTTTAGGTGGTTATACGATCGAAAATATCATTAAATTAGGTGGATATGAGCACGAATTAGTCAAACAAGGTGAAATATGGAGACTTTTTACGTATGCATTTATGCACGGAAGCTACGCTCATTTTTTTATGAATATGACTTTTATGATTATTTTAGGCAGACCATTAGAAAGAGCGTTAGGTTCAGTGAAATTTTTACTATTTTATTTATTATCGGTTATTCTTACTGGACTTATTATTAATTTTAACTATTCCCCTAATACAGTTGAAACAGGGGCATCCGGTGTTGGCTATGCTTTTTTAGGAATGTATTTATTTATTACCATATTTAGAAAAAAAATGCTCTTTTCAGATGATCGTAAGTTTGTCATAACATTTTTAGGAATTGGTTTACTTTCTTCATTAATTATCCCGTCTACAAGTTTAACTGGTCACTTGGCAGGTATGATAATCGGTTTTATGATGACTCCTTTATTATTAAATAGAAGTGCAAGATTTCAACATTCAGTTAATGTTTAAATTACATAGAAGAGAAAAAATAATATTGTATTAATTTTCAAAACAAACCTAGTTCAAATAGAATTAGGTTTGTTTTTTTATAGAATTTGGTTGAGAGTTAACGTTACTTTTGGTGTATTTCCATATTTTTTAGGTTGAGAATGTTGTAAAGTGAAGTTAAAATAACGTCTAGTTTAAACTGTACCGTATAACTTGTATATGACTTTTTAAGCAGGCCATCAATCCCATTTTGCTTATATTGAGCTACCCAGTTTATCACTTCTGTATGGGAAGTTCCAAATAACTTACCAATGGAGTGAAAACTCTCATTGCCTTCTAAATATCGTTTAACTACCGCTAATTTATGTTCAGTAGTAAATTTTGTCATAAAAAATGCACCTCCAAATGTTAGATGTGTCTAACATTTGGGGTGCACTTCAGATGTAGAAGGTTTCTTGATTTGTTTGAGATTATCTTTTTTCAGTTAATAAATCGTTAAAAATCAAATAGATCCGTAATACGATCAGCTGTTTGACGGTTTCTACATAATTTGTAAATATCATTAAAAAATCGTTCAACTTCAATAGGTGTATTTGGAATTGGTATTTCTACTTCAAGTGAACCAAATACTTGTTTGAAATAAGCTTTTCGTTCTGCGTTTTTACCATCTCGTTTTAATGGATTATATTTCCAAACTAAAGAAAATTGTCCATCTTGCTCACGAATTTCTCTTATTTCTGCAGCGGTTGTTGATTTATTTTCAACATATATGACTAAATAAAAATTTTCATTTCGATGCCAGTCGATTAATAGTAAATAATAGCTTTCTTCTTCGACTTTACTTAAATGAAAGGCTGAAACAATCGGTTTACCGTTTGTCCATTGTTGAAAATTTTGTAATGTATTGAAAGTTGTTGGTATTTCCTCAATAGTAAATAAAGTATTATTTGAAACCATCCAATTTTTAATCTGATTTGAAATACTGATTGCAAATTCTTTTTTCATTTTCTACCTCAACTATTAATTAAGTCATTATTATTATCATATCATCAAAATCAGCTTAATAAAATTCTTCCTTGTAATAATCTACCATCTATAAGTTAAAGTCCAAATACTCATATTATTAATGATGATTTAACTAAGGAGGATTTTATTATGGCAAGAGGTAAAAGCTTTAATCATAAGAAAAAAGGTCATGAACCAACTCATCCAAAAGGAACACTAGTCGCTCCTGAAGACCGTAAACATGAAGATCGAGAAGAAGATTATATTGTGACAGAAGAAGCATTTAAAAATCGTATTCAATAAAAATTAATAAAAATGGGACTCGGATATTATAGATATAGATCTGAGTCCATTTTTATTTTATCTACCTTACATATTAACCTTTGTTGAAGTTTAATAAGTTGATTAGTTGATTTTTATTCACTGCTTGAAATAACAATGGAATAGGTGGCCCACTTGTTCTATTTAAAACGATCTGATAGATCATTGTGAAAAAAGTTTTTTGATTTGCTTTCATTATCTTTTTATCGTCATGATAACAAATCGAATATAATTCTTTCATTAATTCAGTTTGATCTTGAGGCTCGTTATTTAATAGATAGTCACATAAATTTTTTAACCAATATTGCTGTTCTTCAGTTAAAGAGTGATAAAATTCAATAGCCTGTTTGTCGTTTACAATTATATTTTTTTGTGGATTGTATTTTTTAATCCAATATTCAGCCATCTGACTAATTTTCTCCATTTCAATGGCTGAGTAAGTTTCTCCTTGATTAACAAATATGTCTTGTAAAAGATCCACATTGTAATTAACGAGAGGCAGAATGCTAGCAACATGATTAAACTTTGGATATTTTTTATTAATCTTGCTGATCTGTGTAAATTCGATTGATTGAGAAATATCTAAATCGTGTAAAGATTGATTTATATAATTTGTTTGATAGCGTTCGAATTCTGAATAGTTTTTAATCACATCTTCATCTAGACCAATATTAAATGCTGCTGTTGGTTTATATTTAGCAAACATAAAGAGAATCACTTCGGGTAAATAGATTTGCAATAACTCAACTAGTGTTATTAAATTACCAGAGGAGCTCGACATTTTTTGATTTTGACCTTTTATTCCAATAAACTCATATGGTGTATAATGAGGTGCATCAAAGTCAAATATGACTTTTGCAATTTCTTTTGAAACATTGTAGCTACCGGTTTCAGATGAATGATCTCTTCCACCAGGTTCAAATATAACGTCTTCTTTCATCCACCTCATAGCCCAATCAATTTTCCAGTTTAATTTAATATTGTTTGCAACTTCTACAGATAATTGATTTGAAAATCCACAACGACATGTATAATCTAGAATTTTGCTTTCATTATTGTATTGAGTAATTGAAGGATCATCTTTTTCGCAATTTTCACAGTACAGAGTAATAGGGTAAAAATCATTACGTTCTTGTTCAGTTGGAACACTTGTTTTGAACTTCATTAAAATATCATAAATTTCTTTTCTTTTTTCAATAGCGTGTAAAATGTCTTCATTATATCTACCGGATTTGTATTCTTTACTTTGATAAATAAACTCAACCTCAATTCCTAGTTCAGATAAGGAATTTTCAAATTCCTTTTCAAAGTGTTCAGCGAATGTTGAGTGACAGCCAAATGGGTCAGGGATATTTGAATAAGCTTTGCCAATAAACTGATGATAAGTTGGATCAATATTAGTAGGGACCTTCCTAAAACGATCAAAATCATCCCAAGAAAAGATAAATCTTGTTTTCTTACCTAAATTATTTAAAGCTTTTACAACAAAATATGTTGTAATGATCTCACGAAAATTTCCAATATGAACCGACCCTGATGGGCTTATGCCAGATGCACATACATAAGTTTCTTTATTTGGATATTTTTCAATTAATTCATTTGCGATTTTATATGCCCAATGCATGTTTTCACCTCAAAATTGTTTTTATTTATCCTTCTAATTGCAAATAAAAAAACTCCCACCCCCAAGATTTAATCATCTTGAGGACGAGAGTTTGTTAACTTCGTGGTACCACCCCAGTTTATTGATATGTCACCATACCAACCTTATTTAGGTACGGCACGAATGCTTATACCCTATCTCTATAACGGGAGAACCCGGCGTACCATCCCTAAAGTAAACTTTAGTTCCATACGAAGCTCCAAGTCTTTTTTCATAAAGCTTATTATTACTCCTTTTTCAGCACACAGGAGCTCTCTGTAAATAAAATTAACTTTATTACTTTTCTCTTCATAGCTTTTAAATGTCGAAATATTAATTGTTATTATATTAATCAAAACAATATTAATTGTCAATTAAATTTATAGTTGAATAAACTAATTTAAATATTGTTTGAATAGGAGGTGCTAAATTGAGGGATTTAGTTGATGATTTACCCCTAATCGGTGCATATTTTTTATTATTTGGTACAACAACGTCTGCTGTTGGTGTTTCAAGTAAAAAATTCGTAAGTGAAAACTTTGGTAGAAGACTTTTCGCTGAAGGGAATGCAATCGAAGCATTTGGCAACAGCATACAAGCAATTGGAAGAGAAAAATTATATAGGAAAGTAAAAGAAGAAAATGGAAGTGAAAATGAAAAAGAATTTGAATTAGCAATGATGATAGGTGGTTGGATTCAAGCAATTGGAAACGGTACAAATACTTTTGCAACAAATTTAGAAATAGAAGGCATGGAAAGAGAAGGGCATAAATTAAATGCAGTTGGAAGTGTTATTCAATCAATAGGTGCTCAAATTGAAACAACTGGATCTTTAATTGAGGGGAGCCAATTAGGTAAAATTGAGGCTTATGGAAATCAATTAATCGGTTTAGGCGCTTTAATCGACGGTATTGGTAATGCGGCATTACTCCGTGATAAAGTTATTTTAGGAGAAGATTTATTACTTGTCGGTAGTTGGGTTCAAGTGTTCGGAGCCATTTTAATTATTTATGCACTGCGAAATAAAAGAAGCGAATATGAAAAAGAACAGTTAGAATATCGATATGGCTATAATCCAAATAAACAGTTCGAATGGTAAATTAATAATTTTTTGTGAAGAATATGAAAAAAAGAAGGTATATACTATTTAATAGCAAATAGTATTATTAAAATTATATTAAAACATTTTATTTTTCTGTAAAAACATTTTGTGAGAAAATAGAATTTATCAGTTTAAATAGATTAAACCAATTTTTGAAACAGAGGTATGATTAAATGAATTTAAAAATAATAACAGATAGTGCGGCTGATTTACCGAAGGAGATCATTGAACAATATAATATTGATGTTATTCCACTAAGAGTATATTCAGAAGATGAAAAAGAATATTTTGATGGTTTAACATTGGATTCAAAGACTTTATTTAATGAAATGCGTAATGGAAAAGTATTTAAAACGTCTCTTCCATCATATGAGTATATTTATAATACTTTCGTAAAATATGCAAAAGAACATACACCATGTATCTATATTGCATTTTCTTCTGAACTTTCGGGTACATATCAATCAGCAGTAATGGTAAAAAATGAGTTTGACGAGGAATTTCCTGATTTTGATTTAGAGATATTTGATACAAAAAGTGCATCAATCGGTCAGGGGCTAATTGCTGTTAATGCTGCAAAGCTTGCAATGAACGGAGCTACAAAAGAAGAGGTTGTAAATAATATAAAACATAGCATCGGGCATATTGAACATATCTTTACAGTAAATGACCTTCAATATTTGGTGCGTGGAGGTCGTTTGAGTAAAGTGGCAGGTTTTGTAGGTAATTTATTAAATATTAAACCGATTTTACACGTTGAAGATGGAAAATTAATTCCACTAGAAAAAATTAGAGGTTCTAAAAAATTGATAAAAAGAATTCTTGAAATTATGGAATCTCGAGGGACAAATTTATCAACTCAATTGATTGGAATTTCTCACGGTGACGATCTAGATAAAGCAATTGAAATAAAAAATGCGATGGCAGAAACATTTGGATGTAAGGAGTTTGTCATTAATTCAATCGGATCTGCAATCGGTGCTCATGCAGGCCCTGGTACTTTAGCGATATTTTTTATGAACGAAAACAAAAAATAAACTAATTAAAAGAGCTAATTTTCCCTCAAAATTAGCTCTTTTTTATTTTAATTTTCTGACAATATTACCCGGATAATAATTCATACATAATTACTTCATAAAAGGTAAATAGTATTTATGTAATCTTCAACTACTATTATTATGAGGTGAAAAACGATGTCAATTTTAGATAACTGGGATCAATGGAAAGATTTTTTAGGTGATCGATTAGAAGCAACAGGTGAAAAAGGTGTAGGTGAAGGTGCTATTAATGAAATGGCATATCGCTTAGGAAATTACTTAGCAAATGAAGTTGAGCCAAAAAATGCAGAAGAACAAATCTTAAAAGACCTTTGGAATGTTGCAGATGAACAAGAGCAACATACAATTGCTGCTCTAATGATGAAGTATGTTAAAAATAAATAATTAAAATAAAGTGATTAAAAAATAGCCCGGTGAATAGAATCATAAGGGCTATTTTTTATTTGTATAATTTTAACTTTCTGATTGAAGTCATAATGTAAGTTTACAAAAAATCAAAAAAGTAATTAAAAATTAAGTCTTGAAATGGACATATAATTCACATATACTGTACTTATTGTGAGTACTGTTTTCGGGTTAAGGACAATTACTATTTACATTTTAATTGTTTTTTTGTATGATGGACTTTCTGTTCAAATTTCGCTTTTATCATAAAATGTTTTTTGCACTAATAAATAGAATGAAAAATTTGAACGAATTTCAATACAGCTTAACAAAAATAGACAGAAGAAATGGGGATAATATATGAGTAATCAGCAAAACTCGGCTGAAACGCCGTTTAGCGTCAAAACGATTATTGGTCCAATGATGGCAGTAATCGTAGGTATGATCATGGTTATTTTAGATAGTACGGTAGTAAACGTTGCATTACCTGGAATTACAGAATATTTTAAATCTGATTTAACAAAAATGCAGTGGACGATTACAGGATATACATTGGCATTGTCAGCCGTTATACCACTTGCAGGCTGGATGTCTGATCGTTTTGGAGCTAAGAAAATTTTCTTATTAACGATTTTGTTTTTTACAATCGGTTCAGTTCTTTGTTCTGTAGCACAATCACCTGAACAGTTAATTTTATTTCGAGTAATACAAGGTATTGGTGGAGGAATGGTTGCGCCAATCGGTATGGCAATTATCTTTAGATTAGCTCCTCCAGAAAAAATCGGTTCAATTATGGGTATGCTTGGAATTCCGATGTTACTTGCACCTGCTTTAGGTCCGGTTATCTCAGGATGGTTTGTAGAGTATTCTACTTGGCACTGGATTTTCCTAATCAATTTACCAATTGGTATTATTGCAATCATAATTGGAGCTAAATATTTACCTAATTTTGAATCTAAATCAGTACCTGCTTTAGACGGATTAGGAATTATTATTGCTCCAATCGCTTTTTCAATGTTAGCTTACGGAGTTAGTCAAAGTTCAACAAGTTGGACTTCAAAGGGAACATTAACAGGTTTAATTGTTGGTGGTGTTGCATTATTACTTTTCATCTTTGTTGAGCTTCGCCTAAAACAACCTTTACTTGAATTACGTGTATTTAAATCGTCTGATTTTGTTAGAAGTATTTTAATTACATGGATTATGCAAATTGCATTATTCGGTTCTTTCCTAATTGTTCCATTATTTTTACAAACAGTTAAACAATATGGGGCATTTGAAACGGGCTTAATTATGTTACCTCAAGCATTAGCATCAGCTTTAATGATGCCAATTGGTGGTAAAATGTATGATAAAGTTGGTGCTAGACCGATGGCGTTAGTTGGTTTAACAATTATCACATCTGCACTATTCATTTTCTCTAAAATTTCTGTAGACTCATCAAATACATTTATTATGTTAACACTTGCTATGATGGGTGCTGGAATGGGATTATCAATGATGCCGATTAATACACATGTATTACAATCTGCACCAAGACATTTAGTAAGTCGTGTAACGCCTTTAACTGCAGCTGCACAACAAGTAATGGTATCATTTGCAGTAGCAGGTATGGCTGGATTTTTAACGTCTAGCACAAAGGATTATATGACAAAAACAAAGAATCCATTAAGTGCAATGATTTCAGCATTTGGTGATACATTCTTACTAGCAGCAGGTATCGCATTAGTAGGAGCATTGTTAGCAATTATTTTACGTAAACCAAAAGTGCAAGATGCAAATGCGTCAAAAGCAGATCTTGACGAGTCAAAATCTTCTATGATGGTTGGACATTAATAAATAAAAAAGAAGCCATTTATATTTTGGCTTCTTTCAGACTGCCCGCCAAACGCTCGCTTTCTTCGTTACTTCGCCTGTCTGCGGTGCTCATTACCGTCTAGGGTAACTCCGCTCCTCACCAGGCTTCGCGCCTCGAAAGACAAGCGCTTGCAATCAGTCTGAAAATCAAATTTTTTGTACTTTGTCTACACACTGAAAGAAGCCAATTATATTTTGGCTTCTTTTTTTGTCATTTTTGTTTATAATTTAAGTATCGAAAGAATTTTAATAATTTCTACAATATTAAGAGAACTGTTATAAAACTAATTGAATTGTAATAAAAATGTCCTTATTATGTAAGGTTAGTTATGTATAATTAAGGCTCGAATATAGATTTACTTTACAATGGAGCTGATTTAATGATTAAAAGTATTTGCAAAACAACTTTGGCACTATCAATTTTAACTGGAGGTTTATTCTATGGAAATACTACTCCGAGTTCAATTAAAACCGTGGAAGCTGCGACGATAAGCGGTACAGTAACTGCATCAGTTTTAAATGTAAGAAGCGGTCCTAGTACTAGTTATAAAGTAATTGGGACACTTAAAAAGGGTGCGAAAGTTACGATTACAAGCACAAGTGGATCTTGGTATAAAATAAAAAGTGGAACAAAAACTGGATGGGCTTCTAGTAAATATATAAAAAAAGCCCCAACAACTGTTTCTGCCACGACCGTAAATAAAATGAAAACTTTAGGTACTTCAAAGCAATTAATCATTGTGTCAGCAGAAAATGAAAGTACAAAAAATGTTTTAATTGAAACATTTGAAAAAAGTGGTACTAGTTGGAAAAAATTACATACATACTCAGGTGTGATCGGTAAAAACGGCATGATTAGTAGTAAGCATGAGGGTGATTATGAAACACCTGAAGGGAAATATACAATTACAACAGCATTCGGTAGATATTCAAATCCAGGTACAAAAATGACATACCGTAAAATTACTTCAAATGATGTATTTGTAGATGATTCAACTAGTAAATTATATAATACTTGGCAATTAGCATCAGAAAATAACGGTAGATGGAAAACTGCCGAAAAGATGAATATTTCTCAATATGATTATGGATTTGTTATTAACTATAATACTGCGAGAACACCAGGAAAAGGTAGTGCAATCTTTTTTCACGTAGCTGGAACTTCAGGGTATACTGCAGGCTGCACAGCTACATCTAAAACAAATGTAGTATCCATTTTAAAATGGTTAGATCCTGCAAAAAAACCACTAATTATTCAAACACCATTGAATAAATCAACTCAATATTAATATGATTTGAAACTGGTCAATGATTTGATCAGTTTTTTTGTTTCTAACTTAATTAGAAGGTCTTTTGATGATTATTTTCAAAGTTTATTGTTCGAGTAAGGGGAAGAAGGGGTGTCTTATGGTAAGGCTTTGTAAAATTTAAATGTTAAGATTTATTGAAAAAAGGCTGTCTAAATAGACAACCTTTAGTAACTCTTATTACTTTTTTTTATCAGCTTTATTTTACGCTATTAACAAGTTCCCTCATAGAATTTAACTGTGAAGATAGCTCTTTAAACCAATCCTCATCTCCCGTTGAAAGGGCCAAGTCAATTAGAAAGTGAATCTGTTCTTTGTTTGTCACATTCGAATCGGGCATTTTCTTTACGTTTCTATTTAACATTTGGATTGTCTTTCCAACAGTCGTTTTATTATCTGAAGTTATTACATTTACCTTTACTACTTCATCAAGAATAGTAAGTGATTCAACATAACCTATTACTAATTCTCCTTGCAATGATGTACCCTTAACCCAGTCACCTATTTTTAAAATAGAGTCATTATTTAAATTCATTTTTTCCACCTTCTTATTTAGAGTTACAAGTTAAAAAACTTGTGAATATTACAGCCATTAGAAAAAACTGTAATTTTTTTTATTACACTTCGGATAAAAGAAGGCCTAGCCTTCACTTTTTTAGCTGCTCACTTCTCACATTTGATATGATCGACAATGTCCTTAATAGTATATTGCTTTAAATATCCCCCAAGATGTTTTTCTGCACCTAAGAAAATAGTAAAAAGAACGTTTTGCATATTTGCCCCAACAACACACTTTTCATTTGATTCAGGGCACTTAGGTTGAAGTGCCCCCTCAGATGTGATTATATAAATATCCCAAAGATTAACTTCATTTAAATCTAAGGCGAAAATAAATCCACCACCAGATCCTTCCTTCGATTTTATAAATCCATGCTTTTTTAACAAACTAAGCACTTTACGAATACGAACTGGATGGACACAGGCACTATCTGATATTGCATCACTTGTAGACATCCGATCTGGCTGCAGCGCAAGATAAGTTAAACTATGAATGGCAAGAGTGAAATCACTATTCATGGTCTGCCTCCTAAAATCGTTAATTTCTATATATATTTTCGTGATTATATTTAGTACTGTAATAATATGTGTTAAATATAATTTTAATTATTAATTAGCTACTTTTTGTGAATTCATGTATGAGAATGTTCGTAGCTTACGAGGAAGAAAACTACGAATTTCGTCTTCATTATAACCAACCTGTAATCTTTTTTCGTCTAGGATTATTGGCATGCGCAACATTTTTGGATTATTTATGATAATTTTATATAATTCATTAAGTGGGAGCGATTCAATATTTATATTTAATTCCTGAAACGTTTTTGATTTATTTGAGATAATCTCTTCAGTACCAGTTTCTGTCATGCGAAGAATCGCTTTAATCTCTTCAAGTGTAAGTGATTCATTCATAATATTTTTCACACTATAATCAATATCATGTTCCTCTAGCCAAGCCTTTGCTTTGCGACAGGAAGTACAACTTGGTGTTACATATAGATTCACCATTCTTTTACACACTCCTTATATTTAAAATGTAATAAAAAAAATTACAGTTGAGATAAAAGACAAGTTAGATTGTATTATTTAATAAAACAAATTAGTTTTGGCTTTCTCACTCAATTTAAATGAGTATACTGTAATTTTATTATTTACAGTTAAAAGTGTCAACTATATTTTTTGAGTTTAAATGATGGGTTGCGATTTATACTTGTTTGAAATACAAAAATAAATTATGACAAAATTAAAATAGTAAAGTGTAAAAAGTTAGTTTATTTTGAAATTTCTAAGTATAATAGAATGTACAATTAAAATATAATGAGAATTTTTAGAGGTGCAATATGAGCAAACTAGATTTTTTTGAAATAGAGACTAGTCGATTAAAACTTAGAAGGTTTAAAGATGAAGATGTTAGCAACTTTTATAAATATCGTTCAAATCCAGATGTGGCGATTTATCAAGGCTGGGAAAATTATACATACGAACAAGCGACTAATTTTATCAACAAGCAAAAGTCAGCTGAAATGAATATTCCTGATTCATGGGTTCAAGTAGCAATTGAAAATAAAATAGATGGTCAACTAATAGGGGATATTGGAGTACACACTTTATCAAATCCTAAAAATCAAGTTGAAGTCGGCTTTACATTAGAGCCAATGTACCAGAATAATGGATATGCCTTTGAAGCATTACAAGGGATACTTGATTACTTATTTAATGAGTTAAATAAAGAAAAAATAAACGCAATAGCTGTAGAACAAAATTCATCTTCTATTAAATTACTAAAAAAATTAGGATTTCATGAAATGAAAAAAATAGAAAATTCTTTTTTTAAAGGCCAATATGTAACTGAGTTTATGTTTGGACTTTCGAAAAATGATTGGAATAAAAAGTAGGAGATGGGAAAGAAGTGAATTTCTTTAAAGGAGCATTGTATTTATCATTGGCCGCAAGTATTTGGGGTATGACTTATGTTGTCAGTAAAGTAGTATTAGATAGTATTTCTCCATGGTTATTATTAGAAATGAGATTTCTTTTAGCTTTATTAACATTAGGGGTAATCAGTCTTTTCCAAAAAAGCTGGAAAATTAATAAAAAAGATTTGGTTCCTCTCGCAGTTATTGCTTTAGTCGGATACACTGGCTCAATCGGTTTTCAATTTGTTGGCACAAAGCTTTCAGGCGCAGCAATGGGCTCATTAATTACTTCAGCTTCACCTGCATTAATATCATTATTCGCGTTTTTTATTTTAAAAGAAAAAATTAATAGCCGAAAGATTATATCATTAATTTTAGCAACAATTGGAGTAATCGTTGTAATAGGTTTACCAAAAGGCGGATCAAATTTAGGTGCATATTTTGGAAACCTAATACTAGTTGGTGCAGCTATTACTTGGGCATTATATACAGTTCTAAGTAAAGTCCAGACTAGTAAATATTCATCATTAACCGTAACTACTTGGGCGACAGTATTTGGCGTAATTTTTACATTACCATTTACGATTCTTGAACAAAGTAAACATATAACTCACTTACCAACAAATGGTTGGATTTGGATGGGGGTCATATTTTTAGGAACAATCTCAACAGCAGGTGCCTTTTATCTTTGGAACAAAGGTTTTGAATTTATTGATACTTCTACAGGATCATTATTTTTCTTTTTACAACCATTGATTGGTACGATATTTGGATATTTTTTATTAAATGAAGAAATTAGTCCTTCTTTCTTCGTAGGAAGTATTCTAATTGTTGTAGCAGTGTATTTATCGATTAAAGAACCGAAGCAAAAAACGACGCTTCAATATAACTCTAAAAAAGCATGAATCAATTAAAAGTGGTTGAACTACTCAACTGCTTTTTTTTATTGGCTACTTTAAACTAAATATACGAAACTTAAGATTAGATCTAATGAAATTTATTTATATGTATTTAAATTGACAAATGCAGTTAAGACAAATAATATAAATCTTGTACGATACATCGTATAAGATGTGTCGTACAAGAAGTATTATGTTGGAGGTTAACAACTGTTAATTTAAATTTATAAAAGTTTATAAAAATGTCATAATTTGTTCTAAATGCAAGCAACTCATTGTGTTTATATAGAATACATGAGGTGAGTAATTTGAAAGTCAATTCGATAGATGGAACTGAACAAACTCATAATAATATGAATAAAACATTGATACTTGCAAAAAGAGTAAGATTAAGACCAACTAAAGAACAAGAAACACAATTATGGAAATCAGTGGGAACTGCCAGATGGGCTTATAACTGGGCATTGTCCAAACAGAAAGAAAGCTATAAAAACAGTGGGAAGTTTATTTCTGATGGCTTGTTAAGAAAAGAATTGACTGGTTTAAAACAAATTGATGAATTTTCTTGGTTGTATGAAGTTTCGAATAATAT
>Ga0209147_100232_pt1 | contig 55193 bp, 51 predicted proteins | sample AraplaCol_mLB_r2_FD_184278 | JGI IMG/M metagenome (GOLD analysis project Ga0209147, IMG submission 184278) | Arabidopsis root microbial communities from North Carolina, USA - plate scrape CL_Col_mLB_r2 (SPAdes) (version 2) | ecosystem: Host-associated > Plants > Roots > Endosphere | place: USA... | reverse complement strand
ACCTGGACCTGATGGAGATCAACGAGGCGTTCGCGGCGCAGGCGCTGGCGGTGCACAAGCAGATGGGCTGGGACACGTCGAAGGTGAACGTGAACGGCGGGGCGATCGCGATCGGTCACCCGATCGGTGCGTCGGGCTGCCGGATCCTGGTGACGCTGCTGCACGAAATGCAGAAACGCGACGCGAAGCGCGGGCTGGCGTCGCTGTGCATCGGCGGCGGGATGGGCGTCGCGCTCGCGGTCGAGCGCGCCTGAGCGGGGCCTGACGATTCGTCCCGCGTGCGGCGCCGGTGAGCGCCGCACGCGGGTGAAGCGGTTTTCGCGCACGACAAGTGGTCAACAACAAGCGCGAGGTGCCGGTGCGTGCCGTGCCCGCGACGCGGGCGGTCGCGCATCGAAGCGGTGGGGCGGCAGCATGTGCGATGCCGTCGCCCCGCTTTCATCGATTACTTTTTTGTCGGTAATTTATAGGATGACTAAGCGAATTGCAGTTGTGACTGGTGGAATGGGCGGTCTCGGCGAAGCGGTCAGCATCAGGTTGAACGACGCGGGCCACCGGGTAGTCGTCACGTATTCGCCGAGCAACACCGGCGCGGACCGCTGGCTGACCGAGATGCATGCGGCCGGCCGCGAGTTCCATGCGTATCCGGTGGACGTGGCCGACCACGATTCGTGCCAGCAATGCATCGAGAAGATCGCCCGGGACGTCGGCCCGGTCGACATTCTCGTGAACAACGCGGGCATCACGCGCGACATGACGCTGCGCAAGCTCGACAAGGTCAACTGGGATGCGGTGATCCGCACGAACCTCGATTCCGTGTTCAACATGACGAAGCCGGTCTGCGAAAGCATGGTCGAGCGCGGCTGGGGCCGCATCGTCAACATCTCGTCGGTGAACGGCTCGAAGGGTTCGGTCGGCCAGACCAACTACGCGGCCGCGAAGGCCGGCATGCACGGCTTCACGAAATCGCTCGCGCTCGAGATCGCGCGCAAGGGCGTGACGGTGAACACCGTGTCGCCGGGCTACCTCGCGACGAAGATGGTCACGGCGATCCCGCAGGACATCCTCGACTCGAAGATCCTCCCGCAGATTCCGGCGGGCCGGCTCGGCAAGCCCGAGGAAGTCGCGGCGCTGGTCGCTTACCTGTGCTCGGAGGAGGCCGGCTTCGTGACGGGCTCCAACATCGCGATCAACGGCGGCCAGCACATGCACTGACGCACGGCGGCCCGGACGGCGTGCATGCCCGTGCCGGGCCGTGTTCCGCTGGTTCCAGTGCCGCGGCGGCACAGATGTGCCGGTGCGGCCCCGCATTCCGGAGAAGGCATGAGCGACACCTGGATGGGACTTGCGATCGGCGGCGCGGCACTGGCCGTCGCGCTGACGATGGCGATCTCGCTCTTCTGGCTCGAACGGCGCCGTGCGCGGCTGCTGCGGAACTTCGATCATCGCGATTGTTGGCTCGTCGCTTACGGCAAGTGTTTCGCGCGCGTGCGGGCCAGGCCGGCACGCCGCATGCGCGGCGCGCGTTGACGGCAGCGGCATGGCGGCAGTCACGCATCACCGTTGACGCGCGGTCACGCATCGCGTGCATGCCGCGAGGCAGTGCGCGCGATGTTCGTCGTCAATCGCTCAATCGCTCTTTTCGCTCTTTCCGCCCGACTCGCCGGAGCCGTTCTTGTGGAAGATCCGCTTCGTCGTGCGCTTGGTGGCATCCCAGCCTTCGCGCGACGCGTGTGCGACCCCGTGCCCGACCGCCTTCGCCGCACTCGCGGTCGCGTGGCCGAAGCTGCGGGCCGCCTCGCCGGTCTTGTGCGCGGCTTCCTTCGAATCGCGCTTGATGTCCTGCTTCACTTCCGACATGTCCGCGTGCGCGATCGGGCTGATCAGCGCCAGAACGAGCGCGGTACCAATGAACTGACGAACTTTCACGACCTGGTTTCCTTCCGTTGAACAAGCCTCTTCAGCGAGGATTCGCATCGCCGGCGGGCGCCGGGCGAAGCACGCCGGCCGCCGATGCGTCGAGCATCACCGCGGCGCGGCCGGACAGCAGCACGCGCTCGCCGCAGCGCAGCGCGAAGCCGTACAGCACAGAGCGGGCGTCGCCGCTCACGCGTTCCGCTTCGACGACGAGCGGCTGCGTGAAGGTGTCGAGCCGGTCGACGAACGCGTCGACGTTGCGCACGCTCGCCAGATAGCCGACGCGCGGGCGCGCTTCGTGCGCACCGAGCAACGCGCCGTGCACGGCCATCGCCTGCGCCGCGTATTCGATGCCGCAGACGGACGCGAGCCGGCCGTGCGCGCGCAGCGGGTTGTGCGGATCGCGGTGGCTCGTCGCGGTGCAGCGGATGCGGGCGGCATCCCACGCATCGACCGTATCGAGCACGCACATCGCGCCGTCGTGCGGAATGTGCGCGGCGATCCACGCGTGGTCGAGCGGCGGCGCGAGCGGGATCGTCGCGGTCATCACGCACGCTCCGCGAACGTATCCGGCATCGCGACATCGACCTGCACGCGTGTATCGGCCAGGTAGTCGAGCACGACGCGTGTCGAATGCCGTGCGGCGAGCGCCTCGAGCAGCGGCAGCACGCGCGCGGCCGGATTGCCGGCACGCAGCGCGTCGAGCCCGGCGTGCGCGAGCGTCGTGGCGGGGGTGTCGGTGAGTTGCACGTCGATGCGGGCGAGCGCGTGTTCGCTCGCTTCGGGCGCGAGCACGAGCGCGACGCCGAACGCATCGTCGATCGGCCGCACCGCGCGCAGCGGTTCCGGATAGTCGGTGTCGTACGCGATCAGCAGCGTCGGCACGCGATCGACGACGACCTGGCACAGGCTCTCGAGCAGCCCGGCCGCAAAGCTGCCGTCGTGCGCGCACAGCACGTTCGACGTCGCCATCGCGCGGGTCGCGATGCTCCAGTAGCCGGCCGGCGCGTTGTGCACGGAGTTGTGGAAGCGCGTCGGCGACAACTGGCGATCGTCGCCGGCGAGGGTTTCGCAGATCGCGTGGCAGTTCTGGCCGTCGCCGCCCGACGCGCTGAACACGGTCGCGAGCGTCGCGGCGTCGCGTGCGCTCGCGGCTACCGCTTCGTGGCCGGCCGCGAGCGCCGTGCGCACGACGGGGCCCGTGCGGCGCCGCTCGGCCGACGGCAGGCCGGCCGGCGGCGGCAGCTCGGTGCGGGCGGGCGCATACGGCGCGCGGCCCGCGAGCACGTCGGCCGCGTGCGGCCAGCCGCTCAATCCCGGGCCGACGAGGCCGATGCTTTCGATGAAGGCGGTCAGTGTCATGGCGGGCCTCAACGGCGTGCGTGGTCGGCGCGGCCGAGGATCAGGCTGCAATTCGTGCCGCCGAAGCCGAACGAATTGGAGAGGACGGCGCGCACGCGCGCATCGCGGCTCGCGAGCACGTAGTCGGCGACGAGTGTCGGGTCGGGTTGCGTCGTGTTGACGCCGGCCGGCACGAACTGTTCGCGCAGCGCGAGCGCGGCGACGACCGCTTCGAGCGCGCCCGCCGCGCCGAGCGTATGGCCGGTCGCGCCCTTCGTCGAGCTGCACGGCGTGCCGGCGAACAGCGCGCCGATCGCGCGGCTTTCGGCCGCGTCGTTGCTCGGCGTCGCGGTGCCGTGCAGGTTCACGTAGTCGATGTCGTTCGCGCCAAGGCCGGCGGACGCAAGCGCCTGCTCGATGGCGACGCGCGCGCCGAGCCCGTCCGGATGCGGCGACGACATGTGATGCGCGTCGCTCGATTCGCCGATGCCGAGCAGCAGGATCGCATCGGCGTCGAGCGGGGCGGGCGGGTCGGGCACGCGTTCGACGAGCGCGAACGCGGCGGCCTCGCCGATCGAGATGCCGTCGCGCGCGACGTCGAACGGACGGCACGGCCGGCGCGACAGCAGTTCGAGCGAATTGAAGCCGTACAGCGTCGTCAGGCACAGCGAATCGACGCCGCCGACGACGGCCGCATCGATCAATCCCGCCTCGATCATGCGGCGCGCGGAGCCGAACACTTTCGCGCCGGACGAGCATGCGGACGAGATCGCCATCGCCGGCCCGCGCAGCGCGAAAAACGCGCGCACGAACGCGGCCGGCGAATACGGGTTGTGCGTTTGGGCGTAGCGGAAGTCGGCGGGCAGTGCGCCGCTCGCCGGGTCGCGGCGCTGGTATGCGTGCTCGGTCTCGAGGATGCCGGCCGTGCTCGTGCCGACGAACACGCCGACGCGCGCCGCGCCATGGCGCGCGACGGCCGCCGCGACGCGTACGTCGAAGTCGTCCTGCATGAGGCCGAGCTGCGCGAGGCGGTTGTTGCGGCACTCGAAATCGGCGAGGTCGGCGCGCACGGGCTGCGCGTCGACGCCGTCCACCGCGCCGATCCACGTGTCGAGATCCGCACGCTCGAAGTCGCAGGGCGTGAGCCCGCCGCGCGCGTGGCGCAGTGCATCGAGGGTCGCGTCGAGGCCGCGGCCGATGCAGCTGGTGGCGGTGAAGTGCGAGAGCAGGAGAGGTTTCACGAGGGTCGCATCCGGTGGCCGGAACGGGCGCCGCAGCAGGGCTGGCAGGCGCGCCGCTCGAGGTCAGATTTTATCAAACGGAGGGGCCGAACCGGCCGGCTCGTGTGGCTCGGCCGGCGGTTCGGGTGCGAGCGCCGCGCGCAGCGTGACCCAGTGCAGCTGCGCGTCGGCGGCCGCGCGCAGCACCGCTTGCAGCACGTCGAGCACGACCGGTTCGCCGCGCGCGTCGCGCGCCGCGTGGCCGTCGTGCACGAGCAGGATGTCGCGCGGCGCGAGACCGTGCAGCAGGCGGCGCGTGACGGTCGCGGCATCGTGCTCGCGCGTGTCGAAACCGCGCCGCGTCCAGCTCGCCAGCTGCAGGCCGAGCTCGCACAGCACCGGTTCGAGGAACGGATTGCGCAGGCCGGCCGGTGCGCGGAAGAACAGCGGGCGCGTACCGGCGATCTCGGTCAGCGTCCGTTGCGCGGCCGCGATCTCGCGCCGCAGCGCGGCGGGCCCCGACAGCGAGAACGTATGCCGGTGCCGCTGGCTGTGGTTCTCGATCGCGTGGCCGCGCGCGACGATCGCCTCGATCCAGCGCGGATGACGGCGCGCGAGATCGCCGATGCAGAAGAACGTCGCGTGCGCGTCGTAACGGTCGAGCAGGTCGAGCACGCGCGGCGTGACGTCGGGGTCCGGGCCGTCGTCGATCGTCAATGCGATGCGGCGGCCGGCGCCGGGCGGCAGGCGCGTCCAGTTCGGCCCGAGCAGTGCGCTGCGCGGCCACAGGCCGGCGGCGGTCAGCGCGAGATGCGACGCGACCACGCCGCCGACGGCCCACGGCCACACGGCCGGCTGCGCGACGACGGCGGCTGCCGCGCCCGCGTGCAGCGCGGCGGTGCCCGCGATCAGCGGCGTGGGCTGCCAGCGGCGCGCATCGCCGGGCTGTCGGTGCGGAACGGACGACGGTGCATTCATGCGCGGCTTCCTTGATGACGGTTGCCGGCCGCGGCCGCGCGCGGTGCGAGGATCGCCGCGAACGCGAGCGCGAGCATCGCACCCGGGCCGACGGTCAGCCCGAAGGTCTCGAGCAGCGGCACGCGCGACAGCGCCAGCAGCCCGAAGCCGGCGACCGTCGCGAGGTTCGCGATCAGCAGCGACACGAGCGTGTGGGGCGTGACGGGCTGCGCGTCGTCGCGCTTGCAGAAGAACAGCGCGTAGTTCGAGCCGACCGCGACGATCAGCAGCATCCCGACGAGATGCAGGATCGTCAGCGGCACGCCGGCGAGCGCGAAGCCGGCCGTCACGACCAGCACGGCCGCGACGAGCGGGGCGAGTGCGCGCACGACACGGCGCGGCGAGCGCAGGGCGATCAGCAGCAGCACGGCGATCGCGGCAAAACCCGCGAGCGACAGGCGGATGTCCTCGTGCACGTAGCTCACGTACAGGCGATCGGCTTCGGCTTTCATGTCGACGAACAGCGCATCGGGCACGCCCGCGCGCGCGACGGCCGCGCGGATCGGTGTCGCATCGAGACTCGATGCCGGTTGCGCGGTGCGGGCGGCGTCCGGCGCGCGCAGCGGCAGCATCGCGCTCCAGCGGCCGTCGCGTTCGGTCAGCAGCGCATCGACGGCGAGCGCCATCGACGTGCCGCGCAGGTCCGCGCGCGTCAGCAGCCGTGCGTGGCGCGCGGCTTCGACGTCGGCGATGAACGGTGCGAACAGGTCGGGCCTGACCGCGATCGGCTGGTTCGCGACGGCGTCGCGCATCCGCGCGGCGAGCACATCGGCATCCGGCAGGCTCGCGAGGCGCGCGCGCTGCGCGGCGTCGCTCGGCAGGAAGCGCGCGGGGGTTTCGAAACCCGCGAGCGCTCCCCGGTCGACGAGCGGCTGCAACTGCGCGGCGACCCGTTCCGCGCGTTCGAGCGCGGCCTGTTCGGTCGGCGCGGCAATCACGACGAGGTAGCGCACGTCGGGCGCGCCGACATCGGCGCGCAGCCGTGCGTCGAGCGCCTGCGCTTGCGCGGGCACGGGGCTCAGCGCGGCGAGTTCGCGGCTCCACAGGCCGTCGCGATGCAGCACGAGCGTCGCGCCCGCGGCGATCACCAGCACGGCGAGCGGCCAGCGCAACCGCGGCGCGGCGTCGGCCGCGCGCGCGAGCACGGCGCCGATGCGTGACACGTCGCGGATCGCGACATGCTCGCCGCGCAGGTGCGGCAGCACGAAGCGCGTGACGAGCGCGGCGGCCGTCAGCCCGACGATCGAATACAGCCCGAGCTGCACGAGGCCGGGGAACCCGGAGAACAGCATCGACGCGAAACCGCACACGGACGTCAGCACGCCGAGCCGGATCGTCGGCCAGTACGCGGCGACCCAGGCGCGCGTCGCGTCGGCCGGGCGCGACGCGACGCGTGTGCCGGCCTGCGCCGATTGCACGAACAGGTAGATCGAATAGTCGACGGCTTCGCCGATCAGCGTCGTACCGAAACCGAGCGTCAGCCCATGGACCGTGCCGAACGCGACGCTGACCGCCGCGATTCCCGCCGCGACGCCCGTCAGCACCGGCAGCAAGCCGAGCGCGAGCGTGCGCGGCGAACGGTACAGCGTCAGCAGCAATGCGACGATCAGCACGACGCTCGCCGTCGACAGCCGTTCGACGTCGTGCCGGATCGTGTCGCGCGTGTCGACCGAGAACACGCCGGGGCCCGTCATCGCGAGCGTGGCGGCGGCGTTTGGCACGGCCTGCTTCGAGGCCTGCTTTGCGGCGGCGAACGCGCGGCGCACCGCGTCGATCGCACGGGCCTGGGCATCGGTATCGGAACCAGCGGCGGCCGTCTGCACGACGAGTACCGCGCGGGTGCCGTCGCGCGACGCCCACACGCCGTCGCGGCTCGCCGGTTGCGCCGCGCCGTCGAGCAGGTCGACGAGCGCGGCGACTTCGCCGGTCGGGTCGCGCGGCAGCATCGCCTTGGCCACGAGGCCGGCCGACGAGCTCAGCAGGTCGAGGCTGTCGCCGAGCGCCTGGTGCAGGCCGTCGGCGCTGAAGCGCTGCGGCGTGACGGCCGGGCTCAGCAGGTAGCGGTGATCGAAGATGAACTGCCGGTCGCGCGCGTCGTTCGTCGCTTCGCCGTTGTGAACCGCCGCGAACTGTGGGTCGGCGCGCAGCGTGCCGGCCACGCGCCGCGACAGCGCGGCGCGCGTGCTCGCATCGCCGCCGTCGATCGCGACGAGGATCAGCCGCGACACGATGCCGTCGCGCAACTGGTCGACGAGCACGCGCTGCCCGGCGCTCGGCGAACTCGGCAGGAACGCGGACAGGTCGGCCGTGAAGTGCGCGCGCCCGATCGCGACGCCGCACGCGACGAGCGCGAGCAGCCACACGAGCACCGCGCGCTGCCGCAGCGCGTGCAGGCGGCGGGCGACCGGCGAAGACGGGGGCCGGGTGCGTTGGTCCATCAGTTCGGGTTCGCCGGAACGGGTTGCAGGCGCATCACCGAACGGTCGCCGTCGGCCTGCCGGATCGCGACGCTGCGCAACAGGTCGCGCGTGCCGTCGAGCGTGATCGTGCTGACGACCTTCAGCATCCGCGAGTCGAGCGGCGTGAGCGTCAGCGTCCAGTCGTCGCCGCGCCCGGCGAGTGCGACCTGGTAGACCTGTTCGAGCGCGAAGCGGTTGCCGGCGAGCGTCGCGCGGATGCTGTCGATGAACGCGCCGAGTTCCGGATAGCGTGCGAGCGCGAGCGTGTACTTGCGGTTGTTGCGCTCGACGGTGAGCATGTCGCCGTCGACGACGAGGTGTTCGGGCTTCGGGCTCAGCGTGTGCTTCTCGAGATGGTCCGGCGCGACGAACACGAGTTCGCCGGACGATTCGACCGGCTGCGTCGCGATCGACAGGTACTTCGTCTCGGTGAACGTCGCACGCCCCGACTTGTGCTGCGCGAGCGTCGACATCAGCCGGTCGAGGGTCCATGCCGGCGCCGCGTCGGCCGCTCGCGCGGGCGCGGCGGCCAGCGCGATCGCGGCGGTGCCTGCGGCGATGGCGGTGGCCAGCGTGCGGACGGCGCGACGCAGGGCGGGCGTGAGCGTGGGCAGGCGGCGAACGGCGGTCATGCGTCGGAATCCCTCGTGGCGGACAGGCCGGCACCGGCGCACGCGGCGTCGCCGCGCGCGGCCGCGGTCGCGGTATCGCCGCCGTGCCAGAAGTCGAAATAGTTGAACCAGTTGTACGGTGCCGAGCGACAGTACCTGTCGAGCAGCGCGACGTAGCGCGCGAGTGCCGCGTCGACGGCCGCCGCGCGCGCGTCGCGCCGCACGTCGGAGAAATCGGCGAGCGTCTCGAAGTGCACGTCGTAGCGGTTGCCGTCGCGATAGAGGCCCGTCATGAAGATCACCGGGCGCCGCAGCATCGCGGCCATGTAGAGCGGCCCGAGCGGGAACGCGGCCGGCGCGCCGAGCAGCGGCAGCCGCCGCAGCGACGCGGCCGCGTCGTCGAGCAGCGTGCGGTCGGCGAGCATGCCGACCATGCAGTTCGCGTCGAGGCGCTCGCGCACCTTCAGCATCGAGTCGACTTGCCCGAGCGGAATCACTTCCGGCTGCGCGGCGGGATTCACCGCGGCGAGCGTCGCGTTGATCTTGCGCGCGTTCTTCTCGTACATCGTCACGACGACGCGCAGGTCCGGGTGCGTGCGGCCGATCGCGCGCACGACCTCGAAGCTGCCGAGATGCGCGCCCATCAGGAACGCGCCGCGTCCGCCCGCGAGCGCTTCGTCTACCAGCGTCTCGCCGTGCAGCCGGATGTCGAACAGGTCGAAGCGCCCGTTCATCAGGTAGATGCGGTCGTGGATCGTCGCCGCGAACGTGAACACGTGCCGGTACACGTCGCGCCAGCGCGCGGGGCGGCCGAGCACGCGACACAGGTAGTCGCGCGACGCCGCGCACGCGATCGGCGAAAACAGCACGAAGTACGTCGCGATCAGGTGCAGCACGACGCGCGCGCGCTGCCGGCCGAAGCGCAGCGAGATCCACGTCATCGCGCGCAGCAAGCCCGCATTGCTGCGCTCCTGGCGTTCGGCCCACGCGGTGCGCTTCATGGCTGCGCACCGTCCTGCCCGGCCGGCGGCGCGGACAGCACGCCGCTCGCGACGTCGCGCGCCCCGGCGCGCAGCGTGAAGCGGATCGTACCGCTGGCCGCGGCGTCGTACGCGAGATCGAGCGGCTCGCCGGGCGCGACCGGGCTCAGGAATTTCGCGGACCCGAGCCGCCACGCGTGCAGCGGGCGGTTCAGCGCGGTGCCGAGCGCATGGATCGCGTGATCGAGCAGCACGACGCCCGGCACGACCGGATGGCCGGGGAAGTGGCCGGGCAGTGCCGGGTGATCGGCGGGGATCGTGAACCCGAGTGCGGGCGTGCCGGCCGGATCGGGCACGGGCACGGGCACGGGGCGCGCATGCTGCGCAACGAGTGCGGCGAGCACGTCGCGCGGCAGCTTGCCGGTTTCGTTGCGCGGCAGCGCGTCGACGAACACGAGCGGGCGCGGCATGAACGCGGGATCGATCCGCTCGCGCAGCGCGCGCTGCAGACCGGCTGCCGTAAGCGTCGGCGCGACGACGAGCGCGACGAGGCGCGTGACCGGCTCGAGGCGGGTGTCGTCGTGTGCCGTTGCGGCTTCGTCGGGCATGAAGAATACGCCGTCGAGCACCTGCGGAATCGCGTTGAGCTGATGGTTCAGGTACGCGAGCGACGTGCGCTTGCCGGCGATGTTGACGAGGTCGGCCTTGCGGCCGTGCAGCAGGAACCGGCCGTCGCCGAGCAGTTCGAGTGCATCGCCCATCGGCACGGGCGCCTCGACATGTCCGCCCGACACCCACACGGTCGGGCCGCTGTCGTCGTCGTCCGGTTCGGCGCGCGCGTCGAGACGGATGTCCGGGAACAGTTCCCATGCCGCGCCCTGCGACGTGCGGCGGGTGGCGATCTGGCCGGTCTCGGTGCTGCCGTAGATCTCGACGAGCGGCGCGTCGAGCGCGGCCTCGGCTTCGCACGCGAGCTTTTCCGACAGCGGCGCGGTGGCCGACAGCACGAGCGCCGCGCGCGGCAGCGCATGGCCGGCCGCCAGCAGCGCACGCAGGTGGATCGGCGACGTGACGAGCACGCGCGGTTGCGGGATCGCGTCGAGTTCGTCGCGAATGTCGACCGGGTAGAACGGCTGGCGGTTGCTGAACGCGAGGCCGCCGATCAGCGCGAGCAGCACCGTCGACTCGAAGCCGTACATGTGCTGCGCGGGCACCGTGCCGATCAGCGTGGCCGCGCGGCCCTCGAGCAGCCCGAGGCGGTCGGCCGCCGCGCGCACGCAGCCGACCAGGAAGCCCCAGGTCTTGCGGTGCGGCACCGGCGCGCCGGTCGAGCCGGACGTGAACACGTAGGCCATGATCCGCGCCGCATCGATCTGCGGCACGGCGAACGGCGTGTCGTCCGCGAGCGCGCCGGGGGCGGTATCGGGGTACGCGAAGCGCGGCAGGTCGATCGTGCAGTCGGGCGCGTCGTGCAGGCAGAACGCGTCGGGCGCGAACGACGCGAGCTGGCGGACCATTTCCGGCGTATGCGTCGACGGCAGCAGGCTGACCTTGCCGGCGACGAGCGCGGCGCACAGGCTGACCGCGAAGCGGTAGCGGTCGCGGCACACGTTGAACACGTGCGCGCCGGCGGGCAGCGCGGCGGCCACGCGCGCGACGTCGGCGACGAACGTGCGCACGGTGACGGGCGCGCCGTCGCGCCAGGCGATCGTCTGGTCGGGCGACGAATGGAAAACCAGCGGGTGAGTCGGCATAAATCGGTCGAAACAGGAGCGAAGGCCGGCGCGGCCGCGTTGCGGCGCCGCGCCGGCCGTGAATTCATCGTGATGCCTGCGACGCGTGTGTCGTCGCGCGATACGCGCGCACCGCGTCGACCATGCGCGGCCGCGGTTCGTGCGGCAGGGCGAAGCGTCGGCACGCATGCTCGGCCGCGAACATCACGGCGACGAGCGGCAGCGACAGGTAGTTCGCGAACGTCGACCACGTGACGATCGGCGCGGTCGCGAACAGCAGCGTCGACACGGCGGCGATCGCGACGAAGAACAGCGTCCACGCGAGCGTGATCTGCCGCGTGTAGTGCGCGACGGCCGGCGTGATCGCGCCGTGGATCATCGTCGCGAAATGCGTGCACAGCGGCACCTTGCCGGCCGCGAGCGTGCGGCCGAACAGCAGCGCCATCGCGAGGTTGAAACTCGCATGTTCCAGGTACAGGCCCCATTCGAAGTGCCGCGCGAGCGGCACGCGCGCGGCCCACAGCGCGGCGGCGGCAAGCAGCCATGCGGACACGAACCCGATGCGATGCGGCGAGCGCAGCGCCGCGCCGAGCGCGAGCAGCAGCGGCGGCACGAGCGCCATCGCGAGGCCGAGGCCGTGCGCGCCGGGCGTGGCGGCCGCGTAGTGCGCGCCGGCCTGGTATGTCGCGACGGCGCCGACCGCGGCGATGCCGCGTGCGACAGGCAGCAGCCGGCTCATCGGCGGCCTCCGCGCGCACGGCGCGGGTACCCGTCACCGGCGGCCGGGCGGCGGCGGACGGACGGGCGAACCGGAACGGAGCGGAAGGACGGGCGCGGCATGACTGGCGACATCGGGCGGATCGTGGCCGGACGCGAGGGTCGGGCCGTCAAACATCATATGAAAGGCGGCCGGGACGGGTCCGGGCCGGTGGTCGGGCACGCTCATTTTAGGGCCGCGGCACCGCGTGTTCGGAGCGGGCGCGAACGGGTTTTGTAACCGATTGTATGGCGCCGGACGAACGGTTTCGCGGGGTCGGTCCATTTCCATCCAAAGCGGCTCAAGCATCTGCTGCATTCGGGTCCCGCAACGGGGCGCGGCGCCGGCTCGCCAGTCTGTAACCATTGGCGGTATACGGCCCGATACCCGTTCGTCTAGAATCCGCGTAACTTTTACAAACGATCCCCAAAAAACGCAGGCGGGGAAGCCGGCAGACGCCGGAGGGACGGAGATTCGCACGCGCCGGGCGTGCATGGCGATTGCCGTTTCCGGGCGCCTTCCGCTGCCACGGGCCGCCTGCCCGCACGCATGATGAACGCACTGGAACAAGAGCTCGCCACGCTGATCATCGGCGAACTGAATCTCGAAGACGTCCCGCTCGAAACAGTGACGGCCGACACCCCGCTGTACGGCGAGGGTTTCGGGCTCGACTCCATCGACATCCTGGAAATCGCGCTGCTGATCTCGAAGAAATACGGCTTCGAGCTGCGTTCGGACAATCCGGACAACCAGAAGATCTTCGCGACGCTCGGTGCACTGGCTGCGTACGTCGCCGCGCACCGCACGAAGTGACGGCGTCGCGCACGGGCGCGGCGCGCAGATGATGACGGCACGCGGCCGCGATCGGCAGACGATACGCGGCCGCGTCGATCGAGGTGGAACGCGATGAACGGAGCAATTCGATGCGGGCGCTCGTGACGGGCGGCAGCGGCGCACTCGGGCAGGCGATCTGCACGGCGCTCGCGCAGGCCGGCCATGAAGTGTGGGTGCATGCGAACCGCCATCTCGCGCAGGCGGAGGCGGTCGCGCAGCAGATCGTCGCGGCCGGCGGCAACGCGCGCGCGATCGCGTTCGACGTGACCGACGCCGATGCGACGCTCGCCGCGCTGGCGCCGCTGGCCGACGATGCGCCGGTGCAGATCCTCGTCAACAACGCGGGCATTCACGACGATGCGCCGATGGCCGGCATGTCGCGCCGGCAGTGGCACAGCGTGATCGACGTGACGCTCAACGGCTTCTTCAACGTCACGCAGCCGCTGTTGCTGCCGATGATCCGCACGCGGCGCGGACGGATCGTCAACATCGCGTCGGTGGCCGGCGTGACCGGCAATCGCGGGCAGGTCAACTACGCGGCCGCGAAGGCGGGGCTGATCGGCGCGACGAAGTCGCTGTCGCTGGAGCTCGCGTCGCGCGGCATCACCGTGAACGCGGTCGCGCCCGGCATCATCGAATCGCCGATGGCCGAACAGGCGTTTCCCGCCGAACGCATCAAGCAGCTCGTGCCCGCGCAGCGCGCGGGCCGGCCCGACGAAGTCGCGGCGATGGTCGCGTACCTGGTGTCCGACGCCGCGGCCTATGTGACGGGGCAGGTGCTGTCCGTCAACGGCGGGCTCGCATGACGAAGGGCGCGGCGTCGGCGTGACGTAATGCAACGCGGCATAACGCAACGCAGCGCAGCGCATGCCGCGAGGTTGCGCGGCCAGCGCCGCATAGTGAGGAAATCGAAGTGTCCGTGCATCCAGTCGACGCCGAACGGCGCCCGTGTTCCCTGTCGTCCTCCGCTGCGCCGCGCGCGGGCAGGCGGCGGCCGGGCCGGCCGCATCGCGACCGGGCGTGCCGCTCGTGCACGACGAGGGCCGCGCGCTGCGGCTCGTCCGGATGAGCCATGCCCGGCTCGCCGCGTTGCTGCACGATGCACGCAGCCGTGGCGACGGATTCGACCACGTGTTGCCCGGCGCACTGGGCGCGGTGTGCATCGGCGCGGGCGACCTGCAGCGCGCTTCCCGAACCGGATCGCACGCGGACGCGGCGGCGCGGATGCTGGCCGAAGTCGTGCCCGACCTGCCGGTCGCGCCGGTGCCGATGGCGCTGCTCGGCGCGGGCATCGCGCCGGACGACGCCGTCTGCGAAATCTGGCAGTGCCATGCGCACGACCTGCGCAGCGAACGACACGGCGCGCTGCACTATCGCTACAGCGAAACGGCGGGTCTCGTGTTCGGCAGCATCGTCGTGCACGAGCGCGACACGCCCGACGCGCATCGCGACGGCGGCACGCCGCTCGAACGCGCGACGCACGATGCGTACCGCACGCTGTTCGACGTGCTCGATTCGCTCGGCATGCCGCATCCGCTGCGCATCTGGAATACGGTGCCGGCGATCAATGTGGTGCAGTTCGGGATCGAGCGCTATCGTCAGTTCAATATCGGCCGCCAGCATGCGTTCGACGCGTGCCGGCGCGCGCTGACGGGCGGCGTGCCGGCCGCGTGCGCGCTCGGTTCGGTCGTGCCGGTCGCGGGCGATGCATCGCCGGCCGCGCCGCTCGCGATCCATTTCCTCGCGAGCCGCACGCCGGCCGATCCGGTCGAGAACCCGCGCCAGGTCAGCGCGTATCACTATCCGGCGCAGTACGGCCCGCGGGCACCGACGTTCGCGCGCGCAGCCGCATGGCCGGCGGGCGATGCCGCGCCGGTGCTGTTCGTGTCGGGCACCGCGAGCATCGTCGGGCATCGCACCGTGCATCTCGGCGACGTCGTCGCGCAAACGCGCGAGACGGTCGCGAACCTCGCGGCCGTTCTCGAGCAGGCCGCGCGGCAGGGGCACGGCCCGTTCACGCTCGCCGACCTGAGCTATCGCGTCTACGTGCGCGACGCCGGCGATGCCGCGGCGCTGGCCGCGATCGGGCAGGTGCTGCGCGACGCGGCCGGCCCCGGCGTGCGGCCGCTCGTCGTCCATGCGGACGTGTGCCGCGACGACCTGCTGGTCGAGATCGAGGCCAGCGCGGGTCATGAGGAGGCGTGGCTGTCATGAAGCGCGAGAGCCTCACGATCCGGCAACCGGCTCCGCATTCGGGCGGCGTCGACGAAGCCTGCCGGCGTTCGCCGGCAAGTCATAAACTTTTGTCAGGATCCCCGTCTTCGCAATCGGCCGTTTCCATGTCCAAGCTGCACGCCTCGTCCACCCATCTCGTCCTGATTCCGAGCTACAACCCGGGCACCAAGGTCGACACGACCGTGCGCAATGCGCGAGCGCAGTGGAATCCGGTGTGGGTCGTCGTCGACGGCAGCACCGACGGCAGCGCCGAACGGCTGCAGGCCATGGCCGAACGCGACCCGGGGTTGCGCGTGATCGTGCTGCCCGAGAACCGCGGCAAGGGCGCCGCGGTGCTCGCCGGGCTCGACGCGGCAGCCGCGAGCGGCTTCACGCATGTATTGACGATGGATTCCGACGGCCAGCATCCGGCCGACCTGATTCCCGCGTTCATGGCCGCGTCGCAGGCCGCCCCCGACGCGATGGTGCTGGGCGTGCCGAAGTTCGACGCGAGCGCGCCGCAGTTGCGCGTGCAGGGCCGCCGGCTGTCGAACGCGTGGGCCGACCTCGAGACGCTGTGGGCCGGAATCGGCGATTCGCTGTACGGGTTTCGCGTGTACCCGGTCGCGCCGCTAGCCGCGATCATGCGCCGCCAGCCGTGGATGCGCGGCTTCGACTTCGATCCCGAGGCGGCCGTGCGGCTGTGCTGGGCCGGCGTGCGTCCGATCCGCATCGACGCGCCGGTGCGCTATTTCGGCCGTCACGAGGGCGGCGTCTCGCACTTCCACTACGGCCGCGACAACGCGCTGCTCGCGTGGATGCACCTGCGCCTTTTCACCGGCTTCGTGGCGCGGCTGCCGATGCTGGTCGCGCGGCGGTTGGCGCGACGCCACGATCAGACCGCCTGAGCACACCCGATTTCCACGCCGATCGTCGCCCGGTCGCGGCGATTGCCCCGCTTTTTGTCGTCAATCCCGCGCCGGCGCACCGCTTCGTTCCAGTTTGCTGAGTAATGAACGTGTCATCCGATGTAAACATCTGGTAATTTTCTGCCGGATTATGCAAAATCGCCGCTCCCAAATAAAACTATCGAGGGATCCGGGATGCAACTCAAGAAAGCGGTGGCAGCGTGTGGCGTGGCGTTTCTGTTGAGCGCGTGCGGCGGGGTACAGAGCCTTGACGCGAACAGCCTGACGTCGGCGGGGACGAGCCTGTACAAGGCAGCGACGTTGTCGGATGCCGACATCGCCGCGCTGTCGAACGATTCGTGCAAGTCGAGCGATGCTGAATCGAAGGTCGCGCCGGCGAACAGCGCGTACTCGAAGCGTCTGACGAAAGTGATGAAGGGCTTCGGCGACATGACGCTGAATGGCCAGAAGATCAACTACAAGGTCTACATGACCAAGGACGTCAACGCGTGGGCGATGGGCAACGGCTGCGTGCGCGTGTACAGCGGCCTGATGGACATGATGAACGACGACGAGCTGCGCGGCGTGATCGGCCATGAAATGGGCCACGTCGCGCTGGGTCACTCGAAGAAGGCGATGCAGACGGCCTACGCGGTCAGCGCGGCGCGCACCGCGGCCGGCGCGGCATCGCCGGGCGTGGCGGCGCTGACGAGCTCGCAGCTCGGCGACATCACCGAGAAGTTCATCAACGCGCAGTTCTCGCAGACGCAGGAAAGCGCGGCCGACGATTACTCGTTCGACCTGATGAAGCAGAAGAACATGAGCCAGAAGGGCCTCGTCACCGCATTCCAGAAACTCGCGCAGCTCGATGGCGGCAAGAGCTCGATGATGAGCTCGCACCCGTCGTCGTCGAGCCGGGCGCAGCACATCCAGGATCGCATCGCGAAGGGCAGCTGATCGCCGCCCGATGCGCCGGCTCCGTCCGGCGCCCTGGATGAACGAAACCCCACGCTTCGCGGCGTGGGGTTTTTGTTTTTCGGGGGACCGGAAAACGGCCGGCCGCTTGCTTACGGCACCATCCCCGGCAACACGTACGCCTGCACGAGCGTGATCAGGCCGACGATCACCGCGAACAGCAGGCTGTGCCTTACCGTGAAGCGGAACAGCTCCGACTCCTTGCCGACGAGGCCCGTTGCCGCGCAGGCCACCGCGATCGACTGCGGCGAGATCATCTTCGCGGTCACGCCGCCCGTCGTGTTCGCGGCCACCGCGAGCGTCTCGGGTACGCCGAGCTGATGGGCCGTGGCCTGCTGCAGCGAGCAGAACAGCGCATTCGACGACGTGTCCGAGCCCGTCAGGAACACCCCGAGCCAGCCGAGGAACGGCGAGAAGAACGGGAACGCGGCGCCGGTCGCGGCCAGCATCAGCGCGAGCGTCGACGACATCCCCGAATAGTTCGCGACGAACGCGAATGCGAGCACGAGGCCGATCGACAGGATCGGGCGGGTCAGTTCCTTCAGCGTCTCGCCGAACGTGACGAGCGCGTCGCGCGGCTTCATCCGCAGCAGCACCATCGAGATCAGCGCGGTCACGAGGATCGCGCTGCCTACCGCCGACACGAGATCGATCTTCAGCACGGCGTCGAGCGCCTTCGGCGTCGCGGCGATCGGTGCGGTCTTCACGACGAGCTGGTCGAGCCCCGCCACGTGGAATTTCAGCACGGTCGACGCGAGCGCGCCGTGGGCGGCGAACAGCGCCTTGAACGGCGCGATGCTCCACACGGTGACGACGGCCGTCAGGATCAGGAACGGCGACCATGCGCGCACGGTCTGCGCAAGCGTGTACGGCGATGCCTGCCGGCTGGTGCCCGCGCCGAAGCCGTTGCGCGAGCCCGCGCCGCCGAAGCCCGCAAGCGCGGCGCCGCCGCCCAACGCGACGACGCTGCCGGCCGCCTGCTTCGCGGTGCGCGGCTGCCAGACCTTCAGGAACGCGGCGAGCGCGACGAGGCTGACGAGCGACGACGTGATGTCCGGCAGCTCGGGCCCGATGTGGTTCGACGTGAAGTATTGCGTCACCGCGAAGCTGCCGCCCGCGACGAGCGCGGCGGGCCAGGTCTGCCGCACGCCGCGCAGCCCGTCCATCATGAACACGAGCCAGAACGGCACCGCGAGCGACAGCAGCGGCAACTGGCGGCCGGCCATCGCGCCGATATGGAACGGGTCGATGCCCGTCACCTGTCCGGCGACGATGATCGGGATCCCCATCGCACCGAACGCGACCGGCGCGGTGTTTGCAATCAGACACAGTCCAGCCGCGTGCAGCGGCTTGAAGCCGAGCCCGACGAGCAGCGCGGCCGTGATCGCGACGGGTGCGCCGAAGCCGGCCGCGCCTTCGAGGAACGCGCCGAACGAGAAGCCGATCAGCAGCATCTGCAGGCGCTGGTCGTCGGTGATCGACAGCACGGACGCGCGGATGATGTCGAACTGGCCGGTCTTCACGACGATCTTGTACAGGAACACGGCCGCGACGATGATCCACGCGATCGGCCACAGGCCGTACGCGAAGCCGAAGCCGGCGGCCGCGAGTGCCTGCGGCACGGGCATGCCGTAAGCGAGGATCGCGACGCCGAGCGCCAGCAGCAGCGTGATCGCGGCCGCGACGTGGCCCTTCATCCGCAACGCGGCGAGCGCGACGAAAAAGAAGATGATCGGGATCGCGGCGACGAACGCCGACAGCCCGAGGCTGCCGAGCGGGGTGTAGATCTGATGCCAAACCTGCATGGTTGTCTCCTCCATGGATTTCTATCGGTACGGGTTTGAAAGCGAGGTGGTCTATTCGGGCTGGCCGCGTGCGCGCAGCAGGTCGGACAGGCTGCGCGGCGCCGGTTCGAGCGGCGTGCGGTGCTGCGTCCAGCCCATCTGTTTCGCGGGCGTCAGCGCGCGCAGGCGTGTCGCCGTCCAGCGGAACGCGCGGTACGCGCGCGGATGCGCGAATGCGCCGGACCAGAAACGCCACACGAGGTCTTCCGCGCGGTTGTAGTTCGCGCCCTGGCCGCGCAGCGGATGCGCGACGGGTTCGTCGGGCTTGCGGTTCGCCTCGGTGCGCAGCCGCACGAGCAGTTGCGGGATCGGGATCCGGACCGGGCACACCTCGCCGCATGCGCCGCACAGCGTCGACGCGGTCGGCAGGTCGGCCGTCGCGTCGAGGCCGAGCAGGTGCGGCGAGATGATCTTGCCGATCGGCCCCGGGTAGGTCGTCCCGTACGCGTGGCCGCCGATGCGCGTGTAGACGGGGCAGTGGTTCATGCACGCGCCGCAGCGGATGCATTGCAGCGTCGCGCGCAGTTGTTCGTCCGCGTAGGCCTGCGTGCGCCCGTTGTCGAGCAGCACGAGATGCAGTTCGCGCGGGCCGTCGCGTTCGCCGTCGCGGCGCGGGCCCGAGATCAGGTTGAAGTAGGTCGTGATCGCCTGGCCGGTGGCCGAGCGCGTGAGCAGGCTCGACAGCGGCACGATGTGCTCGAGTTTCTCGACGACCTTCTCGATGCCCATGATCGCGACGTGCGTGTCGGGCACCGTCGTCGACAGGCGGCCGTTGCCTTCGTTCTCGACGAGCCACAGCGTGCCCGTGTCGGCCGCCGCGAAGTTCACGCCCGACAGGCCGATGTCGGCTTCCGCGAATGCGCGGCGCAGCGCGCGCCGGCCGGTCTGGATCAGCTCGTCGACGTCCTCCGTGTAGCGCGTGCCGGGGATGTGTTTCTCGAACAATCCGGCGATGTCGCCGCGCGTCTTGTGGATCGCCGGCATCACGATATGCGACGGCTTCTCGCCCGCGAGCTGCACGATGAACTCGCCCATGTCCGACTCGATGCAGTCGACGCCGTGATCCGCGAGGTAATGGTTCAGCTCGATTTCCTCGCTCGCCATCGACTTGCCCTTGATCACGCGGCGCGCCTTCTTCGCCTGCGCGATGCCGAGCACGATCGCGTTCGCGTCGGCGGCCGTCTCGGCCCAGTGCACGTGCACGCCGGCTGCCGTGAGCTTCGCCTCCAGCCGCTCGAGCAGCGCGGGCAGTTGCGCGAGCGCGTGCTGCCGCACGGCTTCGCCGAGATCGCGCAGCTGCTGCAGCTCGGCGTCGTCGGGGAACTGGGTCGCGCGCTTGCCCTGCAGGAAGTCCATCGCGCCGCGAAAGCTCCGGCGCAGTGCGGGATCGTCGAGCGCGGCGCGCGCGCGGGCCTTGAAGTCGCCGGGGGCGACGAATTGCAGCGGTTGGTCGCTCATCGCGGCAGGTCCTGGCAGGCGGTTGCGGTCGGTTCGGTGACGATCACGACCCAGAGGTTGCGCGGCCCGTGTGCGCCATACGCGAGGGTCTGCTGGATGTCGGAGGTTTTCGACGGGCCCGACACCAGCACGACGTTGGTCGGCATGCCGGCGTGCCAGCGCTCCGCGTGCACGGCCGCGTGGAGGTCCGCGTGCAGCGTGTTCGCATGGACGAGCGCGACGTGCAGCGGTGGCACCAGCGACACCGTGCGCGGCGTGGCGGCATCGGGCGCGAGCACGATGGTGCCGGTTGCCGCGATGCCCGAGCGCGCGACGGTGAAGCCGGCGTCGATCGTGTCGAACAGTTCGGCTTTCCACACGTCGATCGGCCGGTCGAACGGCACCGGCGCGACCGCGTCGGGCAGCACGCGCGCGAGGGCAGCGGATTCGGCCCGGGCCGGGTCGAGCAGCAGGCGACGCACGCCGGCGTCGGCGAGCCGTGCGGCAAGCTGCGCGGGCCACGCATCGGCGGTGGCGCACCAGACGTCGGCGTGCGACGCGGCGAGTGCGACCTGCATCGTCTGCGCGAGCGCATGGGAATCGGGGGCGACCGGTGCGCGGCGCGCCGCGTAATGCGAGTCGATGCGCGCATCGAGGGCGGGGGCGGCGTTCGCTGCGACGCCGGGCGCGGCGGCGCGCAGGCGTGCGAGGATCGTGTCGCGCGCGCTCATTGCGCGTCTCCGCGCAGCGAGCCGGCGCCTGCCGTGCGGCGCCACAGGAAGCTCGCGAGATGCTCGACGGGCAGCGTCGCGCCGGCCTTGGCCGCTGCGTGGCCGATGTTCAGCAGGCAGCCGCAGTCCGCCGACACGAGTCGGTCGCAGCCCGTCGCGCAGGCCGATGCGACCTTGTCGCGCACCATCGCGCCGGAGATGTCGGGGTGCTTCAGCGAGAACGTGCCGCCAAAGCCGCAGCATTCCGATTCGCGTTCGTGTTCGATGCGCGTGACGCCCGGCAGCGCGTCGACGAGCGCGACGCCGTGCACGCGCGTGCCCATTTCACGGCGGGCCGCGCACGACGTATGCAGCACCACGCGCTCGTCCGGGCCGGCGTTCGTGTCGATGCCGTCGAGCCGCACGTCGAGCACGTGGACGAGGAATTCGGCGAGTTCGTAGGTGCGCTCCGCGATCGCGCGCGCCTTGGGGCCGTGCACGGGGTCGTCGGCGAACAGGGCCGGCCAATGGTGCCGGATCATGCCCGCGCACGAGCCGGACGGCACGATCACGGGCCACGGCTCGGCGAACAGATCGAGCTGCGCGGCCGCGACGCCGTGCGCCTCGTCGGGATTGCCGCTGCTATAGGCCGGCTGCCCGCAGCAGCTCTGGCCGCGCGGATAGTGGACGGTCAGGCCTTCGCGTTCCAGCAGGCGGACCGCGTCGAGCCCGGCTTCGGGGACGAACAGGTCGACCAGGCAGGTCGCGAACAGATAGACGTGCGCGGGGGCGGCGGCGGGGTATTGCCTTTCGTTCATGTCTCGCTCCAGTGGCGACGGCCCGGCATGCGAATGCGGGACGACGATTTCGCTGCATAATTCCCGCGACGGCGCTGCGGCTCAAATTGGTTGGGCCAATCGGCGCGGCACGCATTGAGCGGGGAGACGCGACGATGGCAGCGATGACGGCACGGGGCCGGACCGAAGGGGTGATGCGCAAGATCGAGACGGCACTGCTCGACGGCACGTGGCCGGCCGGCGCACGCCTGCCGGCCGAGCGGGTGCTCGCGCAGCAGTACGGGGTTGCGCGCAATACGGTGCGCGAGGCGACCCAGCGGCTCGTCGCGCGCGGGCTGCTGCAGAGCCGGCGCGGCGCGGGCGTCTACGTGACGGACCAGTTGCGCGCCGGCATCGCGTCGCCGTGGGGGCAGCTGGTCGCCGATCACCCCGCGCTGCGCGACGACATCCTCGAATTCCGGCGCGTGCTCGAAGGCGCGACCGCGTATTTCGCCGCGCTGCGCGCCGACGCGCACGACCGGCGCCGGATCCGTGCGCTGCTGCGCGAGCTCGAAACCGCGCACGCGAACGGCGCGGCGGCCGTCGAAGCCGCGACCGACGCGAAGCTGCACGAGGCAATCGCGCTCGCGTCGCACAACACGATGTTCCTGCACCTGCATACGAGCGTGATCGGGATGCTGCGCGAGCACATCTCGATCAACGTGGCGGGCATGACGACGCACGACGAGCACGCGTCCGAACTCCTGCTGCTGCAGCACCGCGTCGTGTGCGACGCGATCTGCGCGCAACGGCCCGAAGAGGCGCGCACCGCGATGCAGACCCATATCGACTACGTGCGCAGCCATTTCGAGCGCAGCGGCGACGAGGCCTGAGATTGGTCGGACTACTTCGGTGCGAGGCCCGCCCGGCGGGCACCTCCGGTGCGGCGGGTCTCGATGCCCGGCACGCGCGCGCACGCCTGCGGTTCGAGGCCGTCGGTGCCGCCCGCGCGATTGACCGGTTCATCGGGCGCCTACTAGAATCGGCCGGAACCGCGCGCCAGCCGCGCGCCGCGGCGCATGCGGGCCCTGTGTTCCGCCAGTCGAGGAAGTCTTCGTGTTCACGTCTCTGATCCGGCGCGCACCGGCCGCGCTGTCGTGGCGCGCCGCATGCCGCCCGGCCCGCGCGCTGGCCGCCGGCGTACTCCTGTCGCTCGTCGCCGCGTGCGCGACGCATCCGCCCGCCACCACGCTCGATCGCCCGGTCTCCCATGCGTTGCCGCCCGATACCGCGACGCCGTTGCGCGATGCGCTGGCCGCGCCCGAGGCCGCGCATCCGGGCCAGTCGGGTTTCCGGCTGCTGGCCGACGGCGCGCAGGCGTTGCAGATGCGCATCGCGCTCGCGCGCGCCGCGACGAAGACGCTCGACATGCAGTACTACATCGCGACCGAGGACACGACCGGCAAGCTGTTGCTCGCCGCGGCGCTCTACGCGGCCGATCGCGGCGTGCGCGTGCGGATGCTGGTCGACGACCTGAATTTCCGCGACATCGATCGCGTGATGGCCGCGCTGAACACGCACCCGAACGTCGAGATCCGCGTGTTCAACCCGTTCGGCGCATCGCAGGGGATGGTCGAGCGCACGGCCAACTTCTTCACGCGCATCGACAGCTTCACGCGGCGGATGCACAACAAGGCGATGATCGCGGACAACCGGATTGCGATCGTCGGCGGCCGCAACCTCGGCGACGAATACTTCAGCGCGAGCCCGACGCTGCAGTTCCGCGATCTCGACGTGCTCGCCGCGGGCCCCGTGACGAACGACATCTCGGCGAGCTTCGACACCTACTGGTCGAGCGCGAGCAGCTATCCGCTGCGCGTGCTGAATCATCAGTCGTTCGATACGAAGGATCTCGACGCGATGCGCGACGAGCTGCGCGACCACTGGCGCAAGAATGCCGATCCGTACAACGCGAAGCCGCTGAACGCGACGCCGCTCGCGCGGCAGATCGCGCGCGACGAGCTCGGGCTCGTGTGGGCGCCGGCCGAGTTCACTGCCGATGCGCCCGACAAGGTCGCGAAGCCGACCGACGCGTACGTGAGCCCGCCGATGCAGCGCCTCGTCGAACTCACGCGCGGCGCGCAGCGGGAATTCCTCGCGTTCTCGCCGTATTTCGTGCCGCACGACGCGGGCGTGAAGATCCTCGGCGACACGACCGCGCGCGGCGTGCGTGTCGCGATCCTGACCAATTCGCTCGCCGCGACCGACGCGGTCGCCGTGCAGGCCGGCTACGGGCCGTACCGCGTGCCGCTGCTGCAGCACGGCGTCGAGTTGTACGAGTTCAAGGCGCAGCCGGGTCGCCAGCGTCCGCGCCTGTTCGGGTCGCGTTCGCGCGCGAGCCTGCACGCGAAGGCGTACGTGATCGACCGGAAGATCCTCGTGATCGGCTCGATGAACCTCGATCCGCGTTCCGCGCACCTGAACACCGAACTGGCGCTGGTGATCCATAGCCCGGCGCTCGCCGAGCAGGTCGCGCAGATCTTCGCGCGCGCGACGCAGCCGGACGAAAGCTACCGCGTGAGCCTCGTGACGCCGGCGGGCGGCGGCACGCCCGAACTCGAATGGACGGGCACGGACGACGGCAAGCCGGCCGTCTATCACGTCGATCCGCACGCGGGGCTGCTGCGCAACCTGATGACCGGCGTCTTCATGCTGCTGCCGGTCGACGACCAGCTTTAGGGGCCGGAAGCGCTCCGGCTAAACCCGCGTTTCCGGTGCGCGGGCAAAGGTGATATGGTTGTGCGCGCAACGAGTGTGGCGCGCAGGACGGCGCCGCAGGGCGGCCCGTGCCACGCGTGCCGCGCACATCCGCAACCGGAGTTCCCCATGCAACGTGTCCCGAACCAGCCGTTCACGCGTCCTGCCCGTTTCTCCGAAGCCGAATGGCAGGCGCGCGTGCAGCTCGCGGCGGCTTACCGCATCTTCGACCATCTCGGCTGGACCGAGCTGATCTACAACCATGTCTCGCTGCGCGTGCCGGGCGAGGACGGGCATTTCCTGATCAACCCGTTCGGGCTCCATTACCGCGAGGTGTGCGCGTCGAACCTCGTGAAGATCGACATCGACGGCAACGTGATCGGTCATTCAGACTGGCCGATCAATCCGGCCGGCTTCACGTTCCACAGCGCGATCCATGCGGCGCTGCCCGATGCGCACTGCGTGATGCACGTGCACACGACGCCGACGATGGCCGTGTGCTGTTCGCGCGACGGGCTGTCGTTCTCGAATTTCTATTCGGCGCAGCTGTACGGGAAGATCGCGTATCACGACTTCGAAGGCATCACCGTGCATCTCGAGGAAGGTCGGCGCATCGTCGAGAGCGCGGGCGGGCGGCCCGTGCTGCTGCTGCGCAACCACGGCCCCGTGACGATCGGCGCGACGCTCGCGCAGACGTTTTCGCTGATGTGGCTGCTCAACCGCGCGTGCGAGGTGCAGATCGCGACGCATGCGATCGGCGCGGCGCTGCCGATTGCGCCGCCCGTGCTCGAAGCGTGCGTGCGCGATTCGCTGAATTTCGATCCGAAGCATGGCGCGGGACAGGACGCGTTCGACGCGCTGCAGCGTATCGTCGACCGGATCGATCCGGGCTACCGCGCGTGACGCGGGCGGCGCGCCCGATGAGTGCGCCCGACTAGAACCGGTAGCCGACACCGGCCTGGATCACATCGGTATCGCGGTCGTAGCGCGTGACCACGCGGTTCCACGTGATACGTGTGAGCCAGCGGTCGGAAATCCGGTAACTGGCCGAGATCGACACGATGCCGGAGAGGCGGCCGTCACCCGGCCCCGGCTGGCCGTCGCGGTTGCGCTGGTTGACGGTGAAGTACGCGCCGGCGCCGGCCGACAGCGTGACCTTGTCGTTCAGGAACGCGCGCGTGAGCCACAGCTGGGACGCGATGCCGTTGCGGCGGACCGCCTGCTTCGCGCCTTCGTACATCCACGTCGCGGTCCAGTCGATCGAACGCGTGAGGCCGCGCCGGTATTCGAGGCTGCCGCCGAGCGTCGACGGCGACGAGCGGCTGTTCAGAATCGTCTCGCCGAGCATCGCGGTGACTTCGTTGTGCGTGACCTTGCGGGTGCGCGGCAGCGCGGTGTCGCGCGGGCCCGGCGTGTCGGGCGCATCGAGCTGGTAGCCGACACCGAACATCACCGATGTCGTGTCGGGCCCGCTGAACACGTGCGCGCGGTTGACCTGAAGCTGCGCGATCCAGCGGTGCGACGTGTAGTACGCGGCGCGCACGCTCATCAGTACGCCCCAGCCATGCGTATTCGAATACCCGCGGCCTTCGGCGGCCGGCACCGTGTCGAAGTAGCGATACGGGCCCGCGCCGGCCGACAGCACCAGGCGGCGGTTCTCGAGCGGCACGCGGCCCCAGAACTGCACCGCCTGGCCGTCGCGGTGGTGATTCGGAATATGCCCTTCGTTGTACCACGTGAAGCCGAGCGCGGTATGCGGGCTCAAGCCTTCCTGGTAATCGAACGCCCACGAATACGTGCGTTGCCCGCCGCCCCACAGCGGGCCGGTGAACAGCGAGAACTCCTGCGCGTCGGCGGGCGCGCCGTAAAGGGCGGCGACGGAGCAGAGACCCGCCAGCAGCGGACGGACACGGACGGGGCGGGTCGGGCAGGGCATCGGGGGACGGGCCGGCACGGTTCACTTTCCAGTCACGACAACACGCGAGCATTTTCCTGCGCAGGAAAACACGTGTCGACCCGGGTTGGCGCAATAACGTATTACACGTATCGCGACAACATGCGGGTACGCTGGCTCGTCCTGGTGACTGGCGGGACGCGCGTCGGTCGCGTGGTGTACGCGAAGAGAAATGCTTCGTGCTGCTTGGTAATGGAGAGAACGGAAAAGCGGAATCCGCGTGCGGCATGCCGCGTGTCGTTCGGGACACGCAAAAAAACGCGGCCGGGGCGGCCGCGTGAATACTCGCAGACTCCTTCGGACGAAGGAAACAAGCAACTGTGAAACGAAGTGTAGCGAAAGGCCGCGCACGGATTCAGAGGCCATGCTGCAAAGGTCTCTTCCAGGTTCCGGCAGTCTGCCGGACCGGGCGCCGATCGACTACCATCAGGGATGACGCCGCCGCTCGCGCGGCGTACCACGTCGTACAAGGAGAATCCATGCTCAAGCTGCGTTTGCTCCAGGTCGCGTTATTGGCGGGCGTGCTGGCCGCCGGCAGCGCCGCCGCCGAAACGGTGCGCCTGTCCGCCAGTCTGCAGCCGTCGAGCGAAGTGCCGCCGACGGCGACCAAGGGCTCCGGCACCGTCGCCGCCACCTACGACACGGCCACCCACATGCTGCAGTGGACGGTCACTTACGAACACCTCTCGGGCCCGGCCACCGCCGCGCATTTCCACGGGCCCGCGCCGGTCGGCCAGAACGCCGGCGTGCAGGTGCCGATTCCGAAGGACGAACTGGCGAGTCCGATCAAGGGTTCGAAGGCGCTCACCGACGAGCAGGTCACCGACCTGATGGGCGGCAAGTGGTACTTCAACATCCATACGAAGGAGCACCCGTCCGGCGAGATCCGCGGCCAGGTGATGCCGGCGAACTGAGCGCCGGCGTTTGATGTAGAGGCACCTGTCGAGCGACGCGGGAACGTTTGAACGTACCATCGTCACACTGTGATGACGGAGTGCGTCCGATGAGTTGGCAAAGCAAGTTCGCCTGCTGGCTGCTGCGCTGGCAGTTTCGTCCGGAGACCACGCGCGAGGTGCTCGACCCCGCGCGTGCCCGGCGCTTTACCGACCTGCGGATGTTCGTGCCGCGCCGCCCGCCGTCGGGCTACCGGCTGCGGCAGTGCTATGGCGCTGGCGATGCGCCGCTGCGCGGCGAATGGCTCGAACGCACCGATGCGGCCGCGGGGCGCGGGCCGGGCCGCACGCTGCTGTATTTCCACGGCGGCGGTTACTACTTCTGTTCGACGAAAACCCATCGGCCGCTGGTGTTCGGGCTGACGAAGCGCGCGGGCGTGCGTTCGTTCTCGCTCGACTACCGGCTCGCGCCCGAAAACCGCTTCCCGGCCGCGCTCGACGATGCGCTCGCCGCGTACCGGCAACTGCTGGCGCTCGGCACGCCGCCCGAGTCGATCGTGTTCGGCGGCGATTCGGCGGGCGGCGGCCTCGCGCTCGCGACGCTCGTCGCGCTGCGTGATCGCGGCGAGCCGCTGCCGGCCGGCGCGATCCTGTTCTCGCCGTGGACGGACCTGGCCGGCACCGGCGGCACGATGCGCAGCAACGACGGCGTCGACCCGATGTTCGCGGCCGCGGCGCTGCCGAAGGCGGCGAAGCTGTATCTCGGCGACGCGCCGGCGACGCATCCGTACGCGTCGCCGTTCTACGCCGATTTCACGGGCCTGCCGCCGCTGTATATCCAGGTCGGCAGCACCGAGGTGCTGCTCGACGATTCGCGCCGCGTCGCCGAGAAGGCAAAGGCGGCCGGCGTTCAGGTTGAAATTGAGGTGTGGCCCGACATGCCGCACGTGTGGCAACTGTACGCGCCGATGGTGCCGGAAGCGCGCGACGCGCTCGACCGCGCGGCCGCGTTCCTGCGCCGCGTCGCGGTCGAACGTGCGGTTCAGCGCGCGGGCGAGGCGTCGATGGCCTGATAGGCGGCCTGGACGGCCACCGAGCCGTACTTGCGTTCGAGCCGGCGCACGGTGAAGTGGCCGTGCGCCATCTGCTGGAAGTGGTCGATGAACAGCGTGTTGACGGTCGCGCCGAGCACGGCGCCGATCGCCGGGATCGACTTCGCGGCCATCTGCTCGGTCACCTGCACCGAGAAGCGCGACGCCACCGTCTGCACGAGCTTGAAGACAGCCGCCGAGCTGTGCGCGGCGATGCCTTTCGCGGTGATGTCCGACGACGCCTTCGAGATCGCCTGCGCGAGCGCGCCGCGCAGCACGAAATAGCCGAGATCGGCGTCTTCCTCCTGCTTGTCCGGGTTGCCGCCCATGCCCAGCACGGCCAGGCATTGCAGCTGCGTATCGACCGACGTCAGGTCCTCGCCCTCGCTGCGCGCGATGTCGCACACCGAGCGGAAGATCAGCGTGGTCGTGACCGGCAGCTCGACCGGCAGCGCGAGAAAGCCGAACGCGCCGCCCGCCGCGCCGGTCGTCGCGACCGCGAGCTTGTGCAGCAGGTTGCTGGGCTTTTCAGGCTCGGCGTCCGGCGCCTGTGGCTTGCCGAGCGTGCGCAGCGCGATGTTCAGGCACTTGCGCAGCGCGAGCTGCGTCGCGTCGTTGATCTTGCCGGTCGCGAAGTCCGGCAGCCGCGCGATCATTTTCTCGACCGGCGCGCCGAGCACGCCCGTCAGCTTCATCGTCAGCGACGGGCTTTCCAGCACCTGCTTCGCGCGCCGCAGCGCGTCCCGATCCTCCGGCGAAAGCGCCGTCGCAGGGGTGATTGAAATCGGTTCCATCTTTCTCCTTGGCCTGAACAGGCCCTGAACCTATCGTCAGCCTAGATTACTCCGGCATGCTAGAATTTTGAGATTATTTGACCCGGCAAAAGTTGCATCGACAAAAAATGGCCGTTCATACCGCCGCCCACCATTCGAGCGGGCAAGTCCTGCCGTTCCGCGAATCGCTGCTCGCGATGATCGGGATCTCGTTCGTCACCATGCTGGTCGCGCTGGACCAGACGGTCGTCGGCACCGCGCTGCCGACCATCGTCGCCGAACTCCGCGGCTTCGACCTGTACGCGTGGGTCGCGACCTCGTACCTGCTCAGTTCCGTGATCACGGTGCCGATCTTCGGCCGGCTCGGCGACTATTACGGCCGCAAGCCGTTCGTGATCGCGTCGATCGTCGTGTTTACCGGCGCGTCGGTGCTGTGCGGGATGGCCAACGACATGCTGTATCTCGTGCTCGCGCGCGGGCTGCAGGGAATCGGCGGCGGGATGCTGGTCGGCACCGCGTTCGCGTGCATTCCCGATCTGTTTCCCGATTCCGTCGTGCGGCTGCGCTGGCAGGTGCTGATGAGCTCGGCGTTCGGTATCGCGAACGCGGTCGGCCCGTCGCTCGGCGGCGTGCTGACCCAGTCGTTCGGCTGGCGCTCGGTGTTCTATGTGAACCTGCCGATCGGCATCCTGTCGCTGTTCTTCGTGTGGCGCTACCTGCCGCACCTGCGCCACGTCGAGCACGACCGCAAGATGCGGCTCGACTGGCCGGGCGCGCTGTTGATCGCGCTGTCGCTCGGTGCGCTGCAACTGTTCGTCGAATGGCTGCCGAAGTACGGCGTCGCGAGCTGGGCGTCGCTGCTGCTCGTCGTCGCGGTCGCGGCGGGCATCGGCCTGTGGCACTGGGAAAAGCGCTGCGCGCAGCCGATTCTGCCGTTCGACATGTTCGGCAACCGCGCGCTGTCGGCCCTCTTCGTGCTCGCGATCCTCGCCGGTTTCTCGATGTTCTCGCTCCTGTTCTACGCGCCGTTGCTGTTCCAGGGCGGCTTCGGGATGTCGCCGAGAGAGGCCGGGCTCGTGATCACGCCGCTCGTCGTGTTCATCACGATCGGCAGCATCATGAACGGCCGCGTCGTCACGCGCATTCGCCATCCGAACACGATGCTGCACGTCGGCTTCGTGCTGTTCGCCATCGCGTGCGCGGGCGTCGTCGTGTCGACCCACACGACGCCGACCTGGATGCTGATGGCGCTGATGGTCGCGGGCGGCATCGGGCTCGGCTTCGTGCTGCCGAACCTCACCGTGTTCGCGCAGCAGACGGCCGGCCGCGAGCATCTCGGCATCGCCACGGCGCTGTTGCAGTCGCTGCGGATGGTCGGCGGGATGCTCGGCACCGCGCTCACCGGCACGCTCGTCAACCAGATGTATTCGGGCGGCGTGCGCGACGCGCTGTCGGGCGACCACGCGATGCAGTGGCACGCGCGGCTCGCCGATCCGCAGATCCTGATCGATCGCGCGGCGCAGGGCGGTCTCGTCGCGGAGTTGACGCGTGCCGGGCATAATGGCGCGCTGCTGCTGGAAGCGGCCCGCGAATCGCTGGTCGGCGCGATTCACCTGGGTGTCGCGATGGCGGCCGTCGTCGCCGTGGTGTCGGTGTGGCAGTGCCGTCGCGTGCCGCCGATCGCGCTGCGGCGCAAGATCGAACCGCACGTCGCGGCCGATTGACCGATCGGGCGAGCGATTCGACGACTCAACGATTCACCGGAACGAAATCAGCGCATGGAAGAACAGGACCGCGTCGCGATCTTGCAGCAATTCGGACGCACGTATCGCGCCTTCATGACCGCGTTCGAAGCGCACGTCGGGCAGCCGATGCCGCGCTGGCGCATCATGGTCGCGCTGCACACGATGGACGGTCATGCGTCGCAGAAGAAGCTCGTCGAAGTGCTGCGCATCGATCCGGGCGCGCTCACGCGCCAGTTGAAGTCGCTCGACGCGCTCGGCTGGATCGAGCGTGCATCGGACGCGCGCGACAACCGCGTGACCAACGTCACGCTGACGGACGCCGGCCGCGCGGCGTTCGACGCGTGCCTGCCGCGCCGCAAGGCGTTTCTCGAACAGACGATGGCGCAGTTGCCGGACGACGTGCTGAATGCGCTGTCGGGCGCGCTCGCGATGCTGGAATCGCGGATCGCGGACGTCGGGTCGACGCCAGCCGCGCGTTGACGTGCGGAGCCGGGCGGCACGTCAGCGCCGCCGGCCATCGCTTCGTTTCATTCCGAGTGGGTGCAGGTTTACAGCTCGATGCGCGTGCCGAGCAGCGCGAGGAACTGCGCGAGCCAGGCCGGATGCGCGGGCCACGCGGGCGCGGTGACGAACGGCGCGTCGGTCACGGCCGCGTCGACCGGGATGTCCGCGTATTCGCCGCCCGCGAGCTTCACCTCCGGCGCACAGGCCGGGTAGGCCGAAATGCGCTTGCCGCGGATCACGTCGGCGGCCGCGAGCAGTTGCGCCGCGTGGCAGATCGCCGCGATCGGCTTGCCGGCTTCGGCGAACTCGCGCACGAGCGAAATCACCTTCGGATCGAGTCGCAGATATTCGGGCGCACGGCCGCCCGCGATCGCGAGCGCGTCGTAGCGCGCCGCATCGACGTCGTCGAACGCCGCGTTCAGCGTGAAATTGTGGCCGGGCTTCTCGGTGTAGGTCTGGTCGCCCTCGAAATCGTGGATCGCGGTCTTGATCTTGTCGCCCGCGCGCTTGCCGGGGCAGACTGCATCGACGTGGTGGCCGACGGCCTGCAGCGCCTGGAACGGCACCATCGTTTCGTAGTCTTCGGCGAAATCGCCGGTCAGGAACAGGATCTTCTTCGCGGCCATGGCTTTCTCCAGTGAAGCAGCGTTGAAGGCCCGGTCGCGCCGTGCATGACGGCCGCGACGGGCCCCGAGGACGAAAGCGCAGTGTACTCCGGCAGATTGAAGCGCGCGTGACGGCCGCCCCGCGCGAGCGGCAGGGCGGCGCCGCGCGCGGCGGGCGTCAGAAGAAGGTTTCGACGACTTCCGTCACGCGGAACTGCGGATCGAGCACGAGCACCTGGCGCCACTTGTCGAACGTCAGGCACGGGTGCGAGATGTCGAACGCGACCATGTCGCCGACCTTCACGTCCGCGCCCGGCGGGATCTGCAGGTACGCGTGCTGGTCCATCATCCCGGTGACGGCCCAGCCTTCGGCGGCGGCGACGTCGCGCGGGGCGGTGTCGCGGCCCGGGCGGAAGTGGCGCGCCGGCTCCGGCAGCCCCGCGTCGAACGCTGCGTCGCGCTTGCCGAGCGCGACGATCGCACGGTCGGCCTCGGGCACCGACTGCACGTAGGCCCACAACTGCAGCGCGGGCAGCAGCCCTTCGCCCATCGTGCGTGCGATCGGGTTGCGCGCGAACACGTCGGTCTGCGCCTTCTTGTAGATGCCGACATCGTGCGTCAGGTAGCAGCCCGGACGCAGCACGACTTCCGCGAAGCCCGCGTCGGACGCCTTCGCGAATTCTTCCGCGACCACGTCGTACCACGCCGAACCGGCGCCGGACAGGATCGCCGGCGTACGCGCGAAGCGGCCCGCCTCGGCCAGTTCGCGCGTGAGCGCGACCGCTTCCTGCAGGAACGTGCGGATCTCGCCTTCCTCCTTCAGCACGCCTTCGTAGAGTTCGATGCCGGCCAGCTTCAGCGTGTCCGGATAGCGCGCGATCGCGGCGAGCACGGCCTCGCGCTGCGCGGCATCGCGCACGCCCGCGCGGCCGCCCGGCACGCCGAGCTCGAGCAGCACGTTCAGCGGCTTCTTCAGTGCGCCGAAGAAGCGGCCGAGCTGGTCGACGCTCTCCGCGGAATCGACGAGGCAGAAGAATTCGAAGTCGGGATCGGACAGCAGGCCCGCGATGATCGTCATGTTCTGGCGGCCGACCAGCTGGTTCGCGAGCAGCACGCGCCGCACGCCGCCGTGATACGCGGCTTGCGTCTGGTGCGCGGTCGCGAGCGTGATGCCCCACGCGCCGGCGTCGAGCTGGCGGCGGAACAGTTGCGGCGCCATCGTCGTCTTGCCGTGCGGCGCAAACTTGACGCCGTACTTCTGGACGAATGCCTGCATCCAGTTCAGGTTGTGTTCGATGCGATCCTCGTAAAGCACGGCGGCCGGCAGGCTGACGTCTTCCGCGAGCAGGTTCCACTCGAGGCGGCCCGCGTCGCCGAGCGGCACGCTCGCGCTCGGCAGATTGCCGAGGCCCTTGCCGAACGGATCGATCGTCGCTTCCTGATAGTTTGTAACTTTCATGTCATCCCGCTCCATCATCACTATGCATTGCACTGAAGTTGACACGCAGATGGTACAGAAAGTAGCATCTGCGCGGTGATGTTATTTAGTAACATCGAGCTTCGCACCCTTTTCCGCAGATGAATACGCCCGCCAATCCGTCCGCTTCGCACGCGGCCGAGCCCTATCCGGCACCGGCCGCCCCGCCGGTCCTCGACATCGTCGCGCGGATCGCCGAATGCGCGCCCGAGCTGCGCGAAGCCGAGCGCAAGGTCGCCGCGTTCATCCTCGCCGATCTCGCGCGCGCCGCACATGCGAGCATCGGCGCGCTCGCGCGCGACGCGGAGGTCAGCGTCGCGACGGTCACGCGTTTCGCGAAGGCCGTCGGCTGCCGCGACGTGCGCGAACTGAAGGTGCTGGTCGCGCAGGCGGCGGCGGTCGGCCAGCGCTTTCTCGTGCCGTCCGACGACGCGCCGGCCGACGATACGAGCCCCGCGTCGATGGTCTACGACGAGATCCGCGTGGCGCTCGCGCACAACCACCAGTTGCTGCGCAATACGTCGTTCGAGGAAGCCGCCGACCTGCTCGCCGGCGCGAAGATGACCTATGTGTACGGGCAGGGCGGCGGCTCGACCGCGCTCGCCGACGAGCTGCGTTTCCGGCTCGTGCGCTTCGGCCGGCCGGTCGCGAGCTACCAGGACAGCCTGCTGCAGCGGATGGTGGCCGCGACGTTGTCGCGCGACACCGTCGTCGTCGCGCTGTCGGTGAGCGGGCGCGTGCCCGAGCTGCTCGAGAGCTGCCGGCTCGCGAAGCGCTACGGCGCGAAGCTGATCGCGATCACCGCGCCGGCCTCGCCGCTCGCGAAGCTGGCCGACCACCTGATCCCGGTCGTCGCGTTCGAAACCGATTTCATTTACAAGCCGTCGACATCGCGCTACGCGATGATGATGGCGATCGACGTGCTCGTCACCGGAGTCGCGTTGCGGCTCGGCGATGCGGGCCGGGAATCGCTGCGTCGCATCAAGCACGCGCTCGATGCGCACCGCGGCGGCGGAGACCGTCAACCGGTAGGAGACTGACCATGCATTCGCATCCCGAAGCCGCCGATACGCTGATCGTCGGCGCGCAGCTTTACGACGGTACCGGCGCGCCGCCCGTCACGCGCGACGTCGCGATCCGCAACGGCGTGATCGCGGCGATCGGCAACCTGTCGAACTGGCTCGCCGAAACCGTCGTCGATGCGAACGGCCGCGCGCTCGCGCCGGGCTTCGTCGACGTGCACACGCACGACGACACGCACGTGATCCGCGCGCCGCAGATGGTGCCGAAGATCTCGCAGGGCGTGACGACCGTGATCGTCGGCAACTGCGGGATCAGCGCGTCGCCGGTGACGCTCGCGGGCGATCCGCCCGATCCGATGAACCTGCTCGGCGAGCGCGGCGCGTTCCAGTACCCGACCTTCGCCGACTACGTCGCGGCCGTCAACGACGCGCGTCCGGCCGTGAACGTCGCGGCGCTCGTCGGCCACACGGCGCTGCGCAACAACCAGATGGACCGCCTCGACCGCGCGGCGACCGACGGCGAGATCGCCAGGATGCGCGCGCAGCTCGAGGAGGCGCTCGCGAACGGCGCGCTCGGCCTGTCGTCGGGCCTCGCGTACGGCTCCGCGTTCGCGGCGCCGACCGAAGAGGTGATGGCGCTCGCCGAGCCGCTCGCGAACGCCGGCGCGTTGTACACGACGCACATGCGCACCGAATTCGACGCGATCCTCGATGCGATGGAAGAGGCGTACCAGGTCGGCCGCCATGCGCGCGTGCCGGTCGTGATCTCGCACCTGAAGTGCGCGGGCCCGTCGAACTGGGGGCGCAGCACCGAAGTGCTCGCGTCGCTCGAAGGCGCGCGCCGCTACCAGCCGGTCGGCTGCGACTGCTATCCGTACAGCCGCAGCTCGTCGACGCTCGACCTGAAGCAGGTGACGGGCGACATCGACATCACGATCACCTGGTCGGAGCCGCACCCGGAAGTGGCGGGCAAGCTGCTGAAGGCGATCGCGGCCGACTGGGGCGTGACCGAGCAGGAAGCCGCGCAGCGCATCCGCCCGGCGGGCGCCGTGTACCACAACATGTCCGAGGAGGACGTGCGCCGGATCCTGTCGCACCCGGCGACGATGGTGGGCTCCGACGGCCTGCCGAACGATCCGCTGCCGCACCCGCGGTTATGGGGCGCGTTCCCGCGCGTGCTCGGCCATTACGTGCGCGACACGAACCTGCTGCCGCTCGAGGAGGCGATCCGCAAGATGACGTCGCTGTCCGCGCGCCGCTACGGCATCGCGCGGCGCGGCGAGGTGCATGTGGGCTACCACGCCGACCTCGTGCTGTTCGACCCGGCGCGCGTGATCGACGCCGCGACGTTCGAGAAGCCGCAGCAGCCCGCGCACGGAATCGACGCCGTGTGGGTGAACGGCGTGCTGACCTACGAAAACGGCCAGCCGACCGGCGAGCGCGCCGGCGGCTTCGTCGCACGCGGCGAGCGCGTGCCGGCGAGTGCCGACGCCGCGTTCTGAACGCGGTTGTTGTTCCGATCTGCCGCGCGCGCCATCGTCGGCGCGTGCATCCGCAACCGTGCGTTGCATGGGACCGGCGCCGGCGCAGAAGCGTCGAGGCGGTCGACAAACAAGGAGTGAAACGATGAAGCGATATGGCGTAGGCGAAGCGAAGGGGACGGGCGGCCAGGTGATGCCGTTCGCACGCGCGGTCGAGGCCGACGGCTGGCTGTACGTGTCGGGCCAGACGCCGATGGTGAACGGCGAGGTCGTCGAAGGCGGGATCGTCACGCAGTCGAAGCAGACGATCGAGAACGTGATCGCGATCCTGAAGGAAGCCGGCTACGGCCTCGAGCACGTCGTGCGCTGCGGCGTGTGGCTCGACGACGCACGCGATTTCGCGTCGTTCAACAAGGTGTTCGTGTCGTACTTCGGCGAGCATCCGCCGGCACGCGCGTGCGTGCAGTCGAGCATGGTCATCGACTGCAAGGTCGAGGTCGACTGCATCGCGTACAAGGCGCCGGCGAAGTAACGCCGCAACGGCGAGCCGCTCCAGAACGGGCCCGGCGCATTCACGTGCGCCGGGCCCGTTTTGTCGTATGTCGCGCACGGTTCGATTGTTGCCCGGTGCGCCACGGCGGCAACCGCCGCAACGCCACCCGCCCGTTCATGTAATGTGCCGTGTGATCGTACGGAGGGGAAATACATGGAATGGGCTGCGCTGGTGCCGGAGCTGATCTGCTCGGACCTCGCCGGAAGCGTGCGCTTCTATCGTGACGTGCTGGGATTCCGGATTCGCTTCGAACGTCCGGAAGACGGCTTCGCCTATCTGGAAATCGGGCGGGCTCAGCTGATGCTCGAGCAGTACGGCGCGGAGGGCTGGCTGACCGGCCCGCTGGAGCCGCCGTTCGGGCGCGGGATCAATTTTCAGATCGAGGTCGATGCGCTCGCCCCCATTCTCGACAGGATCCGCGCTGCGGGCGTGCCGCTGTTCGTCGAGCCGCGCACGTCCTGGTATCGGGAGGGCGAGATCGAGCATGGCCAGATCGAGATGCTGGTGCAGGATCCCGACGGATACCTGTTGCGTCTGGTGGAGATCCTGCCGGAGCGGCCGGTGAGCGGGGGATCGTCGGTCGTCCGCGCTTTTCCCGCGCAATGAAAAACAGCCCGGCCGGTTGATTCCGGTCGGGCTGTTGTATTTGGGGCGGCGGCCGCGCGTCGCCGGCGGCAAAAGGCAAACGGCAAACTGCGGCGGCCACCCGCCGCCGTCACTGCCGCGCGTTGCGCGCGTTGTCCGGCATCGGCTGGTTGTAGTTCGTGCGGAACGGGTTGATGTCGAGCCCGCCGCGGCGCGTATAGCGTGCATACACCGCGAGCTTCACCGGTTTGCACGCGTGCAGGATGTCGAGGAAGATCCGCTCGACGCACTGCTCGTGAAAGCCCGTGTGGTTGCGGAACGAGATGATGTAGCGCAGCAGGCCCGCGTGGTCGATCTGCGGCCCGACGTAGTGAATCTGCACGCTGCCCCAGTCGGGCTGGCCGGTGACCGGGCAGTTCGAGCGCAGCAGGTCGGACACGAGCGTCTCCTCGACCGGCGCTTCGTCGACGGCCGCCGACAGCAGCGACGGATCGGGTTCGTACACGTCGGTGTCGAGGTCGAGCCGGTCGAGCGACAGCCCGTCGAGTTCGTCCATTTCGAGCTTGCCGAAATCGTGCGGCGACACGAGCTGCACGGCGACGCTCGCACCGCACGCGGCCGACACGTCGCGCTTCAGCGTGTCGCGCACCGCGTCGATCGAGTCGAATTTCGTCTGCGCGAACGAGCCGAGATACAGCTTGAACGACTTCGATTCGACGATGTTCGGCGATTCGGCCGGCACGTAGAAGGTCGCAACCGCGATCTGCGGCTTGCCGCGCGCGTTGAGCCAGGACAGCTCGTATGCGTTCCAGATGTCGGTGCCGAAGAACGGCAGCGCCGACGCGATGCCGAGCTGCTCGCGCGCGCCGGCGCGCGGGATCGGGAACAGCAGCGACGCGTCGTACTGGGCCGCGTAGACGGTGGCCTTGCCGAGCGGGGAATGTTCGGGATTCATGCGTGACGCCCTTACGACAGGAAGAGGCGGTAAGCCGGGTTGGCGCTCTCTTCGACATACGGGTAGCCGAGTGCCGCGAGGAAGCGTTCGAATTCGGCGCGATCGGCCTGCGGCACCTGCAGCCCGACGAGGATCGAGCTGTAGTCCGCGCCCTGGTTGCGGTAGTGGAACAGGCTGATGTTCCAGTCCGGCGCCATCGACGACAGGAACTTCATCAGCGCGCCCGGCCGTTCCGGGAATTCGAAGCGGAACAGGCGCTCGTCGAGCGCGAGCGGCGAGCGGCCGCCGACCATGTAGCGGATGTGTTCCTTCGACAGCTCGTCGTGCGTCAGGTCGACGCTCTTGAAGCCGTGCGACTCGAAGTTCGCGGCGATCTCCGCCGATTCGCCGCGGCGCTTGATCTGCACGCCGACGAAGATGTGCGCGGACTTCTCGTCGGCGATCCGGTAGTTGAACTCGGTGACGTTGCGATCGCCGACGAGCGAGCAGAAGCGCTTGAAGCTGCCGCGTTCCTCGGGAATCGTGACCGCGAACACGGCTTCGCGCGCTTCGCCGACCTCGGCGCGCTCGGCGACGAAGCGCATCCGGTCGAAATTCATGTTCGCGCCGGACGTGACCGCGACGAGCGTCTGGTTCTCGATGCCTTCGCGTTCCGCATACAGCTTCGCACCCGCGACCGCGAGCGCGCCGGACGGCTCGAGCACGCTGCGCGTGTCCTGGAACACGTCCTTGATCGCCGCGCACAGTGCGTCGGTGTTGACGGTCACGACGCCGTCCAGGAATTCGCGGCACAGCCGGAAGGTTTCCTCGCCGACGAGCTTTACCGCGGTGCCGTCCGCGAACAGGCCGACTTCGCTCAGCTCGATGCGCTCGCCCGCGTCCAGCGACTGCGCCATCGCGCACGAATCCTCGGCCTGCACGCCGATCACCTTGATCTCCGGGCGCACCGCCTTCACGTACGCGGCGACGCCGGACGCGAGTCCGCCGCCGCCGATCGGCACGAAGACCGCGTGGATCGGGCCCTGGTGCTGGCGCAGGATTTCCATCGCGATCGTGCCCTGGCCGGCGATCACGTACGGATCGTCGAACGGGTGGACGAACGTGAGGTCGCGCTCCTGCTGGACCTTGACCGCGTGCGCGTACGCATCGCTGTACGATTCGCCCGCCTGGATCACCTCGACGCTCGGGCCGCCGTGCGCGCGCACCGCGTCGACCTTCACCTGCGGCGTCGTGACCGGTACGACGATCACGGCCTTGACGCCCATCCGGGCCGCCGAGAACGCAACGCCCTGCGCGTGGTTGCCGGCCGACGCGGTAATCACGCCGCGCGCGAGCGCGTCCACCGGAATGTGCGCCATCTTGTTGTATGCGCCGCGCAGCTTGAACGAGAACACCGGCTGGTTGTCCTCGCGCTTCAGGTAAACGGCGTTGCGCAGCCGGGCCGACAGGTTGCGGGCCGGTTCGAGTTCCGTCTCGATCGCGACGTCGTAGACGCGCGCGGTGAGGATTTTCTTCAGGTAATCGTGGGATGCCATGGGCGCTCGCGGGCAGTGCGGATGCAGACGGTAAAGGGTCAATGATAGCGCCAAGGGTCCGCCCGCACGCAAGCGGCATGCCGGGCGGGCGGCTGTGAGCGCTCGCGTGCGCGGGCGGACAGGGCATTCGCGCCGCCGGGCGTCGCCTTTTACCGGCGCACTTTACCGGTTTAACCGCATGGTTACCGACCGGACGGACGGCGAATGATCACATGAAATCGCGCCGAGCCCCGCCCGGCGCGGCTCGCGGCGATAGCCCCACGACCTGTCCGGCGTGTCACGGGCGGCCCGATCATGGGTTAGAATTCCGTTTTGAATCAAGGATTCGGAAGATGCAGAGGCACCCTCGGATCGCACCGTTGAAGCCGACGCCGCGCGCAGCCAGCCCCGCGGCCGAACGGCATGCGCGCCGCGCGCGATCGTGCTGATGATTCCGAGTGCCGCCAGGCCCTGTCGCCGGCCAGGAGGGGCGAGTCGCCCGCTCCGGCCCCATGAAGGACAGCCGCGCGCCTGGTAACAGAACAGATTTCCCCAAGATTGCGCCTACGCGCTTGCCGACGCCCGTGCACGGTGTATCGGCCCTCCGAGTCGTCCGAACATGAACGCACCACAAGTTTTCGATCCGCATGGCGCGGCCGCCGCCGTCGCCGCCGACCCCGCGCCCCGCTTGCGCGAGATTCCCTACAACTACACGTCCTTCTCGGATCGCGAGATCGTGATCCGCCTGCTCGGCGAAGAGGCGTGGTCGGTGCTCGACGAACTGCGTGCCGAGCGCCGCACGGGCCGCTCGGCACGGATGCTGTACGAAGTGCTCGGTGACATCTGGGTCGTGCGTCGCAACCCGTATCTGCAAGACGACCTGCTCGACAACCCGAAGCGCCGCGCGCTGCTGATCGAGGCGCTGAACCACCGACTGACAGAGATCGGCAAGCGCCGCAGCGCGGATCTCACCGAGCACCGCGACGACGCGGGCCGCGAGCGCGCGTCGCGCGTCGAGATGCTCGAAACCGCCGCGCAGCGCGCGGTCAACGAGTTCGCGGACGAATTCGACAAGATGGCCGACCTGCGCCGCCGCGCGACCAAGGCGCTCGGCCGCTGCACGCAGAAGGACAACATCCGCTTCGACGGGCTGTCGCGCGTGTCGCACGTGACCGACGCGACCGACTGGCGCGTCGAATACCCGTTCGTCGTGCTGACGCCCGACACCGAAGCCGAGATCGCCGGCCTGATCAAGGCGTGCTTCGAGCTCGGCCTGACCGTGATCCCGCGCGGCGGCGGCACCGGCTACACGGGCGGCGCGGTGCCGCTCACGCCGTTTTCCGCGGTGATCAACACCGAAAAGCTCGAACAGCTCGGCGCGGTCGAACTGACCGAGCTGCCGGGCGTCGCGCACAAGGTGCCGACGATCTTCTCCGGCGCAGGCGTCGTCACGCGCCGCGTGACCGAGGCGGCGGAAGCGGCCGGCTACGTGTTCGCGGTCGATCCGACCTCGCTCGACGCATCGTGCATCGGCGGTAACGTCGCGATGAACGCGGGCGGCAAGAAGGCCGTGCTGTGGGGCACCGCGCTCGACAACCTGGCCTGGTGGCGGATGGTCGACCCGGACGGCAACTGGCTCGAAGTGACGCGCCACGAGCACAACCAGGGCAAGATCCACGACATCGCGGTCGCGCGCTTCGAGCTGAAGTGGTTCGACGGCGCGTATGCGCCGGGCGAGAAGCTGCTGCGCACCGAGATGCTCGAGATCGAAGGCCGCCGGTTCCGCAAGGAAGGGCTCGGCAAGGACGTGACCGACAAGTTCCTCGCCGGCCTGCCGGGCGTGCAGAAGGAAGGCTGCGACGGGCTCATCACGTCTGCGCGCTGGGTGCTGCACAAGATGCCCGCGCACACGCGCACCGTCTGCCTCGAATTCTTCGGCCAGGCGCGCGAGGCGATCCCGAGCATCGTCGAGATCAAGGACTACCTGTTCGAGACGTCGAAGCAGGGCGGCGCGATCCTCGCGGGCCTCGAGCACCTCGACGAGCGCTACCTGCGCGCGGTCGGCTACGCGACCAAGAGCAAGCGCAATGCGTTTCCGAAGATGGTGCTGATCGGCGACATCGTCGGCGATGACGCCGACGCGGTCGCACAGGCGACGTCCGAAGTGATCCGGATGGCGAACGGCAAGAGCGGCGAAGGCTTCGTCGCGGTCAGCGCGGAGGCGCGCAAGCGCTTCTGGCTCGACCGCAGTCGCACGGCCGCGATCGCGAAGCACACGAACGCGTTCAAGATCAACGAGGACGTCGTCATCCCGCTGAACCGGATGGGCGAGTACACCGACGGCATCGAGCGGATCAACATCGAGCTGTCGCTGAAGAACAAGCTGCAACTGGTGGACGCGCTCGAAGCGTTCTTCCGCGGCGGCAACCTGCCGCTCGGCAAGACCGACGACGCGAACGAGATCCCGAGCGCGGAACTGCTGGAAGACCGTGTGCAGCAGGCGCTGGAGCTGCTCAAGCGCGTGCGCGCGCGCTGGGAATTCGTGCGCGACCGGCTCGACCAGCCGCTGCGCGAGGCGCAGCACTACCTGGTGCAGCTCGGCTACGAGGCGCTCGCCGAGAAGTTCGCGGATCGCGCGGACGAGCAGCCGGGCGCGACCGTGTTCCACATCACGCAGGACCGCACGGTCCGCATCTCGTGGAAGCAGGAGATCCGCGCGGAACTGCGCGCGATCTTCAACGGCGGCGCGTTCAAGCAGATCCTCGACGAGGCGCAGGCGATCCACAAGCGCGTGCTGCGCGGCCGCGTGTTCGTCGCGCTGCACATGCACGCGGGCGACGGCAACGTCCACACCAACATCCCGGTCAACTCCGACAACTACGAGATGCTGCAGGACGCGCACGCGTCGGTCGCCCGCATCATGACGCTCGCGCGCTCGCTCGACGGCGTGATTTCCGGCGAACACGGGATCGGCATCACGAAGCTCGAATTCCTGACCGACGACGAGATCGCCGAATTCCGCGCGTACAAGCAGCGCGTCGACCCGAACGGGCGCTTCAACAAGGGCAAGCTGCTCGACGGCGCCGATCTGCGCAACGCGTACACGCCCAGCTTCGGGCTGATGGGTTACGAGTCGCTGATCATGCAGCAGTCCGACATCGGCGCGATCGCCGATTCGGTGAAGGACTGCCTGCGCTGCGGCAAGTGCAAGCCGGTGTGCGCGACCCACGTGCCGCGCGCGAACCTGCTGTACAGCCCGCGCAACAAGATTCTCGCGACGTCGCTCTTGGTCGAGGCGTTCCTGTACGAAGAGCAGACGCGCCGCGGCGTGTCGATCAAGCACTGGGACGAATTCAACGACGTGGCCGACCACTGCACGGTGTGCCACAAGTGCGCGACGCCATGCCCGGTGAAGATCGACTTCGGCGACGTCACGATGAACATGCGCAACCTGTTGCGCAAGATGGGCAAGAAGAAATTCAACGCCGGCAATGCGGCGGGCATGTTCTTCCTGAACGCGACCAATCCGCAGACGATCAACCTCGCGCGCGGCGTGATGATGGGCGTCGGCTACAAGGTGCAGCGCTTCGCGAACGACATGCTGAAGAAGGTCGTGACGAAGCAGACGCAGCACCCGCCCGCGACGACCGGCAAGCCGCCGGCGGTCGAGCAGGTGATCCACTTCGTCAACAAGAAGATGCCGGGCAACCTGCCGAAGAAGACGGCGCGCGCGCTGCTGGACATCGAGGACAACAAGATCGTGCCGATCATCCGCAACCCGAAGTCGACGACCGTCGATTCGGAAGCGGTGTTCTACTTCCCGGGCTGCGGCTCCGAGCGGCTGTTCTCGCAGGTCGGGCTGGCCACGCAGGCGATGCTTTGGGAAGCGGGCGTGCAGACGGTGCTGCCGCCGGGCTACCTGTGCTGCGGCTATCCGCAGCGCGGCTCGGGCCAGTACGACAAGGCCGAGAAGATCGTCACGGACAACCGCGTGCTGTTCCACCGTGTCGCGAATACGCTGAACTACCTCGACATCAAGACGGTGGTCGTGTCGTGCGGCACCTGCTACGACCAGCTCGCGGGCTACGAATTCGACAAGATCTTCCCGGGCTGCCGGATCATCGACATCCACGAGTTCCTGCTCGAGAAGGGGATGAAGCTCGATGGCGTGACGGGCACGCGCTACATGTATCACGACCCGTGCCACACGCCGATCAAGACGATCGACCCGGTGAAGCTGGTCAACGAGCTGATGGGTTCGGAGAAGGACGGCTACAAGATCGAGAAGAACGATCGCTGCTGCGGCGAATCGGGCACGCTGGCGGTCACGCGGCCGGACATCTCCACGCAGGTCCGCTTCCGCAAGGAAGAGGAGATCCGCAAGGGCGCCGCGAAGCTGCGCGCGATTCCCGTGGTGGCGGGCGATGCGCCGGCGCCGGCCGCCGCGGCCGCGAACGGCCCGGACGTGAAGATCCTGACGAGCTGCCCGTCGTGCCTGCAGGGCCTGTCGCGCTACAGCGAGGATGCGAACCTCGAAGCCGACTACATCGTGGTCGAAATCGCGCGCCAGGTGCTCGGCGAGAACTGGATGGCCGATTATGTCGCACGCGCGAACAATGGCGGGATCGAGCGCGTGCTGGTCTAATGCGGGCATGACGACCGCCCGACCGGGCTGGGGATGAGCGGGCGCCGGCGCGGCAATGCCGGCGCCCGTCCACATGGGAGCGACGATGGAATGCGTGTTTTGCCGTGAAGACGGCGGCGAGGTGCTCTGGCAGGACGACGCGCTGCGCGTCGTCCTCGCGACGGGCGAGCACGAGTATCCGGGCTTCTGCCGGGTGATCTGGGGCAAGCACGTAGCGGAATTCTCCGATCTCGGCGAGCCCGAGCGGGCCCACCTGATGCGCGTGGTCTACGCGGTCGAGCGGGCCGTGCGCCGCGTGATGCAGCCGAACAAGGTGAATCTCGCGAGCCTCGGCAACATGGTGCCGCACGTGCACTGGCACGTGATCCCGCGCTTTTCCAACGATGCCCACTTCCCGCAGCCCGTCTGGGCGCCGCGCCAGCGCAGCGTGTCCGAGGCGCTGCTGCGCACGCGCGCGGCGCAGGCCTCGCTGCTGCACAATGCGGTGCGCGAGGAAATTCAACGCATGACCGATTCGAGGCAGCCATGAGCGGTTTGACTTCCACGACGCCGATTCCGTCCGGCGTCGTCGTGCACGCGGTATCGCGCGTGCTCGAATTGCAGTACCCGAACGGTGAAAGCTACCGGATTCCGTTCGAGCTGATGCGCGTGTATTCGCCGTCGGCCGAGGTGCGCGGCCACGGGCCCGGCCAGGAGACGCTGCAAACCGGCAAGCGCGAGGTGACGATCACCGCGCTCGAGGGCGTCGGCAACTACGCGCTGCAGCCCACGTTTTCCGACGGCCATTCGACCGGCATCTACTCGTGGGACCTGCTGTACGAGCTGGCCACGCAGCAGGACGCGCTGTGGCGCGACTATTTCGACAAACTGAAGGCGGCGGGCGTCGAGCGCGACGCCCCGATGCAGGCGGCCTCCGCGTCGCACGGCCACTGCCACTGAAATTCGACGGCGCCCGCTCGGCGCCGTCTTGCCATTTACTGAGGATCAACGCGATGAGCAAAACCCACTTCGGCTTCGAAAGCGTCGAGGAAAACGAAAAAGCGAAGAAAGTGGCGGGTGTGTTCCATTCGGTCGCGAGCAACTACGATCTGATGAACGACCTGATGTCGGCGGGCATGCACCGCGCGTGGAAGGCGTTCACGATCGCGCAGGCGAACGTGCGCCCCGGCTTCAAGGTGCTCGACATCGCGGCCGGCACCGGCGACCTGACCAAGTCGTTCGCGAAGGCGGCCGGGCCGACGGGCGAGGTCTGGCATACCGACATCAACGAATCGATGCTGCGCGTCGGCCGCGACCGGCTGCTCGACAAGGGCATCGTGACGCCGTCGCTGTTGTGCGACGCCGAGAAAATTCCTTTTCCGGACAACTACTTCGACGTGGTCACGGTCGCGTTCGGGCTGCGCAACATGACGCACAAGGATGCCGCGCTCGCCGAGATGCGCCGCGTGACGAAGCCCGGCGGCCGCGTGATGGTGCTGGAATTCTCGAAAGTCTGGGATCCGCTGAAAAAGGCGTACGATCTGTATTCTTTCAAAGTATTACCGTGGCTTGGCGACAAGTTCGCGAAAGATGCTGAAAGTTACCGGTATCTTGCTGAATCTATCCGGATGCACCCCGATCAGGACACGCTGAAGACGATGATGGAACAAGCGGGCCTCGATGCCGTCAAATATTACAATTTGTCAGGTGGCGTGGTAGCTTTACACATGGGAGCCAAGTACTAAGGGGCTCTTTCCATACATTTGTCTTACATCTGGAGAAGCTGATGTCCGAAACGCGTTCGTTGTTCAACCGTAGCAAGCCGTCGAAGCCGTGGGCTCGACGAGTCGGCACACTGCTGATGGTCGGCCTGCTCACGGCCGGCACGTTCGCATCGCTCGACGCTGAAGCCAAGCGCATGGGCGGCGGGCGCAGCATCGGCCGCCAGAATTCCACCGTCACGCAGCGTCAGGCCACGCCGCCGGCGCAGCAGCCGATGCAGCAGGCCGCGCCGTCGCAGGCGCAGCGTGCGAACCCGGCCGCGCCCGCGCCGGCCGCGCAGCCCAACCGCTCGCGCTGGCTCGGGCCGATCGCCGGCCTCGCGGCCGGCCTCGGCATCGCGGCGCTGCTGTCGCACTTCGGCCTGGGCGGCGCATTCGCGAGCATGATGGCGAACGTCATCGTGATCGCGCTGCTCGCGATGGTCGGCATCTGGCTGATCCGCAAGTTCATGAACCGCCGTCGTCCGCAGGAGCCGGCATACTCGGTCGGCGGCTCGGCGTCGTCGTCGGGCGGCTACTCGCAGAGCCCGTCGTTCCAGCAGGGCGGCACCGGCAGCAACTATGCGGGTGGCGGCAGCAGCTACGCGAACGAAGCGCAAGGCGTGTTCGGCGGCGGTGCCGCGGCCGCAGGCGCGGCGGCGGCGGCGGCCGCGCCGCTCCAGGTGCCGGCCGGCTTCGACACCGAAGCGTTCCTGCGCAGCTCGAAGGTTTATTTCGTGCGCCTGCAGGCCGCGTGGGACCAGGGCAACCTGGCCGACATCCGCGAGTTCACGACGCCCGAAATGTTCGCCGAGATCAAGATCGACCTCGATTCGCGCGGCAACGAGTCGAACCAGACCGACGTCGTGCAGCTCGACGCGGAGCTGGTCGCGATCGAGGATCGCGGCATCGAGCAGTCGGCGAGCGTGCGCTTCCACGGGCTGATCCGCGAATCGGCGAATGCGTCGGCCGCACCGTTCGACGAGGTGTGGAACCTGTCGAAGTCGGGCAGTCAGGGCTGGCTGCTCGCGGGCATCCAGCAACTCAACACGCATTGAGCGTGACCGGCGGCCCGCGCCGCCGGATGCCTGGTCGACGGCTGCCGCACTGCGACCGCTTGCCGCCTGGGTGTGCGGTTGGCCGCGGTCTACCGACGATCCGACGTTACAATAGAAACCCGCGTGGGCGCCCGGCCCGCGCGGGTTTTTTCTTTCCCAGCCCGATGACCTTTGCCGCCAAGCCTTTTGCTGCTGCTGTCAATCACCTGCTCGCGCGCGAATCGTGGGCGCGCGACCGCCTGATCCCCTACGCGGGCAAGACCGCCCGGCTCGACGTGCCGCCCGTCACGCTCACGCTGCTCGTGCAGCCCGACGGCTATCTGTCCGCTGTGGAAGCGCACGATGCGAAACACGTCGACGTGTCGATCGCACTCGCGGGCGACACCGTCGCCGCATTCCTGCAGGGCGGCCAGGCGGCCGTGATGAAGCACGTGAAGATCGAGGGGGACGCGGAGTTCGCGACGCAGATCGCGAAGCTGGCCGAGCACCTGCGCTGGGAACCTGAGGAAGATCTCGCGAAGCTGGTCGGCGACGCGGCGGCCCACCGGATCGCGACGGTCGTGCGCGACGCCGGCGCGCGCGCGCGCCGCACCGGCCGCAACGTGCTCGATTCCGTCGCCGAATACTGGCTCGACGAAAACCCGCAAGTCGTCCGGCGCACGGTGCTCGGCGGTTTCGACGCCGAACTGGCGCGTGCGCGCGATGCGCTCGCGCGGGTCGAAAAGCGGGTCGAGCGACTCGAACAAAAAATCGGCGCGCGCACGGGCTCCGGCCCGCGCGGCGCGCACTGAGGGCCGCAGGGCATGCGCATTTTCCGTTTCATCAAGATTGTCTATACCGTCATCCGCTTTGGCCTCGACGAAGTGATGCTGTCCCGGATCGACGACCGGCGCGTGAAGCTGCTGTTGCGGATCACGACGATCGGTCGCCGCTATTCCGATCCGCCCGCCGTGCGGCTGCGTCACGCGCTCGAAAGCCTCGGCCCGATCTTCGTGAAGTTCGGCCAGGTGCTGTCGACACGCCGCGACCTGCTGTCGGTCGATTTCGCGAACGAACTCGCGAAGCTGCAGGACCAGGTGCCGCCGTTCGATTCGGCGGTCGCGATCGCGATCATCGAGAAGTCGCTCGGCGCGCCGGTCGACGAGCTGTTCGACGAATTCGAGCGCGAGCCGGTCGCGAGCGCGTCGATCGCGCAGGTGCACTTCGCGAAGCTCAAGCAGGGCGTGCACGCGGGCAAGGCCGTCGCGGTCAAGGTGCTGCGCCCGAACATGCTGCCGGTGATCGATTCGGACCTCGCGCTGATGCGCGACATCGCGACGTGGACGGAGCGCATGTGGGCAGACGGCCGGCGCCTGAAGCCGCGCGAAGTCGTCGCCGAATTCGACAAGTATCTGCACGACGAACTGGACCTGATGCGCGAGGCCGCGAACGGCAGCCAGCTGCGCCGCAACTTCGCGGGCCTCGACCTGCTGCTCGTGCCCGAGATGTTCTGGGATTTCTCGACGTCGCAGGTGCTCGTGATGGAGCGCATGACCGGCGTGCCGATCAGCCAGGTCGAGACGCTGCGTTCGGCCGGTGTCGACATCAAGAAGCTCGCGCGCGAAGGCGTCGAGATCTTCTTCACGCAGGTGTTCCGCGACGGCTTCTTCCATGCGGACATGCACCCGGGCAACATCCAGGTGAGCCTCGATCCGAACACCTTCGGCCGCTACGTCGCGCTCGATTTCGGGATCGTCGGCGCGCTGTCCGATTTCGACAAGAACTACCTCGCGCAGAACTTCCTGGCGTTCTTCAAGCGCGACTACCACCGCGTCGCGACGCTCCACCTCGAATCGGGCTGGGTGCCGCCCGAGACGCGCGTCGAGGAGCTCGAAAGCGCGATCCGAGCGGTGTGCGAGCCGTATTTCGATCGCGCGCTGAAGGACATCTCGCTCGGCCAGGTGCTGATGCGCCTGTTCTCGACGTCGCGCCGCTTCAACGTCGAGATCCAGCCGCAGCTCGTGCTGCTGCAGAAGACGATGCTGAACGTCGAAGGGCTCGGCCGCTCGCTCGACCCCGAGCTCGATCTGTGGAAGACCGCGAAGCCGTATCTCGAGCGCTGGATGACCGAGCAGATCGGCCTGCGCGGCTGGTACGAGCGGTTCAAGGTCGAGGCGCCGCAGTGGAGCAAGACGCTGCCGCAACTGCCGCGCCTGATCCACCATGCACTGGCCGCGCGCCACGACGCGCCGCGCGCCGCGAGCGAGGAGCTGATGCGTCAGGTCCTCGTCGAGCAGAAGCGGACAAACCGGCTGCTGCAGGCGTTGCTGATCTTCGGTCTGGCCGTCGGCGTCGGGGCGCTCGTCGCGCGCGTGCTGCTCGCGCTCGCGTACGGTGCTTGATCGAAAGGAGCGCGGCGATGTCCGATCCGAAGCAACCGGCCGCACCGTCGGCCGCCGATTTCGCGACGCGCGACCCCGGTAGCGCATCGTTCTGGGACGAGCGTTTCGCACGCGGCGTGACGCCGTGGGAATTCGGCGGCGTGCCGGACGGCTTTCGCGTGTTCGCGCAGCGGCGCGAGCCGTGCGCGGTGCTGATTCCCGGCTGCGGCAGTGCGCAGGAGGCCGGCTGGCTCGCGCAGGCCGGCTGGCCGGTGCGGGCGATCGATTTCGCCGCGCAGGCGGTCGCTGCGGCGAAGGCGCAGCTCGGCGCGCATGCGGACGTCGTCGAACAGGCCGATTTTTTCCAGTACCGGCCGCCGTTCGACGTGCAGTGGGTGTACGAGCGCGCGTTCCTGTGCGCGTTGCCGCCGGGCCTGCGCGCCGGCTATGCGGCGCGGATGGCCGAGCTGCTGCCCACGGGCGGATTGCTGGCCGGCTATTTCTTCGTGGTGGCCAAACCGAAGGGGCCGCCGTTCGGGATCGAGCGGGCGGAACTCGATGCGCTGCTCGCGCCGCACTTCGAGCTGCTCGAGGATTTGCCCGTGACCGATTCGCTGGCCGTGTTCGACGGGCACGAGCGCTGGCTCACGTGGCGCCGTCGCTGATGCGCGGGCGTCGCGGCCATTGCCGGAACGCGCCGGGGTTTCGGCTATAATTCAAGGTTTTGCAAGCCGTTTCCAGTTTCTGCGGGAAAAATATCATGCCGATCTACGCCTATCGATGCGAAGCGTGCGGTTTCGCGAAGGACGTGCTCCAGAAGATGAGCGACGCGCCGCTGTCGCAATGCCCCGAATGCGGGAAGGATGCTTTTCGCAAGCAGGTCACCGCCGCCGGCTTCCAGCTGAAGGGCTCCGGCTGGTATGTCACCGATTTCCGCGGTGGCTCGAGCGGCACCAGCACGCCGGCGACGGCGTCCGGCGACACGGCGGCAACACCGGCCGCCGCGGCGCCTGCGGCAGCCGCGCCCGCTGCCGCGAGCTCCGAAAGTACGACGACGAGCGCCGCGCCCGCCCCGGCTGCAGCGCCCGCCGCCAGCAGTTGACTGTCGCGGCCCGGCCGGGCCGCGACCAACCCGCGCTTCCGGCGCGGTTCATTGACGGCAGATGATGAAAAAGACGACCCTGAAAACGGTGTTCCTGACCGGCCTGCTGGTTCTCGTCCCGCTCGCGATCACGCTGTGGGTGCTCGGCCTCATCATCGGCACGATGGACCAGACGCTGCTGCTGTTGCCCGAATCGTGGCAGCCGGAGCGGATGCTCGGCTTCCACCTGCCGGGGATCGGCGCGGTGCTGACGCTCGCGTTCATCTTCGTCGTCGGGCTGGCCACGCAGAACTTCATCGGCCAGAAGCTCGTCACGTGGTGGAACGCGGTCGTGCGTCACATCCCGGTCGTCGGGCCGATCTACACGAGCGTCAAGCAGGTGTCGGACACGCTGCTGTCGAGCAGCGGCAACGCGTTCCGCAAGGCGCTGCTGATCGAATACCCGCGTCGCGGCTCGTATACGATTGCGTTTCTGACCGGCACGCCCGGCGGCGACGTGGTCAACCATCTGACGGAAGAGTACGTGAGCGTGTACGTGCCCACGACGCCGAACCCGACGTCGGGCTTCTTCCTGATGCTGCCGAAGAGCGAAGTCATCGAACTCGACATGTCGGTCGATGCCGCGCTCAAGTACATCGTCTCGATGGGCGTCGTGGCGCCTTCGGCGCCAGCTCCGGCGCCCGCCCGCCGTCCCGTCGAGCCGCCGCTGTAAGTAAAGAATCATCGCCCGGGCCGCGCGTTGCGGCACCCGTTGATCAAACCGAACGAAAGCAAACATCATGTCGATGCGTACTGAATACTGCGGTCTCGTGACCGAACACCTGCTGGGCCAAACCGTGTCGCTGTGCGGCTGGGTGCAGCGCCGCCGCGATCACGGCGGTGTGATCTTCATCGACCTGCGCGATCGTGAAGGCCTCGTGCAGGTGGTGTGCGACCCGGATCGCGCGGAGATGTTCGCGACCGCCGAAGGCGTGCGCAACGAGTTCTGCGTGCAGATCAAGGGCCTCGTGCGCAACCGTCCGGACGGCACGGTCAACGCCGGCCTGAAGAGCGGCAGGATCGAAGTGCTGTGCCACGAACTGAACGTGCTGAACGCGTCGGTCACGCCGCCGTTCCAGCTCGACGACGACAACCTGTCGGAAACGACGCGTCTCACGCACCGCGTGCTCGACCTGCGTCGCCCGCAGATGCAGCACAACCTGCGCCTGCGCTACCGCGTCGCGATCGAGGCGCGCAAGTACCTCGACGAGCAGGGCTTCATCGACATCGAGACGCCGATGCTGACGAAGAGCACGCCGGAAGGCGCGCGCGACTACCTCGTGCCGTCGCGCGTGAACGCCGGCCAGTTCTTCGCGCTACCGCAGTCGCCGCAGCTGTTCAAGCAGCTGCTGATGGTCGCGAACTTCGACCGTTACTACCAGATCACCAAGTGCTTCCGCGACGAGGATCTCCGCGCGGACCGTCAGCCGGAATTCACGCAGATCGACTGCGAGACGTCGTTCCTCGGCGAGCAGGAAATCCGTGACCTGTTCGAGGACATGATCCGTCACATCTTCAAGACGACGATCGACGTCGAGCTCGACGCGAAATTCCCGGTGATGCCGTACTCGGAAGCGATGGCGCGTTTCGGTTCGGACAAGCCGGACCTGCGCGTGCAGCTCGAATTCACCGAGCTGACCGACGCGATGAAGGACGTCGACTTCAAGGTGTTCAGCACGCCGGCCAACGCGAAGGACGGCCGTGTCGCGGCGCTGCGCGTGCCGAAGGGCGGCGAGCTGTCGCGCGGCGACATCGACGGCTACACCGAATTCGTGCGCATCTACGGCGCGAAGGGCCTCGCATGGATCAAGGTCAACGAGAAGGCGAAGGGCCGTGACGGCCTGCAGAGCCCGATCGTCAAGAACCTGCACGACGCGTCGATCGCGGCGATCCTCGAGCGCACCGGCGCCGAAGACGGCGACATCATCTTCTTCGCGGCCGACCGCGCGAAGGTCGTCAACGACAGCCTCGGCGCGTTGCGCCTGAAGATCGGCCATTCGGAATTCGGCAAGGCGAACGGTCTGGTCCAGGCCGGCTGGAAGCCGCTGTGGGTCGTCGACTTCCCGATGTTCGAATACGACGACGAAGATGCGCGCTACGTCGCTGCGCACCACCCGTTCACGAGCCCGAAGGACGAGCACCTCGAGTACCTCGAGACCGACCCGGGCCGCTGCCTCGCGAAGGCCTACGACATGGTGCTGAACGGCTGGGAAATCGGCGGCGGCTCGGTGCGTATCTATCAGGAGGAAGTGCAGAGCAAGGTGTTCCGTGCGCTGAAGATCGGCGCGGAAGAGGCTCAGCTCAAGTTCGGCTTCCTGCTGGATGCACTGCAGTACGGCGCGCCGCCGCACGGCGGTATCGCGTTCGGTCTCGACCGCATCGTCACGATGATGGCCGGCGCCGATTCGATCCGCGACGTGATCGCGTTCCCGAAGACGCAGCGTGCGCAGGATCTGCTCACGCAGGCACCGAGCCCGGTCGACGAGCGTCAGCTGCGCGAACTGCACATCCGCCTGCGTCAGCCGGAACAGCCGAAGGCGTAACGCGCTTCGCATCCGGTCGTGTGTGCGTTCGCGCGCACACGACGCTCATGAAAAAGGCGCAGCGATGCGCCTTTTTCGTTTTTTGCGGTACAGTCGCAGCACTTGCCGCCCGTTCGGAGCCTGTGTCCGTCGCGCGGCCCCGTGCTGCATGAAACAAAGATGACGAAGCCGCCGAAAATCCCCGAATCCGTTCTTGTCGTGATCTACACGCCCGACCTCGATGTGCTCGTGATCAAGCGTGCCGACCAGCCCGATTTCTGGCAATCGGTGACCGGCTCGAAGGACGCGCTCGACGAGCCGCTCGCGGTCACCGCCGCGCGCGAAGTGGCCGAGGAAACCGGCATCACGATCGGCACCGCGGATGTGCCGGCCAGCGCGCTCGTCGACTGGCGCCACCGGATCGAGTACACGATCTATCCGCAATACCTGCACCGCTATGCACCGGGCGTCACGCGCAACACCGAGCACTGGTTCGGCCTGTGCGTGCCGCATCGCGTCGGCGTGACGCTGTCGCCGCGCGAGCACGTCGACCATGCGTGGCTGCCGTTCCGCGAGGCGGCCGCGCGCTGCTTCTCGCCGTCGAATGCCGAGGCGATCCTGCAATTGCCCGCGCGCGTGGCACTCTCGCGCGCGCCGCACGGCTCGTCCGCATGACGGCGGAAGCCCGCAAGCGCTTCGCGCAATTGCGGCAGATGTTCCTGCAGGAACGCGGTTCCGCGTCGCGGCTCGCCTTTACGTCGGGCAACACCGTGCGGCTGTGCGAGGGCGGCGGCGCATTCTTCCGGGCACTGATCGAGCGGATCGATGCCGCCCGCGAGCAGGTGATGCTCGAAACCTACATCTTCTGCGACGACGCGGCCGGCCGGCCGGTGTCGGACGCGCTGATCCGCGCGGCGCAGCGCGGCGTGCGCGTGCGCGTGATCACGGACGGCATCGGCACCGCGCGCCTGCCGCTGTTCGACACGTGGGTAGCGGCCGGCGTCGAGCACTGCATCTACAACCGTTTCCTGTTCGGCCGCTTCGGTTTCTCACGCACGCATCGCAAGCTCGCGGTGATCGATCACGCGGTTGCATTCTGCGGCGGCATCAATATCGTCGACGACTTCGCGCAGGGCGGCACGACGCTGCCGTTTCCGCGCTGGGATTTCGCGGTCGAGATGGCGGGCCCCGCGGTGTCGGACGTGCGCGCCGCGTTCGAATTGCAGTGGCACCGGATCATGTTCGGCCACAAGCCGTATGCGCAATACGCGGCCGGGCTGCATGGCGGGGAAGCGTTCCCCGACATGTTCCGGCGCTGGATGCGCAGCCATCGCTGGATCAAGGCCGGCGCGCTGCGGGTCGTGACGGAGCCGAGCGTCGCGTTCGTCGCGCGCGACAACGTCGTGAACCGTCGCGCGATCGAGAAGGCGTATCTCGCGGCGATCGGCCAGGCGCGCCAGCGGATCCTGCTGGCCAATCCGTACTTCATGCCGGGGCGCAAGCTGCGCCGTGCGCTGACGGGCGCCGCGCGGCGCGGCGTCGACGTGCGGATCCTGATCGGCCGCAAGGAATTCGCGGCACTCGATACGGCCGTGCCGTTCCTGTATCACGCGCTGCTGCGCGCGGGCGTGCGCGTGGCCGAGTACGACAGGACGATGCTGCACGGCAAGGTGGCCGTGATCGACGACAACTGGGCGACGGTCGGTTCGTCGAATCTGGACGCGCTGAGCCTGATGTTGAACAATGAGGCGAATGTCGTGCTGGTGCGCTACGATGCTGTCACGAACGAACTGCGCGACGCGATCGCGGCCGCGTTCGCCGACGGCCGCGAAATCGACCCCGCCCGATTCGCCGCGCGCCCGCGCATCGAGCGCATGCTGAACTGGCTCGCCTATACGGCGTATCGCGTCGTGATGAAGGCGCTGACGGTCGGTGGTTACGACTGACGCAGACTAAGCGTTCGCTTCAAAAATCTGTCCGCACGTTCGTGCGGAAAAGCCGCTCCGGTCCCGCCGGAATCGCGCAAAATAGCGGCTCGGTTAGACACCGGTTTCTAATAATTTCCTTGTTTCGCGAGCGGCCGCAC
>Ga0209147_100230_pt1 | contig 55320 bp, 52 predicted proteins | sample AraplaCol_mLB_r2_FD_184278 | JGI IMG/M metagenome (GOLD analysis project Ga0209147, IMG submission 184278) | Arabidopsis root microbial communities from North Carolina, USA - plate scrape CL_Col_mLB_r2 (SPAdes) (version 2) | ecosystem: Host-associated > Plants > Roots > Endosphere | place: USA... | reverse complement strand
GAAAATGAATCAAGTGATGATAGCGAAGAGGTCACACCCGTTCCCATACCGAACACGGCAGTTAAGCTCTTCAGCGTCGATGGTAGTTGGGGGTTTCCCCCTGTGAGAGTAGAACGTCGCTTGGTTTTAAGTTTATTCCGCAGTAGCTCAGTGGTAGAGCACTCGGCTGTTAACCGAGTGGTCGTAGGTTCGAACCCTACCTGCGGAGCCATTTTTAACTTAATGCTTCCATAGCTCAGCAGGCAGAGTACTTCCATGGTAAGGAAGAGGTCACCGGTTCGAGCCCGGTTGGAAGCTTAGGAAAAGTTGTACTGGCCCGTTGGTCAAGCGGTTAAGACACCGCCCTTTCACGGCGGTAACACGGGTTCGAGTCCCGTACGGGTCACCATTTATATTACGGAGGATTAGCTCAGCTGGGAGAGCACCTGCCTTACAAGCAGGGGGTCGGCGGTTCGAGCCCGTCATCCTCCACCATCTAATTTAATAAATACCGGAGGGGTAGCGAAGTGGCTAAACGCGGCGGACTGTAAATCCGCTCCCTGTGGGTTCGGCGGTTCGAATCCGTCCCCCTCCACCATTTATTGTTGGGCTATAGCCAAGCGGTAAGGCAACGGATTTTGATTCCGTCATGCCCTGGTTCGAATCCAGGTAGCCCAGCCATTTTTTATTTTATCGTAATTTTATTACGAGCCATTAGCTCAGTAGGTAGAGCATCTGACTTTTAATCAGAGGGTCGAAGGTTCGAATCCTTCATGGCTCACTCTTTTTTTTTATGTGCGGAAGTAGTTCAGTGGTAGAATACAACCTTGCCAAGGTTGGGGTCGCGGGTTCGAGCCCCGTCTTCCGCTCCATTCGCATATACTTAAACAGTGGGGCCTTAGCTCAGCTGGGAGAGCGCCTGCCTTGCACGCAGGAGGTCAGCGGTTCGATCCCGCTAGGCTCCACCAATATACATAAAGTTAAACCTTAGTCATTTGACTAAGGTTTTTTGTTATATTTAATCATATGATATAGTAATTCAAAAGTTAAAAATGCATATGTATACAAAAAAATGTCGAGTTGACCCATCTGTTTCAAAAGATTTAAACTATTAATATAATTAATAACTTTAACAGCCAAAAAATTATATTTTTTCAAAATCAAGTAAGCGTTTTCTTTTATGAATTCAATAGATGGGGGAAATAAAAATGTTAAAAAATATTTCAATTATTGGAGTACCACTAGATTTAGGACAAACTAGACGTGGAGTAGATATGGGGCCAAGTGCAATTAGATATGCACAATTACACGAACGTATTGAAAGAATGTCTTATCAAGTAGAAGACTTAGGCGATATTTTAGTAGAACGTACACCAGTTAAAGAAGATAATTCAGAACATAATTTAAAGAACTTAAAATCTGTAAAAGAAACATGTGAAAAGCTTGCTGCTGAAGTAGATGAAGTTATTAAAAGAAACAGAATGCCACTAGTACTTGGCGGTGATCATAGTATTGCAATCGGTACATTAGCAGGTGTAGCAAAACATTATAATAACTTAGGATTAATTTGGTTTGATGCACATGGAGATTTAAATACTGCTGAAACATCTCCTTCTGGTAATATCCATGGTATGTCATTAGCTGTTTCTTTAGGTCATGGCCATGATTTATTAACGAAAATAGGTGGTTACTTCCCTAAAGTAAAACCAGAGAACGTGATTATTATTGGAGCACGTGATCTTGATGAAGGCGAAAGAGCAATTATTAAAGAATTAGGAATTAAAGTTTATACAATGCATGAAATTGATAAATTAGGAATGACAAAAGTAATGGAAGAAAGCATTGACCACTTAAAAGGGTGTGACGGTGTACACTTATCATTAGATCTTGATGGTTTAGATCCAATTCACGTTCCTGGAGTGGGCACACCTGTTCCTGGAGGAATCACTTATAGAGAAGGCCACTTAGCGATGGAAATGTTATCTGATGCTGATATCATTACTTCAATTGAATTCGTTGAAGTTAATCCAATCTTAGATGAAAGAAATAGAACAGCAATCGTAGCAGTTGCATTAATAGGTTCATTATTAGGTGAGAAGTTACTATAATTATTAAATAATGGTGCTCTACTCCTATGGGGTTAGAGGGAAGGCTTTTATACCTTCGGAGAAACGAGGGGGCTCAGCTCTCGTCCTATGGATAGCGAGCATCTTGTAGTGGAAATCAACAACGCTATTCCTCTTACGAAAATTTGATAATTAATTGACAAGGTTGTTTTTCAACAGCGTGAAGCTAGCATTCGCTAGCTTCTTTTTTTATATCAAAAAATTGTTTGAAACTCTCCTTCAAAATATAAATAAATTGTTGGTCATTCTCCTATCAATTTAGAGAGCCAACATATAAATTCTGTAATTTTGTTTAATATAACTAAAATAGTCGTTAAAGTATTGTTAATATAATTAATAACTCACAAATTTTGTGTATTGCAAAAATATGGTATAATACTCAAGATACAGTTTTATTCTATAGAATTTGGAGGGTAAAAGATGCCTTCTTTACATATAAATTTTTTACAGTATTTACAGAATGGATTAGATATCCTAATCGTTTGGTTTGTTATTTATAGATTAATTATCATTATTCAAGGGACGAAGGCAGTCCAACTCTTAAAAGGTGTAACAATCATTATTGTCGTAAAAGTGTTAAGCAGCCTATTTGGCTTGCATACTCTACAATTCTTAATGGATCAAGCATTAACATGGGGATTCTTGGCGGTTATTATTATCTTTCAACCTGAATTAAGGAGAGCACTTGAACAGCTTGGACGTGGCCGTTTCTTCTCTAGAACGACTGGTAATGGGATTAATGACCGAAATGATATTGTTGAGAACATTGCAAAAGCCACTGAATACATGGCTAAACGAAGAATAGGTGCACTTATTTCATTTGAGAGACAAACAGGTATGGGTGATTATATAGAGTCCGGTATTCGTATGAATGCTAATTTATCATCAGAATTATTAATTAATATCTTTATACCAAATACACCACTGCATGACGGAGCGGTAATTATACAAGGTGAAAAGATTACAGCAGCAGCCTGTTATTTACCTTTGTCTGAGAGTGCATTTATTTCAAAGGAATTAGGAACGAGACATCGAGCAGCAGTCGGTATCAGTGAAGTTACTGACAGTATTACGATTGTAGTTTCAGAGGAAACAGGTGCAGTTTCAGTAGCAAGGAATGGCAATCTATACAGAGAATTATCAAAAGACGAGCTTATAAATTTATTAAATACTGAACTAAAATCACCCGAAGAGTCCACTACATCTAAATGGAATTGGAAGGTGAAACGTAATGGATAATTTTATGGATAATCGTTGGATATTAAGAGGAATCGCTTTATTAGTAACATTATTACTTTTTATGTCTGTCAATCTAGTTCCACAATCAAGCACATCGGGATTAGGGGACATACCATTTGTAAATAATAAAGAATTAGTGCGAGATGTACCGGTAACACCTATTTACGATCAGCGCAATCTAATTGTAACTGGAATTCCTAAGAATGTTTCAGTGCAATTAGATGGACCTAATAGTATTGTAAAAACCGCTGAAATGAAGAAGGATTTTGAAGTATATTTGGATCTAACTTCTTATGCTTTAGGTACATATGATGTTCCTTTAAAAATTAGAAATATTTCAGATAAAATAAAAGCAACTATTAAACCAAGAACAGTTAGAGTAACAATTAATGAAAAAATTGAAAAAGCAGTTTCAGTTAAAGTTGTTTATCTAAATGAAAAAAAGATTAAACATGGTTATAAGGCAGAAAATGCAATTGTTAAACCAGGTTTAGTTACAATAGTAGGATCAAGATATGATGTATCACAAGTGGCATATGCAAGTGTTGGTGTGGATGTTACTGATGCGAATCAGACATTTAGTCAGGTGCTACCTGTTCGATTATACAATAAAAAGGGTGTTCAACTTCCGTTCATTACAAGTCCAAGAAAAGTTGAAGTAACTGTTCCTATTGTTTCTGAAAGTGCTAGCTTCCCAATAAAGTTAGTGCAAACAGGAACACTTAAGAATGGTTTAAAACTAAGTAGTCTTGCCAGTGATGTTAATGCAGTAAGAATTTATGCGTCAAAAGATTGGTTGGACAAGTTTAACGGACCTATAGAAGTGCCAGTTGACATATCTTCATTTAATCAAAGTGGTACATATGAAGTAAATGTACCTACTCCAAATGGAGCATTTAGAGTAGACTCAAGCACTATTAACGTAAACGTTAATTTTGATCAAGAAATGGAAAAGAAATTTAGTAATATCCCAATTAATTTAGTGGGTGAAAATAATCAATTTGAATATAAATTTACTAAGCCTCCTTTAGGAAAAGTAGTAGTTACTGCTAAGGGATTTAAGGAAGACTTGGATGCGATTAATCCAAGCGATTTAAATATTACAGCAAAAGTTAATGGACTAGAACCAGGAACTAGAGATGTAGCGCTTACTATTACGGGCCCAAAAGGAGCTATATATAGTTTAGATTTTGATACAATAACGATTGAAATTACTGATAAAAAATCATCTGCTCAAACTGATGAAAAGAATTCAGGCGATGTAGGACAGTCATCGAATTAGAAGGAGAGTTAAAATGGGTAAATATTTTGGTACTGATGGTGTACGAGGAGTTGCGAATAAAGAGTTAACTCCTGAATTAGCATATAAAATTGGACGCTGTGGCGGTTATGTTTTAACAAAAAATAATGTCAAACCTAAAATTATAGTTGGGCGTGACACACGTGTATCTGGACATATGCTTGAAGGAGCACTAGTTGCAGGTTTATTATCAATTGGTGCTGAAGTTATGAGATTAGGAGTTATTTCTACTCCAGGTGTTGCCTATTTAACAAAAGCACTTGGAGCACAAGCAGGTGTTATGATTTCAGCTTCGCATAATCCTGTTGCAGATAATGGAATTAAGTTTTTTGGTCCAGACGGTTTTAAATTGTTGGACGAGCAAGAAGATGAAATTGAAGAACTAATGGATGCAGAAGTTGATCGTCTACCAAGACCAACTGGAAATGATTTATGTCAAGTTAGCGATTATTTTGAAGGTGGGCAAAAATACCTACAATTCCTTAAAAACACAATTGACGAAGATTTCTCTGGCTTATTAGTTGCTCTAGATTGTGCACACGGTGCCACTTCTTCATTAGCGCCATATTTATTCGCAGATCTAGAAGCAGATATTGTTACAATGGGAACGAATCCTAATGGATTTAATATAAATGATGGTGTAGGTTCTACACATCCTGAAGCTTTAGCAGCTCTTGTGAAGGAAAAAGGTGCTGACATCGGTTTATCATTCGATGGAGATGGAGATCGTCTAATTGCAATCGATGAAAATGGTGAAATCGTTGATGGTGACCAAATAATGTATATTTGTGCAAAATATTTAAATGAAAAAGGTCGTCTAAAACAAAACACAATTGTATCAACTGTTATGAGTAACCTTGGCTTCTACAAAGCAGTAGAAACAAATGGAATGAAAAGTGCAGTTACAGGTGTTGGAGACCGTTATGTAATGGAAGAGATGAGAAAGAATGGTTTCAATCTTGGTGGTGAGCAATCTGGTCACATCATCTTTTTAGATCATATTACGACTGGTGATGGTATGTTAAGTGCGATTCAGCTCGTAAGTATCGTTAAAGAAACAGGTAAAACTTTATCACAATTAGCTGGAGAAATGAAAAAGTATCCACAATTATTAATTAATGTTCGTGTTACAGATAAAAATGAAGCACTTAATAACGAACGCATTAAAGCAATCATTTCAGAGGTAGAAGAAGAAATGAACGGCAATGGTCGTATTTTAGTTCGTCCTTCTGGTACTGAGCCACTTATTCGTGTAATGGCTGAGGCTCCTTCTGAGGCAGAATGTAAACAATATGTAGAACGTATTGTTGCTGTTGTAAGAGAAGAAGTTGGAGAATAATATAAATTAAAAAAAATATGCATTGATGAGCACTTTTGTGTAAGTCTATGCATATTTTTGTTATATACAGCTATTCTATAACTTTTTTTCAACATATTTTTGTTGACCAGTTTTAATACAGTATAGTATAGTTGTTTTATTGTTTTCCTAACAGGGAAGGAGTATAGAAATAATAAAGTATTAAAAAAGCGCCAGAACTACACTAGACGTGAATGTGTAGTTGACGAGGTGGAGTTTTATCGAAGTTTCGGCGGATGACTCCCGGTTGCTGTATCACAACCGAAATTATTTATGTAAAACACATGGGTGACTGTGTGCACAAACGTAAATAATCTGATACACCGTTTAAAACAAAAAAATGAACTCGCTAATGAGCGGAATATGAAAGGTAGGTGGATATTGCTTGTAAGTCCTCTACCATTATTAAACATGACGAGGGAATAGAAAATTAAATAGTTAAACGGTTAGGAAAACAGCGTTCCATTCCTATACATTTTGTATGTCTTGTTTTAGGACTTACTAAGCAATAGTTAATTATGTGTGGAATCGTTGGATATATTGGAAATGATAATGCGAAAGAAATTTTATTAAAAGGTTTAGAGAAATTAGAGTATCGTGGATACGATTCTGCTGGGATTTCTCTTTTAACTGACAATGGTGTAGAAGTTTATAAAGAAAAAGGTAGAATTGCAGTATTACGTAAATCAATCCCTACAAAAGCGGACGGAAACGTTGGAATTGGTCATACAAGATGGGCAACACATGGTGCTCCAAGTAAACGAAATGCGCATCCTCACCAAAGCTCTACTGAACGTTTTACACTTGTTCATAACGGCGTTATCGAGAACGATGTACAATTAAAAAACGATTATTTAAATGATATTGATTTTACAAGTGATACAGATACTGAAGTAATTGTTCAGTTAGTAGAACTTCATATTAAAAAAGGTTTATCTGTGCTTGATGCTTTTAGAGAAACACTTAAGCTTCTTAAAGGTTCATATGCAATTGCATTATTAGATAAACAAAACGATGACGTAATTTATGTAGCAAAAAACAAAAGTCCATTACTAGTTGGTGTTGGTGAAGAGTTTAATGTTATTGCATCTGATGCAATGGCAATGTTACAAATTACTGATCAATTTATTGAATTAATGGATAAAGAGGTTATTTTAGTTACTAAAGATCGTGTTCAATTAATGGATCTTAACGGAAATGTGAAAGAACGTTCTCCATATACTGCAGAAATTGATGCTAGTGATATCGAAAAAGGAACTTATCCTCATTTCATGTTAAAAGAAACAGATGAGCAACCTTTAGTAATCCGTAATATTATCCAAAAGTACCAAGATGAAAATGGCGAGCTTGTAATCGACTCAGAAATTAAAGCGGCTTTAGCAGAAGCTGACAGATTATATATTGTTGCTTGTGGAACTAGTTATCATGCTGGTCTTGTTGGAAAACAATTTATTGAAAAAATGGCAGGAGTACCTGTAGAAGTACATGTTGCAAGTGAATTCTCTTACAATATGCCACTGCTTTCAGAAAAACCATTATTCATATATATTTCACAAAGCGGTGAAACTGCTGATAGTAGAGCATGTCTAGTACAAACAAATAAATTAGGTCATAAAGCAATTACACTTACAAACGTTCCAGGATCAACATTATCACGTGAGGCTGATTTCACTCTTCCTTTACACGCAGGTCCTGAAATCGCTGTTGCATCAACGAAAGCTTACACTGCACAATTAGCAGTACTTGCAATTGTTGCAAATGCTCTTGCAAAAGAAAAAGGAAAAACAGTTAACTTTAACCTAGTTAAAGAACTTGGAATTGTAGCAAATGCAATGGAATCAATTACAAACCAAAAAGAAGAGTTTGAAAAAATTGCTACAGAATATTTAGCTACAACTCGTAATGCATTCTTCATCGGTCGTAACGTAGATTACTTCGTTTGCTTAGAAGGCGCATTAAAACTAAAAGAAATTTCTTACATCCAAGCAGAAGGATTTGCTGGTGGAGAGTTAAAACACGGTACAATTGCTCTAATCGAAGAAGGGACTCCAATCTTCGCATTAGCAACACAAGAATCAGTAAACTTAAACATTCGTGGAAATGTAAAAGAGGTTGTTGCTCGTGGTGCTAACCCTTGTATCATTTCTATGGAAGGATTAAATATGGAAGGCGATCGCTTCATTTTACCAAAAGTACAAGAAGAATTATCTCCAATCCTTTCAGTCGTACCATTACAATTAATTTCTTACTATGCTGCTTTACATCGTGGTTGTGATGTTGATAAACCACGTAATCTTGCAAAATCAGTTACTGTTGAATAATCAAATTAGTAATCTTAAAGTTTATTAAAGAACAGATTTGAACATAAAAACTGAGCAGGGAGTGTAAATGATGATCAAATTTAACGATGAAAAACTCATTCCTACAAAGGACGATTTTCACGTTAGTGAAGTTGATGAGCGTGTTGTAATAAGAAAACCAATTAAATAATTTTAAATTTAAAATATAGGGGACTAGTGGTGATAACCATTAGTCCTTTTTTTATTTTGAACATGACAAAACAGATAAACTAACTTTATATTTCTCCACTTCTGAAGTTAAATAAAAACAAAAATTAAAACAAAAACTTAGAATAAAACCATATTAATCAATCCATCTTAAAAATAGAGGAAATTCGAAATTAAAAACTGAGCAGGGAGTGTATAGTGATGATAAAAGTTTACGATGAAAACTTCATTCCAACAAAAGATGACTTTCATGTTAGTGAAGATGATGAACGTGTTGTAATAAGAAAACCAAATTAGGTTGAGTTATAACAGAATAAAACATTGATCCAAATGGTTTAAGATACTTATCTAGAAATAGTGAAAATAGAAATTTAACAATATGGAACAAAGAATAGAGATCGGAAAGCAGAAGAAATTTCTGTTACCTATCTCTTTTTTTATGCATAAATAAATATTTCGTTTTCACCATAATTTCACCATACCCTATTAGAATTCAATTTATTAAGAAATGAGAGGAGGGAAATAACATGAATAAAAGAGTAAAGAGAATTTTTACATGGGTCTCTATAACAGCAGTTTTTGTTTTAGGGGTACATTTTTTTCTTAGATTACTAGGTGGTTTTCATGAAAGACGTTTTGCTGATTATCAACATTCCATGTACATGGATAGAGGCGGTCGAAACGAATTTAGATCACATCAGATGATGCATGGTCCACACCATTTTCATGATTTTTCTTGGATTGGTTTAGTATTATTCCTTTTAATCGCATTTGCGGTAGTGACTTTTATCTTTAAAAAGTTAGTTAAAAAGGGACAAGCTAGCCAGGTTAATCAAATTTCATTAGATATAACTAGTTTTAACACACCTATAAACAGAACAAACGCAGATTTATTGGATAAATGGGAAAAAAATCTATTATCAAAAAAGGAGAATAAATAAAATGGGCATCTTTAAAAGAATGAAATCAATATCATTGGCTAAAGTGAATGGAGCATTGGATGGTTTAGAAGATCCAATCTCAATGTTGAATCAATATATTAGAGAAATGGAAGAAGATCTTTTGAAAGGTCAGGAAGCACTCTCTCGTCAAATCTATCTAGAGAATAAGCAAAAAGCATTGATTTTGGAGACAGAAGGGCTGGTAAACAAAAGAAGTGGACAAGCTAAGCTAGCAGTTGAAAATGGAGAAGATTCCATTGCAAAACTAGCAATACAGGAAAAACTTGTTCATGAAAAACAGCTAAGCCTATATACAGAGCAGCTAAATACAATTCAAAATCAAACTCAGTCACTTTATGAAAAATTAGATGAACTGAAAGGTAAATATGATGAATATCTGCATAAGAGATTATTATTAGTTTCTCGAGCAAATATTGCAAAATCAATTAAACAAATTCAACAAACATCTGTTTCATTTAATTCAGAAACAATTGCAAATGGAATCTCGCGTGCAGAAGATCGTATACTTATGATGGAAGCAGAAGTACAAGCTCAAAATAAATTCGCATATCATAATAACCAATCTAATGGATATAAAGATAATGTAATGAGTGAAGAAATAGAAGAAGAGCTTCAAAAGCTAAAACAGCATGCTGTGGAAACTGTGTAAGTTCATGATCTAAAAGAAATATCGGGAAGCACCGTATTAATTAACGGGTGCTTCCTTTTATTTTATAATTGATTTGAAAATGGAAAAGATGAAGAAGATAACCGAAAAATATAGAGATACTTATATAAAACGAGGGAGTATTTTTGATGATGAATATACTAGTAGCTGAAGATGATTTGAAACTTGGTGAGCTAATCAGTTATATGTTAAAGAAAAAAGCAGGTTATAAAGTGGAATGGGTTACTGAGGGAGAAGAAGCTTACTATTACGCTACGAACACCCATTATGATGTATTAATATTAGATTGGATGATGCCAGGTGGAACTGGAATAGAAGTGTGTCGTAGGTTGCGCAAAGAAGGGTATGCAGGAGCGATTCTAATCCTAACAGCTAAAGATGCCCTAGAGGACCGCATTGTAGGGCTGGACTCAGGAGCTGATGATTATTTAGTTAAACCTTTTGAAATTGATGAGCTACTAGCTCGATTAAGAGCACTTTCTAGGCGTAATTATGCTCCTATATTAGAGGAAGAAATTCTTATTAGTGATATGATTCTAAATCGTACAAGCCAATCAATCAGAGGTGGAGACACTGAAATACAATTAAGCCCTCGCGAATTTCAATTAGTTGATTTTTTAATACAGAATAAAGGGCAAGTATTACCTCGTGAAATCATTTTGGAGCGAGTATGGGGTTTTGATTCAGATGTTGCAATGAAAACGATTGATGCCACTGTTAAACTTCTTCGAAAGAAATTAGATCTGCTTGGTAAACAAGATTTGCTACAAAGCATTAGAGGGGTAGGATATAAATTTGATAACTAATCTTATTTCTTCTTTACGTAATTTTCGAAACAGCGGAAGAAGAGATGTTTTTAAGCGTACGCAAAATCGCCTAACAGTACTATATAGCGGACTTGTCATGCTTTTTCTAATAATATTCATCTTCATAGTCTTTGCAGTGTTATATGTGGTCATAATGAATGATCAAAGACGTACAGTGGAATCATTGGCTAGTCAAGAAGCAAAAATTATCGAAAATTACATGATTCAAAATCAACAAGGAAACCTCCAGGACGATAACCAAGAAGTAGTTTTAGCAGGTGTCGATCAATTTTTTTATTATGTAGTTAATCCAAATGGCGAATTAATAATGGGGCAAGAGGATATCCCTCAAATAAGGTCTAGGCTGTTTGGGCAAATAAAAGGTTGGATGCCTAAAGGAAATGAAACACGAAAGGTAAAAATTAAATTAGAACATGAAGAGTTTGAAAAGGACATGAGAAAATTCCATGATCATGAAATACATGTTCCTTCAAATCGAAAAGAAATTAGTTTGATGGTATCAAGCAAACCACTATTTTATAAAGGAAGTTTCATCGGTACAATCTATGTTGGAAAAGATATTTCGGATATTTATCATTTATTCAAATTTGTTGCCATTATACTGGTTGGCTTAACAATCCTATTTTCTGGAGTTGCACTATATATCAGTTTTTTTATGTCAAAGAAAGCGATGATCCCTATCTTTAAATCATTTAACCGACAGCGCGAATTTGTTGCAGATGCTTCTCATGAATTAAGAACACCATTAAGCGTTTTGTTATCGTCGATTGATGCGATGGAAATGACGATTGATATAGAGAAAGATGATTTTTCTCGAAAGCTTTTATTTAATATGAAAGACGAAGTAAAAAGGATGACCAACTTAGTCAGCGGATTATTAACTTTAGCTCGTTCAGACTCGGATCAAGTTGAAATTAAATTAGAAAAGTTTGAGTTTCGCTCCATTGCAGAAAAGGCGTTAGGATCTCTACAGCCGTTAGCTGTATCCAAACAAATCAATTTAAACTTAACTGCTCCAGAGAATGTAATCGCTGAGGGAGACTCCGAAAAGTTATCACAGCTCTTATATATATTAATAGATAATGCGATTAAGTATACGCCTGTTGGAGGAAAGGTTCAGTTAGTTCTTTCGGATAAAGAAAATGAACTATGTATTCAAGTAATAGATACTGGTATTGGAATTAAACCAGAAGACCACGCCCGAATATTTGACCGCTTTTACCGATCTGATAAATCAAGATCTAGACAAATTGGAAGCCATGGTTTAGGCTTGGCGATTGCAAAATGGATTGTGGAAATTCATAATGGAACTATTCAAGTAAATAGTGAAGTTGGAAAAGGAAGTACGTTTACGATCCGAATTCCTACTTCTAATGTGAAAAGTAAAAAGGAATAAGACGGGTTTTATAATATTAAATTGTACGAGTAGAATAACCGATACAAAGAAGTGAAAAATAAAAAAGGACAATTGCTGAAATTAGAATGCCATTTTTCCTAAAAGAGAGGAATGTTGACGTTGAAAATTGCTTTCATTGCACACGATCAAAAGAAAAAAGATTTAGTAAATTTTGCGATGGCATATGAATCTATTTTATCTAAACATGAATTATATTCAACAGGGACAACTGGAACAAAAATAATGGAAAATACAAATTTAAAAATACATCGATTTAATTCTGGACCGCTTGGCGGAGATCAGGAAATCGGTGCCTTAATAGCGAAAAATTTGATGGATATTGTTATTTTCTTTCGCGATCCACTTACAGCACAACCGCATGAACCGGATATTTTGGCTTTAATTCGTTTATGTGATGTTTACTCAATTCCTTTAGCAACGAACATGGGTACAGCAGAAATTTTAATTCATGGTCTAGAGCGAGGGGACTTAAAGTGGAGAAACATCGTACATGATAAACAAATTCGAGAAAGATAAGCAATTAACAAATTCTTTTGAAATGGACTATTAAGAAAAATCTTTAAAATCGACGAGGAAATCGAATATTTAACTTTGATGAAGGAAATAGTAATTTTAGTTCAGTTGAAAAGGAGGATTATGATGGATAATCAAGGATTTGGACATACACATGATACAGGTGAAACAGTTATGATCTCGGGCTACTATACTGACGCAGACGGGGAGCATATTGAATTAGAAGCAGGACAAAAGTTCCCTAATTGCCCTAAATCAGGAAAACCAACTAAATGGAGACATGGTCGCTAAAAATAGGAATTTAAATAATATAAGCAAAAAAGATTGTACATTATGTATTCAATACATAGTACAATCTTTTTTTTCTTAAACTGATACGTTATACATTAATCCAAGATACATTGTAATCACAAAGGAAAGACTAAATGCAATTGGTAGCATAACCTTTGTCTTTTTCATAAAGCTAATTACTAATAACACTAGGAAGATGATTGACATACTCATTAACATTGTTCCTTCTACCGTAAAAGTGAAAGCTATTCTAATAGGTAAAGTAATATCAATCCCCATAATCCATTCAATCCATTTAGACGGACCCTCATTTTGCAAAGTTAAATTAATATTATGCGGTGGAGATTTAGTACCCATTATAGCTGTAAAAAAGAACACAATTATGATGGTAATATACTCCGCTTTTAACCAACTACGAATATTACTTGCAGGGCCTTCAGCGGACTTTCTCATTAGTACACCATTGAAAAGGGCAAAAAACAATACTGGAATGATACTGATGTGCTTTAAGACTAACATTTGTCCATAAGGAAGCAACCAAGCATTCGTATAATCTTTTAATTTAACGACTTCTAGCATTAAGACTACACCACTAATAAAAATAATAACAACACATATGATGGCTAAAGGTGTAAACCATTTTAAGAAACGACCATAGTTATTAGTGTCCTTAGCTAGCCAAGTGACATTAAATAGAATTCCACTCCAAATAGAAACCATTAGAAAATGACTACTTTGAAAGATAAAACCCGTCCAAAAATTCATAGAGGTTATATGACCTGCATACCCGATACTTAAAATCATCATGAATAACCAAAAGAAATTAAAAAACTTTTTGGCATCACTATAAATATTAATGGCAAGCATAATGGCAAACATACTCGAATAAATCCATGCATTACCTACAGCTGTTTTTATGAAAACAGAATAAATGGCTGTTTTAAGATGAACATCATCTAGGAAAAAAGTAATAATTCGTAGAGCAGGAAATAATGAAAAGAATAATATGCCGACAATAACCAAATAAACGGTACCTTTCGAAATACTAATTGTTGGTTTTTTATCTGACGGTACAAAATCTAATACAAACTTTCCTGCTAATATTGAATAAAGGATATATGTTATGAACTCCGTGATTGGAACGATATAACTCATTTTCTATTCCAAAGAACAACTCCACCAACCATTAACGCGATTCCAAATAGCCCGATTGCAATTAATGGAATAAGATATTTAGATCTCTCTTTTTTAGGAGTAGCCTCTTTTTGTTTTTCTTTAGCTGGCGTTTGATCCTTAACTGCTTTGTCAGTTGTTTTAGTTTCAGTAGTCGTTTTAGTTTCAGCTTGCTTTAATTGCACTTTGAAAGGGATTTGACCTGTTACTGGATGACCATCTTCACTTACTACTTTCCACTCAATCTTATAATCACCATTTTCTAAACCATTTGGTAGATCAGCAATTAACTTAGTACCTTTAATAGAAACATTTGTAACAGCTGTAGCAGTCCCGGCTTTATATAATTTGATTGTACCTAGTTGCTCAAGAGCCTCTTCAAATTCAAGCGTAATTTGCTTAATTGGTTCAGTAATGATTTGCCCATTTGATGGATTAGAAGAAACAAGCTTAGTATGCGCACTCGCCATAGTTGGGAATAAAAATAGCAGTAAAACAATGATAGATAAACCTTTTTTCATATAAATCTCCTTCTTATGTAAAATATTTGTGCATTAATTTAATATAATGTAAAAACTTGTAATTATGAAATATTAATTAACCAATCTATTTAATTACACATTTTAGTTCAAAAATGTGATGTATTTGTGAAGAAGACGTAACTAGTTAGTTTATATTTGTGATCCTATGACAAGTAGTGGTTGATTTTAATTAATAAAATTAATTTATTAAAAACAATTCTTAATACTCTATTTATAAATCCTCCAAAGTAAATTAATAAAATTTCATTAAAATTAAGAGATAAAATCTAATGAAATTTTAATTTTTAGGGGGTTTTTTTATGTTCAAAAACAAACTTAAGAAAAAGTTAATTCCAGTGGCAGTGCTTTCAACAATGGCATTTGGTTCGTTTATTGGTTCTTTTACTAATCATACAGTACAAGCTAAGGAATCAAACAAGAATGAAATTAGAAATGTGATCTTTTTAATTGGTGATGGAATGGGTGTATCATACACGACTGCTTATCGTTATTTAAAAGATAATCCAAATACAAATGTAGTAGAACAAACAGAATTTGACCATTATTTAGTAGGGCAACAAATGACATATCCTGAGGATCCAATGCAAAATATTACTGATTCTGCTGCAGCGGCAACAGCAATGTCAGCGGGAGTTAAAACCTATAATGCAGCAATTGGTGTAGATAATGATGGGTCAAGAGTAAAAACAGTACTAGAGGCTGCAAAGGAAAAAGGCAAAGCAACAGGGCTTGTAGCTACTTCGGAAATTACACACGCTACACCTGCATCTTATGGAGCTCATGATGTAAGTCGTAAGAATATGAATGCAATTGCAGATGATTATTATGATGAACTAATTAAAGGCGGTCATAAAATAGATGTCATGCTTGGTGGCGGATTAAGTAATTTTTTACGAGAAGACCGTGATTTAACAAAGCAATTTAAAAAAGATGGATACTCTTATGTAACGAATAAAAACCAAATGTTAAAAGATAAAAACAATAAAGTATTAGGTTTATTTGCTCCTGGTGGAATGCCAAAGATGATTGATCGTGATGATTCAATGCCATCATTAAGCGATATGACAAATACAGCAATTGATAAATTAAACAGGGATAAAGATGGATTCTTTTTAATGGTAGAAGGTAGTCAAATTGATTGGGCTGGACATGATAACGATATCGTTGCAGCAATGAGTGAAATGGAAGATTTTGAAAAAGCATTTAAAGCTGCAATCGCATTTGCTAAAAAGGACAAGCATACATTAGTCGTTGCAACAGCAGACCACTCAACAGGCGGATATTCTATTGGGGCAAAAGGTGATTACAATTGGCACGGTGCACCGATTGCTGCAGCTAAACGTACGCCTGATTTCATGGCTGAACAAATTAGTAAAGGCGCAGATGTAGAAAAAACATTAAAATCTAATATTAACTTAGAATTGAAGCCTGAAGAAATTCAATCTGTTAAAAAAGCGGCAGAGTCAAAAAATATGGTAGAGATTGATAATGCAATCGAAGCTATTTTTGATAACCGTTCAGTAACTGGTTGGACTACTGGTGGTCACACAGGTGAAGACGTAAATGTTTATGCATATGGCCCTGGTAGCCAATTATTTGCAGGGAAAATTGACAATACTGACCAGGCAAAAAACATCTTTAGAATTTTGAAGAATGGTAAATAAGTAAAAAATCAGATCCCGTTAAATAAACTATTTAACGGGATTTAAGGATGAAGGGGGATTTATATGAAAAAATTGATTCCATTTATTTTACTTTCTTTAATGCTTTCAGGATGTAGCTTAGTTCAGAAAGAGAAAACCACTGCTTCAGCAGAGAATATAAAAAACGTCTCTACAATCTCTAAAAGCCGAGCAAAATCTTTAGGGGATGTATATGTGCCAAATCCACAAGTTTCAGATGATACGAGTTTACTTCTTAAAGGTCAAACACTGAAAGATGATAAAGGAGAAGTTACTTTAGAGGGGATTGCTTCATTAAATAAGTCTTACACAGTTGGGCCAATCGAAATGAAAATTAAACAGATTAAGCTAATCAAAAACTTACCGACGTATTCATTAATGGATTATTTTCATTATTACACGGAAAGCTATGAAAGTTTTCGATTTATAAAGGTAGAAGTAGAAATCGTTAACCATTCGAACAAACAATTACACTTTGGGCCAGTTGCTCATTTGATGACAAGTAATAATGAAGTAAAGGAATTTAAAGATGACTTCTATATTGAATATTTAGGTGGGAAAATGAGTCCTAATAGTTCAAAGCAGGGAGCAATGGGATTTATAGTTGAACATACTGATCCTGGCTTGAAATGGATTGAGCTAACGACTAGTGATGTATTAGATGATCAACATAAAGTAATTGCGAAAGCACAAAAAATTAAAGTGGATATAAAATAGATTGTAGAAAAAAACTCCTTTCATAGTAGAAAAAGGAGTTTTTTTATTTATAGAGTTACTTCATCCTCAACGGGTGGAAGAAGTACGTCATTTTTATCAGGATACATTGTTTCAATATGGTTTTCTCCCCAAGAGCACAGTAAATCTAATACTTCTTTTAGAGACCATCCGTAATCCGTTAAGGAATATTCTACTTTTGGTGGAACCTGATTAAATACTTTTCGGTGAACGATATTGTCTTCCTGTAATTCTTTCAGTTGTTGAGTTAGCATTTTTTGAGTAATGTTCGGCATTAATTTTTTTAATTGAGAAGTTCTTTTTGTGCCTTTTGTCAAATGACAAAGAATCACAACCTTCCATTTACCGCCGATTACATCTAATGAAGCTTCAACTGGAATATTGTATTTTTTCATTTTCTCCTCTCCTTCACTCATTTTAATCAAATCCTACGAAACATATTTTTAATGATTCAAATATCATAACATTCTATTCGCAAACTGTGTAGTTTCAAGTCTGGTAAAAAATTTTTTGTAATTTTTTCTCTGTTTTAAGCCTTTATTCACTTAAATGTTACTAAAAAGTAACTATATCACTTCAAAGTACATACTTCTCTAACTTATTCCTATCGCTCATAATGACAAATAGCTAATTGATTAACAAACATTTACTAAAAAGTATTTTTAGATCTATAAAGGAAGTCGTTAATCTTTTTACTATTTCATATCATTTATGTTTTGAATGACAATGAGACTTTATTCAGGCGCCTTGTCTCTTTGTATTCAAACTAATCATAAAAAATAACAATAATAAGGAGGATTTTTTTATGAGTTCGACTGCTGCTTCGATTAAAATGCAAGAGAAAAAAAGTGGCACTCCTGCGTTAATGGCTCTTGCTATTAGTGCATTTGGTATTGGAACAACCGAATTTGTTCCCGTTGGTTTATTATCAACTCTAGCTGGTGATTTGAAAATTTCAATCACATTAGCGGGATTATTAATTTCTGGATATGCGATGGGTGTTGCATTTGGAGCACCAATTTTAACGGCATTAACAAACAAAATTGGTCGAAAATCGCTACTAATGCTATTAATGGTTATTTTTATCATTGGAAATAGTGTTGCAGCATTTTCAACTAGTTTTGGTCTATTGTTAGTTGCTCGAATCATTACTTCATTTTCACATGGTGTATTCTTTTCAATCGGTTCAACAATTGCGGCCGATGTAGTACCGGAAAACAAGCGTGCAAGTGCGATTGCATTTATGTTTACAGGCCTGACTGTTGCGACTGTAACAGGTGTTCCATTAGGCACATTTATTGGTCAGCATTTTGGATGGAGATCAACTTTTGGAGCTGTAGCATTATTAGGTGTTATTGCAATCATTGCAATTGCAATACTAGTTCCAAAAACAATTAAACAACCACCGGCATCAAAATTTAGTGATAACCTAAAAGTTTTAAAAAATGGACCATTACTATTAGCCTTTGCTATTACAGCTTTAGGATATGGGGGTACTTTTGTAGCATTCACATACTTGTCACCAATTCTTGAAAAAATTACCGGCTTTGCTCCAAACTCTGTAAGTATTATCTTACTTGTTTATGGAATTGCAGTAGCACTTGGTAACACGATCGGTGGAAAAGCAGCTAATAAAAATCCTTTAAAAGCACTAACGTGGATGTTTGCCATTCAAGCGATTGTTCTCATCATTCTATCGTTTACTGCTCCATTTAAACTAATAGGAATTGTAACGATTTTCTTCTTAGGCTTGCTTGCTTTCATGAATGTACCAGGTCTACAAATTTATGTTGTGAAATTAGCTGAGAAGTATGTCCCATCTGCTGTAGATATTGCATCAGCGCTAAATATAGCAGCATTCAACGTAGGTATTGCAATTGGAGCATTTATTGGCGGCTTAGTTGTAGATACAATCGGCTTGATTCATACACCGTGGATTGGTGGAATCATGGTTTTAGGAGCAGTTCTGTTAAGCATCTGGAGTGCTTCTTTAGAAAAGAAAAAGTAAATTTAAAAAAATATTAAATAAAAGGAGAATTAAAAAATGAGTAATATTGTTAAATTAAATAATGGTTTAAAAATGCCTGTAATAGGTTTAGGAGTTTTCCAAGTAGAAGACGGACAAGTCGTAATTGATTCTGTAAAAGCAGCAATACGAAATGGCTACCGTAGTATCGATACTGCAGCGATTTATCAAAATGAAGAAGGTGTAGGGAAAGGTATTAGGGAAGCTCTTGAAGAAAATGGTCTTAAACGTGAAGACTTATTTATTACATCAAAGGTATGGAATGCTGATTTAGGCTACCAATCAACTATCGATGCTTTCGAATTAAGTTTGAAAAAACTAGGTCTTGATTATTTAGACCTATATTTAATCCACTGGCCAGTAGAAGGTAAATATGTTGAATCATGGAAAGCACTTGAAACACTATACAAAAACGGTAAAGTAAAAGCAATTGGAATGAGTAACTTCCAAATTCACCACTTGAAAGAAGTCATGGCAAATGCGGAAATAATGCCTATGATCAATCAAGTTGAATTACATCCAATGTTAAGTCAAGCTGAACTAAGAGAATTTTTAAAAGAAAATTCAATTCAAGTAGAAGCATGGGCTCCATTAATGCAAGGACAGCTGTTTGAAAATGAAACATTATTACAAATAGCAAAAAAACATAATAAATCAATTGCTCAAGTTGTATTACGTTGGCATTTACAAAACGGTGTCGTCATCATACCAAAATCAATCAAAGAACATCGAATTCAAGAAAACGCAAATATTTTCGATTTTGAACTAACAGAAGAAGATATGAACCAAATCAACTCTCTGAACCAAAACCACCGTGTTGGTCCAGACCCTGACAATTTTGATTTTTAATGAAAATATAAAAGTAAACGACTGTCAAAATCTTTGACAGTCGTTTTTATTTCTAATCAAATGTGGTAATTGCATATCAAATCTTACAAAATAATTAATAATTTCGATCTAAATCATAGAGGCATTTTGTATTAAAAGTCGAATATTCGAATATAACAATTTCATTTACAAAAACTTCCTCACCGTAAGACTTAAGACTTAGTAAGTTTAATACTTAAGTTCGTTTCAAATTATCTATCGTTTCATTACTATAAACATAGTAGCGAAAAATATTGGAGAACGGTCAAGCTGTAGTAGAGGAGTTGATTACTTTGAAGAAAGAGAATAAACAGTTTAATACGATGAAAGAACTTACGTTACACATAGTATTAGCTACAATATCGATCTTAATATTAGTCACTAGTTTACCTACTGTCGTAACGATCTATAAAATATCATTTGTTTTTGCGATCATGGGAATTCTTTTACTAGATTTCTATATGATTGTATCGAATCATAAAAGGTTTTTAAAGGTTACAAAAATAGCGCTAATTAGTTTACTACTTTGTATATCAGTAGTTGGAATTCTGTTTTATGCAAGTCAATTTCTAGTATTCGTAGATAAGTACGGAGTTGAGCGAATATTAACCAATCATATTACAACTGCAAAATTATTATTTTTCTTAATCTGTTTATTTCAACCGATTTTTTTACCTATACCAGAAGCACTTACGATTCCTGCAGGTAGTGCTGTAATTGGATCGTTTACAGGAGCGTTAATTGGATTTTTAGGTTCAACTTTAGGTATTGTCATTATGTATTTCTTAGCTAGAATAGGTGGACTTAAATTAGTTTCAAAGTTTGTTAAAGAAAGACAGTTAAAAAAATATCAGGAATATGTTAAAAAAAATGAAACAATTATTTTAACTTTAATGTTTATCATTCCGATCTTACCAGATGAAATTATTTGTGTCGGGGCAGGGATTAGCAAAGTATCTTTCAAAAAGTTTCTATTAATTGCTTCGATTTCAAAATTAATAACATCATCTCTTCTATCATACTCTGTCTACTTGGCTAAATTTTTCTCTTTAACAACATCTCAAATAGCTTTAACTAGCTCCATTCTAATTGCCTGCATCTTATCTTTATCATTTATCATAAAGAAGTCAATTAAACGAACTAATTCAAAAGAAGCTTATGTAACACAAAGTGAATAATAAAAAAGGCAATGTAATGGTTTAACATTACATTGCCTTTTTACTTATTATATAAGTTTGTCGAAATTGAAAATTTCCTGAGAAATAATGTAGAAAACTTGAGAATTTACAATAATACTTTAACACCTTGAACAATATTCCATATAAAGACAATTAAATTGACAATGAATGCTAATACAAATCCACCTATAAGAGCAAAACCTGCACCGTCACCAAAAGTATTAAAAGTGAAAAGGGAAATAATCGCTAATATAATAATTGTTAGAAATGGGAGTATATGTGAAAAAAGTGCTCGTTTAGAATGCGATTTTAGTTGCTGCTCCTTAGCGACGAAATAAACAATTATAGGGAATAAGAAAGGTGCGAAGAATACGCTAAAATAACATAATGAGGACAAAATCTTATTTGTTTCCATCTTTTTACCTCGATTTCTTAGAAAGTTTTAATTAATCTTAGTATAGTTTAATTTATATATAAAAATCGATTTATTTATTAATAATTTTTTTAAATACTTAATTTGAAAAAGTTTAGGCTGAGAAATGTGTATCCTTTTTTTGTTTCTTTTTTAAAGAAATGTAAATGAAAAACCCGACCAAGATTGTAGCAGTGATACTTATTGTAATCCATGGCGAGCCAAGTAAGAAATTTCCGTATAAGGTATAAAGAACTGCAATCGGAATATTACCAGCTAAAACAATTGCAATATAGGACAAGTACTTCATATTAGTGGAGGCGGCGATAAAACACGCGCCATCTGTTGGAGCTAGGGGAGTTGCAACTGTTAAGAATAAGTATCTTTTTCGATTCAAAATAATCTCATCAAATAGAGATGGATATTTATTCTCCATGAATTGCTGGATTGAATCACTTAAAATACTTCTACTTAATAAGTAAATAATTGTTTCTGTGATGGCCATTCCAATTAATGATAAGAGAATAGTTTCAAACGGGTGAAAAAACAAGCTACCTACTACAATTAATACAGAGCTAGGAATAAATAGAAAGATTCTTGCACAGAAAATAGCGACAAATAATAGCATCGGATTGATTGAAGAATTAGCAATAAAATGTTTTATATCTTGCAATGATAAATGAAATAAATGATATCGAATGGCGAGTAGTAGCATTAAAATCCAAAAGCCGATTACAGTTAGTGGAACGACTTTTTTCATGATTTATGCTCTCCTTTTAAGTTAGAAAATCTTCTGTTATAGTATTCTATTCCTCAAAGACAAGAAAACTGATTCATTTTTAAAAATTAATAATAAAGGTCATAAACATCTCAAAAAATGAATAAAAATAATTATGCACTAATATCTCAAATTAAAGAGAATTGAGGTGGGGATATGCTTGATGAAGGCCTATTAGTTATTAGACTTGTTTTAGGTATTATTTTATTAGGTCACGGGGTGCAGAAAGTATTTGGTTGGTTTGGTGGTTATGGTATTAAAGGAACAGGACAATGGTTAGAGTCGATTGGAATTAAACCGGGTGCATTTTTTGCTTTTATAACAGGAGCGGCAGAAATCGTAGGTGGATTCTTTGTAGCGGCAGGTGTATATACAGAAATAGGCGCATGGTTGATTATAGTAGTAATGGCAGTAGCAGTAATAAAGGTTCATATAAAAAACGGATTCTGGAATAGTTCCAATGGATTTGAGTTTAATCTATTAATTATTGCAGCGGCAGTAGGGTTGTTGCTCACTGGTCCAGGATCAATGGTTTTATTTTAAGGGATTGATAGGATTTTCATCTTTAATATGACTGGAGGGAGTCTCATTTATTGAGGCCCCTTTTTTGTTTCAAAACGCTTGAGGTAACATTTTTTTAAGAAAAATATCTCTTATTCGTGTACGATAATATTAGTAATGACATGATATGGAGGGATCAAGATGGCAGATGCTATTTTTGAACAACTTAGGTTTACTAGGATTTATACTTTGAAAGTTCTTAGTTCTGTTTCAAAAGAAGTTGTAGATTTAATACCTGCAGGATTTAGTAATAATATTCTTTGGAATGCCGGACATGTACTAGGGGCGTATGAGCAATTACTTTATGCTAACACAGGTGATGTTGGTCAACTTTCAAAGGAATTCATTGATTTTTTCAAAGGTGGAACTAAACCAGGTGACTGGCAAGCGGAGCCACCTTCATATGAGGAAATTGTTACATTATTAGAACAGCAAGTTGAACAAGTTATTTATACATATGAAGGACGTTTAGATGAAATTATTTCAAAAGAGATGAAACTAGGTAGTTTTGAAATAAAGACTGTTCGAGACATGATTAGCTTTAACATTTTCCATGAAGGGCTACATGCCGGATTAATAAATGGTTTAAAAAGATCACTTGGCCAATAGCATTATTTATAACTTTTGTCCACACACTAAATCTAGGAGTTTATGCTCCTAGATTTTTTTGTTATAATCATGTTTAACAATTTGTTATTTTGATAGTTTGAAAATTGTGTTAATTCAAAATAAAATATGGCTTTTTCTAATTGATTGTTGATTTTTAGTAACATTAATCATATTAAATTGCAAAATTATGACGAAAACGGCCTAAAAAAACGAGGTATAATAAATGAAGAAAGAAAGTAATTTAATTATTTACGATCTAATTTTGTATTTAGTATTTCCGCTTGTTTTATATAAAGTTTTACAACACTATTTTAGTGACTATTGGGCGATGCTCTTACCGACAGTTCCAGGGATTTTATATACTTTATTTCGTTTTTGGTATACTAAACAGTTTAATGTTACCGGTATTTTTATTATCTCAACGTTAACAGTTAGTACTGCCGTTGATTTAATGGCTTTAGGTTCTGCTAAAAACTTAATTTTGTACAATGTGTATTATCACTTTGGGGTTGTATTGGTATTTCTAATTTTATTGGCTTTGAAAAAGCCATTACCATATTATTTTATGATCGATATTGCTGCAATACAGGGGCAAGATCGTGAGGAAAGTAAGAAATTATATAAACATCCTTCGCTATTTAAAGTGTTTCAGTACTTGTTTGTCGCATGGATTATTAAAGATATCGTATTTGCTGTTGCACAATGGTGGATGGTTGATACGTACGGATTAAAAGCATATTACTCACGTACAATTATCTTTACAGTTGGTGGATATGTTTTTGGTATCATTATGGCGATTGGCTATGCAATGGTTACGATGAGAGCTCAAAAATTAAAAGGAGACGACTCAGATCAACCTTCTGATGAAATTATTATTTAGTAAAAGTATTTAAATAGAATGAACCCCACAAGTTATAAAATTCTTGTGGGGTTTTTTAATTACGGATGTCCATTTATCCTTTTAATGAATTTCCTACTCCTTGTAATTCCTGCTCTTCTCTTGAACTTCCATTTATAATATCAAGTTTTTGTATTCTTTCATTTTCTGGTTCGACATGAATTAATATTTTTGGATCAACTAATACTTTTTTTATTTCTTCTTCTATTTTGTCACATAGTAAATGGGCTTCTTCAATGCTCATGTGTGATGGTAATACTAAATGGAAATCTATATGCTCCTCAGCACCCGAACGTCTCGTGCGTAAGTCATGGTATTCGATAAATTGGGATCTAAAAGAATATAATACATTTTCGATTTGTTTTAATTCATCTGTAGAAAGTCCAGTATCAAGTAGGGGGGTAAACGACTTACGTCCAAGTTCGATTGATTCCTTCATTATATAAATTGCGATTCCAATTCCAATCAATGCATCGAGAAATTCCCAACCAGTAAGACTTACTAAAATTAAACTTACTGCAACCCCAAGTGATGAATAAACGTCTGTTAATAAATGCAAAGCATTTGATTGCATTGCAACAGAATGAGTATCATTTCCTACTTTTTGAACGATTTTTCCTACTCTCCAATTGATTAGCGCTCCAATTAACATGACGACTACACCGATGATTGGCATTTTAATTGGGGTAGGATGAAGTAGCTTTTCAACAGATTCAATGATAATCCAAATACCAGCTACAAATATTAAAATTGTTTCGACCGTACCAGAAATATTTTCAAACTTACCATGACCATAAGGATGTTCCTTATCTGGCGGTCTGTTTGAGATCCTTACAGAGAAAAATGCAATGACTGAAGCAACTAAATCCAATAAAGAATGAATTGCTTCAGAGATAATTGCTACGGAACCAGTAAAAATCCCGACAATTAATTTTAATAAAACGATGAATGTGTTACTACATATTGAAAGTACTGCTATTTTGCTCGAACGCAATCTATTCACCCCTGTCCAATTTTTTCTACTTAAGTTAAGAGTGTTGTAATAAGGCAACAAAAAAGAAAAACCACTAACAGTTTGTTAGTGGTTTGTTTTTTTTAGATTTAATTTATATTTATTGAAATGATTTTTCATTTTTGAATCACCTTTTCTCTCGCATAAAACATATTCTATATTATAAATACTATTTTTGGAAAGCAAAAGCTGTGTGTGCTGAGTGAATTTAAATCGACAAATAATTTAAAAATGGTTTGACATCTATTTTTAGACTGTGTTATACATAGACTAATATAAAAAATAACAGTCTATTCGTAGAGGTTGCATTGTATATGAGTATCATTTTAGAGAACTGTGGGTTTTATGACGAAATGAGAAAGGATCCTATGCCGAAGAAATAAATTGCCACACATTTTATTTCTGGGACTACATTTAATAAATGTAGTACTGTCACATGTGTTTGTGAAGAGCTATTGAAGAGATGTGATTGGCTAAGTCCTTTTTTAAAAAGCGATAGGCACATGAACATATCCTTCATGTGTCTTTTTTAATACACTAATACATTGAAGGAAGCTTCTTAGAATGATCTTACATTTGATTTGAAGGGAGAATACGAATGTATTTACATGGTAATAGCCGAATTAATAATGAAGGACATTTAGAAATCGGAGGTTGTGATACTGTAGATTTAGTGAAAAATTACGGTACACCTCTATACATTTATGACGAAGCATTAATTGAATCAAAATGTAGGGAATTCCATGAAGCTTTAAGAGAAACGGGAATGAAATATCAGGTTGCTTACGCGAGTAAAGCGTTTCTATGTGTTGAACAAGCCCGCTTAATAGAAAGAGAAGGTCTTTGTCTAGATGTTGTTTCTGGTGGAGAGTTATATACAGCATTGCAAGCAGGATATCCAGCTGAGAAAATTCACTTTCACGGAAACAACAAAACAATTGAAGAAATTGAAGAAGCTTTAAATGCAAAAATCGGTTGTTTTGTAGTCGATAATTTCTTTGAGCTAGAAGTATTACAGGCCTTAGCTGAACAACGTAATGAAGAAGTATCAATCTTATTACGTGTTACGCCAGGTGTTGAAGCACATACACATGAATATGTAATGACGGGCCAAGAAGACTCAAAATTCGGATTCGATATTATGTCTGGTCAAGCAAATGAAGCAGTGGAAGTTTCTTTAAATTCAACTAACCTAAAATTATTAGGAGTACATTCACATATAGGATCTCAAATTTTCGAACCAGATGGATTTGTTCATGCAATCAATGTATTAATGAGCTTTTTAAATGGACTTAAACATGATTTAGGTTTTACAGCTGAAATATTAAATGTAGGTGGAGGCTTTGGTATTCGCTATACTTCAGAAGATGAGCCTTTAGCTGTTGCTAAACATATAGAAAAAATTACTACTATTATTAAACAACAATGTGAAGAGTTAGACTACAAATTACCAGAATTATGGTTAGAGCCTGGACGCAGTATTGTTGGTGAAGCTGGAACAACACTTTATACGATTGGTTCAACAAAGACTCTTCCTTCAATTCGTAAATATGTATCTGTTGATGGGGGAATGACTGATAATATCCGTCCTGCATTATATGGATCAAAATATGAAGCGATGCTTGCAAATCGAGCAAATGATGAGAATAAAGAAGTTGTATCAATTGCTGGTAAATGCTGTGAAAGTGGCGATATGCTAATTTGGGACTGTAACTTACCTGTTGTACAAAATAATGATGTATTAGCTGTATCTTGCACTGGTGCATATGGCTATTCAATGGCTAATAATTATAACCGTATCCGTCGTCCAGCAGTAGTATTTGTTAAAGATGGTGTTTCAAGAGAAGTAGTTCGTCGAGAAACTTATGAAGATTTAGTTCGAAATGACAGAATTTACATCGAAAACTCTAGTAGATAATTAACATTTTGTGTTATTTGTTTCAGTTACTGACACTTCTATATAATATAGAAGTGTTTTATTTCGTTTTCTTTAATAAAAGATGATAATTTATCGACATATAAAGACATATTTATCATTTATATTACAATATTGTAACAATTGCGACTCTCTTCGGGAATCTATGGTATAAATATTTACGTAGATTAGCGAGAGGAGAAACGCTGAAATGTTAAGAAAAAAACTAGCAGTGCTGGCGATGGCAAGTACAATAGTATTATCATTAGCGCCAAATGCTTCAGTATTAGCTGATAGCAAAGTTGAAACAAAGCAAGCTGAAGTAGATAAGTTCCAATCACAATTTAAAGAATTAAGCAACGAGATAGAGAAAATAGATCAACAAATTAAAACGACTAAACAAAACATAGAAGCAAAAAAAGCAGAAATTTCTGAAACAGAAGAAATTATTAAAGATAAAAAAGCTAGAATTACATATTTACAAGACAGAATTCAAAAACGCAACGATTTATTAGAGGAGCGTTTAGTTGCAATGCAAAAGCAACCAAAAGTTAATCTAGTAACAGACGTTTTATTTAATTCTGACTCAATCGTAGATTTCTTTAATCGTGTAAACTCAATTTCAACACTTTTTGATGCTGATGAAAATATCATTAAAGATCAAAAGTCTGAACAAGCAGAAGTAGTAAAAGAAAAACAACTTGTTGATGAGAAGAAAGCATCTTTAGTAAAAGCAAAAGAAGATTTAGTTGCTCAACAAAGTGAACTTTCAACATCACAAGCTGAAAAACAAAAATCATTAAATACTGCTGAAGCTAACTTAAAGTTAGCTGTTAAAGAACTAGAAAATGCAAAAGAAGATGAAAGAGTTCAACGTCTTGAGCAACAATCTCTTGAGCTAGCTGCTTTATCTAGTGATGATAATGAAGATGACAGCGTTAGCACTCCAGCTACTAAATCTAGTTCGAATTCTGATTCGAAATCGAATTCAGATTCTAGTTCTAGTTCAGATTCTAAACCTAAATCAGATTCTAAACCTAAATCAGATTCAAATGATGATGGTCAAGCAGCAACTGGAAACTCACTAGTAGATTATGCTTTACAATTCCAAGGTGTACCTTATGTATTTGGTGGAACGTCTCCAAGCGGTTTTGATTGCAGTGGTTTCATCTGGTATGTATATTCACATAATGGATATGGCATCTCTCGTGGAAATGTAAAAACATATTGGAGCAATGCAACAAAAATCAGTTCTCCACAACCTGGTGACCTAGTATTCTTACAAAATACTTATATTAATGGTCCTTCACATATGGGTATTTACATTGGTGGAAATAAAATGGTTCATGCTGGAAGTAATGGGATCAGCGTAATCAACTTAAGCAATAGCTGGGTTCGTTCTCACTTCTTAGGCTATGGAAAATTCTAATAGTTTATTAACCTCGTATTATAATTAGTATAGTACGAGGTTTTTTATATTGTCTTACGGGAAAAAAGAGGTATAAGCTTAGCTTATACCTTTTTGATTTTTAACCTGTTCTTGTAGTAAATCACGTATTTCAATAAGTAAAGCTTCTTCCTTAGTAGGAACAACAGGTTTGGCTTCTTCTACTTCTTTCTTTCTAAATGAAAGTCTATTAATTAATCGAACAAAGAAAAATACTGAGATTGAAATGATCAGGAAATCGACTACAGTTTGGATGAATGAGCCATATTTAATATCATGATAATGCCAAGCAGTAAAACTTTGTTTTCCCATGATAAGTGCAATAATAGGCATCATGATATCGGCAACTAAAGAAGATACGATCTTACCAAAAGCACCCCCAATAATTACCCCGACTGCTAAATCAAGCACATTTCCCTTTAAAGCAAACTTCTTAAATTCTTCAAACATCTTAAATCCTCCTGTGTAATTATCGTATAAGTTTACATACAAATCTCAATTCTTTCAAGTTAAGAATTGGTCTTTTTTAAGCAAAAATATTTATATCGGCTATTAGATATGGTAAATATAATTAATGACAATTTTTAGGAGGAGTAAGGTATGGGCACAGAATTGGCTACATTTGCTGGTGGATGTTTTTGGTGTATGGTAAAACCGTTTGATCAACAGGACGGAATTATAAAAGTTGTGTCAGGTTATACAGGTGGGGAAAAAGAAAACCCAACATATGAAGAAGTGTGTACTCATTTAACAGGTCATTATGAAGCTGTTCAAATTACATTTGATCCGGAAGTCTATCCGTATGAAAAGTTATTGGACTTATTTTGGCAACAAATTGACCCAACAGATGTAGGTGGGCAATTTAATGATCGAGGTAGTTCATATAAAACTGCAATTTTTTATCACAATGAAAGTCAAAAAGAGCAAGCTCTAGCTTCGAAAGATAAACTAGAGAAGAGTGGCGTTTTCAAGAAACCAATTGTGACTGAAATTTTATCTGCAAAACCATTTTATGAAGCAGAAGAATATCATCAGCATTATTATAAAAAGCACCCGGTTCGTTACCAGCTTTACTTCAAAGGTTCTGGTCGTCAAAAATTTTTAAAGGAACATTGGAAAACGGGCCAAGAGGAGCTTAAGCAAAGACTAACACCAATTCAGTATGCTGTTACTCAGGAAGATGCAACTGAACCACCATTTAGAAATGAGTTCTGGAATCATAAAGAAAAAGGAATTTATGTTGATATCGTATCAGGACTTCCTTTATTTAGTTCATTAGATAAATTTGATTCAGGCTGTGGATGGCCAAGTTTTACAAAGCCGATTCTAAAAGGTGAAATTGAAGAGAAGAAGGATTATAGCCATGGGATGTTGCGTATTGAAGTCAGAAGTTCTGAAGCTGACTCACATCTAGGGCATGTATTTGATGATGGACCTGGACCTGAGGGCCTTCGCTACTGCATAAACTCTGCGGCATTAAGATTTGTTCCATATGAAAAAATGGATGAAGAGGGCTATGGTAATTATAAGAGTATCTTTCTTAAATAGACTCTAAAGATATTTAACGAAGTACGATCTAACTGAAATAATTTAAATTTGAACCGAGATGTCTATTCGTCTCGGTTTTTTTGTTTTTTTTATTTAGAGGGGGATAATATTTATCTAACCTAATTATTAGCTTCTTAATATTGTCCAAAATATTTTCTAAAAAGTTTTCTGAAAATATTTACAATTATGAAATAAATGTGTTAATATAAAAGTGTCACAAAGTTGTCACAAATTAGGTATTGCAATTCACAAAAAAGATGAAAACAGGAGGTTAATCATTATGAAGCGAACTGATTATGAAATCGTTGAAACATATACTCAATATTCTGGTATTGCCTTTTTTATTGGTCTTATTCTTTTTTTACTATATTTCACTGGAAGCGGTTTCTTACATACGGGCGTAAGCTTAACGGTGAGCATAGTATTGATGGGCTCTTGTTCAACCTTATTTCTATTAGGTACTTTTTTGGGATTGATGTTCTCAGTTCCTTCAAAAGAACAAGTTTAAAAGTTAAAAAAAGAGTGGGCGTTCAAATGGCGATAAGTCAATTTGAACGCCCTTTTGTTTTGTATAACATATTTTATCGGATGCATGTATAAAGTAATTTGAAACTTAAAATTCTTCCGATACGATTTAAATATGGAAGTTATGATGCACTAGGAGGTGCCGCTTAAGGATGAATTTTTTTAAAAAGTTAAAAGGTATGGATCGTAATGTGTGGATACGAGTAATTGGAGAAACGATTACGAGTAGTGCAATGATGATGCTTATGCCATTTTTTGCTCTATACCTAGAAGGAAAAGTTGATTCAATGCTAAAGGTAGGATTTATTATGTCAATCTCACCTATAGCATCATTATTTGGTTCAATGGCTGGTGGTAGACTGGCAGATTTATATGGTCGAAAACGTATGATGGTTTTTTCAACGCTTGGAACATCTCTTATTTTAGTATCTTTTGCTTTAGCAGAAGGCTATATAGCATTTTTAATTTTATCAATTTTACTAGGTATTAGTAACTCATTCTTTAGTCCAGCAGCATCTGCTATGGTAGCTGATGTGACTGAACCAGAGAAAAGAACGGAAGCATATGGATTATTAAGGGTTGGGAGTAATGTAGGTACCGTGATTGGTCCGTTATTAGGAAGTTCAGTTGTTTACTTTTCGAAGGACAGTTTATTTTATATTGCAGCAATCACTTTAGGACTTTATAGTATTGCACAATTTATTCTATTAAAAGAAACTCTTCCTGCTAAAAAGAATGTTAAAGAAAAGAATGAAGTAACGAAAATACCTTTTAAAAAGGTTATAAAAATCATTAAATCTGATAAATTATTAATTTTTTACGTAGCAACAGGTGTAATTATTTCAATGGGTTTCTCACAAATTGAAGGGATGCTACCACTTTATTTTAAACAAACCTTTCAATCTCAATTTGGTATGTGGAATCCTTACCCATTTTTAATGTCACTTAATGGATTATTAGTTGTTCTTTTGCAATTTCCGATTTCAAGTTATTTATCGAATCGTTCAATTGGAAAAACGATGTTTTATGGAACCATCTTATTTGGCTTAGGGATATTATCAATCGGCCTTGCGCCTCCATTATTACTGACAGTTGGAATAGGTAAGTGGATGATTCTATTTTTCTTGGCAATTATCTTCATATACTACACCTTTGGAGAAATGGTCATGTCGCCAGTTCAAATGACATTTGTGGCGAATATTGCACCTGAAGATTTAAGAGCGACCTATATGGCGGTTGGTAGTATGAAATGGACGATTGGTGGATTTCTTGGACCTTTACTTGGAGGCTTTTTATTTGATTTAAAATTAGGAATATGGCTTTTTGTTATTCTTGGATCTGGAGTTGTATTATCAGGAATAATGTATCGCTCACTTGATGAAAAAGTAGCGATTAGAGATAATCAACAGGGTATAGCGCAATAGTTCTCAGGGCGCTTGTATCTTTGTTGCTTCGTCAATTGAGTAGTTCTTATTGCTCTTTTTCAGACTGCTCGGAAACGCTTGTAATCTGCCTGGAATTCAAGTTTTTGTACCCATGTATACAAACTAAGTATAGCTTAATTAGAGCTATGCTTTTTTTAGTTGTAAAGAAATCACAAAAAAGATATCATTGCATATGTTGTAAAGAAAAATAGGTTTCTACCCATAAAAGCTTATACACATTTGTATAAAGTGGTACAATAGGGAGAGCAAAAAATAGTAGGGGGAACATCATGAAGATTAAGTTAGGATTATTATATGGCGGTAAGTCTGCTGAACACAAAGTATCATTACAAACAGCTTTTGCCGTTATTTCTGCTTTAGATCACACAAAATTTGATGTGTATCCAATTTATATAACAGAACAAGGCGAATGGTTACAAGGGAAACAAATTGAGGGGAAAGTAGAAAGTGTTGCAGCTTTAAAATTCTCAAATGAAGATCAACATGTAAATGAAATCGCTCCTGTCGCGTTAACTTCATCAATTATTCCTGCAGCTTCAAATCAAGATTCAACTGGCCCAGTTGACGTTATTTTCCCATTATTACATGGACCAAATGGTGAAGATGGAACAGTTCAAGGTCTACTTGAGCTATTAAATATTCCTTATGTAGGAAATGGTGTATTAGCTTCAGCGGCTGGTATGGATAAAGTGATTATGAAAAACTTATTTGCTCAAGCTGGAATTCCTCAAGCTAAATATGTACATTTCTTAAAAACAGAGTGGAAATCAAATGCAGAGTCTTGCTATGAAGTAGTTGAGAAAGAATTAGGCTATCCTGTATTTGTTAAACCTGCAAACTTAGGTTCAAGTGTTGGGATTACGAAAGCTAAAAATCGTGAAGCATTAATGGCTTCATTTGAAGAAGCATTCCAATTTGACCGTAAAATAATTATTGAAGAAAATATTGTCGGACGTGAAATTGAAATTGCTGTATTAGGTAATGATCAAGTTGAATGTTCTGTTGTTGGCGAAATTAAACCATCAGTAGAATTTTATGATTATACTGCAAAATATGAGAGTGGTGATACTGGTCTAATTATCCCAGCTCCTGTTGAAACTGAAACATATGAAAAAATTAAGCATTATGCAGAAGTTGCATTCAAAGCAATTGATGGATCAGGCTTAACTCGTGCTGATTTCTTCGTAACAGAAGATGGTGGCGTATTAATGAATGAAGTTAATACAATGCCTGGATTTACTCCGTTCAGTATGTATCCTCAATTATGGCAGGCTACTGGATTAACATATCCAAAATTAATTGAAAAATTAATTGACCTAGCAATTGAACGTTACGAACAAAAACAACAAATTAAATATAATATTTAACAATTGAAAACACTATTCATGGTTGAATAGTGTTTTCATGTGAATAGAAGAAAAATGCTATAGAAGAGGAGTCGGTGACAATGTCAATCGTACGTACTTTATCTCAAATCGTTAACATGATCCCTGGTAGCGAATTAAAGGGTGAAGATTTAACAATCAACGGAGTTTCAACGGACTCTCGTGTAGATTTAAATGGAAAATTATTTATACCGCTGATTGGTGAAAAATTCGATGCGCATCAATTTTTTCCTCAAGCAATTGAAAATGGTGCTAGTGCAGTGCTTTGTTCTAGAAAGTTTTCAAATGTACCAACAAATGTATCTGTCATCTTAGTTGATGATACATTAGAAGCATTACAAAATCTGTCTAAATCATATTTAAGTGAGTGGAATGGTAAAATAGTTGGTATTACAGGAAGTAATGGGAAAACCTCGACAAAAGATATTTTAACTAGCATTCTTTCAGCAAAATATAAAGTACATAAAACACAAGGGAACTTTAATAATCATATCGGACTTCCGTTAACAGTATTAGCGATGGCAGAAGATACAGAGGTTGCTGTCTTAGAAATGGGTATGAGCAATTTTGGAGAAATTGAATTTTTATCTAATTTAGCTGAACCTGACGCGGCAATCATTACAAACATCGGTGAGTCTCATATGCAGGAACTAGGCTCAAGAGCTGGGATTGCAAAGGCGAAACTTGAGATTGCTAGCGGACTTTCAAAAAATGGATTACTTGTCATTAATGGCGATGAACCATTATTAATCGAAGGTACAAAAGACAAAAACTTAATCTATACGATCGAAACTTTTGGTTTAAGCGAAAGTAATGATGTATATCCAACATTTATTGAAATGAATGAATCTGGAAGTGAATTTGAAATAAATAAAGCGAAGGATTTCCGTTTCAAATTGGGCGTACTAGGCAAACATAATATTAGTAATACATTGGCAGCTATTGCAGTTGCGAGAAAGTTTTCATTAACATGGGAAGAAATTAGTTCTGGTATGCAGAATTTAGAAATGACAAAAATGCGTATGGAATTATTAAAGAATGAAAATAATGGAATAACTGTTATTAATGATGCCTATAATGCAAGTGTTACATCAATGAAAGCGGCTCTTTTATTTGCTTCGGAACTAAAGGGTTATAATCGAAAATTTGTAGTATTTGGCGACATGTTAGAATTAGGTGATCAAGAAATTGCTTTTCATGAAGAAATTGGAGAAGAAGTTGTAAATCTTCATTTCGATTTTCTTTATACTTTTGGACCATTAAGTAAATTTGCAGCAACGTCAGCTTTTGAACAAATGGAGTCTTCAAGAATAAAAAGCTTCGAAGATAAAAATAAGTTAATTGAAGATTTGTTGCAACAAGTTCAACCAAATGACCTAGTATTAGTTAAAGGTTCAAGGGGAATGAAATTAGAAGAAGTTGTAAATGCGTTAGTAAATCAGAGGTAAGCATATAATCAAGAAGGGAAGGCAGGGGAAATAGGGATTAAAAGTTTTCCTTATTCCATTCGTTCTGCTCTTCGCTTCTTGCATGTTAAAAAATGAAAACTGTTCGTAATATAAGGGATGAAGAAGGCTATAAACATGATTTTAGGCGAATTTAACTATAATAAAAGGGCAAAATATGATTTGGAAATCAAATTGTTAGAATATAACTTCATTTGCTTTTTAGATAGAATGTCCGTATAATGAGTAGATATTGTTTCCTTTTCATGATACTTCGGACTATTGTTTTCCACTAAAAACGAACCTTCCATATGAACAGTCACGAAACATATAATTTTTTTAAATTTTTATAGATCAATTGAGATACAAAGGAGATTAACCAAATTGACAACATTTCAAGAATTAGGATTAAGTAGTAAGATCCTGTTTGCGATTGAAAAATTAGGCTTCGAGGAAGCTACTCCAATTCAAGCGCAGACTATTCCATTAGCAAAACAAGGCCATGATGTAATTGGTCAAGCGCAAACTGGTACTGGTAAAACTGCCGCTTTTGGTATTCCATTACTAGAAAAAATTGATGTAGATAGTAACAATGTCCAAGGACTTGTTATCGCACCTACACGTGAGTTAGCTATTCAAGTTGGTGAAGAATTACACAAAATTGGTATGAATAAAGGTGTAAAAATCCTTCCAATATACGGTGGACAAGATATTAATCGTCAAATGCGTTCATTAAAAAAATTCCCACATATTATTGTTGGAACTCCTGGTCGTATTCAAGACCATATTAACCGCCGTACAATTCGCTTAAACAATGTAAACACAGTTGTTTTAGATGAAGCGGATGAAATGTTAAACATGGGATTCATTGAAGATATTGAAGCGATCTTAAAAGAAGTTCCAGAAAACAAACAAACACTTCTTTTCTCTGCTACAATGCCTGATCCAATTCGTCGCATTGCAGAAACTTTCATGACAAATCCACAAATCGTAAAAGTAAAAGCAAAAGAAGTAACAATGCCGAACATTGAACAACATTTTATTGAAGTTCAAGAAAAGAAAAAATTTGACGTTCTTACACGTTTATTAGATATTCAAACACCAGAATTAGCAATTATTTTCGGACGTACAAAACGTCGTGTTGATGAATTATCAGAAGCGTTAAACTTACGTGGTTATGCTGCAGAAGGTATTCATGGTGATTTATCACAAGCAAAACGTGAGCAAGTACTTCGTAAATTTAAATCTGGTTCAATTGATGTTTTAGTTGCAACTGATGTAGCAGCTCGTGGATTAGATATTTCTGGCGTTACACATGTATACAACTTTGATATTCCACAAGATCCTGAAAGCTATGTTCATCGTATTGGACGTACAGGACGTGCTGGGAAATCAGGTATAGCGATGTTATTTATTACTCCTCGTGAGTTTAATCAATTAAAAAATATCGAACGTACAACTAAACGTCGTATGGAACGTATGACTGCACCTACATTAGACGAAGCAATTGAAAGTCAACAACGTATCATTGCAGAAAAATTAACTTCGACTATGGAAAGTGATAATTTAGCGTTCTACAAACGTATTGCAGAAGAATTACTTGAAGAGCATGATTCTGTAAGTGTTGTAGCTGCAGCTTTAAAAATGTTAACAAAAGAGCCTAATGAAACACCAGTTCGTTTAACTGATGAGCCACCAATGGTCAAACGTGACCGTGGCGGACGCGGAGGAAACGGTGGCGGCGGCGGTGGATACCGTCGTGGTGAAAATAGACGTGGCGGTGGAGATGGACGTCGTAGCGATAATCGTCGTGGAGATGGACGTCGTGGAGACCGTGACAACCGTGGAGGAAACTTCCGTGGCAAACGTAACGAAGGTTCTCGCGATAACAACCGTGGTGGGCAACGTAAACCACAAGACAGCAGTAAATAAGATAATAGATAAGGTGCATGGATAATATTCCATGTACCTTTTTTATTGCCAATTAATATAAAAAACTGTGTGAATTTGGACAGATTCCATACACTAACTAAAAACGTATGAGAGTTGGAATAAAAATGTTAGTAAGACTTGGATATGTCGCAATGAGTATGAATTTACAAAACGCCTCACCATCAAAGACAATGACGGTTGCTCAGTTTTTAAAACAAAAGGATAAAGATGCGGCGATTCGTAAGCTAGAGCAAATTGCTAATACTAATATTAATAACTGTCTAAGACTACTAAAGCACAACAAAGCGCATGATATATCTTTTTTTCGCCTGAGCAGTAAATTAATCCCGTTAGCAAACCATGAAGAAGTAGCAGACTGGAATTACATAAAGCCATTAAAGGAGAGTTTACTTGAGTTAGGTAAATTTGCAATTACGAATGAAATGAGGATTGATTTTCATCCGGATCATTTCGTAATCTTAAATTCAGCTGATGAAGAGCTGTTAAAAACATCGGTAAAAACCTTAAAAATGCATTATCAGCTGTTGAAAGCGATGAAAATTAATACAGACCAACGATGTGTACTCCATATTGGTGGAGGGTATGATGATAAGGAAAAATCACTGGAACAATTAATAGAAAATTTTAGCCTTGTTCCTGCGCAAATTCAAAAAATGCTAATGTTTGAAAATGATGATACAACCTTTACATTTGATGAAACTTTATTTGCTTGTGAAAAATTAGGAGTACCACTTGTATTTGACTATCATCATCATCTAGTTAATCATACAAATGAAGATTGGGTAAAAAATTGGGGGTATGCAGTCGATACATGGAAAGCTTCAAACTTGCCTATGAAAATGCATATATCAAGTCCTAGAGATGAGAAAGACATACGTGCTCACTCTGATTTTGTGGACCCTAACATGTTTATTACATTTTTAAATGAAATTTATGGCTCGGTTAGCCAAATTGATTGTATGATTGAAGCAAAACAAAAAGATAATGCACTATTTCAATTAATGGATGATATGAAAGCCCATCCCTCTATTGAAAAAATTAATGATTCAAGCTTTTATTTTAAACCGTAGTACTCGGAAGTTAGGGTGAAGAAATATGATCGTAGGTATTGGATTAGATTTAGTAGAAATTGAAAGAATGAAAGAAATTATTAACTCGCAGCCACGGTTTGCGAAAAGGATTTTAACTGAAGCAGAATATAAAATATACGAAAACTTATCAGAACGAAGAAAACTTGAATTTTTATCAGGAAGATTCGCTGCAAAAGAAGCGTGTTCAAAAGCTTTTGGTACGGGAATTGGGAAGGAATTAGGATTTCATGACATTGAAATCTTGAATGACGAAAAAGGTAAGCCTGTTTTAAGCGTTGATTTGCCGTTTATACCGTTTTTATCAATTACGCATACAGAACATTATGCTGCTGCTCAAGTGGTCTTACAGCAAATATAATACCCTTTTAAACAGTCACTCTTTTGAGTGGCTTTTCTTTTTTTCGTACTCGACGTGGTTACTAAATTTTAAGGGTTATTAATATGCGTAATTATACCATTGTCTTTACTTACAGCCCTCGCCAATCAGAGCATTTTCTTTAAATTTTTTAAATTAGCTTGTCATGCTAGTCTGCATATTTTAGAGCTCGACCTCATATAGTTTCATGAGGATATGAGAAGCAAGGTTGCAACGTGCATGAATAAATCTAGATTTTACTTCTAAGCTACTCGCGCACATTTATTCATAAGCCTTTGCATAAAATTCTCTTTTTTACAATTTAAGAGGAATAAAGGAGCTGGGGAGATGAAGAAAAAGCTTGTAGCGATGCTTTTGACAATCATGTTAGTACTATCATTGGCTGCATGTGGCAAGAAATCGAAAGATGATGTTGTAGGTTCACTTAGTAATCAGATGGAAAAAATGAATGGCTATAAGGCCGATGCAACATTAACAATTAATAACGGAAATGATCCTCAAAAGTATGAAGTAGTCATTTGGCATAAAAAGCCTTCTTACTACCGTGTACAACTAAAAAATGCTAAGAGTGATCAAAACCAAATTATTTTAAGAAACAAAGAGGGTGTGTTTGTTTTAACACCAGCATTAAATAAAAGCTATCGCTTCCAAAGTGATTGGCCATCAAACAGCAGTCAGCCATATTTACCGGAATCATTAGTTAATGACTTAGTACAAGATAAGAATGCAACGTTTAAAACAACTAAGCTAGGATATGTGTTTGAAACAAAAACAAATTACACAAATAGACAATTGCTCCCAACACAAGAAATCACTTTTAATAAAAAAGGTCTGACACCTGAATCAGTAAAACTATTAGATACAGATAAAAATGTTGTGTTGGATGTTAAATTCGATAAAGTACAATACAATGCGAAGTTTGATAATGATGCTTTTGATGTGAAGAAAAATATGACAAGCGCTCGTTTAAGTGTACCTACATCTACAAATCCAGAAAATGATCCTAATTTATTAGTAACACTTTACCCTAATTATTTAATGAAGGGTGTTGTGTTAGATGATCAACAAGAAGTAAAAACAAACAATGGTGTTCAGGTTATACTTTCATATAAAGGTGATAAAAAATCGTTTACTTTAATTGAGGAAAAAGCACGGATATCAGAGTCTGGAACAACGATGGAAATCACGGGTGAACCAGTAGATTTAGGTAAAACGGTAGGAGCATTATCAGATAAGATGATCACATGGTCATACGGTGGAACAGATTTCACGATTGTTTCTAAAAACTTAACTCAAGGTGAGTTAATTCAAGTTGCCCAATCAGTTGGAGATACAGGCACAAAATAATATTTTTTTTCAAACTTAAAAGGGCGTGATGATGCTTTATCACGCCTTTTTAAATTTTAAATAAACTATAAATGAGTAGTATATTGGTTGACATTTATAGTAAAATAAGCAAATAATTTTACACATATAAAAAAAGAGTAATGGGTAAATCGATAAGGAAGTGTAGATCATGACAGAAACATCATTTTATCGCGACACTTGGGTAGAAGTAGATTTAGATGCAATTGAGGAAAACATCAAAAATATTGTATCACTTTACCCTAATCATCAAGAAATATATGTAGCTTTAAAAGCGAATGCATATGGACATGGTTACGTTGAAGTAGCGAAACAAGCATTGAAGTCTGGAGCAACAAGATTATTAGTTGCTTTTATAGATGAAGGCATTTTTCTGCGTAACGCAGGTATAGAAGCGCCGATATTAGTGTTAGGAGCAACTAGACCAGAGGATATTAACGTGGCAATCAAGAATAAATTAACTTTAACGGCATATAATGTTGATTGGTTAGAGGGAATTTCTAAAAATCTAAAAAGCACAGATCGTACAATGATTCATATTAAATTTGATACTGGGATGGGTAGATTAGGCCTAAAAACAAAATCTGAATGGGAGCAAGCTGCATCGATCTTACGAAAAAATCCATCAATTATACTGGAAGGGTTGTTTACACATTTCGCTACTGCTGATGAGCTAAATAGATCCTATTTTAATGAGCAAGTAGATAAATTTTATGAATGTATAGAATGGGTTAAGAGTAGTGGATTCTCTCCAGAGCTAATTCATTGTGCAAATAGTGCAGCGGCTGCATTAGAAACAAACTTATTTAATACTGTACGTGTTGGTATTATCATGTATGGTTTAACTCCATCTTTAGAAATAAAACCAATGTTACCATTTACATTAAAGCCAGCACTATCGTTTTATACGAAAATCTCTCATATTAAGCAATTACCAGCTAATAGTGGTGTAAGTTATGGTGCAACGTATTTTACTTCTGATTCTGAGTGGATTGCGACGTTACCAGTTGGTTATGCAGATGGCTGGCTTAGAGATATGCAAGGATTTTCTGTGGTGGTTGAAGGTGAAAAGGCAGAAATCGTTGGTAGAGTTTGTATGGATCAGTGTATGATCAAGCTTTCTAAACATTATCCTGTTGGTACAAAAGTAACTTTAATAGGAGAAAGTAAGGATGTAGCAGTAACGGCTGAGGAAGTCGCTACACATATGAATACAATCAATTATGAAGTGACTTGCCTTATAAATCATAGAGTACCAAGGGTATATAAAAAGAATGGAAATATTAAGTCCATAAGTAATTATCTAGTATTAGATTAATTGTGATTTGATGTATTAAAGTATGAAACACTGTTATTTGGTTAAGATAAACGAAGATATGTGTCTTTCCAATCACTGAAAACAATGGTATGATGTAGTATAGGGAGATATATGGGTAATAGTTGATTCTGGAGGTGCTGAAACTTGTCCGAACTAAATGCGACAACTGAAATAACAGTACGTTTACCAAAACATGTAGTAAGCGAACTAGATGGATTAGTAAAGCAAGAAAACGGTAATCGAAATGAGTATATTTATCAAGCGACTAAGATGTTTTTAAAAGATCGTAAAAGACGCCAAAGTCGCGAACAAATGCGACGTGGATACATGGAAATGGCTAAAATCAACTTATTAATATCTTCTGAGTCATTCTATGCTGAGTCTGAAGCGGATTCTAAAGTGGAGCGCTTAGTTAGCGGGGGGTAATCACTTGATAGTAAAACGTGGCGACGTATATTTTGCAGACCTTTCCCCTGTAGTTGGCTCAGAACAAGGTGGAGTTCGTCCGGTTCTCATAATACAAAATGATATCGGTAATCGTTTTAGTCCTACCGTTATAGTCGCTGCGATTACAGCACAAATCCAAAAAGCAAAGCTTCCAACACATGTTGAAATCGATGCTAAAAAATATGGATTTGAACGTGATTCGGTTATACTACTAGAACAAATTCGAACGATTGACAAACAACGATTAACCGATAAGATAACACATCTTGATGATGAGATGATGGATCAGGTTGACGAAGCGTTGCAAATCAGTTTAGGACTTGTTGATTTTTAAAGTTGCTTTTATAGCAGCTTTACCTACATAGATTATAATAAATTGTTTTGTAACCCTTTCGTCTTGAAAGGGTTATTTTAGGTCCTTTGAAATTACCAAAAATTGGAGGCGTTATTTTTGTCACAACAATTGATTAATAAAATTGCATCTGATTTATCGATTACTACGAAACAAGTAGCTACTGTAATTGAATTAAAGGAAGAAGGAAATACGATTCCCTTTATTGCTAGGTATCGAAAAGAAAAAACAGGTTCTCTTGATGAGGTGCAAATTCATTCCATTTTAGAAAAATATGAGTATGCTGTAAATCTTCAAACGAGAAAAGTTGAAGTAATCCGTTTAATTGAGGAAAAAGGGAAACTGACTGATGACTTACGTAAAAGTATTACATTAGCTACAAAGCTACAAGAAGTTGAAGATTTATACCGACCATATAAAGAAAAAAGAAGAACTCGCGCTACAGTTGCAAAAGATAAAGGGTTAGAACCTTTTGCAGAATGGTTATTTTCAAGGCCAAATGAAGGTTCACTTGCAGATGAAGCGTTAAATTACATAAATGTTGAATTAGAAGTTAATACAGTCGATGAAGTTATTCAAGGTGGAAAAGATATTATTGCTGAATGGATTGCAGATGATGCTACTTATCGGAAGTGGATTCGTGAAGTTACCTTTAAAAAGGGAACGATTGATAGTACGGTAAAAGACTCCGAAAAAGACGAGAAAAAAGTTTACGAAATGTATTACGAGTACTCTGAACCAATTTCAAAGATTGTTCCACATAGAATACTAGCAATGAATCGTGCTGAAAAAGAAGATATTTTAAAGGTTACAATTCAATCTCCTTATGATGAGATTATTTTATATTTAGAAAAAAGGGTTATTACAAAGGACACTTTTGTACGACCAATCTTAATGGAAGTCGTTGAAGATGCATATAAAAGATTAATTCAGCCTTCAATTGAAAGAGAGATTCGTAAAGAATTATCCGAAAAAGCTGATTCACATGCGATTAATATTTTCTCAGAAAACTTGCGTTCATTATTACTGCAACCACCATTAAAAGGGAAAATCGTGCTAGGAGTCGACCCTGCATTTCGTACGGGTTGTAAATTAGCAGTAGTAGACGAGACGGGTAAAGTACTCAAAATAGATGTGATTTACCCTCATCCTTTCAAAGGAGAAAGGGAAGAGGTTCAAAGAAATAAAAGAGAACAGGCAATTGCAAAAATTAAAGATATTCTTATCAAATTTAAAATAGAAATGATCGCAATTGGAAATGGTACGGCTTCGAGAGAAACAGAGCTGTTTATATCTGGGATTTTGAAAGAAATGAAAAATAATACTTACTATGTAATCGTAAATGAAGCTGGCGCAAGTGTTTATTCAGCATCTGAGCTAGCAAGAGAAGAGTTCCCCAATTTCCAAGTTGAGGAACGAAGCGCAGTATCAATTGCAAGACGACTACAAGATCCGTTAGCAGAACTAGTAAAAATTGATCCAAAATCTGTTGGGGTAGGATTATATCAACACGATGTATCTCAAAAGAGCTTAAGTGAATCATTATCATTTGTCGTTGAAACTTCTGTTAACCAAGTTGGTGTAAATGTAAATACAGCATCAGTTTCATTACTTCAATACGTATCGGGCTTGTCCAAAACAGTAGCGAAAAATATTGTTAATTACCGCGACGAAAAAGGGAAAATTACAAACCGAAAAGAGCTTAAAACAATACCGAGATTAGGCGCTAAAACATATGAGCAATGTATTGGATTTTTACGTGTTCTTGAAGGAGATGAACCTTTAGATCGTACAAGTATTCACCCGGAGAACTACGTACAAGTAAAAAAATTACTAAAGCAATTAAATTTCTCAACGAGTAAAATTGGTTCAAATGAATTGAAAGAACAGTTAAAGACGATCGATTTAAAAGAAGTATCAGAACAACTCGATATTGGTGAAATTACACTAAAAGATATTTTAGCATCATTAATGCAACCTGAAAGAGATTTACGAGATGAATTAGCAGCACCAATCCTCCGTCAAGATGTTCTTCAAATTGAAGACCTAAAAATAGGGATGGAACTTGAAGGAACAGTAAGAAACGTAGTCGATTTTGGTGCGTTTGTGGATATCGGACTAAAGAACGATGGCCTTGTTCATATTTCTAGAATAAGTAGCAAATTTATTAAGCATCCGCTTGATGTTGTATCGGTTGGTCAAGTAGTAAAAGTATGGATTGCTGAAGTAGACCAAAAGAAACAAAGAGTAGGTTTATCCATGCTACCAATTGAATCGAAAGAAATCGTCAAAGCTTAATTTTTTGATAATAAAACCAACATTGATTCAATAATTTAATTTGATAACGGTTTTTTTCATAAAATGCTTTTTGAATTTGAGATTTAAGCCAACTAGGCATGACCATGATGAAAACCTCCAACTTAAAAATCTTCGCCCATCTTTTTTTGAGGATGGGCGATGAAATAAATGAGTGAGGGGTAACCTTCCGATACATTGTATAAAAAGGATAACTGTATTGTTCATTTTGATAGTAAAAATTACGCCGTTGTAGAGAGATTTACTAAGAGCAGCCCATTTAGCATAAATCGTACTAATAAGATCTTTTGAAATTCTCATTTGTAAGTTTAATGTATGCGCATACCCAAGAATTTGTGAGTTGTTCAGTTATAATTAAGAAGAAAAAAGGATGGCGATTCATAAATGGATAATGAGGAGATACAAAAACTGGTTGAAGAACTATCAATCACTTATTTCGACCGACAATTTCTCCACCAAGCTTCTTTCAATACTAGATTGAGGACAACTGGCGGTAGGTATTTATTAAAAACAAGTAATATCGAATTAAATAAGTTTTATTATGAAGAACACGGGATTGAAGAGTTAAAGGGGATTATATTACACGAGCTGTGTCACTATCATCTTCATATTATGAAGAAAGGATATAAACACGAAGATAGAGATTTTAAAGAGCTGTTAAAAAAAGTAGGTGCTCCTAGATATTGTAAACCACTAAATTCAATAAAAAAAAGAACGCATTCTTATAAGTATAAATATAGCTGTTCAGGGTGTGGGCAAACTTTCTTAAGAAAAAGAAAAGTGGACATAAAACGCTATGTATGTGGAATATGCAAAAGTCCATTAAAACTATTATAAATAGTGTTGACATCTAATAGGCATTTAGTTTATATTAATACTTGTCATCACGTTTTAGCACTTGATGAAAAGATTAGTATTTTTCCGCAGTAGCTCAGTGGTAGAGCACTCGGCTGTTAACCGAGTGGTCGTAGGTTCGAACCCTACCTGCGGAGCCATTATTATAGAGAAGTACCCAAGTGGCTCAAGGGGCGCCCCTGCTAAGGGTGTAGATCGTTTACGCGGTGCGAGGGTTCGAATCCCTTCTTCTCTGCCATACATAAGGCCCGTTGGTCAAGCGGTTAAGACACCGCCCTTTCACGGCGGTAACACGGGTTCGAGTCCCGTACGGGTCACCATTTTAACCTGGAGGATTAGCTCAGCTGGGAGAGCACCTGCCTTACAAGCAGGGGGTCGGCGGTTCGAGCCCGTCATCCTCCACCATTAACTACATATGGTCCCGTGGTGTAGCGGTTAACATGCCTGCCTGTCACGCAGGAGATCGCCGGTTCGATCCCGGTCGGGACCGCCACTAATTACTACAGTTTGTAGTATTTTTTTCTTTATTTGGAGAAAAATAGTAAGAGTTGATATGTCGGATTGTTTTTTATCTTGAGGAGTTGATTCGAGAGGTAGAAGCAATACAACATAAAAAAAATCCTGCGGTGTAACTTCATGAAGCATATTCTTTCTTTAGTTAGAGATGAATTCCGAAATTGTCGGATTGTTTTTTATCTTGAGGAGTAAATTCGAGAGGTAGAAGCAATACAACATAAAAAAAAATCCTGCGGTGCAGGTTCATGGAGTTAATTCGAAGTAGTTAGTTCATGATGCTAAATCAATGGGCTATAGCCAAGCGGTAAGGCAACGGATTTTGATTCCGTCATGCCCTGGTTCGAATCCAGGTAGCCCAGCCATTTGTTTTTTGAAATTTATTGTCGGATTGTTTTTTTATCTTGAGGAGTTAATCCGAGGGGTTAAAACAATACAACATAAAAAAATCCTGCGGTGCAGGTTCATGATGTCATTCTTATTCTACAAAAAGATGTATATCGAAATGTCGGATTGTTTTTTATCTTGAGAGGTCGATTCAAGAGGCAAAAGCAATACAACATAAAAAAAAATCCTGCGGTGCAGGTTCATGGAGTTAATTCGAAGTAGTTAGTACAAGATGCTAAATCAATGGGCTATAGCCAAGCGGTAAGGCAACGGATTTTGATTCCGTCATGCCCTGGTTCGAATCCAGGTAGCCCAGCCATTTTAGTTTTTTTATAAATATGTTTAAGGTAAGGGGATTTACTTTTATCTTAGACGCGATCGTGTAAACAGCAAGTAAGTTTAAAAATGGATTGTTTTTAGTTATACTTGTAATATCATTGTATATTCTGTGTTATTATGAGCCATTAGCTCAGTAGGTAGAGCATCTGACTTTTAATCAGAGGGTCGAAGGTTCGAATCCTTCATGGCTCACTTTTGTTTATTCGCGGTCGTGGCGGAATGGCAGACGCGCTAGGTTGAGGGCCTAGTGGAGGTTTCTCCGTGGAGGTTCAAGTCCTCTCGGCCGCATCAGTGTTTTCAAGGGTTTTCAAAAATTAATTACTTTGGAATTAAAGGCCGTACTCCTTTTTACTCCAATTAAATTTTAAATGTAGGATGTTACTTAACAGAGTAACATCTTTTTTATTGTATTTTATAGTGTTAGATGTGCTATCTTGATAGTAGAATACAATGTTAAAATATTGTGCATCAAATTATATAAACAGAAATGAGGCTTCTACGTAATGTAGAGGCCTTTTTTGTGTTTAAAAATAGTCTGACATTTATAAACCAGTTGGTCACGGTACTAGAATTTGTAAGGATTTAAAATGAATATTAAAAATTTTTAAAATTCATTGTATTTTATGTTATTCTTGATTATAATACAAAGCATAACAAATAAAATGATTTTAAGAGAAAGGAGCTAATCAGTGAAAATAGCAGGGATGAATATTACATTCAGGCATTACCCTATCCAATATTTTTTGGATTGTATGGACCAGTTAGGCATCAGTCGCATTGAATTATGGGCTGGTGAACCACATCTCTATGTGTACAGAAACCTGCTATGCAATTTGAGAGGAATCAAGAAAGAAATTAAAGCTAGAAGTATGGAATGCTCATCTCGCTTTAGATGATGGTAATTTACAATGGAGGGAGTATGTGAAAAGCCTGCAAAAGCACCAATACGAAGGGGCATGCACTCTTGAAATTATGGGGTCTACTTACTATCAAAATCCACTAGATGCTGTTAAAAAATCCTTAATGAAACTAAATGAATTAGGAATTGTATAATCTAAAAATTTGGAGGAGCCTTTATGAGTAATACTACGCTTACACGAAAGCTCGGATTTTGGTCGGCATTAGCAATTGCTGTTGGTACGACCGTAGGATCAGGTATCTTTGTATCGTCTGGTGATGTAGCAAAAGCAGCGGGAACGCCTTCTATTTCTATTTTAGCTTGGATTATTGGCGGTATTATCGCTATTCCGCAAGTGATGGTTCTTGCTGAATTATCAACTGCTTATCCTGAAAATGGAAGCGGTTACGTTTATTTGAATAAAGCAGGCTGGAGACCTTTAGCCTTTTTATATGGATGGGCAACATTTTGGGCGCTTGATCCACCGTCTATTTCTATTATGGCTCTAGCAGTAGTTTCATACTTAGCAAGTTTTTTCCCGTTTTTCTCTGGAGTTGCTGGCAAGTTGTTAGGGGTTGCGATAATTTTAATCATAACTTCAATTCATTATCGAAGTGTAAAAGAGGGCGGGCTTTTTCAAGTGATTATTACCGCAGTGAAAATCATTCCGTTCATTATCGTTATTGTTCTAGGTTTAATGTATATGCACCCGGGGAACTTCTCCTATACGCTTCATGGAGGAGTAGTAAAAACAAGTCTAATCGGTGGTGTCTCTGCCACAACATGGGCTTATACCGGTATGGCAGCCATTTGTTTTATGGCAGGTGAATTTAAAAATCCCGGAAAAACGCTACCTCGTGCACTGATTAGCTCTGTCTTTATTGTATTAATCTTATATACTTTGCTAGCAGTCTGCGTAATTGGATTAATGCCTTTTAGTAAATTGATGAGTTCTAGTGCAGCTGTTTCTGATGCAGTGAAGTATATACCAGGGCTATCTCATATTGCTTCTTCGTTTGTTGCGATTACTGCAATAATAGTTATTTTAGGATCACTAAGTTCCTGTATCATGTTTCAGCCTAGGTTAGAATACGCGATGGCGAAGGACGGGCTGTTTTTCCAGCGTTTTGGTCGTGTCCATCCAAAGTATGAAACACCAAGTTTTTCAATTATTGTTCAAGTTACTTATGCATGTATTCTAGTTTTTGCAACTAATTTAACGACTTTACTAGGCTATTTTACATTAATTCAATTAGTGATTAATATTTTGGATTTTGTAGCGGTTTATAAATGCCGTAAGAGGGAGGACTATAACCCGATTTATAGGATGCCAATGTGGAGGCTAACGACCATTTTAGCAATTATTGGTGCTTCTTGGCTTGCTTGGGGTACTTTTACTTGGGCTCCTTGGCAAGGGATGGTAGCTGCATTCATTGTTATCGCTACCGGACTACCTGTGTACTTTTATTGGGAAAAACGATACGGGCCGAATAAGAAAAATGACGGTAAACTAGTATCGAAGAAGAATTCGATTATTTCAGGAAGCTAGTGAACTTTTACTAGCTTCTTAATTTTTTGAGAAAGCGATTGCTTTATTTGTTATATTTAATTATAATACAAGACATAACAAATATATTTTAGGGGGATCTAACCATGTTAAAATTTGATGAAGCGTTATTTTTAAAACTTGTAGAAGAAGAAGGACTTGCATTTAGAAGTAAAATTGAGGATATCGTCGATTCAATCTGTCAAAAAGGTTACAGCAATCTTTTCCTGATTGGTGCTGGCGGAACGATTGCAATGATGTATCCTTATAAATATATTTTAGAATCAAACTCAACAATCAATGTACATGCCGAAATCGCAGCCGAGTTTATGGTCATGAACAATAAGCACTTTTCAAAGGATTCAGTATGTATTTTCACCTCAGTTTCAGGGACAACACAAGAAACTGTTGCAGCGGCAGAGTTTTGTAAAGAAAGAGGGGCAACTACAATTGCTTTAGTAGCTGAGCCAAATACTCCATTAACGCAATTAGTAGATTACTGTATTACAACCGGATCAGAAAAACATTCCTTTGATACGTTTTTTATGTTGTTGTACATGGTAGTATTTCGCTTCATGTATAATAACAATGAATTTCCGCAATATGAACAGTTCACAAAAGAAGTTTCCTTGTTGCCACAAGCTATTTTAGCTGCCGTAAAAGACTTTGATAAAAAGGCTGAGGAATTTGCTATTAAACATAAGGATACAGATTACCATATGATGGTAGGCTCAGGTAACTTATGGGGTAACACTTATTCATACGCAATGTGTATTTTGGAGGAAATGCAATGGATTCATGCAAAATCCATCCATGCGGCGGAGTTTTTCCATGGTACGCTTGAGTTAGTAGTTGAAGATACTAGTGTTATTTTACTTAAAGGTGAAGATGAAACAAGACCGTTGATGGATCGTGTTGAAAGGTTTGCTGAAAAAATTACGAATCAATTAACTGTTATTGATACAAAGGACTTTGAATTGCTAGGTATTAGTGAGGAATTTAGAAAACACTTTTCGGTCAGTATTAACTGGGCAGTTTTAAGTCGAATAAGTGTTTACCTTGAAAGGGAAAGAAACCACCCATTAGACCTAAGAAGATACTACCGCAAAGTAGAATATTAAAAAATTTAGTGGGCACTACATAGTAGTGCTCGTTTCTTAGATTAAAAAGAAAGTTGGGATTTGATGAGAATTGTTACAGTAGGCGATAACTGTATGGATGTCTATCTTGCAAACGAGAAAGTGTATCCCGGAGGAAATCCAGTAAATGTTGCTGTCTACTTAAAGGAGTTAGGGGCAGACTCTTCCTACATCGGCTGGGTTGGAAGTGATTCCTTCGGTGATCAAATGATTAAGTCAATTAAAAGTAAAGGTGTCGATACATCGTTTATTTCTAAAAAGATAGGAAAAACAGCGGTTACCCATGTTGAATTGGTTAATAATGACCGTCATTTTGGAGAGTACGATGAAGGAGTAATGGCTCAGTTCATATTAACTGATAAAGAATTGGAGTTTATTCAAACCCATCAACTTGTCCACGCTGGTATATGGGGACATGTTGAGGAGTATTATCCACTTTTTAAACAAAAAGGGTTGCTTACTGCATTTGATTTTTCAGACCAGTTAGAACACGATTTAGTAAAGACACTACCTAGCTATGTGGACTATTCCTTTTTTTCTTATAAAAAGGATGATGAATTTATCAGGGGATTTTTAAAAGATGTAAAAACACAAGGTTCCAAGCTTGTTGTTGCTACGCTTGGAGAAAATGGATCTTTAGCTTTCGACGGGAAACATTTTTATCAATTTGGAGTTTTGGAAGATAACGTTGTAGATACGATGGGAGCAGGGGATTCTTTCATAGCTGGTTTTCTTTATGGTAATTTACAGGGCCTTTCGATCCAACAATGTTTGGAATTAGGGACTAAGAAGGCTGCAAAAACAATTGGCTATTTCGGTGCATGGTGACGATGACTAGTCGGCAGTGTATAATAATGTTGAAAAACATTGACGGATAGGATGAAAATTATGAACCTAAATTCTTCAACTCCACAGCCTCTCTATATGCAGATTAGGCAAATGTTACAGAATGATATCCAACAAGGGAAATATAAACCAGATCAACAGATTCCCACAGAAGCTGAGCTTTGTGAAACATATAATGTCAGTCGAATCACGATTCGAAAGGCCATTGAGGAATTAGTGAAGGATGGTACATTAACACGCATACCACGCAGGGGGACGTTTGTAACTTCAAATAAGTTTAATAATGAACTGTTATCTGTAAGCGGATTCTCGGAATTTAGCCACCAACTAGGGATGATTCCAAATTCCCGAATCCTAAGAAGTGAAGTCATCACGGCATCAAAGGATGTTGCAGAACATCTTAAAGTTGAAGAAGGTAGTCGCGTACTAGAGCTTGAGCGACTTATGTATGTGAACGACCGTCCACTTTTTTATGATATTGCACACTACTCACTAATTCGTTTTCCTGATTTGGAAAAGAAAATTGCAACAGATGAATCGACATATAAAGTTCTCTCAAGGGACTATAACACAGAAATCCTAAGCAACGATAAAATTATCGACGTAATCGGTGCTACAAAAGTATATGCCAATTACCTTGAATGCGATATAGGAGCTAATCTTTTTAAAATCCTAAAAATCGCCTATGATTCCAATGAGGAGCCTGTCCACCTTTCAACGTTTATGTGTGAAACAAGTAAAGTAACCTTAACCGTTCATCGAACAAAATAGAGATAATCTAATGGAATACATATTTTCATAAAAAAACTCACTTTTGATTCTATTCAAAAGTGAGTTTTATCATTAATAATTTGCAGGATTTACCTGGATAGCTTTAAACTTTTGATTATTGTCTGAGTAATGCCACCATTCTTTAGAATAGCCTATAAAACCTACTTGTCTCATTGCCTTATCCATAATTTGATAACTTTTTTCCTGTACACTGCTTCGTTTATAGCTTCGAGATGCTCTTGAAGAAAAATCATCGAATTTAGATTGCATTTGTACCTCTTTTCCATCTAAAGTACATAGTGTAATATCCAACGTTGCGCCGAGTTGGTGTCCACGGATATTTTTAGGGTCAGGTTTAGCTACATAATTCGAATTAGGATATGCGTTCCAAAGTGTTTGTTGTGCAGAGAAAGGTCGATAAGCATCCCATACTTTTATTGTATATCCTTGTTTTTTAAGTATTGCGTTTGCTTTTGCTAATTTTTTTGCTGTGCTTGTCCTAAGTATTGCTTGACTAAAATTATAAATACGTTTACCAGTAAAGTTATTGGTTGTGTTGTACCTCAAGTCAACAAGAATACTTTTATCTAATGATTTAACGTTAGTAAACTCTGCAGTTACATATTTTCCACTTATAAATCCTGTTGTTTTTTTAAATTTAATTTTATACCATCCATTAGATTGTTTATTAATAACCGTTAAAAATTGGCCATTTTTAACAGTACCGATCAACTTATATGATGTACTAGGCCCACTACGGACATTTAATTTGCTTGTAGTTACAGTAAAAACTTTATTTGCTGCATAGGTAGAGGTTGGTTTTGTAAAGAAACTGATCGATAGAAATGAAAGTATTAAAAAAACTGCAAACATCTTCTTGATCATACTCATATTTCACCTTCTTTAATTTTTTATAATCTGTTAAACAATATTCTACAGAAAAGCTCACATCACCTGTCAATTTAAAACTATAAGGATAAAATAAAAAACATTACCTAAGTAATGTTTTTTATTTACAATATTGGAGATAAAAGGCGTGAGATTGCTTCTTTTAACTTGCTTATGACTGATCGCTCTTGATATTTTTCAATTGTAAGCTCGCTACTATGATTACTATCAAGTAAAAAAAGATTTTGTAGCTCAGAAGCTTTTTCTTCTGAATAGGTAATCGCATTTATTTCAAAATTTAATTTAAAGCTACGGGTATCAATATTCGTAGTTCCTACCGAAGCTACTTCGTGGTCAACAACGATTGTCTTGGCATGTAAAAAACCATTCTCGTAAAGTAATATTTTTGCCCCGTATGACAAAAGTTCTCCAGCGTACGATAGAGAGGCCCAATACACGAATGGATGATCAGGTTTACTTGGAATCATTATTCTTACATCGATACCGGATAAAATTGCGATTTTGCACGCATCCATAATGCTTGTATCTGGAATAAAATACGGTGTTTGAATATAAACACATTTTTTTGCAGACATAATTAACTTAACATACATGTTTTTTAAGTGTTCTGTTTCTGAATTTGGTCCACTAGCAACAATTTGGATAGGTGTACTTCCAATATTTTTTTCATTATTAAACGAGAATTCTTCTATATTATGTATAGGTTGGTTAGTAGCTTGTTGCCAGTCTAAAATAAATCTACCTTGAATTTGGTTAACTGATTCACCTATTATACGAAAATGTGTGTCCCTCCAATAACCAAATTTTTGATCAATACCAAGATATTCATTTCCAACATTGAACCCTCCTATATAAGCAATTTTCCCATCAATAATACATAGTTTTCTGTGATTCCTATTATTTAATCGGAAATTGATGAGTCTTAAAAATGAAGGGAAGAAAGCTCTTACCTCACCACCATGCTTAACAAGTTCTTTGAAAAAAGAAGGGGTAATTCTTTTGGAACCGATGTCATCATACAGGACTCGTACTTTCACACCTTCTTCTGCTTTTTTCGAAAGTTCGTCTCTAAGTTTCTTTCCTAACGAATCACGCTGGATGATATAGTACTGGATATTAATTTCTTTTTGGGCAAGTTGTATGTCCTTAAATAGTGAATTGAATTTTTCGTGTCCATCTCTAAATGTTTGGATTTCATTATCTGTTGTTAATAAAGCGTTAGCTGACTTTAAATTCATCATAATTAAATGTGAATGCTTTGATAGTAGCTCATCTTGAAGAAAACTTTGATCATTATGAATTTTATTAGCCTGGTCCGTAACCGCCAATTGTAAATAAGTTCTTTCTTTAGTCGATAGATGGTAGAAATTCTTTTGTTTTAGCTGCCTACCTAAAAATAGATATAGTAAAAATCCCACTATAGGTATAAAAAGTAAGATCATTAGCCATGCCCATGTGGCGACAACATCTCTTTTTTCAATAAATACGAGTACTCCTGCTAGAAGTATATTGATGATAAGGAGGATTGTAAGAAAATTATTGATGTCCATTTTTCACACTTCCTATTAGTTAAATTACCTTATTTTAGTTTAATATCTTTTTTAAAGTTCATTATTATATTTTTTTATATAAAAGAACAAAGTATTCGAAAACACTTCATAGTAACTCTAACATACGGTTATATTATTTAAATACCAATTCTATCTCGTTAAAATATCAAAAAATGATATATAACACTTCTTTATAGAAAAAGAAGTTGCACTACATTTAACGGGTCCTGTCCTTAAATTGTACTAATGTAAGTCAGATATTAATGAGTAGTACTTTGTCAGAAACATTAAATATGTATTGATTAAAGCTACATTACTAACTTAAAAAAGACTTTTAAGCCCAGTTAAATCAAACAAGTAAATAAACTACTGATTTTTTTATTTGAAAAGTGTTGACATTGAATGTTCGATGCTTTAATATAGTTTAAGTCACGTCAGACAAGTTAACGAAGTCAACGAAAGCTTATCGTAGTAAGCTTTAAAGTTTAAAAAAACTTTTAAAAAAGTGTTGACATAAACAGTTAGATGTTATAAACTGTAAAAGTCGCTAACGAAGACGACACACTTTATAATATGCGCCCGTAGCTCAATTGGATAGAGCGTTTGACTACGGATCAAAAGGTTATGGGTTCGAGTCCTTTCGGGCGCGCCATATTACGGGAAGTGGCTCAGCTTGGTAGAGCACCTGGTTTGGGACCAGGGGGTCGCAGGTTCAAATCCTGTCTTCCCGACCATTTCAATAAGGGGCCTTAGCTCAGCTGGGAGAGCGCCTGCCTTGCACGCAGGAGGTCAGCGGTTCGATCCCGCTAGGCTCCACCAAGATGATCTTTGAAAACTAAACAAAACATGAAGTAAACGTCAATTATTAGTTTTTTGAGCAATACAAGATTTAAACTTAACTTTTATGGAGAGTTTGATCCTGGCTCAGGACGAACGCTGGCGGCGTGCCTAATACATGCAAGTCGAGCGGACTAATGGGAG